>Ga0184615_10000538_pt1 | contig 20805 bp, 19 predicted proteins | sample PLM4_65_coex_FD_133134 | JGI IMG/M metagenome (GOLD analysis project Ga0184615, IMG submission 133134) | Groundwater sediment microbial communities from an aquifer in East River, Colorado, USA - PLM4_65_coex | ecosystem: Environmental > Terrestrial > Soil > Riparian zone | place: USA: East...
CGGTGAAGACGATCTCGAGCGGCCGCGCGCCGAGCAGCGCCGCGACCTCGTCGCGCGCCGTCTCGATCGCCTCCCGCGCCGCCTGGCCGAAGCCGTGGATCGAGGACGGGTTGCCCCAGCGCTCGCCGAGCCAGGGGAGCATCGCCGCCCGCACCCGCAAGTCGAGCGGCGTGGTCGCGTTGTGATCGAAGTAGACCGGTTCCATTGATGGTGCCTGGATGCAGCCGGGGGTGCGGAACCGGTTTATGCCGACACCGTGGTGGTGCGCTTGGTTGGCATCACCCGCATGTCGTGAACCTGGGCGACTCCCGACTCCCGCGCCGTTTCCTTGGCCTTCTGGCTTTCCACCAGCTGGCGCAGGCTGACCGCTCCGAGGTAATCGAAGATGCGCTCGTTCAACGCCGCCCACAGGTCGTGGGTCAGGCACTTCTGGTCGTCCTGGCAGTTTTCCTTGCCACCGCACTGCGTGGCGTCGATCGGCTCATCCACCGCCAGGATGATGTCGGCCACGGATACCTCGCCCATGTCCCGCGCGAGATGGTAGCCGCCCCCGGGTCCGCGGACGCTTTCTACCAGGCTATGCCGGCGCAGCTTGCCGAACAATTGCTCGAGATAGGACAGGGAGATCTTCTGCCTGCCGCTGATTTCCGCCAGCGTTACCGGACCGCTGCCGTGATGCAACGCAAGATCGATCATCGCAGTGACTGCAAAGCGCCCTTTCGTCGTCAATCTCATGGACCACCTCTCAAAAGTGCTTTAAATCAAACAGATAGAACAAAGTCAAACACTACTAATTTTGTCAACTATAGCTATCCCGAGCAATTCAGTCAACCATTTTATTCAGAGAGCTTGCGTCGAGCGGCTGTGCCTGCTTTTCATCTATGCGCAGGCCCAGGCGCTGCAACTCGGCCAGGATATGCTCGATGCGCCGGTCGATCTCGGCGCTGTGCCCGATCAGCTCGTGCAGCGCCTTCGCCATTGGGTCGTTCAAGTCCTTCACCACCGCGTACGCCGCGAAGCGCCCGTCTTGCTTCTCCTGCGCTTCGATAATGCGCGCCGGAATTCCGATCGCGGTCGCCCCCGGCGGCACATCTCTTACCACCACCGCGTTCGATCCGATCCGTGCGCCGTCGCCGATCGTGATCGGCCCGAGGATCTTTGCCCCCGCTCCCACCACCACGCCCTTGCCGAGGGTCGGATGGCGCTTGCCCTTGTTCCACGAAGTGCCACCGAGCGTGACGCCGTGGTAGAGCGTGCAGTCGTCTCCGATCTCGGCGGTCTCTCCGATGACGACACCCATGCCGTGGTCGATGAAGAAACGGCGGCGGATGGTGGCGCCCGGGTGGATTTCGATTCCTGTCAGCCAGCGCGATGCGTGCGAGACCAGCCGCGCCAGCCATTTCAGACCCATACCCCACAGCCTGTGGGCAAGGCGGTGGAACAGCATGGCGTGGAACCCCGGGTAGCAGGTGATCACCTCCCAGGTATTCCGGGCCGCGGGATCGCGGTCGAAGACGACCCCTATTTCCTCTTTCAGTCTCGCGAACATCGTTTACAAATCAAGGCTAAGGGAGCGCAGCTTACGATGTCCTAGTGATTCAGTCAACTATTTACAGTCGGGGCCCGGACCGGAGCGAGGGCGCTCCAGCCGATCCGACTTTGCGCGTTCGAGCAGACGATAGAACCGCTGCTCAACGCGCAACAGGATTTTATCGGTGGCCGCGCGTTGAGGGGAGCAAGCTTTACGTCCCACTCGAACGCGCGGAGTTAAACCGGCGCCGGGCCGTCCGGATTTAACGGCGTTTAGGACTGACCAGCGTCTTGATCACGCCGCGCAGGATATTGACCTCTTCCTGTTCCAGCTGCGCGCGGTTGAACAGCCGCCGCAAGCGCGACATCAACTTCTTGGGATGCTCGGGATTGAGGAAACCGGACTCGAGCAAGCTGCGCTCGAGATGCTCGTAGAAACGCTCGACTTCCTCGTAGGTGGCATGCTCGCGCGCCTTGTCATCCGGCATCGTTTCCCCAAAGGCGGCGATACGCAACTCGTAGGCCAGAACCTGCACCGCGGCGGCCACATTGAGCGAGGAGAACTCAGGATCGGCGGGGACGATCGCAAGCAACTGGCACAATTTGACCTCGGCAGTGGTGAGCCCACAGGTCTCGCTGCCGAAAACCAGCGCCACGGGCTGCGCGCGCGCGACCTCGACCATGCGCGCGGCCGCTTCGCGTGCGGCCACCATCGGTACCGCGACTTCACGGGGCCGCGCGGTGCACGCGACCGTAAATGCGGACCCGGCCAGCGCCTCATCGAGATTCGCGCACACGCGGGCGCGGGCGAGCACGTCGCTCGCTCCTACGGCAAGCCATTCGGCCTGGGGGTCCGGGAAGCGCTTCGGCGCCACCAGCAGGAGTTGCCCGAGGCCCATTGTTTTCAGCGCTCGCGCCACGGCGCCGATGTTTCCCGGATGCGCGGTCTCGCACAGCACGACGCGGATATTCTTGAGCGGATCGGCGGCGATCACTCTAATAGCGCCATCTGGCCAAGGGGGCGGATCACGGAATCTTCCATCGCCGCAGCGCCACCGATAATCGGCGGCGTTCACTTTGAAGATAATACTCAATTATTCCAGCGGACCGCACGAATCGGACACCGCAGCGCCGTCGATTATGCGTCAAATATAGAATACTTCGGCAAACAGCGCGCACCGCGCCGTACTTTCTCTCAATAGAGGTCTCGCGTGGCAACACGCATCTATTCTTAGGATTATCGGCGGCGTTCACCTAAAATAGGCGTTCGCCCATCCCTCTCGCCACCGGATTCCGACACTCCAGCGCCGCCGATCCGCCGATCATGCATCCGATGCTCACAATCGCCGTCAGGGCCGCGCGTCGCGCCGGCAACATCATCACCCGCGCGAGCCGCAACCTGGACGCCGTCGCCTTCAAGGAAAAAGCCGCGAACGACTTCGTCTCGGAAGTGGACAGCGAGGCGGAACAGGCGGTCATCCGCACGCTGCACGAAGCCTATCCCGGCCATTCGATTCTGGCGGAGGAAAGCGGCGCCTCCGGGACATCGGAGTCGGAGTACCAGTGGATCATCGATCCGCTCGACGGCACCACCAATTTCCTCCACGGTTTCCCGCAGTACTGCGTGGCCATCGCGTTGAGGCACCGCGGTATCGTCACCCAGGCGGTGATCTACGATCCCTCGCGCAATGATCTCTTCACTGCGACGCGCGGACGCGGCGCGTTCCTCAATGACCAGCGCATGCGGGTCAGCAAGCGCATCCATCTCAAGTCGAGCCTGATCGGCACCGGCTTTCCGTTCCGCCAGCTCGAGCACCTGGACGCCTATCTGGCGATCCTGCGCGACATGATGAGTAGAGCGGCCGGCGTGCGGCGCGCCGGATCCGCCGCGCTCGACCTCGCCTACGTCGCGGCGGGCCGGCTCGACGGCTTCTGGGAGTTCGGCCTTTCCCCGTGGGACATCGCGGCGGGCGCCCTGCTGATTACCGAGGCGGGCGGCCTCGTGGGCGACCTGGCCGGCGAGAGCCGTTACCTCGAAACCGGAAATGTGATCGCCGGCAGCCCTAAAGTGTTCGTCGAACTCTTGCACGCGATCTCGCCGCACCTCACGCCCGTGCTCAAGCAGGGCTGAACCGAAAGACAACAAACCGGAAAACAGCCGCCAAGACGCCAAGAACGCCAAGGAAACCAAGAATCGATAATAAATACAAAACAACAAATAACCATGAAACGGCGATAGGCCCTATCTCATCAGATGATGCTCGCGCGGTAGATTTGAATTACTTTGGTTTGTTCTTAATTCCTCATTGTTTTTCTTGGCGTTCTTGGCGTCTTGGCGGCGTGTTATGGTTTTCTTCTGCTCTATTTTCTTGGGGCGGGGCGCAGCTCGGCGAGTTCCTTCGCCAGCGGCGCGTTGAGCTGCTCGAGTCCTTTCAGCGCCTGCTCGAATTCAGCCCTGCGGCCGAGCCGGGCATAGGCGCGTCCCAGGCCGAACCACGCCTGGGCAAACTCGCCGTTCTGCTGCACCGCCTCGCGATATGCCCCTGCCGCGGGCAGATCGCGGTCGAGATCCGAATAGCTTTCGCCGAGCAGGAACCAGCTTTCCGCCGTGCCCGGGCGCACCCGGTGCGCGTTGTTGAGCGCCTGCACCGCGCGCAGCGGCTGCTTCGTGTCGCGGTACGATTGCGCAAGCAGGTTCCACCCCAGCATGTCATCCGGAACCAGCCGCACGACCTCGCTGTAGCACTCACTGGCGCGCGGGTGCCGCCCCGCCTGCGAGTGCGCGTAGCCGGCGACGGTCCACCAATCGGAATTATTGGGGTCCCGGGCCAGGTTTTCTTCGGCGAACTTTGTGAGCCCGTCCCAGTCCTTGCGGGACTCCAGCTCGGCGATGCGTTTCCGGTTGCTATCATCCATGCCCTGCACATGACTGAGCAGGATCGGGATCGTGCCGTCGGGCAGCAACGAGAAGAGTGCCGCGGTATGGGGCGTGCAGGCGGGAAGCGCCAGCAGCGCCAGCCCGAGACCCGCGCCCCACAGCCGTCGCGCCAACGGGCGGGCCGGACATGTCAAAATAGCGCGCTGCACGAGTACATTGTATTCCCTCCGCGATGTTACAGCCGCTCGAGAAGCACACACCGATGATGCAGCAGCTGGGTTTCCCTATGAAACTCGGAGCAGCATTTCCACGACCTACACTACGACCTATACTGGTTCGCCCGCACGTCACGATGGCGGTCGGACCTCTATTCGACGATCTTAGGTTGCCGACGCGCGTCGGATACCGTAAGAATTCTTGAGGACTCCAAACATGCCCGGCATCACCAACCTAGAGATCAAGCTCGACGGAGTTGGGCACGTTCTGGCTGACAAAAAGCTTACCGTTCCAGAATACCAACGCTCCTATGCATGGGAGCGAGATCACGTCCAAGACTTGTTTCGAGACGTCTACGGATCATATCAAAGCAAAGAGCCCGAATATTTTCTCGGCTCAGTCGTGCTGACGACCATCGATAACAATCGCCTAGAAGTGGTTGACGGACAGCAGCGACTGGCCACCACGAGCTTATTCGTGGCCGCACTTTGCGGATATTTGACCAAGCGAGGAGAGCAAAAACGGGCAGACATTCTTGTCCAGGAATATCTCCAGAGGCTGGATGCGAGAACTCTGCGAGCAACTCCCCAGTTAGAACTCAACGCTCAGGACAATGCATTCTTTCAGGCTCTACTCACAGCGGTTGATCAACGCGACCAGCCTAAGCCGGAACGCGAATCCCATCGTCGCATACTAGCGGCCTACAGGTCAGCGACGTCTTTCATTGAGACGATAGCCAAGAATGCTCGCAACCCAGTTGATCACTTGCTTGATTTCCTCGAGTTCTTCGCAAAAGCATCGAAAATAATCGTAGCGCAGGTGCCGGACGACAGAAACGCCTGGATTATCTTCGAAACGTTGAATGACCGTGGGCTCGCCCTTTCAACGACTGATTTGCTAAAGAATTACCTCTTCGGAAAAGCAGGTGATCGCCTCAATGAGGTTCGCAAGAACTGGATAGAAATGACCGCACTCCTCGAGACCTTCGGCGGAGAAAGCTTGGTGCTCCTCTTTCTACGACACGTCTGGGCGTCCTATCACGGTCTGACAAGAGAACGGGAGCTTTTTGACAAAGTAAAGAACATCGTCGTCACGAAGGAGGCCTCCGCAGAATTTAGTTACCAACTTGTCAGCAATGCCAAGGTTTATGCGGCAATGTTGAATCCAAGCGAGGAATTTTGGTTGCCTTTCGGCAATATCACCAAGGCAAGTCTTGCAACGCTATTGGAGCTGGGTTTTACGCAGCCGAGACCACTGATGCTCGCCGCAGTTTCTGCGTTTAGCCCCGCAGATTGCGCGAAGCTATTTCAATGCCTATTGGCCTGCTCGGTCCGCTTTACCATCGTGGGAGCCCTCGGTAGCAGCGCACTGGAGAGTTTTTACGCGAACCAAGCTGCGGCGATTCGCCGAACAGAGATTAAGACGGTCGATGATCTAGTACGCAACCTTGGTAAGGAAGCGCCGACGGACGATCATTTCAAGAGTGCATTCGAGGCCGCCCGGGTATCTTCGGCAGCGCATGCCAGGTACTACTTGCGCACTCTCGAACTGACGCACGCGGGAAAAGTGGAACCGGAATACGTTCCAAATGCGGATGTGCAGGCCGTTACTCTTGAACATGTTCTCCCCCGAAATCCTGAACAGGGGACTTGGAGCGAATTTGACGAGGATGGCGTTGATGCATACGCAAGGCGACTTGGCAATCTGGTCTTGCTGACGCGGGGTGCTAACGTAGGCGTCGGTAACGCAGAGTTCAAGCGAAAGCGAGAGGTAATTGCACGATCAGAATTCGCTCTTACAAGCCGCATTTCAGAGTGTGAAAGATGGGATAGGAAGGCTATCGAGCAGCGTCAAGCTGAGCTAGCAATCCTTGCGGTCAAGAGCTGGCCCTTAGTCGCGAAGTGATTTTGCTTGCTCGTGAGCAGTGCTGCGAGAATCAATGACCCAGGTTGCTATTTGCACACCCCGAATCAGGAGGGCATCCCAGTAGGCTTATCGGTGGTTGCAATATGAGCGCGGAGCATCTTCTCAAGCATGCTGGAGTTCTGCATAGCCTGTGCGTACGCTTGGAGGTAGTCTGCTAGAAAATGAGGCAGGTCCCTTGTGGAAGTCTTGTTTTCTAATAGACAGTAGTTATCAGATCCCAAGAAAGGAAGCGATGCACAATTAGCCCCCATTAGACTCGCGAGGTCCCGGCGCCCATATGGACCAAATACCGGAGGTGCTCCAGCCATCCACTCAGCAAACCGAAGACTGTCGACGACCGCAGCAAGCTTGTATCTCTCCAACTCGTCCAACGCCTTTTGCCGACTGATCTCAAGCAGGATAAGTCGCCTAGGTAATTCTTCCTTTAACGCATTGTCACATTTCTTGAGCGATTCACTGAGTGATACGCTTGAGGAAAGAATTACGAAGCCATCTCGAATCTGAGTCGAGCTAAGGTGCTCATGAACGATCGGTACAGTGATCCCAGCATACTGCCCGAGTTCAGCCGCAAACCGTTTGTATCGCTCCGGTTTGACAACCCATTGAGACAGCGTGGAATCAGGAGTGGGCTCGACTACAAGTGTAATTGGGATGACGCTCATCTACGCCTCTAAGACATCGAATTCGATGTCAAAGTTTTGTTCCATGACCGTATCTCGGGTAAACCCAAATCGTTCTAGCAATCCATCATTTTCTCGAATGCGAGTTAAATCGCCTCCCTCTTGAAATTTCATAAGTTCACCGATCGGCCTTGCCGATGCATTATCTGACACGTATCTTATTCCACCCGTAATTTGGTAGCCACTTTGGATCATGGTCGTTTCGGCATACTTCACTGAAGCAGTATGGCCGATAAGGTCATCATTCGACACCTCAGGATGCCTCTTGCGGAGCCAATGAAGGTGCAAGACGGTCTCGATATTCTGTATCGAGCACATCTTGACCTTCGCTATTTCAGTTTGTCCCGTGGCAGCGCGGAGCAACTTCATCTGGCAAAAAGTGACGTACTGCACGGTTGGTGTTCCTTTTCCCTCAACCATGAAAACGTCGCCGCCGCGCACCCAGTTTGGAAGACCGATGGACATGCCAGAGAGGCGTAAGAAAGCATACCGAAGCTCGAGTTGCTTACTAGTGGGGTCATAGGCACGCTCGAAATAGCCTACCGTCCCGTTCGGCCCGAACACATCGGTGGTGATCACCACCGTTCCATTCTCGCTCTTCTGAATATGCTCAAAGGTCCAATCTGTTATTGGCGTGTTTGGGTCAATAGACTCAAACAGGTCACCAACGCGCTTCTTTATTCTCTTCCGTTCGTTGTACAGGGCATTTTCAACCTCGGTTAGACTGTGCGCAGGTTGATATTTTAGGTATTCAAGTAGCTCATCACCGAAAACTGAAACCAGAGCCTCCCACCGTTGGGGATCAGAATCTTTCAGGTTAACAGGATCGTTCTCCACCTCTGGTCCTTGTACTCCCGGCTCAGCGCCGCCCCTTCCAACGTCGGGCATTTGGAGGTCTCACAGCTGATGCACATTCTATAATGCGAACATGAAGCCGGGGGCTCCTGCTGGAGCGTTCTCTCAACATACCCCCTGATGCAACGGCTGTATTTCCCTATGAAAATCGCAACCGAATTTCCAAACCTACACTTAAACGTAAACTGTTTTGGAACATGCCTATTGCTTGCCCCCCTAGTAGCTAGAAAAAGCGGCCTATTGCTGGCCGATTGTAGCCAGGTGCGTATCCGCCATACCAAGAGAATTGACAGCGTGGATCCACCCGGGGGGGATGAAGGGAGTATCAGCTGTAAATGCAACTCAAATATGAAAACTTCTCGGTCGTGCCGTCCGTTCGATTTACCCAGAAACACTTGGTCCCGAAGTCGGCGCTGCGCACGCTGAAGTGTGAAATGCCGCAACCCGTCTTCGCTGCGGCCTCGGGATGGTGCGCGAGCGCGGCCATCAAAACGCGACCCGACGGCCATATCCATCCGACCAACCGCTTGTTCCAAGGTCCGCCGCGTGCCGCAACAAGCGGCTGCTTAGGGGTCGGTAACCGCCATTCGGCAGCGTTAGTCAATCTATCTTGTCGCTGGAGGCCTCCGCCGCCGCGCCACTGCATCTAGCCCATTCAGCTCGGCCTTCGGTCGCGACTGTAGCCATTCCATCACCTCGCTGCGCAGCCAGCCGATGGAAAACTCGCTGCCGATCTGCCGCGGCCGCGGAAACGATGGGTCGCGCCGCATCAGGTCATAAATCGATTGCCTGGAGCGGCGACCCAGGACCGTAAGTAGCGCGCTGAAGGTGATTACTTCCGGTTCCGGGCCGTTATGCATCGGGATCTCACGTCAGAAGATCGGGCGAATGCCCAGTAGATGTCCAGTGTTTGTCCAGCTTTTGTCCAGTATCTGTCCAGTAATTGCACTCCGTTGATGACCCAGGCGCGGGAGTGAGCCGACGCTAAAGCGTCGGCAATGAAAACGTTCTTTCGGGCGTCTTTAACGCCCGAAAGCCCCCACCACACCATACGCACCCACAAGGTGCTCGTAACTCCGCGTCAGCACTCGGTTTTCCTGTAAACACGCGTATACACAGTTACTACGTTGCAGGATCCAACTCATTGCTGTGTTTGGTTTTCCATGTTTACGTTTGTGTTCACGCACGTCGCGTCTCTCGCGCGTCCCTTTCCTCGAGCTCGTCCAGCACCGCCTCCACCTGGCGAATCGTGCTTGAGGGAATGCCGCGCTCCTTCAGCCGGCTGACGATTGCGCTCCTCGCCGGCACCCCGACTGGAGCAATGCGCTCCTCCCTGGCTCCAGCCCCGATCTTCGCGATGGCCACGGCAATGTGGTCAAGCCTGCGCAGGACCATCTCCGTGTGGTTTTGCGTGCCCGTTCTGCCATCGATCACGAGCCATTTGAGGTACGCGGATATGGACAATCCTGTAATCGCGGCGGCGCCCCGAATTCGAGCCTCCTCGATATCCGACAAACGCACGCTAATGACTCTGCCCATGGAAAGGCCTCGTTGCTCCGGCTGACGTGCTGGCCGCAACTGGCGGCGCCCGACGTTACCGGTGTGGTCAACAATAGTGGGTGCGGCTCGGAACGAAAATAGGAAAACGAAGGGGTGATTTCCTATTGAATTGGCTGAGCGTCTGTGCTACGCCGACAATGCTAACTGCTTCTCAGATGAATTCCGCAGGAAGCGGCTAGCCGTCATTTCCTTCGGGGTTTACTGGTGCAGGGTAGAGCTGATTGATGATCTGAGTTACAACGTCAAAGGTATGCAAGACGGTGTGATACAGCATCCCGCTTCCGTGGGCATGTTGGTTCCGGAGGTACGGGATCGCGTCGAGGAAAGCTCTTAGCCAGTCATAGTTCAAGTCAACCTCGGATGCGACCACTCCAGCATCATCCACTGCCATCTCAGTCAGCCCTTCTGCAAACATTTTCTCCATCTGCTCGTGACGATATCGTTCCAAGGCTCGCGCATGCGCCCAACGATTACGCGCAGGAAATACCTCGTTTCGTAGCAATCCTTCCTTAATGGCGTTTCTCAGGAGCGCCCCGAGTCCTGGATCAGCGTTTCGACGATGTTTTTCAGCGTACTGCTTAACGAACTCTGGTTGACGCTCTCGCAAAGCAAATTCGAGAGTGCTGAACGCCTGTTGTTCGGCGACCGGGTAGAATCGGAACACACACCATGCGTAAAGGTAAATATTTTTCGCTGTCTCAAAATGAATCTGCACTGACTCCGGTACCGTCGGATTGAGCTCGAACCATGCGACAGCCTCATGTTGATCTATCGGGGTAATCGATCGCGGCAGCCCCGTCTTAGAGTCAATCCTCACCAGCGCGGGCGTTCTAGGATCTGGATCAAATATCCGATCCGGCGAACGGAGAGAATCAGCTTCGTTGACCATAGTTAAATTTCCGTCCGAGGCATCTGCGGCAGTGCCACCTGCCAGCTAGGGATCCCCGAGCAAACGATGTCACCGACCATCGAGCCGAGAGTGATGTTTCAATTTTCCACCGGCTTTTCAAAGAAGAAACACTCAGGTAGGAATGCCTGGGCCATGTAATCGACATCCATTTCGGACACACCGCAGGCGCGGAAATGCTCCCTCCAGGTGCGGACGATCGCTACGATGTTCTCGATTTCCTTCCTTGCCGCTTCCGTTGTCAGCCCGAACCGCTCGCATTGGGAAAGCAGGTTGTAGATGCTCGCCGTGCGGCCTGAATCCAAGCCCTTATTTCCATGGGCCGCCCGCCGGCCACTTCGCCGTGAAAGACTCGCCCCGCGCAGCGGCTGCGAGCACTGGTCCGACAAAGCCGCCCACACTTGTGACGATCGCTTCCAGGTCGGCCGGGGCCGTAAGACGACCACGGTGCAGGAATGCAGCCCATTGCGCCCGCTTGCCCTCCACATCGGCGAACCGCTTCGTCAGTGCGATGGGCGTTTCGGCGGGAATTTCCGTGCGGCGCCGCGCGAAGGTCGCGCGCATCGCGCGCGCCAGGATGCTGCCGTCGAAGGGCTCGCGCGCGGCGAGCGCATAAACGTCGAAGAAGTCGCGCATGCGGCTGTTCTTGCTGCCGAGGACGACCATCGCATGAACCTTTTCGGCAATGACGGTCTCGGGGCCATACGCGCGGAGCCGCGGGCGCGGAAGGTCAAGGAGGCTTGGGTACTCAAGCCACTCGGGTTCCGGCGTCACCGCGTCGCCGATCCCAACGTCCACCTGAACCCGAATACGGGCCCGGCCGAGGTGCGCGCGTAGGATCACACGCTGGCCGCCGTAGGCGTCTTCGGGGCGGATCGCGGCGATCTGGATTGAGGCCGCATCGAAAGCAACTCCGTCGGGTTCCACCTGGACTGCGCAGATCTCGCTGAAGATCCGCGCCAGGGCCTCGCCGTCGAACTCGCCAAAGCCGAGCAGATCCGCGTCGCGGGTCGGACGGATGGCTTCACCCAGCCACACGAGCAGCAAAAGCGCTCCCTTGAGGACAAATCGCTCAGCATATGGAGATCGCGATAGCCTGTAGAGCAGGCGCTCGGTGGCGTACCGTGCAAAAACGAGGTTCGGGTCAACGTTGAGCGACTTGGCGTGCCGGACGAGACGAGCCTGCACGGACTGCGCGAGCCCGACGCTCATGACACCAGGGCTTCCACGTACGGTCTGATGACACGCTCGACGCGGCAGACGCGGGCCGCCCGGTCGAGCGCCTCCACCGTGAACTTCCGTTCCCGCCACGCCTCGCGCAGCGCTTCGAGCGCGACGTCCAGACCGATCTTGTTGCGGTGCTTGAAAAGATCAGCGAGGGTCTTCGCCACGCTGTAGATTCGCACGGTATCGCCTTCAATGCGATGGGACTCTATGCCTTCGGTGAAGGCCGCACCGCTGAAACGCACGACCTTGAGCGGTAGTTGCCGCGCGGCGGGCGCGCGCGCGCGGCGGTCGATCGCAATCCAGACGTCGGCGGGGAGCTGGGTTCCAATGCCGTGAAAGCCGAGCGCAGAAAGTAGGCAGATCACTCCTCGCGGCACCGCTCTGGCGGCGACGACGAGGCCGTGATGCTCGGTTACGGCCCCCTCCGGGAGGCGGTACTGACCGCGCGCGATGCGCTCGATGACGCCGTGCTCCACGAGACGCGTTATATGCTGACTGTGAATGCCGGCGCGCCCGGCGTCGCGAGCAGAAATAACCCCCCGGCGCCGGGCGAGGGCGACCAGTCGGGCGCGATTGGTTGTTGCCATGTGTGAAAGTGTATGCAGTTATACTATTTTGTCAACACTTTCACACAGCAGGCCCACCCTGCCCTAACGCCCGCCAGCATCGGGCTGAACTCCGAAAAACACATCGCGTATTACAGTTTGCACTTTGCATCCGAAGGAGTCCCTATGCCATACATCACCACCCGCTACGAACGGGCCAAGCTCTACGAGGAAGTCTGGGCGAAAGCCGTCACTAAAGTCGCAAAAACCTACGGCATATCCGACGTTGCTCTTCGGAAAATCTGCAAGAAACTCGCTGTGCCGCTGCCACCGCTTGGCTACTGGGCCAAATTAGCTGCAGGTAAGAAACTCCCAACCCCGCCACTTCCAGAGTACTCTGGTCCAACGGAGATCGTGAGCGAGCGCTTCGTCAGTGAAGACGCAGGCGAGCCTGACCCGGAGCATCTCATCGCCCGGCGAGAATTCGAGGCCCGGCCCGAGAATCAGATAGTCGTCTCCGAAACGCTCGAGATGCCGCATCCGCTGGTTGCCGCCACCGAACTGGCTTTCCGACGACTGAAGCGCCGGGACCCGCGCGACATGCCAACCACAGAGCGCCAATCTCTGCATATTTCTGTAAGCGACGGGAGCATCCCGCGGGCACTCCGGATCATGGATGCGCTAGCCAAGGCGCTCGATGCGCGCGGCATGCCTCTACGCATCATCGAGTCGGAAGGAAAACGGCGGCCCTGCGTGACGCTTCAAGGCCAGGTCCTCGCCATCCGCATCGTCGAAAACACCTTGCGCACCGAACGGGAGCCCACTGAAAAGGAACGCCGCGATAGGGAGAAGTACGGCCATGTCTATCTCCCGAACCGCTACTCACATCGGCCGACAGGCATGCTGAAGCTGGGAATCATTGGCGGCTATTACGACGAATTGCAGAAGGTCGTGGCCGACGGCAAGCGACAACGGGTAGAACAGTGCCTAAACGAGTTCGTGGTCAAGCTTGAGGCAGAAGCTGTACACCGAAAGCGTGAGGCAGAACGTCAGGAGCGGGAGAGACGGCGCTGGGAGGAACAGGAACGCCGGCGGCGCGTACGTGAAGAGAAGAGGGAGAAGGAAATCGAACGGTTGAAGGCCCTCGAAGAGGAGGCACGTAACTGGAGGAGAGCGGAAGAAATCCGGGCCTACGTTGCTGCGGCGGAGGCAAAGACAACGCGCGAGCACGGCAACATTGAATTGGACAGCGAACTCGACCGATGGATCGCATGGGCCCGGCACAAAGCGGATTGGATTGATCCAGTCGTTAATGCCAAGTGCCCGTTGCTTGATGAGGAGTAAGAGGCCTTACGTTTAGGCTGCGCGCAGGGGCACGACATTGCTCGCGGTGAGTGCTTCCAGATGATCCGCCCACTTCTACAGCCAAGAACGCGCTCCCTGCGGCAATGTGTTTCCGCTCCGGCTGCGCCAGAACCTCAACCAAGGCGAAGCGACCCCTATAATGTCGGCATGAAACCAGATGCCGCGGTCGATTCCTTCGCCGCCCACACACCGATGATGCAGCAGTACCTGCGCATCAAGGCGCAGCACCCGGACATGCTGGTGTTCTACCGCATGGGCGATTTCTACGAGCTGTTCTACGATGACGCCGAGCGCGCCGCGCGGCTGCTCGACATCACGTTGACGCGCCGCGGCGAGTCCGCCGGAGAACCCATCAAGATGGCGGGCGTGCCGCACCATTCGGTGGAGCAGTACCTGGCGCGGCTGGTGAGGCTGGGCGAGTCCGTGGCAATTTGCGAGCAGATCGGCGACCCCAACGCAGCGCGCGGCCCGGTCGAGCGCCAGGTCATGCGCATCGTCACGCCCGGCACGCTGACCGACGCCGCGCTGCTGGAGGACAAGCGCGACAACCTGCTGCTGGCCGTGGCCCGGGAACGCTCGACGCTGGGACTCGCCTGGCTCTCGCTTGCTTCGGGCCACTTTTCCGTGATGGAGACGGCCGTCTCCAACATGACCGCCGAGCTCGAGCGGATTGCACCCTCGGAGATTCTGGTCCCCGACGACGCGACCGCCGGATTGTTGAATGGCGCACCCGCCCCCGTCAAACGCCTGCCCCCCTGGCAGTTCGATTTTGATACCGCGCGGCGCGTCCTGACCCGGCAGTTCGAAACTCACGACCTCTCCGGCTTCGGCGCCGCCGGCCTGACCGCCGCCCTGTCCGCAGCCGGCGCTCTGCTCGAGTACGCCCGTTCCACGCAAGGCACGGCGATCGCGCACGTCAAGAGCATGGTGGTGGAGCAGGCGCGCGCCTGGGTGCGCATGGATCCCGCCACCCGCCGCAACCTGGAGCTCACGGAAACCATACGGGGCGACGCGGCGCCAACGCTGTTTTCCCTGCTCGACACCTGCGTCACGGGCATGGGCAGCCGGCTGTTGCGCCACACCCTGCACCACCCGCTGCGCGACCGCGCCGCGCTCGCGTCGCGCCTCGGCGCGGTGGCGGCGCTGGCCGGCGGACCGGGAGACGCGCCCTGGCGCGCGCTGCACGGTGTTCTCAGGCAATGCGCGGACGTCGAGCGCATCACCGCGCGCATCGCGCTCAAGTCCGCGCGCCCCCGCGATCTCTCCGGCCTGCGAGAAACGCTCGAGCGCCTGCCCCAGCTTTCTGAAATGCTCGACTCCCAGCCCGCCCCGCGCCTGGTGGAGCTTGGCCGTGCGCTCGCGCCGCAGCACGATCTCGCCGCCCTGCTCGCTGCCGCAATCAAGGCGCAGCCGGCCGCAATCCTGCGCGAGGGCGGTGTAATCGCCGACGGTTACGATGCCGAGCTCGACGAGCTGCGCGCGCTTCAGTCGAACTGCGGCGAGTTCCTGGTTGGGCTGGAAGCGCGCGAGCGGGCGCGCACCGGCATCGCGAACCTCAAGGTCGAGTACAACCGGGTGCACGGCTTCTACATCGAGGTGACGCGCGCGCAGTCCGACAAGGTGCCGGACGACTACCGCAGGCGGCAGACGCTCAAGAACGCCGAGCGCTACATCACGCCGGAGCTGAAGACCTTCGAGGACAAGGCGCTTTCCGCGCAGGAGCGGGCGTTGACGCGCGAGAAGCTGCTCTACGACCAGCTGCTCGACAAGCTCGCGGCTCATATCTCCGCGCTGCAGCGGGCGGCGGCCGCGCTGGCCGAAACCGACATGATTTGCGCCTTTGCCGGGCCCGCGGCGACGTCCGGTTACTGCGCGCCGGAGTTCACCGACGAGCCATTGATCGAGATCGAGGCCGGCCGCCATCCGGTGGTGGAGCGCCAGGTGGAGAATTTCATCCCCAACGACGCGCGCCTGTCAGGCTCGCGCCAGTTGCTGATCGTCACCGGCCCCAACATGGGCGGCAAGTCCACCTACATGCGGCAGGTGGCGCTGATCGCGCTGCTCGCGCATTGCGGCTCGTTCGTCCCGGCGCAGCGCGCGCGGCTCGGGCCGCTGGACGCGATCTACACGCGCATCGGCGCCGCGGACGACCTCGCGGGCGGGCGCTCGACCTTCATGGTGGAGATGACCGAGGCCGCCTACATCCTGCACCACGCCACGCCGGAGAGCCTGGTGCTGATGGACGAGATCGGGCGCGGCACTTCGACCCTCGACGGGCTCGCGCTGGCATGGGCGATCGCCCGGCATCTCGTCGAGAAGAACCGCAGCCTCGCGCTCTTCGCCACCCACTACTTCGAGATGACGCGGCTCGCCGAGGACTTCCGCCAGGTCGCCAACGTCCATCTCGACGCGGTGGAGCACAAGGACCGGATCGTGTTCCTGCACAACGTCGAGGAAGGCCCCGCCAGCCAGAGCTACGGGCTCGAAGTGGCGGGGCTGGCCGGCGTCCCGGGATCCGTCATCCGCGCTGCGCGCAAGCGGCTCGCCGAGCTCGAGGAGCATGGGCTCGCTGCGGGGCCGCAGCGGGACCTCTTTGCCGCGGGCGCAAAGGAATCTTCAGCCGCGCAACCATTGGAAGAGCATGCAATCGTCAAGCAGCTACGGGAACTCGACCCGGATGTGCTCACGCCCAAGGAAGCGCTGGAGCTCCTCTATCAGCTGCGCCGCCAGCTCGACAGCTGAACAGCGTGAGTCGTGAATCGTGATTCGTGAATTGAAACAGCAACGAGCCAGTCTTGCCAGCCCGATCGAATCACGACCCACGAATCACGAATCACGCTTTTCCCGCGGCGTAATCGCCGGGCTCGCGCTGAGCCTCGCTCTTGCCGGCGATCCCTCAGCCGCGGAATTCACCTTTGGAGCGCTCGGCGATACGCCGTACACGCGGTTCGAGGAGGCGCTTTTCCCCGGCCTGCTGGCTGGGATGAGCAACGAGGACCTCGCTTTCGTCGTTCACGTCGGCGACTTCAAGTCGGCCCGGGCGCCCTGCAGCGACGAGCTCTTCCGTCAGCGCAGGGATTGGTTCGAGTCTGTCCGCCATCCATTCGTCTTCGTGCCGGGCGACAACGAATGGACGGACTGCGGCGGTTTCCAGGCGGGCGGCCATGATCCACTGGAGCGCCTCGCGAAACTGCGCGAGCTGTTTTCCGGGGACGGGGAAAGTCTCGGGCAGCGCAGGATCCGGCTCGCGCGCCAGTCTCCGGATTATCCGGAACACGCCCGCTGGAATCACGGGGATGTGCTCTTCGTAACGCTCAACGTGCCGGGCAACGCCAACAATGCGCGCCACATGCCGGAGGAATTCCGCAGCCGCAGCGCGGCCGTGGCCCGGTGGCTCGAGCAGTCGTTCAGTCTTGCGCGCCGGAACGGGTTGCGCGCCGTGGTGATATTCATGCAGGCCAATCCCTGGGGCTCGCCGACGAACCGCTACTTCGGCTATCGCGAGCTGCTGGCCGCGATGGCGAAGGAAACCCTCGGTTTTGACGGCGAGGTGCTGCTCGTGCACGGCGACACGCACCGCTTCCGCGTGGACTCTCCACTGCGCGATCCCGAATCAGGCGCCGCGGTCGCCAATTTCACGCGCGCGGAAGTATTCGGCAGTCCCGGGATGAACTGGGTGCGTATCCGCGTGATCGAGGATACTGAACGCGTCGGGTTCGAGGTGACGCCGGGCAACTAGAAATGATGAACGATGAATGATGAATGATGAACAAAAAGCAAAACCCCGCCTGCACTTCATCGTTCCGCGTTCATAGTTCATCGTTGCTCTAGTGGTGGTGCCCATGTCCATGCGCCCCATGCACGTGTCCATGCTCCAGCTCTTCCGCGGTCGCCGCGCGCACCGCGGTCACGGTGCACTTGAAATCCAGCGCCCGTCCGGCAAGCGGATGGTTGCCGTCCACCACGACCTTGTCATCGGCCACGTCGGTCACGGTGTAGACCAGGGTCGTGCCGGATTCGACTCCGCGCCCCTCGAACCGCATGCCGACCGCGATGTTGGCGGGAAATTTGTTGCGCGGCTCAAGGTGCATCAATTCAGCGTCGTACTCGCCGAACGCGTCGTCGGGGTCGAGCCTGACCTTGCAGCTGTCGCCGACCGTCTTGCCGGCCAGCGCCTGCTCCACCAGCGGGAAGATGCCGTCGTAGCCGCCGTGCAGGTATTCGATGGGCCCGTCGGTTTGCTCGATCACCCTGCCGTCGGTGTCGATCAACTCGTAGGTAAGCCCGACCACCGTGTTCTTTCCTACTTGCACTTGCCGATGTCCTTCAGCAGTCCCAGCACTTCCTGCGCGTGTCCGCGCGGGTTGACGCCATAGAGCACGTGCTTCACCATCCCCTTGCGGTCGATGATGAAGGTGGAGCGCACGACGCAGGGCTTCTTCCTGCCATCCACTTCCTTGTCGTGCAGCACCCCGTAGCGGCGGCACACCTCGCCTTCCACGTCGGCGAGCAGCCGGACGCAAAGGCCGTGCTTGTCCCGGAACGCGCCGTGCGAGAGGCAATCGTCCATGCTCACCCCCACCACCACCGTCTTGAGGGCATCGAAGTAGTCTTCCATCTCGCTGAACTCGATCGCCTCCGTCGTGCAGCCGGGAGTGTCGTCCTTGGAGTAGAAATAGAGCACGACGTGGCGGCGGTTGCGGAAGCTGTCGAGACTGACCATGTTCATATCGGCGTCAGGCAGATCGAAGCCCGGCGCCGGCTGTCCTGGCTGCAGCGTGGCGGAACTGTGCAAAGTTTCCGGAAGCATGGCGGCCTAATTGTGTGAACAATGATCGCCGCGGTCAAGAGGTCTTGGTGAAAGAATTCCGGGTGCTTTGTTACGCGTACGGTTCCATCATTTTGCATGACGAAACCAGGAACCTCTGACACAATGAAACACGCAGATATCATTATGTCAGAAGCGCTTACCCTGGCCGGCCTGGCAGCAGGCGAGTTCCTGCGCCGCTATTGGCAAAAAAGACCGTTGCTGGCCCGCGGCGCCCTGGTGGAATGTGCCGGCATCGTGCAGCCCGACACGCTCTTCTCGCTCGCCGGGCGCGACGATCTCGAGTCGCGCCTGGTGCGGCGTGACGGACGGCGCTGGCAGGTGCGGTACGGTCCATTCGATCGGCGCGAATTCAAGCGCCTGCCGCGCTCGGGCTGGACACTGCTGGTGCAGGGTGTCAACCATGCGCTGCCTGCAGCGCAGAAGCTGCTCGATCAATTCGCATTTATCCCCTATGCGCGGCTCGACGACCTGATGGTGAGCTACGCCCCGCGCGGGGGCGGGGTCGGCCCTCATTTCGACAGTTACGACGTATTCCTACTGCAGGGCGAGGGCCGGCGGCGCTGGCGCATCAGCCGCCAGCGCAACCTCACGCTCGTCGACGGCGCACCGTTGCGGATACTGCGCCGCTTCCGGGCGGCGCGCGAATGGGCGCTGCAGGCCGGCGACCTGCTCTACCTGCCGCCGCGCTGCGCGCACGACGGGGTCGCGATCACCGACTGCATCACCTACTCGATCGGCTTCCGGGCGCCGGGCGCGCAGGAACTGGGGACGCGATTCCTGGAGTACCTGCAAGATGAGCTCCGGCTTGGCGGCATCTACGAGGACCGTGGTCTCAGGCCCGCGTGCCGCCCGGCCTGGCTCGACGACGACATGGTGCGGAAAGTGCGCGGCATGTTGCAGCGCGTCCGCTGGAGCGACAGGGACGTCGTGCGCTTTCTCGGCTGTTACCTCACCGAGCCCAAAAGCCACGTGCAGTTCACGCGGCCGTCCCGCCCGCTGACCGAGAGCACGTTCTCGGTACGGGCTGCGCGCTGCGGCGTGCGCCTCGCGGCTCCGACGCGGATGCTGTTCCGGGACGGGACGCTTTTCATCAATGGGGAGGCGCATGCGCCCGCCGCGCCCGCCGCGCGGCGGTTGTCCCGGCTCGCGGACCGGCGCGCGCTGCCGCCGGTGGCCCGCTTCGACCGCGGAATCATCCCGCTGCTTTACCAGTGGTACCGCGCCGGGTACATTAGTCTCAGTGACGACTGACGGGTGACCGCAGACGAGTGTCGAATAATGGGTGACGAGAAAGTTCCAACCTTTGAGCGGACCGGGAACCTGCCGAACGCCGAGTACCGGCGCTTTGAGGGCGTGCGCGAGTACGAAGAGCTGATCGACGGACTGATCCCGCAGACCCAGCGCGCCATCCGGGTCTTCGACAGGGCGCTGTCGCGCGCCTGGAACTCGCCGCAGCGCTACGAGGCGCTGCGCCAGTTCCTGCTGACGAACCGCGTGAACCGGCTGTTCATCGTGGTGCACGACGCCGAGCCGATCGAGCGCGAGTGCCCGCGCGTGGTGGACCTGGTGCGGCAGTTCAGCGCCGCCGTGCGCATTCACGAAACGCTAAGCGCGGCGAAGCACGTCTACGACCCGTTCGTCGTGTTCGACTCCAGCCACTACGTGCACCGCTTCCACTACCGCTACCTCCGCGCAGCCCATGGCGCAAACGACGTCATCGGCGCGCAGCAGCTGCTCGACCGTTACGCCGAGATCTGGGAGGCATCCGCCCACGCGGTGAGCGCGGGCACTAGTGGCCTGTAAGACCGCTGACTGATAGTGCGTGACGGTGATGCGTGACTGGTACTGCGTGACTAGTGATGCGTGTCAAACATCTCAGCCCGCCTCATCAGTCACGCCTTTTCAGTCACGTTGTATCAGTCACGCCCCTAATCAGTCACGCTTTTTCTAGTAAGATAGGCGCCCCTTCATTCACCATCCCCGGCCCCAATGAAGATTTCCAAGATCCAGACGCACATCATCCGGGTGCCGGTCGATGAGCCGCTCGCGGGCGGTCCCGCTGCGCCCGGCGCGACGCGCGAGTTCGTTACGCTGCGCATGGGCACGGACGCCGGGATCGAAGGCATCGGATACACGTTCTTTGGCGCGGCGCTGACCGGTGCCCTCAAGCACGCGGTCGACGCGCTGGGAGAACTCGCCATCGGCGAGGACCCGCTGCGCACCGAGGCGGTAGCAGCCAAACTGCGCACCGCAGCCGCCGGCTCCGGTCCGGGAGGCATCCTCAC
>Ga0184615_10000540_pt1 | contig 20765 bp, 16 predicted proteins | sample PLM4_65_coex_FD_133134 | JGI IMG/M metagenome (GOLD analysis project Ga0184615, IMG submission 133134) | Groundwater sediment microbial communities from an aquifer in East River, Colorado, USA - PLM4_65_coex | ecosystem: Environmental > Terrestrial > Soil > Riparian zone | place: USA: East...
AGCAGGGCAGCGTGCCGCGCGCGGAACCGCGCCAGTGCCTCGGCACCGCCCAATCCTGTGGCAGGCAACGTGAGGATCGGCGCATCGGGTGGCAGCGGAACCGCCACCGGCCGGTCATTGAGGGTACCGAGGAAGAACTCCGCCTCCTTCAGCACGAGATGCAGAAGGCGAGGGAGATCATCGCGGTCCGCTTCGAGTTTGGGATTCATTGCGGTGAATCTGACCGGGTGCCGTTCGCACAGCAACACAACTACGACTCAGGCGCTGACCCGCCAGTACTTCAACCCCTGCGGTTCGAACCTCGCCGCGGGCAGGAACCGCTTGAGCGTGGCGAAGACCTTCTCCTTTCCCACCGGATTGCGGAGCGGCGGAGCAGGGTGGCGCGCCAGGCGGACCACCAGGTCAGCCACCGCGGTCGGCGGCGCTGCAGCCGCCTCCACCGCCCGGAGCCGCCCCAGCACCCGTTCCCGGACCGGCCCGTAGTCCTCGATGCCGCCATCACTCGCAGTGGCTTCCCCGATCAACCCGGTCTTGAAGAAGCCCGGTTCGACCAAGGCCACCCGGATGCCCAGTGCCGCCACTTCGGCACGCAGCACTTCGGTGAGTCCCTCCACCGCGTACTTGCTGGCGGAGTAGAGCCCGGCGAAGGGAATCGGCACCAGCCCGGCGATCGAGCTGACGTTGATGATGCAGCCCGACCGCTGCCGTCGCATTATCGGCAGAACCGCCTGCGTAACCCGAATCACCCCGAAGAAGTTCGTCTCGAACTGTCGCCGGCTCAGCGTCATGGGTGTTTCCTCCACTGCGCCCATCACCGCTATGCCGGCGTTGTTCACCAGCAGGTCCAACCGTTCCTCCTGGTCCAGTATCGACTGCACGCAGGCGGCCACCGAGGCCTCTTCCGCTACGTCCAGCGGCAGGAAGGTGACACCCGGGAGCGGTGTAGCCTTGTGTGGCGCCCGACTGGTGCCGAATACGCGATACCCCGCCCCGGCCAGGCCTGCAGCCACGGCTCGGCCAATACCGCTGGACGCGCCGGTCACGAGTGCAACGGGATTGCCTGCCATACGAACCTCCTCAGAGAGTGGGTGGCGGGGAGGGCGGGAGCAACTGATACATCACCGGTGTTACCAGCCGCGCGAGCAGCGTTGAGCTGACCAGCCCGCCGATGATCACCAGAGCGAGCGGGGAGTAGAGCGAGGAGTGTTGCAGCGCCAGCGGCAGGAGCCCGCCCACCGCGGTGAGCGTGGTCAGCACGATCGGAAGGAACCGGACCTTGCCGGCCTGCTCGATGGCCTTACCCAGCGGCACTCCATCGGCCCGGAGCTGATTGGTGAAATCGACCAGCAGAATCGAGTTCTTGATCTCGATGCCGATCAGCGCCACGAATCCGATCATCGCGGTGAACGAAAGGGTATAGCCGCTCAGGAACAGCGCCACCAGCCCGCCCACGACGCCCAGCGGGATCACCGACGCCACGATGAGCGTACTCCGGAAGGTCCCGAACTCCAGGATCAGGATGGCCAGGGTGAGAAACACAGCCACGATGATCGCCCCGCCCAGCCCGCCAAAGCTCTCCTCCCGGCTCTCGATTTCTCCCGCCGGGATGATGCGATAGCCCGCCGGCAGTTCCCACCCGGCCAGCCGGGCAATCACGGCCTTGGTGACGCGGTCGGTGTTGAAGCGGGGGGCCACCCCCGCCGTCACCGTGACGCTCCGCTCCTTGTCGAAGTGCTGGATGACGGGAGTGGTCGCCTCGAGCCGGACACGCGCCACCTGGCGCAGTGGCACCTGTGCTCCCGAGAGCGATCCGACGTACAGCTGATCCAGTACATCGGGTGTCGGGGTGCCATCGAGGCTGGCTGCGACCCCCGCCACCGGGCCGACCGCGGGGAGGCGAACCCGGATCCGATAGTCCTCGCCGGCGGCGTCTCGCAATGTTCCCGCCTCCAGCCCCGCGAGTCCCAGCCGTACCGTCCGGTCTATCTCACCGGTCGGTATGCCGAGCAGCCCGGCCTTGCGCTGGTCCACAGCGACTCGAAGGCCGGTGGCCAGGAGATCGAGTGGATTCACCACGTTTCGGGTGCCGGCCGTGCCGCCGATGGTCCCCTCGAGCCGGGCAGCGAGCTGACGGAGCGTGTCCAGGTCCTCCCCCACCAGCCGGAACGCGATCGGCGCGTCAAGCGGCGGGCCGTTCTCGAACGAGGTCACCTCGATCCTGGCGCCGGGAAAGCCGTCGAACTGACGCTGCAGGGAGTCGTACAACGCGGGCGTGCGCCCGGCATCGAACTCCTTGAGCAGCACGAACGCCTCCGCGACGCTGGGGCGCTCGTTCCGGGGAAGGATGTTGTAGTACACGTCGGGATTGCTGCGGCCAAGATTCATCATCACCGCCCGCACTTCCGGCAACCCGGTCAGCGAGCGCTCGACGTAACGCGCCGCACGATCGGTCTCCGCCAGCGAGGAGCCTTCCGGCGTTTCGATGCGGACCAGGAACTGCGGCGTGTCCGCCTTGGGGAAGAGGCTGAACCCGATCGCCGGGATCAGCGCCAGGCTGCCGGCGAGGAGCACCGCGGCCACGGCGAGTGTGGTCCTCGGCGCACCCAGGGCGCGGTGCAGCCAGTTGCCGTAGGTCCGGTTGATGACCCAGGTGAGCGCACGAAGGAACGGATTGACGTGACCGGGCCGCTCCTCCCGCAGCATCAGGCTCGCCAGGAACGGCACCACCGTGAGAGACACCGCCAGCGACGCGATGATGGTATAGAGTACCGCGACCGGCATGCTGCGGATGAACTTCCCGGGATTTCCCGGCAGGAACAGGATCGGGAGGAAGGCCACGATCAGCGTCGCGGTGCAGCCCAGGACCGCGACGGCGATCTGCCGGGTGGCCTGGATCGCCGCCTCGGTGCGGCTCATCCCCTGACGCAGGAAGCGAGCGATGTTCTCCACCACCACGATGGAGTCGTCTACCAGGAGTCCGAGCGCGATCACGAAGCCCACGATGCTCAGCTGGTTGATGGTAAAGCCCGTCGCCTTGAGCAGCGCCACGCCGATAGCGAGCGACAGCGGAATCGAGATCATCACCACCACTGAAGCCCGCGGGCCCAGCGGGAGCAGCGTCACCAGCACCAGCAGGATGGCGATGGCGAAGTCTTCGGTCAGCTGCGTCAGGCGATGACTCACGTTCCGCGACTGGTCAAAGCCCCGCTCCAGCACCATGCCGGCCGGCAGGGATCGCTCGAATCGATCGAGTTCCGCGTAGATCGCGTTTCGCACGCTGCCGATCCGCTGCCCTTCCTTCATGTTGGCGGTGACGAACACCGCGCGGTGTCCATTGTACCGCCCCAGGTGCCGCGCGTCCTCGTACCCCCACTCGACCCGGGCCACATCCTGGAGCAGGACCGCGTCCCGTCCGGTGCCGGCCACAACCGTTGCCGCCACTTCTTCAACGGTCCGGTAACTGCCACTGGTCCTGACCGTGAACGCGCGCGCCCCCGCGCTCACCACGCCACCCGGGATGTTGGCGTTTTCGCTGCCAATCGCGCTCAAAACCTGTCCCACCGGAATCCCCAGACGAGCCAGGCGCCCGGCTTGCAGCTCTACTCGTACTTCCCGCTCCGGGAAGCCCCATCGCTCCACCGTCCTGACGCCCGCCACCCGCTCGATCCGGTCCTTGAGAGCACGGGCCCGGTCCGCCAGCTGATGGACCGGCAGGACGTCGGAGACCAGGGCCACCTGCACGATGTTCACCCGGCTGGCGTCGAACTTCTGGATGTCCAGACGTGCCAGGTCCGCGGGGAGCGTCGGCCGCAGCGCGTTGATCTCCCGCACCACGTCGTCGTATTTGCTGTCGGGATCGGCGCCGGCGTCGAACTCCACCCGGAGCACCGCCAGCCCGTCCCTGATTTCCGTCTGCAGCTTCCGCAGGTCCTCGAGCTCGTTGATGCGCTGTTCGATCGGATCCACCACGAGTTGTTCCATGTCCGGCGGACTGGCGCCCGGATACACCGCGACAACTGTGAACGTGGGAACGGCGAAAGCCGGATCCTCGGCCTGGGGGATGGTGAACAGCGCGTGCACCCCCAGAGCCACGGCCATCAGGAAGATGACGATCGTGAACTGGTAGTTCCGGACCGAGAATTCGGCGAACCTCATGGGGCGCCTCCCTGGGCTCGCGGCTCACTCTCCATGGCCCGCACCGGGCTTCCGTCCTCAAGGTATGCGGCGCCTTCGGTGACCACCGCGCCGGCGCCATCAAGACCCGAGCGTACCGCCGCCTGATCCCCCGTCAGGAACGCGAGCAACACCCGGTGGCGCCGGGCCTCGCTCCCGCCCGGACCGCGGGCGATCGTGTACACCACGGCGCTGTCGGCGTCGCCCTCCAGCACCGCCGCGAGTGGAATGAGCCGTACCGGCGCCGCGCGGCGCGGGGCGATCTCCACCGCGCCGATAAGCCCGGAGGCGATGCCTCCGCCCGCGGCGCCTACCCGGGCGTCGAGCCGGATCTCCGTGACCCACGCACCCGTGCCGGGTGTGGCTTGTGCCGCAATCTGGGTCACGCGCCCGCCGAGCGGCACGCCGCTCTTCGAGTCGAAGCGCACCAGCGCGCGGTCACCAATCGAGATCCGGGCAACGTCTCGGTCCGCGAGCCCCACCCTTAGCACCTGTCCCGCCCCCGCGCTGGCGAGCACCAGGACCGGAACGCCTCCGGCGATCTGCTGCCCCGGCTCTGCGGCGCGGCGCAGGATCGTTCCCGCCGTCGGTGCCCGGATTGCGGCATAGCGCTGGTTGAATCGGGCGATCTCGAGGTTCGCCCGTGCCACCTCCACCGCCGTGGTGGCGCCTTCATAGGCGTTCTGCGGAATCACGCTGTCGGCGTAGAGCGCCGCGGCCCGCGCCAGATCGCGCTCTGCCTGTCCCAGACCAGCCGCAGCCTTGGCCACCTCTCCCGCGATTTCGGGCAACTCCAGCGTTGCCAGCAGCTGGCCTGTCGCCACCGCCTCCCCCTCATTTACCAGCATGCGGCCGATGACGCCGCCAATCTTGAATCCCAGCGGCACTTCCTCCTTGGCACCGAGGACGCCCGTGCCGGTCACGGGCTGCACGATGGTGGTATCGCTGACTGGCGCAAGGCGGACCAGAACGGTTTGCGGGGCCGCCGTATCGCGGGATGGCGCAGCCGTGGCCCCGCCGCAGCCTGCGGCGCCAGACAGGAGCAGAAACCACGCGGAACGCGGAACGCGGCCGAACACTCTCGGGAGCGCGGAGCGCGACCCGGCGCGAGAGCCTGCCCCGAGCGCAGCGAGGGGGAGTCCTTCAGGAGGGAATGGGGCACACTCAGTCATGGCCTGCTCCTGCTGTGGATGGCGAGGGATACAGGCCCGCAGCCCGGTCCAGCTCCACGCAGCCGGCGAAATAGTCGTAGGTAGTCAGAATCAGATTGAGACGCGCGGCGGTGTAACTGTTCCGGGCGTCGATCAGCTCGACCTGGGGAGCCGCGCCGGCGCGATACTTCCGCTCGACCAGCCCGTAGTTCCGCTCGGCGCTCGCCAGTCGGTCGGCCGCGGTGACGCGCGACTGGCCGGCTACCTCTGCGGTGCGCCACGTAGTGCGGATCTCCAGTTCGATGGCGCGGCTCGTCGCCCCCCGCTCGGCGCGGAGCCCTTCGCCCTCGAGACGGGCCTGATCCCGGCGGGCACGGTCCTGCCCCCCGTTGAAGAGATTCCACTGAAGGACCAGCGAGGCGATCAGGAAGTCCCGGTTCGCGGTGAACCGGTACTTCTCGCCCTGGAAGCCGTAGTCCACCGCCGCGATCAGCGTTGGGAGGAAACCGGCGGAGGCGAGTCGCTCCTGGCCTCTCGCCGCACGGATCCCGGCGTCGAAGCGATGCAGCTCCTCCCGTGCAGCCAGGCCGGTGGCCACGACGCGGTCCGGAGGCCCAGCCAGCTCAAGACCAAGCACGCTGTCACTCACCAGCCCCACCGGCTGGCCCAGGGGACGCTCGAGCAACAGGTTGAACCGGAACTGCGCCGCCTCCTGCAGCCGAATCGCCTCAGCCAGGCCCTGCTCCCCTTCACTCAGGCCGGCCCGGGCCCGGAGGAGGGCGTCTGGTGTTGCGGCGCCGTTGCTCACCAGCGACTGATTGACCCGCAGGTTCTCCGCCAGCAGCTCCAGCGTGGAGCGAGACAGCTCCACCACCCGGGCCGCCCGCGCCGCATCCAGATAGGCCAGCCGGATGCCGGCGGCCACCCGGCGGACCGCCGCGCCGGCAGCCGCCGCCTCTGCATCTCTTGCACTCCGCGCGATGGCGATCCCTGCACTCGCCGCCGGGAGGAACAGCGGCTGCGTAAGGCGCAGGTTGGTTTCCTGCCGGTAGGGGAGCTGGAGGCTCACATCGGTGGGAAACCGGGTCTGCCCCAGGAGCTGGTTCAGGGCTCCGAACGCGGGGTTCACCAGATCACCCAGGTCGAGGATGTCACCCGATCGTTCGGAGTACCGGGCATTGACGGTCAGCGAGGGGAGCCAGCGGCCTCGCGCCTCGCGCACGCCCGCATCGGCGCGTGCCACGGCGAGTCGCTCCCCCAGGAGTGTCAGGTTGTGGCTGAGTCCCTCCGCCACGTAACTGTCCAGCGCCGACTGCTGGGCGCTGAGTCCGGGAGTGCCGGCGTAGAGCAGCCACGCCAGCACCCCCGCTTTGCTCAGCGCCCGGTGGATCACTCGCACGGAACCATCACCAGGCGCATGACGGTGCACGCCCGATGTTCGATGGCCAGATTCGCCGTCGCGGGCGGGCCTGCAGTCGGCTCCTGCCAGGTGAGGATGAATTGGCCGGACCGCCGCGATGGAGATGGACCCGATGCGGCGGCCTCGAGCAGCCGGGCCGGGATCTGAATGCTGGTCCAGGCCAGTGTCATGATGGGGACGGTCGCGGTGGCGGAGGTCGCCCTGACCGATTCGGGCGAGCTGAGTGCCCCATCGCCCGGGTGGACGCGGCTCTGGGCATGGAGCGCGCCGGTTCCCAGCGTTGCGGCCAGCGCGAGTGAGAGGAGGGTGTGACGCGGCATGGAGCACCTCAGTGAGACGGTTCGACCTTAACTAGAGCGAGTGCTCTAGTTTGTAGATCCAAAGTAGAGCTAAAGCTCTACTTGTCAAGAGCGACTCGGATCGCCATCTTTTGTCGCCGGCCCGGGTCGGCCGGGCATGAGTCCTCTTTCCCCCGCGCAACGCACTATGCCAAAGGCAGTTAAGGCGAAGAAACAGAATCCGCCGCCGGCCCGCCCGGCCGAGCCGCGGCGACAGCCCCAGCAGGAGCGGGGCGAGCGCCGGGTGGAAGAGATCCTGGATGCCGCCGCGGCCGTGATTGCCAAGGTGGGAGTAGAGGCGGCCACGACCAATGCGATTGCCGAGCAGGCGGGATCATCGGTGGGCTCCCTCTATCACTTCTTCCCCAACAAGGAAGCCATCGTCCTCGGGCTGGCGGCGCGGTACGAGTCGGAGATGCAGCAGCTGAATCAGGCCGCGATGCAGGGGGAGGCAGACAAGCTCCCGGTCGCACTCATGGCGGAGGGGATTGTCATGCCGCTGGCGGGGTTCATGGAGCGGAACCCGGCGTACATGCCTGTCTTCTACGCCACCAGGGATCCGCACAACCCCGCGTGCTTGACCGATGAATTGAGTGAGACGATCGTCGGGCTGGTCGAGCGGCTGATGGCCCGCCGCTCACCCCACGTGGCGCCCGCGCACCGTCACCTGCAGGCCTCAGTCGCGGTAGAGCTGGTGCATCGGATGCTGGAGTACGCCTGGCAGTCGCCGCCCGCCGAACGGCGCGGGATCGTCGGGGAACTGAAGCGGCTGCTGACGCTGTACTCGGAAATGATCGAGAGCGGGCGGGATCCGCTGAAAAGCGATAAGTAGAGAGGGGCTGGTTCATGACCGAAGGCCAGTTACCCGACCCGTTCTACTGGCGCACCTTCAACGTGCTGCTGCGCCTCCTCGGCCTCGGCGCCACCTTCGCCGGCGCAGTCGTCGTGGTCATGTTCGGGCTGGGTATTCCCGCGCCTCCGGGCATCGACCGACAGACCAGCCTGGGCGCTCTGATCCCCGGTATCCTGCTCCTGTTGATCGGCTTGGGGTTCCTGATGCTGCCACCCTACCGGCCCGATCGCGGCGACAGCGGGCCAATGGTGAGTCTGCTCCGTCCCCAGCGGGGCCGCGGCTGGTGGACCGGCGATCCTCGACCGTAATCATCCTGAATTTCGCGGTCGCCCTGATTCGGTGTTTATTCGGGAAATTGGCCATTCACCCGTGTTCGCCCCGAATTGCGCCGATAGGAGAAGGCGCCACAACGGATTACCGTCCCGCGAGGTCAACGGTCGCCTTCTGTCGGAATTCCATCGCCCTTGCCAGCAGGTCAGGCCCTCTCCTACAATCGGCCCTTCACCCCAGCCGGGGTCACCATGTCCCTCGTTCGAGTCGCTGCAATGGCCACCGCGGTCTCCTTCCTTCCAGCAGTCCTTCCCGGTCAGGAACCGCCGGTCGCGCCCCGGATCGCGCAGGTCGACACGCTCCACGGCGACGTGCGGATCGACGACTATTTCTGGCTCCGGGAGAAGGCCAATCCGGCGGTGACCTCCTACCTCGAGGCGGAAAACGCCTGGACCGCCGGCGGGATGAAGCACACCGAGGGGCTGCAGGAACGACTGTATCGCGAGATGCTGGGACGGATCAAGGAGACCGATCTTTCGGTGCCCTATCGCGAGGGCGGGTGGTGGTACTACACGCGGACGGAGCAGGGAAAGGCGTACTCGATCTTCGCCCGCAGGCGCGGTACGCTTCAGGCGGCCGAAGAGGTGTATTTCGACCAGAATGCAGCGGCCGAGGGCAAGAAGTTCCACGCCCTCGGCGGCATGGATGTGAGCCCCGACGGGAAGCTCCTGCTATACCTCGAGGATACCACCGCCTTCCGCGAGTACACCCTCTACGTGAAGGACCTGGAGAGCGGCGAGATCCTGGACCAGCTCCGGCACGTCTGGAACGGCACCGCCTGGGCAGACGACAACCGGACCTTCTTCTACATGACCGCCGACTCGGCCAAGCGGGGCAACGCGGTCTGGCGGCACGTGATCGGCACGCCGCGGGAACGGGACGTCCGGGTGTTCGAGGAGGACGACGTCCTCAACAACGTCTCGGTCTTCCGCTCGCGGAGCGGGAAGTACGTCTTCATCCCCGCCGATGGGTTCACCTCTTCGGAGTGGCGAGTGATCCCGACAGCCAACCCGACCGCGGAGCCCCGGGTCATCGCGCCGAGACGGGCGGGCGTCGAGTACAGCGTGGACCATGCCGACGGCTACTTCCTCATCTACAGCAACGCCGACGCGGTCAACTTCCGGGTGGTACGGGCGCCGGAGGACCAGCCCGGCCCGGAGCACTGGACCGACTGGCTGGCCCACCGCGACTCGGTGTTTGTCGAGTCGGTGGACGCCTTCAAGCGGTTCGTGGTGGTGAGCGAGCGGGCCGGCGGACTCCGGCGCCTCCGGCTCACCGACCTCCGCTCCGGTAAGAGTCACTACATCACTTTCCCGGAGTCGGCCTACGGCGTGTTCCCCTCCGCCAACCCGGAGTTCGATACCGACCTCTACCGCTTCAGCTATTCCAGCCTGGTCACCCCCTCCTCGGTCTACGACTACGACGTGGGCACCCGCCGGCGCACGCTCAAGAAGCGGCAGGAGATCCCCAGCGGCTTCCAGGCCTCGGCCTACGAGGTGCGGCGCTTCTTCGCCCCGGCCCGCGACGGCAGGCAGGTTCCGGTGTCGCTGCTGATGAAGCGTGGTACCCGGCTGGACAGCCAGAATCCGGCCCTGCTCTACGCCTACGGATCCTATGGCGCCACCATCGAGCCGACCTTCAACAGCAACGTGCTGAGCCTGGTGGACCGCGGATTCGTCTATGCCATCGCCCACATCCGGGGCGGCCAGGAGATGGGTCGTCGCTGGTATGACGACGGCAAGATGCTCAACAAGCTGAACACCTTTTACGACTATATCGATGTCGCGGAGGAGCTGGTGCGGCGGAAGTACACCGGCTCGCACCGGCTGGTGGCCAATGGCGGGAGCGCGGGCGGCCTGTTGATGGGCGCGGTCGCCAACATGCGGCCCGACCTGTTCCGCGCGATCGTCGCCGATGTGCCCTTCGTCGACGTCATCAATACCATGCTGGACGGCTCGCTCCCCCTGACCGCGCAGGAGTGGGAGCAGTGGGGCAATCCCCGCCTCCGGGACCAGTACGAGTACATGATGCGCTACTCGCCGTACGACAACGTGCGGCCGCAGGACTACCCGTGGCTCCTGGTGACCACGTCGCTCAACGATTCCCAGGTGATGTACTGGGAGCCGGCCAAGTGGGTGGCTCGCCTCCGCGCCACCAAGACCGATCACAACCCGCTCTACTTCGAGACCAACATGGCCGGCGGGCACGGCGGCTCCTCCGGCCGCTACGACCGGCTGCACGAGGCGGCATTCCGCTACGCCTTCATGCTGGCCGCGGTGGGGACCCAGGAGGCCACGCCGTAGGACCTGCAGCCGGCCGAAGGCAAGGCAAAGAGACGCGGGCCCGGCCGGGGATACCACCCGACCGGGCCCGCGTGGATTTCAATCCCTCAATCAGGGATTACGATCGGCGCACTGCAGGAAGTTGGGATTGTTCAGTTCATCGAAAGGCACCGGCAGGTTGTAGTCGGTACCGAAGTTCCCACCCTTGTTGTTGCCGTTCACCACATAGGCTTGCCCCCCTCCGCCGGGAAATACCGATTCGGCCGTGCGGGCGTATTGCCGGACCAGGCGGCGCAAATCCCCGAGGCGGTGACCGGTCAGGTACATCCAGAAGGCCCGCTCCCGGAACATCAGGTCCACCCGGGTGTCGAGGGCGCCGGGGTCGACAAGGTCGGTGAGCGCGGGTCCCGGCACGAACGACAGCTCGTTGGCCGCCACGGTCGGCGTGGCCTTGAGGAGCGCGGTGTTGCTCCGAAGGGTGTTGAGGGTGATAAGCCAGGTCCCCGGGTCGCCGGCGGCGAGGGCCGCCTCCGCCTCGATCAGCCGGGCCTCGACGCCGCTTGCGACCTGCACGGTGTCGGTCTCGGGATAGTACTTCCCCGCATCGAACTGGGGGGTGGCGTTGTCGAACCCCACGTCCGTAGCCGGTGAGCGGCAGACCAGGACTCGCGGGTCGTTTGCTCCCCGGAAATTGAGGCCATTCCCGCCATCCAGGTCGGCCACCGAGAACCGTTCGTTGGAGATGATGAACCGGAACATGCCGTTGTGCTGGCGGTTGGTCGCGCCCGAGTGGGTGGTGGTGTAGCTGAAGGTGGTGGGGATGCCCGTCACCAGGGCGGCCGCGGCGGCATACTGGCCCAGGTTGAGCAGCGCCCGCGCCTTGCCGACGGTGGCGAGCCGCCGGACCTTCACGTTCGGCGCGGTATCCGGGAAGGCGAGCGCGGAATCGAACCGTTCGATGGCCCGGTCGAACAGCTGGGTCGTGGTCAGCGGATCGCCGAAGATGAGCTGGTCGCCATCGAAATCCCCGACCGGCACGCCACTGCAGTAGTTCTCTCCCATCATGATGTAGGTGAAGCCCGCCAGCGACAGCAGCTCGGGTATCCGGAACTGACCCCGGAGCTGCTCGGGCGGCGTAATGACCGCGATCCGGGCAGCGCCGAACTCCGCCGCCCGCCGCGCCCGGTGCAGGTTCCGGAAGAGCGTGGTCAGGGTCCCGTTGCGGATGTCGATCGTGCGACGGTCATACTCGATCCGGGTGGGGAAAGTCTCCGAATTCACCAGCTCGTCGGCGAACGACCCGCTGACCAGGATCTGGCCCTCGTTGGCGCCGTTGTCTCCGTCCACCGCCAGGGCGTAGTCACCGATGACCCCATTGCGGTACGCCGGAATGGCCGCCGGGCTCGACAGCGTTTCGGGATCGACAATATCGGGATTGGAAACATCGAGTGCGTGGCAGCCGCCCGCGACCAGCAGGGTCACTACCCCCGCCAGGGTCCGGAGGGCCTGCGCGCGCCTCTGCGATTTCGAGTTCATGGCTTGGCTCTCCTCAGAAGTCGAAGCTGGCGCGGAAGACCCAGGTCCGGACCGGCGGCTGGGTCAGGAAATCGGACGTGGTGAAATTGTTCTGTGCCGCGCTCTGCACCTCCGGATCGAGCCCGGAGTATTTCGTGGAGGTCCAGAGGTTGCGGCCGGCCACCGTGAACCGGGCGGCGCTGGCGCCCATGAGCCGGGAGACGGATGGCGGCGCCGTGAACGTGAGGGACACCTCCCGCAGCTTCAGGAAATCGGACTTCTCGATATAGCCGAACGTGGTCTGTGAGGCGCCGAAGCGGCGCGCCACCGCCGCGGCCTGTTCCTTGAGCGGGGTGTTCGGATCGTGCAGCGCCCGGCAGTTGTTGCCCGTGGCGGTGCAGCGGAAGGCCTCGGTGTTGTTGAACTGGTAGTGCCCCCCGCGATAGTCCATCTGCAGCCCCAGGCGGATCTTCCCGCTCCAGGTGGTGAACGCCGGACGGAAGGTGAACTCCCGGGTCGGCAGCACCGGACCGACGAACTTGGGCTGGGTGCCGAAGGTGATCTCGCCCAGCGCGATGATCCCGTCGCCGTTGGCGTCGGAGTAGGTGTAGGGGGTGTCCCAGTAGCCGCCCAGGGGATAGTCCGGCTGGTGGCGCTGGTTGCCGAAGACGATTGGCGGAATGGGGTTGCCGGTGTCGGGGTCCTTCCCCAGCGTCCGCAGGTTGTTCTTGAGCAGCGCGCCGGTGAAGTGCAGATCCAGGCTCGAACTCCCGATCGGGAAGGTGGCCGTCAGCGCCAGTTCACCCCCGTAGTTCCGCACCGAGCCGAGGTTCTCGACCCGCGTCGTCGGGCCCCCGGCCGATGGCGGCAGCACCCGGTTGAGCAGGACGTCGTCGGTAATCTTGTTGTAGTAGGTGAACTCCACCCCCAGCTTGTCCCGGAGCAGCGAGGCATCGAAGCCCAGCTCGAATTCCTTGGACCGCTCCGGCTTGAGGCCCTCCAGCCCGATGTTGCCGATGGTGATCGCGCTGGTGGAAGACCCGTCCACCGCCGCCGAGACCGGCGTAACGAAGGTGATGCCGTCGGTGGCGCCGGGCTGTCGGCCGGCCTGGCCGTAGGCGCCACGCAGCCGGAGTCCGGAGAGGACCGAGCCCTTGGGGAAGAACCGCTCGTCGGACAGGAAGTACGAGACGCTCACCTTCGGATACTTGATCACGTCGAAGTTGGCGCCGAAAGCACTGTTGTCGTCCACCCGGAGACCCGCGGTCACGAACAACCGCTCGCGGAAGGTCACCAGCTGCTCGATGTAGGCGCCGATGGTCCGCACGTCAGTCGTGGTCTCCGTGGCCTGAAGGGTCGAGGCCCCGTCGATGTCCTCGCTGCCGGGCGCCAGCCCCTGGCCCAGCGCAGTGTTCCCGTAGAACACATCCTTGAAGAACTGGCCGCCGATCGAGGTCCGGCCGCCCACCGCCGGATTGAACCGGTAGTCGGCGGAGGCGCCCAGATCGAAGGTATAGGACTTGAGCGAAATCCGGTTGTCGGCCTTGGCGCCGGCCGGGGTGGTACCGAACGCCGGACCCAGGTTGGTCGGATCGAACTGCACGTCGGTACGGCTGGTGACGTCATAGCCGACCGTGGCGCGGGTGCTGAGGAAGGAAAGCGGCCGATAGGTGGTGGTGACCCCGCCGGTCAGCCGCTCGATGTTCTGGGAGCGGAGCAGGGAGAAGATCTCGCCCGGCCGGAAGAAGCCCCACCCTCCGTTCGACACCAGAGCGCCGCTGGCCAGCGCGATCAGACCCAGCGTATCGCCCACACTCCCCCTGCCGAAGTAGCCGCTCGGCAGGACGCCGAGCACGTTGTTGTCGTTCTGCGGCAGGCGGAGATTGCTCGAGGTGTACCCCACCGACAGGGACACAGCCGCCTTGGGCGAGATCCTGGCCTTCACATTCGAGCGCAGCCCGTACTTCCGCAGGTAGTTGGGCTGGACCACGTTGTCGGGGAGATCCTCCACCGATATGGCGCGGGCCGCGGCCATGCGGCGCTGCTCCCCATCGGGCAGCTTCATCGTCCCGGTCTGGCCCGCAAACAGGCCCGACACGAAGTAGGTGACCGCGTCGCTCCCGCCGCTGGCCTGCAGGCTGTACTGCTGGCGTCGGCCGCTCCCGATCGGAGTGGTTCCCTTGTTCTCCAGCACGTTGAACGTGGCGACGCTGTCCTGGGTGCACACGCTCGCCGCCACCTGGGTGAGCAGGCAGGTCTGCCGGCCGGTCGGATTGGTGCGGTAGGAGGTGTAGTTGTCGGGATAGTCGTTCGGATCGGTGATCACGCCCTGTTCTATGGCGGCTGACCACCGGGTGGGACCGGGCCGACCCTGCTTGGTGGTGATCTGCATGATCCCGCCCGAGCCTTCGGTGCCGTACAGCGTCGCCGCCGCCGCGCCCTTCACGATCTGGACGTTCTCGATCTCCTCCGGTGTCAGGTCATCCAGCCGCGACGGGGCCTGGCCACCGGTCCCCACGGAAAACGACGCGGTGCCCAGCGGAGCCACCCGGACGCCATCGACGAACAGCAGGGGGTCGTTGCTGAGGGAGACGCTGCTGGCACCCCGGATCCGGATCCGGGTTCCGGCCCCCACCGTGCCGCTGCTCTGCAGCACAGTCACGCCGGAAACCTTGCCGACCAGCAGATCGGTGACGCTCCGGCCGGCCGAGTAAGTCACCACCGAGTCGGCGGTGACCGTCTCGATCTTGTGCCCCAGCTCCGCCGCCCGCTGTTCCCCGGTCGCCGTGATCACAATCTCGTCGAGCTGGAAGGGTGTCGGGCTCATGGCCACGGCCAGTTCGGTCGTGCCACCTTCCGCAATCGCCACGGTCAGGCGCTGGGACGCGAAGCCGATCGCGATCACGACCAGCTCGCGATCCCCCGCGGGAACCCCGCGGATCTGGAACCGCCCCTCCGCGCCCGAGCTGACGGTGAGAGAGGTACCGAGAATGCTCAGCCGGGCGCCGATGATCGGCGACCCTTCGCTCGCACTCCGCACCTCGCCCCGCAAGACACCCTGAACCTGCTGCGCCGCGATCGGAGTCCCCGCCAATAGCAAGACGAGTCCCCCCAGCGCGGCCAACCACCGAACGCGCACTCGCATGATGCTTCCCTCCGGCCGAGCCTCCACCGCATGGCCGAGGACCCCACCCTGCAACGCGGGTGTGGGACACGACGCACCCCGGGCGGGCCCTGAGCCCGCGGAGAGACGTAGACCTGATTGTGTGGGGTCGGGAGGCACAGGGAACCAGACGCTCGAGCGGCCCTCTAGCGTTGGCTGGCGCGGGTCTCCCGAAAGGTGGGCGCGACCGCGAATCGGTCGGTCCGACGCGCCGCCTCACACGGTACACCATATGAACGGTTCGTCAATACCCGAGTTTGACGGAGGGGAGGGCCCGTAGTGCTTGGGTGCAGGTGGTGCTGCGCCGGCTCGATGCCCGCGCCATTTGTGCTGGCTAGGGAAGGGCCGGTGTCGCGCCAGCAGCTCGACCCCCGGCCTTCACCCTCGTCTCTCCATGCCTCATCAACCAGAGCTGCTCTGACTTTCGCCCGGACCGGGACCAGAGATCCCGCGTTAGGCGCGGGGGTTCGTCCATTGGTTCGTCAGTCAGCTTGAAGGTTCCCCAGTGAATGGGGACCAGGATTGCCCCGCCCCGCCCGTCTGCCTCCAGATCGGCGAATGCCTGCAGTGCCTCGTCGGGGTTCATGTGCATCACCTGCATGAACCACCTGGGCTCATAGGCGCCCACCGGCAGGAGTTGGACATCGAACGGGCCGAGCCGCTGGCCGATCAGGCCGAACTCGGGGTGATACGCGGTATCTCCCGCGAAGTAGACCGAGCGCGAGCCGACCCGGAGCGTGAATCCGCACCACAGCGTGCAGTTGCGATCGTGCACCCCGCGGGCACTGAAGTGCTGTGCGGGGGTGGCGGTGACCGTCGCAGAGCCGAAACCGCGCTGATCCCACCAGTCGAACTCGTGCACCCGCGTAGCGCCGAGGCGCCGGAGCATCCTGCCCAGCCGGAGCGGGACGCACCATTCGATCCCGGGCTGGAGCTGGGTCAGGGTCCGGATGGTGGGTGCGTCGAGGTGATCGTAGTGGTTGTGGGAGAGCAGCACGAGGTCGACCGGCGGCAGGGCGTCCAACGCGAGCGGAATGTCCACCCACCGCCTGAGCCGTCCGGCTGGAACCGGCGACGCATACTGGCCGAACATCGGATCGGTGAGCGCGGTGAGTCCGGCGAACTCCAGCAACACGGTCGAGTGCCCGATCCAGGTGACTGCGAGATCGCCCGTCGCTTGGGCCTGCCCCAGCGCCGGCTTCACCAGCGGGAACACCGACGGGTCGGGATCCGGAGGCGGCCGATTGGTGGTGTGACGCTCCGCGAACCAGCGCAGCAGATTGGCCAGACCCTTGGGTTCGGAGTCGGGCCACGGGTTCCGGAAGCCGGTCGGGGTGTGGTGGGGAGGGGGCAAGTGGGTGGGCTAATGGCTAATGGCTAACGGCCCGAGAAGCGATAGAGCTGGGCCGGTCGCGACGGGCCACCTCGTTTCTGCGCCTTGAGCGGAGTGAGGATCCCCAGGAGATCCAGTTTCCGGCGAAAGTTGCGCTTGTCGAGGGTGCGGCCGAGGATCGCCTCGTAAACCTGCTGCAGCTCCGTGAGCGTGAACGTTTCCGGTAACAGCTGAAAGCCTACCGTCGTGTACTCCAGCTTGTTCCGGAGCCGCTCGAGAGCGTAGGACAGAATCGGTCCGTGATCAAACGCGAGGGCGGGCAGCTCGCTCATCGGGAACCAGCGCGCGTCCGCGGCATCGCTGCCCGCGCTGAGCTGCCGGTCGGCCGAGACCAGCGCGTAGTAGGCGACGGTCACCACCCGCCCCCGCGGGTCCCGGCCCGGATCGCCGAACGTGTAGAGCTGCTCCAGGTACACATCCCTGACCCCGGTTTCCTCCTCCAGCTCCCGGCGTGCCGCCTGGTCCAGCCCCTCCTCGGGCAGCACGAACCCCCCGGGGATGGCCCAGGTACCCTCGAACGGCGGGATGCCCCGGCGCACGAGCAGCACCTGGAGGCCCGCGGCCTTGATGGTGAAGATCACCACGTCGACAGTGACTCGGATGTCGCTCATGCTGCCCGGGGTAGTACCAGTCTCGCCTGCTCTGCCGCGGTGCGGATTTCCACCGTGGCGCCGGCGTTGAAGTCGAGAAAGTCCTGCTCCATCCCGTCGCTGAAGATTACTCCCCCCGATGGCATCCGCGACTCCGCTACCAGCTCCTCGCCCGCCTCGAGGAGGCCGGCGACCAGTCCGGCCTGGGACTGGCGGCTCACGAAGGGTTCGCGCACCGCGAACAGCAGCCGGGGATCTTCCCACGCCAGGGTCACCGGCTTGCCCGACCGCCCGCCGGTGAAGGCGGCGACTCCCTCGGCCATCCGGAACACCGACGACATCCAGCCCGTCGATCCTACCCCGGTCGAGACCAGCACGCCGCTCGACGACTGGCTCTCCTCCTGCTTCCGCCACCTGAGGCGGTACCTCGCCGAGACGTGGCTCCTCGCGCCGATGAACAGATCGTTGAACGCAAGGAGGCGCTGACCATCCTTGAGGGTGGCCTCCGCCAGTGTCACCGGCCGCATCGCCGCCCTTCCCCGGAGCACGCTCTCCACGCCCCTCGGCGCCTGGTCCAGGGTGAACGGCAGGAGGATTCCATCGAACCGTGCCGGATCCGGGTTGACCGCCAGAATCGGCTGGCTGCGGGCGTACTTGGCGGTGTTGGCCACAAGGCCGTCCTGGCCCAGGGTTATCACCAGGTCTCCCGCCGCGAAGGTGTAGGTGGGTACCAGGCTCCGGTCCAGGAACTGTCGGGGTAATCCGAAGTCCACCGCCCGGCGCAGCGCCTCCAGCGCGCGGCCGTAGGCATCGTGCTCGGCCTGGTACTCGGCGAAGTTCCCCCCGGAGTGGTCGAGGTAGAACTTCGCCTGCCCGGGGGTATTGAACCGGGCGACCAGATCGTCCAGCCGGGTGCGCCGGGTGACGATCACCAGCTTCTCGATCTGGAGCTTCACTTCCGCTCCGAGTTGAGGAGCGATCCGAGCAGCTCCGGGGTCACATTGAGCTGGCCGATCTTGCCGGCGTTCTCCGCCAGCTCCCGGAAGGCCAGACCGAACAACACCTTGGGATCGCTGCCTCCGGCACTCAGGGCCATCAGGGTGCGCCAATCCATGCTCCGAACCGGCTCCAGAGTGGCGTTGAGCGCATAGGCCCGTGCGTCGGCGTCCTGCCGCTCATTCGCCGAACGGCGCTGGATCAGCGCGGCGCGCTGATCCTCGATGGCGATGTCGGCCGCCATCCTGGTCTCCCGGATCAGCCGCTGCTTCTCCTGCACCGCGATCTCGGTGCTCAGCTCGTTCTCCTTGATCCTGCGTTCCTGTTCGACCGCGGCGTTGCGCCGGGCGTAGATTGCCTCGTCCGATTCCCGCTGCAGCCCCTCCCGGGCCTCCGCCTCCAGCGCCCGTGCCATTTCGGGCGAGGGGCGCACCGAGGCAATCGCCAGATCGAGCACCTCCACACCCAGCCGCACTACCGACTCGGCGTTGGCGAGCCCCGCGCGGACGGTGGTGGTGAGCTGCTCCACGCTTCCAAGCGCCTCCCGAAGGGACTGCCGCTCGAGTACCGCACGGGCCAGCGTCTGGGTCGCCTGGACCAGCCGCTCCGGCAGCTTCTCGGGATCATCGGAGCGGTAGCTCCCCCGTGGCGTGATGGAGTAGTCGAGCAAGGCCGCCAGCTCGCGCGGGCGCGCGATCCGATATGTCAGCCGGCCCTGCACCGTGACTTGCTGGAAGTCGGCGGTGATCTCCGCGAAGGCGAACGGCATGTCGGCGCTCGCCAGGGGAACCGAGACCACGGTTGAGCGCGGCACCCAGTAGAAGAAGGAGAGCCCGCGACCCTCGCGGCGCAGCCGGCCGCCGCTGTAGTGAAGGAGGTAGGTAGTCGGAGAGGCCTTCATGTAGCCGAGCATAATGCCGTCCTGGTTGATAGTGTTCCTGCGACACTAATATAGTGTCTCAGTGACACTATGTCAAGATCGGTGTTACCCCGGTAGGGTCGAGAGTCGGAAATCGAGCTGGTGGTTCCTCGGCTCCGATCCTTGACGAAACCGAGGCATCGTATTTGATTATCCGGATACTAGGATTGACTTGGAGACCCGTGGGCACCACGATCGTTACCCGGCTGCAGACCCTGGCCGACCCGACCCGGAACCGGCTCCTGCTGCTCCTCGAGCGGCACGAGCTGACCGTCGGCGAGCTGTGCGAGGCGCTGCAGCTCCCCCAGTCGACGGTCAGCCGCCACCTCAAGGTGCTGGCCGACGATGGGTGGGTGACGCCCCGGGCCGACGGCGCCAGCCGGCTGTACCGGATGACGCTGGCCGACCTGGATCCCGGCGCTCGACGGCTCTGGCAGGTGGTGCGTGAACAGGTGGAGTCGGCGCCGGCGGCGGGGCGGGACGCGGAACGGCTCCGCAGTGTGCTGGCCGAGCGGCGTTCACGCTCGGAGGAATTCTTTGCGTCGGCCGCCGGGCAGTGGGACCGGATGCGGGTGGAGCTGTTCGGCGGTCGCACCGAACTGCTGCCGCTCCTGGGCCTCCTGGATCCCGCCTGGACAGTGGCCGACCTGGGGTGCGGTACCGGGCAGCTGAGTCAGCACCTGGCGCCCTTCGTGGAGCGGGTGGTGGCGGTCGACGCTTCGGCCGCGATGCTCCGCACCGCGCGAACCCGGATCGGCAACCTTGCCAACGTCGAGATCCGCCGGGGAGAGCTGGAGGCGCTGCCGATCGACGACCGGTCGCTGGACGCGGGATTCCTGGTGCTGGTGCTGCCTTATGTCACGGTGCCGGCGCAGGTGATCGCCGAAGCGGCTCGCGCACTGAAGCCAGGGGGCCGGCTCATCCTGACCGACCTGATGCCGCATGAGAAGTCAGAATACCGTCAGACGCTCGGCCATCAGTGGCAGGGGTTCGGAGAAGACCAGGTGCTGGGCTGGTTCAGGACCGCGGGGCTCGTCGGCGGGCGCTACCGGGCGCTACCGCCCGAGTCGAGCGCCAGGGGGCCGCAGCTGTTTGGTGCGTCGGCGGGTAAGGGGTGAGCCGTTAGCCGTTAGCCGTTAGCCGAGTGGAATGCCTTCGGCCCAAAGAGGGGAAGGGCAATTGCCGAGACTCATCACAGCCCCGACCGTGGTCCCCGCCGCCGGCGACCCGCCCAAGCGGATCGAAGAGTACGTCGGCCGGATAAACACCGGACACGCGGGCGTCAGCGTCGCCCGGATGGTCTCGCCCAGGGGCTGGGTGGAGCCAGGCCAGCGCCCCGAGTTCGAGGAACTCACTGTGGTGCTCCGCGGCATGCTGCGAGTGGACCACGAGAAGGGCTCCCTGGACGTGAAGGCGGGCCAGGCCGTGATCACCTCACCGGGTGAATGGGTCCGGTACAGCACCCCGGAGGAAGGCGGAGCCGAGTATGTCGCGATCTGTCTTCCCGCGTTCTCCATGGACACGGTTCACCGAGACGCGTGAGAAATTGCTAGCGCCCTTCAGGGCGCGGATGCCGAGCAAGTGCTTTAGCACTTGAGAAGCCGAGCAAGGGCTTTAGCCCTTGAAAAACCGATGACGAACA
>Ga0184615_10000541_pt1 | contig 20744 bp, 12 predicted proteins | sample PLM4_65_coex_FD_133134 | JGI IMG/M metagenome (GOLD analysis project Ga0184615, IMG submission 133134) | Groundwater sediment microbial communities from an aquifer in East River, Colorado, USA - PLM4_65_coex | ecosystem: Environmental > Terrestrial > Soil > Riparian zone | place: USA: East...
CGAGAAACGCGCAACCGCAATGCTCCGCATCGCCTGTCTCCAGACCAATTCCGGGAACGACTTCGCCGCCAACCTCGCGAAGCTTGCCGGCATGGCGCGCGAGGCGGCCGCGGGCGGCGCGCGATTCATCTTCTCGCCCGAATACGTCCTGATGATGGACGGCAGCGGGCGCACCATGCGCGAGAACGCGCTGGATGCGGGTGGAGAGCCCGCGCTCTCAGCGCTGACGGCGCTCTCGCGCGAGCTTGGCGCGTGGCACCTGGTGGGGTCGCTCACGCTGAAGACCGACGACGGCCGCATGTTCAACCGCTCGCTCTTGATCTCGGACCGGGGAGAGATCGTCGCGGCCTATGACAAGATCCACATGTTCGACGCCACCCTGCCGAGCGGCACGGTGATCCGCGAATCGAGCGCCTACCAGCCGGGCGAGCGGGCGGTAGTCGCCCGGACGCCCTGGGGCGGGCTCGGCATGACGGTGTGCTACGACCTGAGGTTCCCGCATCTCTACCGCGCGCTCGCCCAGCGTGGGGCCGTCATGCTCGCGGTACCGTCTTCGTTCCAGCGCGAGACCGGCAAGGCCCACTGGCACACGCTGCTCAAGGCGCGCGCGATCGAGAACGCATGCTTCGTGATCGCGGCGGCCATGTGCGGCGACCATCCCGGAAAGCGCATGACCTACGGCCATTCCCTGGTCGTTGACCCATGGGGCGAGGTGATCGCCGAGGGCGGCGAAGCGCCCGGGCTGATCTATGCCGACCTTGATCTTTCGCGGGTGGACGCGGTGCGCTCGCTGCTGCCGTCGCTCGCCCATGACCGGCCGTTTGCGCCGCCCCAGGAGTCTGCCGGGGATGATGGCCCCGACAGACTCCTGAAATGAATAGTGCGCAAGAATCGGGGTAATGGCATGCGGTGGGAAGCGAGACCGTCCGGGCTCCCTCGGCAGTGGCCTTCGAAATTTGAATGGTGGTTTCGGAATAGGAGTTCGCCGGACTCGGGTCCGGCGAACTCCTTGCGGCTGCTATAATCGTCGCGATTTCCGGTTGCGCGATGCAGCCATCATTCAGGGGAGGATCCCATGGGCTATTCGCTTCAAGATTTCACCCGTGACACACGCGAGACACTGAAGGCCGGCGCGAGCCGTGCGCAGGTCGAGAAGGTCAAGGCCAGGATGGAACGCTTGCTGGTCGACCGGGATTTCGTGAAGCAGTACTTCGGCGACGACCAGCCGCCGGGGCTTAAGCGGATTCACATCGACCCGACCGGTTTCGAGGTGATGACTTACCGCTTCAACGAGGCGCGCAAGTCCAATCCCCATGATCACGGGGAATCCTGGGCGATCTACGGCCAGGTGACCGAGTACACCGAGATGACGCTGTGGGAGCGCACGGATAACGGCTCCGATCCCGATTTCGCCAAGCTCAAGGCGGGCACGCCCTATCGTCTCAATCCGGGCAAGGCCGGCGTTTACTATGGCCACGAGCTGCACTCGACAGCAACTCCGGTCAACACCCGCTACTTGCGCGTCACCGGCACCGACCTCGAGAACATCGAGCGGCTGCGGATAGACGCCGCCACCGGCAAGATCCAGCGCATCTACGGCCGGCAGACCGGGGCGCCCGCCACGATCGTACGTTAGACCGCGACGGGTTCGCCACCGCAATCAGTGATGCGCATTCTTCTCAGCAACGATGACGGCTATTTCGCGCCGGGCATCACGCTGCTCGCGGAAATGCTCTCGCCCCTGGCGGAGATCACGGTGGTGGCGCCGGAGCGCGATCGCAGCGGCTCGAGCAATTCGCTCACTCTCGACCGGCCGCTCACCGTGCGCAGGGCGCAGGGGCGGATCCACTACGTCAATGGCACGCCGACCGATTGCGTCCATCTGGCGGTGACCGGGCTGCTGAAGCAGTTGCCGGACGTCGTGATTTCCGGCATCAATCACGGCGCCAACATGGGGGACGACACGATCTATTCCGGCACGGTGGCCGCCGCCACCGAGGGCTTCCTGCTCGGCATCCCGTCGATCGCGATCTCGCTGGTAACCGACAGCGCGGGCAACTTCCGGACTGCCGGGCGCGTCGCGGTCGAGCTCGTCACCCGATTCCAGCGGCAGTCGTCCGGCGAGCCGTTCCTGCTCAACGTCAACGTCCCGGATGTCGAGTACACGGCGTTGCGCGGCTTCCAGGTGACCCGCCTCGGCAAGCGGCACAAGGCGGAACCGGTGGTCAAGTCCACCACGCCGCGCGGAGAGAAGGTCTACTGGATTGGGGCGGCGGGCGGCGCGCAGGACGCGGGCGAGGGCACCGATTTCCACGCCATCGCCCATCAGCGCGTCTCGATCACGCCCCTGCAGATGGACCTCACGCGCTACGCGCAGCTCGAGGCGATCAGCGTGTGGCTGGCGAGCTGAGGCGCGTGACCCGTGGGGAGCGAGCCGTGAGCCGGCGCCACCCCCGGAATAAATGGGAACTCCGGGTCCCGGATCGCGGATCACGGATGACGCTTCCCCGGCGGCGAGACGCGCTCTGATGCCATCCAGCCGCAATCCCGGCATCGGCATGACCTCGCAGCGCACGCGGATGCGCATGGTCGAGCGGCTGCGCGCCCAGGGCATCCGGGACGAGACGGTGCTGGCCGCGATGGCGGAGGTGCCGCGCCACATCTTCGTGGACGAAGCGTTGTCGAGCCGCGCCTATGAGGACATGGCTCTGCCGCTCGGGTACGGGCAGACCATCTCGAGCCCGCACACGGTGGCGCGCATGACAGAGCTTGCGCGCAACGGCCGCCCGCTCGGCAAGGTGCTGGAGATCGGCACCGGCTGCGGCTACCAGTCCGCGATCCTCTGCCGGATCGCGAAACAGGTCTATTCCATGGAACGGCTCGCCGCGCTCATCAGGAAGGCCCGCAGGAACCTGCGCGAGGCCGGGTTCACCAACATCCACCTGCGTCACGGGGACGGGAACGCCGGCATGCCGGAGGTCGCGCCATTCGACGCGATCGTCATGACCGCGGCCGCAGCGCGCGCGCCGGACGCCCTGCTCAAGCAGCTCGGCGCCGGTGGTAGAATGATTTTGCCCATCGAACGCAACGACGAGCAGCACCTGTTCATGATCGAACGCACGGGCAGGGGCATGGTCGAACGCCGCATGGATCCCGTCGTATTCGTGCCGCTGCTGCCGGGAGTGGGCTGAAGAACGTGATTCCGCCGATTTCGAAACACACCCTGTTGTGCGCGATTGCCATGGCGATCGTTGCCGGCTGCTCCGTGAGGACCGGAGCCCCGGTTATCGATCGCGCGCAGGACGCCAAGGCCGTCGCGGCGAAGCCCGTGGCGGCCGCGAAGCCCGCGCCGCGGCCGACGGAGGCGCGGCCGGAATTTCATACCGTGAGGAAAGCGGACACTCTTTACAGTATCGCGCTCGACTACGGTCTCGATTACCGCGAGCTTGCCCAGTGGAACGGCGTTACCGAGCTCAGCGTCATCAGCATAGGCCAGCAGCTGCGGCTGAGCCCACCACCGGGTGCGACTGCTGCGACTGCCCCCCTCAAGGCCACTGGCGGGGTGCAAGCGCGAGCGCTGGACGAGACCCCAAGCGCTGTCGGCGATGGCGGCATCAAGACCCAGCCCAGCGCCGTGCGAGCGCCGTACTCCGACCAGACCTACGCCCAGATGGCCGGCGTGAAGCCGTGGCCTGCGCCGAAGACCGATCCGAAGCCGCAAGCCGCCGGCGATGACGGCGTGCAGTGGGGGTGGCCGACCAGCGGCAAGGTCATCAACACTTTCAATGGCACCACGATCAAGGGGATCGGCATCGCTGGCAAGCCCGGGCAACCCGTGGTGGCCAGCGCGGCGGGGCGGGTGATTTTCAGCGGGACGGCCACGGGAACGTTGGGAAGGCTCGGCAAGTTCATCGTCGTCAAGCACAACGAGACCTTCAATTCCGTCTATGCGCACAACAACGAACTGCACGCGAAGTATGGTCAGACGGTTGCCAAGGGACAGAAGATCGCGGAGATGGGCAGCACCGATTCCAGCCAGGTCATGCTCTACTTCGAGATCCGCCGCCTGGGCATCCCGGTGGATCCGATCACGCTCCTGCCGCCCGCTTGAAACGATGAACTATGAACGATGAATGATGAATTGACGGCAACGGCGCGATTTCGACGGCTCGTTCATCGTTCCGCGATCATCGTTCATCGTTGTTCTTTCAGGCGGTGAACTGCCTGACACGGCGCTGCAGTTCGATCAACGTCGTGGCGCTCGTTTCCGTGCCATATCTCAGAGCGACGTAGAGCCGGGTGATGGCCGCGACCGCGGGCGTGAGGTCGGGCCGCAGCCGCCCGACGCGGCGCGCGTAATCGACGGGGCCCTCGGCCGGCCCGCGCATCAGGCCCTTCCGGCGCAGCTTGTCGCAGAACCGGAGATACGCACTCTTCACCGGGTCCCGCGCCCGCGACTTCAACTGGCGCAGCGCGAGCGCAATGAGCATCGCGACGATGATTCCGGACAGGACAAGCAGCATCGCCGCCAGTTTCTCCCACGTGGCATCGTCCACCCCGGCGTTCGCCAGCAGCCAGCGCTGGCGCTCGGGCGTGTAACCCAGCACCCATTGATTCCAGGTGTTCGCCATGTAGTCCCAGGTAAGCCGCACCTGGCGCAGAAACTCGAAATCAGTGCGCACCATCAGCGGCAGCGGGTCGCTGCGCGGCACGGCTGCCGAGATTCCGGTGTCCACGCGCACGGGCGCCACCGCGAATGTGGGATCGACTCGCACCCATCCCCGGTCCTTGAGCCACACTTCGGTCCAGGCGTGCGCATCGGCCTGGCGCACGATGAGGTAATTGCCCAGGGCGTTGATCTCGCCTCCCTGATAGCCGGTCACGATGCGGGTGGGTATGCCGGCCGCCCGCATGACCACCGCGAAGGCGGATGCGTAGTGCTCGCAAAAACCGCTGCGGGTGGAGAACAGGAATTCGTCCACCGGATGCTCGCCGAGGAGCGGGGGCTCGAGGGTGTAGAAGAAATTCCTGCGGAACATGCCGAGCATTTCGCCGATGATGCCCTCATCGTCGGCATGCTTCTGGCGCAGGGCGCGCCCCAGCTCCTGCGCGCGGGGATTGGAGCGGGAAGGATTCTGCAGCGCGCGGTTCAGGGCGTAGCGGCTCTCGATCTCGCCGAAGCGTGCGTTGAGAAATGACGTCATGTCGTAACGCATGCGGTTGTTCACCGGCTGGACGGAGTAGAGCTGATAGTCGGTGCTGACGATCGAGCGTGGCGGAGCCACCGCGGGCAGATCGAGCGCGAACAGCCAGCGCCGGTTGTGCGGCTCGAGGGTCACCTCATAGGTCACCGGATCGCCCGCGGCCTCGATGCGGGGCGCGGTATACACGAAGAATTGCACCGACCAGGTACGGCCGTCGAAATCCCACATCAGGGGGCCGCGCCAGTAGAGGTCCTTGGCCCGGGGAATCTCGGATTCGAACCGCACCCGGAACGCAACCGCATCCGACAGCACCAGGCTGGAAAGGCTGCCCGGCGTCATGGTGTCGGACAGCCCGCTGACGCCGGCAAAGGCGTCGCGAGGCAGGCCCCACAGCGGGCCCTGCACGCGGGGGAACAGCAGGAACAGGATCAGCATCAGCGGCACTGACTGCGCGAGGAGCATGCCGGCCGTGCGCAGCTGGACGCGGAAGGGTGGCTCGGTCTGGGCATAGTTGAGGCTCACCATGGTCGCGGTGATGAACACGGTGCACGCGAGCATGTAGAGCGCCGTGCCGATGGTCTGCGAATAGAGAAAATTGGTGATCACCAGGAAATACCCGAGGAAGCTCAACAGCATCGCGTCGCGCAGCGAGCGGGTCTCGAGCAATTTCAGCCCGAGCATGATCACGAGCAGCGTTACGCCGGCGTCGCGGCCGAAGATGGTCCGAAAGCTGAAAAAGACGCCAACGGTGGCGGCCAGCGCAATGACCAGCAGCAGCCAGCGATTCGGCAGCGCGAGGCGGGCGTAGCCGACATACGCGCGCCAGGCGATGAGCATCACCATCAGCGCGATGGTCCACGCGGGCAGGTGGGCGGTGTGCGGCGCCGCCACCATCGTGAGTGACAGCAGCAGGCACAGCACATGATGCCAGGCGATGGGTTGTTTCGCGTCAGTCATCTTAGAAACCCGTGAATCGTGAATCGTGAATCGTGAATCGACCGAACCATGGGCTGACGTCCGCGCAATCTCGAATCACGAATCACCCATCACGAATCACCGCCGTAAAGTGCCAGCACCTCGAGGCAGCGGTCGCGTTGCGCCTCTCCCGCCGCCATCTCCACGTTTGCGCCGGGGAGGCGCAAGCCGTAGGTCAACCCTGCGGCGTGTGCGTCAAGCACCCAGCGCGCCATGTGGGACAGCCGCTCCTCCACGCCCATCTGCGCTGGCAACTGCGCCCAGTCGAGCCACAGCTCCGTTTCGGCGCGGCCGGTGAACTGCTTGGTGAGCAGGCCCTGGTCGCGCGCGGCGGCCTTCCACGCGATGTGGCGCGGCGAATCTCCCAGGTAGTACTGGCGCAGACCCGAAAAATCCTCCTGCCCCTGGCCACGCTCGGCGCCGGCCCCGGCGCTTGCCGCAGCGGGCGGCATGGACAGGCCGGGAGGGGCGGGACGTGGATAGACGATGCAGCGCAGGTCGAGGTCGAGGTAGGCCCAGGCATAGTAAAGACCCAGCGGGAAGCGGGTGAACAGGGTCAGCCGGCCCGGCCGCAGGATGCCACGCCGGGGCGCGGGAACCGCGGCAGTCGCGGGCGTGGTGGAACGCGCCATCAAATCGACGAATGACGCTTGTTTGCGATCGTGAGTGAGTCCGATGGCGTAGCGATCGGCGTCGCCACCGTTCTCGAGATGGATCGTGAAGAACGCGGTATCACCGGCGAACACCGGCCGCGTGCGCCCGCCCGTGACCCGCAGATTGGCGAGGTTGCGGAAGGTGTAGATCATGGCATTGACGCCAAGGGCGCCGAGCAGGAAGGTGAGCACGAAGCCCAGCCCCAGCGAATAGTTGATCGAGCCGGCGAGCATGACCAGGAGCACCACGGCGAACACCAGTCCCTGGCGTGTCGGCAGGATGAAAATCCGGCGCTGGACCAGCACGATCGCCCCGGCCTCGGGGCCGCGCCACTGGAAGATCCAGGTGTAGAAGCGGTTCTTGAGCGCCGCGTACATCGAAAATCAGGACTGAGGATTGAGGACTGAGGATTGGGGGAAAACCACAAACTGATCGAAACGCTGTCGTAGAGCGCTCACTCAATCCTCAATCCTAATAGCTCAATCCTAGGGTATTGCCACCTGCTTGATCAGGTGTGCCGCGATATCGGCGCCGTTAGCCTGGGTCACTTCCCCAGTGGGAACCAGCCGGTGGCCAACCACGGCGGGGAGCACCGCCTGCACGTGTTCCGGGACCACGTGGTCGCGTCCGTCCATCAGCGCCCATGCGCGTGCAGCATGCAGCAGCGCAAGTGCCGCGCGCGGGGACAGGCCGTTGACATAATCGGCGGCGCGGCGCGTATGGTCGGTGAGCGCCTGGACGTAGTCGAACAGCGCGCTGGAGGTGTGGATTTGCTGGGCGCGGTGCTGCAGATCCAGCAGGTCCTGTGGCACCATGGCGGGCTTGAGCGTTGCGAGCAGGTCGCGGCGGTTTTCTCCCTGCAGCAGCGCGCGCTCCGCCCCGCTGTCGGGATATCCCAGGTGGATACGCATCAGGAAACGGTCGAGTTGCGATTCCGGCAGCGGGAACGTGCCGATCTGGTACGAGGGATTCTGCGTCGCGATCACGAAAAACGGCTCGGGCAGATGGCGCGTCTGGCCCTCAGTGGTTACCTGGTGCTCCTCCATCGCCTCGAGCAAGGCGCTCTGCGCCTTGGGCGTGGCGCGGTTGACTTCGTCGGCCAGCACGACCTGGTTGAAGATCGGACCGGAGTGGAACTGGAAGCCGCCGGTGTCCCGATTGTAGATGGAGACACCGATGATGTCGGCGGGGAGCAGGTCGCTGGTGAACTGGATGCGCTGAAAATCCATCCCGAGCGAGGTCGCAAGCGCATGGGCCAGCATGGTCTTTCCCACCCCGGGGATGTCCTCGATGAGCAGGTGACCGCGCGCGAGCAGGCAGGCGATCGCGAGGCGGATCTGGCGCTCCTTGCCGAGGATGATGCTCCCGACCTGAGCGACGACCTTTTCAATCTGCTGCGACGACACGGCGCGCTTGGGAAAGTCATTCATGTGATCGAGTGTGCCACAGTACGGCGACCGGTGACCAGTCACGGGAGCATCGTGATCCACCAACCGTGATCCGAAACGTGCGCTTTCTCACGGCTATCATGTCGATTCACGCCCGGCGGTTCACTGATCACAGCTGCCCAAGTGCCGCTTCAACCCGCATCACGCGAGGATCGCTCTCAGGAATACGGATGCACCAGCGGCCGTTATAATTGCTACGCCGATGATGAATGATGAATGCGGAGGCGGAGTCATGCCACCGGGGTGGCCGTATTCTTTCATTCATCATTCATCAGTCATCATTCCTCATTGGGGGCGTCGTGACGCTCGCTTTCATCACCCATGGCGACTGCCTGTTGCACGACATGGGCGCCACGCATCCTGAATGCCCGCAGCGGCTCACCGCCATCGAGGATCAGCTGATCGCTTCGGGGCTGATCAACTACCTGCAGCATGTCGAGGCGCCATTAGCGACCCGCGTCCAGCTCGAGCGCGTGCACGCTCCGGACTACATAGCGGCGCTGGAGCAGGCGGCTCCGGCGCGCGGCCGGGTCCATCTTGATCCCGACACCGCGATGAACCCGCACACGATGAAAGCCGCAACGCGCGCGGCCGGTGCGGCAGTGCTGGGGACCGATAGGGTGATCAGAGGCGAGGCCGAAGCCGCGTTTTGCGGCGTGCGTCCGCCCGGGCATCATGCCGAGCGCGCGCGCGCCATGGGCTTCTGCCTGTTCAACAACGTGGCCGTCGCTGCAGCGCACGCACTCGAAGCGCACGGCCTGAAGCGCGTCGCCATCGTCGATTTTGACGTGCACCACGGCAACGGCACCGAGGATATCTTCCGGGATGATCCCCGCGTGCTGATGGTGTCCACTTTCCAGCATCCGTTCTATCCCTACAGCGGTATAGAGGGGCGATCCGAGCGGATGGTTAACATACCGCTTGCCGCGTACAGCGGGGGCAGGGAATTCCGCGACGCAGTGCAACGGCACTGGCTGCCGGCGCTCGACGCGTTCAGGCCGGAGATGCTATTCGTGTCAGCCGGCTTCGATGCGCACAGCGAGGACGACATGGCCATGCTCAAGCTGGTGGAAGCCGACTACGCGTGGGTCACGCAGCGAATCAAGGAGATCGCCGGACGCTACGCGGACGGACGCATCGTATCCGTGCTGGAGGGCGGCTATGCGTTGCACGCCTTGGGCCGGAGCGTGGTGGCGCACCTCAAGGTCCTCGGCGGCCTCTAGCTGACCCGAAACCGCAGCTCCAAGCGTAACAGACTGAATATTAAAACTAATCAAGTTCTACCAGGCCCGAAGGGTTGAACCGCCTGTGGTTGCCGATTCCATTGATTTTGCGGCTTTTTTCATCGGCTATCGGCAGGACAACGGGTAGCATTGTTCAAACGCAGTTGCACCCTGGTGAGCGGCCGCCAGGTCTGCCTATAAGGTCCGCAGGGGAGTCGGCGTGAAGGGTCCCAGCACGAGCGAGAAAACGGCGCGCAAGGCGCGCCGGGCGCGCGCGCGGTCGCGGCGGGCCCGGCCGCTCGTCCCGGCACAGGATATCGCCGAGCGCAGCCGCATGTGGCAGGCGTTGCTCGAGAGCGAGGATCGCTATCGCGCGGCGTTCGACCACTCGCCGGTCGGCATCATGCACACCGGCATCGATGACGACAGAATCCTGCGCGTGAATCCCAAGTTGTCGGAGATGCTGGGCTACACGGAGAGCGAGCTGCTGGGCATGACGACGGTCGATCTCCGCCACCCGGACGGCCACAGCGGGAATCGCCGCCGCAACCGCAATAGAGCGCTGAGCGGCGAAATAGAAACCTATTCGTCGGAGCGGATGTTCAAGCGCAAGGATGGCTCGCCGCTCTGGGTCAACCGCACCGTTTCTCTGGCGCGAGACGCGGCCGGCAAGCCGCTTTACTTCATCCGCATCATCATGGATATCAGCCAGCGCAAGCAGGCGGAGGAGGTGGTCGCCCGCGAGCGCGCGCTGCTGCGCACGATCATCGATTCGCTTCCCGATTACATTTACGTCAAGGACACGTCGGGGCGATTCCAGCTCGGCAACGAAGCCTGGCTCAAGGCGCGTGGTCGCACTGCCGGGGAGGTGGCGGGAAAGACGGTATACGAGCTGTTTTCGGGTGATTTGGCGGAAAGCATGGCCGCCGAGGACCAGGCCATCGTCAATTCTGGAGCACCGTTGCTCGACGTCGAGCAGCGGGTGGTTGTCAGGGCGCGGGACGGGCAGCTGGGCGAGGAGCGCTGGTCGTCCAAGACCAAGGTCCCGATGCGGGATGCGGACGGGAACGTCACCGGGATCGTCGGCATCAGCCGCGACATCACCGAGCGCAAGCGGGCGGAAGCTTCGCTGCGCTACAGCGAAGAGCGCTACCGTGACGTATTCGAGGCGAGTCCGCTGCCAATGTGGGTATGGGACGATGAGAAGCTGGTTTTCCTGGCGGTGAACGAGGCCGCGATCAATCATTACGGCTACACGCGGGAAGAGTTTTTGCGGATGAGCGTGCGCGACATCTGGGCGCCGGGCGAGCAGGCGCGCTATGAGGAGAGCCTCCGCGGCCGCTCGCATTCCCAAACCCTGCTGCTGCAGCGCAAGCATCGCACCAAGGATGGGCGCATCATAGACGTCGAGGCGACCGCGCGGCAGTTCCGGCAGGACGGACACCCGGGGTGGCTGACGCTGGTCAACGACGTCACCGAGCGCAAGCGCGCGGAAGCGGCACTGCTGGAGAGCGAGGAGCAGTTCCGTCAGCTCGCGGGCAACATCCCGCAAGTGTTCTGGATCACTGATGTGGCGCAGAGGGAAGCGCTGTACGTCAGCGCGGCAGCGGAGAACCTGCTGGGATGGCCCGTGCCGCTCGTTCGTGCCCGTCCGCGCTTGCTGATTGAAGCGGTCCACAAGGAAGACCGCCGACGCGTTCGGGATGGACGAAAATTCGCCAAGGAGGGAGGCTACGACGAGACCTACCGCATCGTCAGGCCGGACGGCTCCATGCGCTGGGTGCGCGACCGGGCATTCCCGGTGTGTGACGCCTCGAACACCGTCTATCGCATTGCTGGCATCACGGAGGACATCACCGAGCGCAAGGAGGCGGAGGAACGCCTCATGCATCTGGCGCATTACGACGTGCTGACCAGCCTGCCGAACCGGGTGCTGTTCTACGACCGCCTGAAGCAGGCGCTTGCCCAGGCCAAACGCAAACAATGGATTACCGGCGTGATGTTCATAGACGTGGACCGCTTCAAGAACGTCAACGACACGCTTGGACATGCGGTGGGTGACAGGCTGCTGCAGCAGGTCTCCGAGCGGCTGATAAGGTCAGTGCGCGCGGGTGACACCGTCGGGCGCCTCGGCGGCGACGAATTCGCGATCGTGCTGTCGAACCTGTCCAGCGCGCAGGACGCGAATCTGATTGCGCAGAAGATCATGGTGAGCTTCAAGGAACCCCTCAAGCTTGCAGGCGTGGAGCTCTACGTAACGGCGAGCATCGGCATCACGCTGTATCCCGACGACAGCACCGATCAGGAGACCTTGATCAAGAACGCGGACGCGGCGATGTACCGGGCGAAGGACGTGGGGCGCAACAGCTACCGCTTCTATACCCCGGAGATGAACGCGCGGGCGCTTGAACACCTGAGCCTGGAAAACAGCCTGCGGGGAGCGCTGGAGCGTGACGAATTCGTTCTCTATTACCAGCCCAAGGCGAGCGTGGCGGACGGAAGCATCGTCGGCGTGGAGGCGCTGCTGCGCTGGCAGCACCCGGATCGCGGGCTGGTATCGCCCGGCGAGTTCATGCCGGTCCTGGAGGAGACCGGGCTGATCGTGCCGGTCGGAGAGTGGGTGTTGAAGGCCGTATGTGAGCAGATCAGGGCGTGGGGGCGCGGGGGGATCGCACCGGTGCCGGTCGCGGTCAATTTCTCACCGCGCCAGTTTGCCTCCAGGGACCTTGGCGGCACGATCAAGCGCATCCTCGATGAGCAGCAGGTGGACCCGAGGCTGATCGAGGTCGAGATCACGGAGAGCTCTCTTATGTCCAATCTCGAGGAAACGGCGCTCATCCTGAAATACGTGGGTGATCTCGGGGTGGGCCTTTCCATCGACGATTTTGGCACCGGCTATTCGAGCCTGGCCTATCTCAAGCGCTTCCCCTTCGATGCGCTCAAGGTGGACCGTTCGTTCGTCCAGGACCTCACCACCGACGCCGACGATGCCACCATCACCCGCGCCCTGATCTCGATGGCGCACAACCTGGGATTGAAAGTGGTGGCGGAGGGGGTGGAAACCGAGGACCAGCTGGCGTTTCTCGTGGAGCACGGCTGCGACGAAATCCAGGGCTTTTATTTCTCGCGCCCGCTGATACCGGAAGAATGCGGCAGCTGGATCAAGGACGGACGTTATCTCAAACGCCCGCCGCGCTGATTGCAGGTACTACTCGACCTGGAATCATGTGTCTCTCCACCCTGGAACCACCCGGCGCCGCAGCGGGCGGGATAGAATTCGTACACTGCCCCCGCCCATACGATCTGGCGTACCGTGGGACTCGTGAACCGCACAAAGCCTGCGCATGACCTCTCCATCAAGTCACCGGCCGCAAACAGCGTTGGAGCATGATCAGCCACCGTCCTAGCCTGCGGATCATCGCAGCTTCGCTGCGCCTGCTCGCCTCGCGCAGCGCCGTCATCACTCTGACGTTGATCGCGATCGCGGCAGTGTGGACCGTCGCGTTTCAGGCGGTTGAAGTCAGCCGGGAACGGGAGCTCCAGGGCGCGCGCAAGGAGGCGGAAAATTACGCGAATGCGTTTGAGGAACACATCGCGCGCACCATCGAATCGGCCGACTCGGTCATTTTGTCCGTGATCCGGGAAGTCGGGCGCCTGGACAGGTCCGGCATGCAGCGAGAACTCGGACGCCTTCACGGTATTCACCGGGACATTATCGCGGTGATATCGGTGATCGACGCGCGCGGCGACCTCATCGCGAACAGCCCGCCCGCCCCGGTCAGCAGCCTTGCCGATCGACCGCACTTCCTCGCGCACGTCGAACGCGACTCCGGCAAGCCCTTCCTCGGCAAACCGCTGCTCGGGCGGGTATCGCAAAAATGGTCCATGCACGTCTCCCGCCGAGTGAACGCCGGGGATGGCTCATTCGCCGGGGTGGTGGTCGCGTCCATCGATCTGGATTACCTCAGGCGTTTTTATCAGAGCGTCAGTCTCGGCAAGGATGGCGTCATTGAGCTGATCGGCAACGACGGGATCGTGCGGGTACGCAGCAGCGACGCAGGAATTTCGGCCGGCCAGGACGTGAGCGGCATGAAGCTGTTCCAGGATCTCCGGAACGGATCCCAGCTGGGGACATATAGCGCTGTGTCGCCGTTCGATCGGCTGCGGCGCATCGTGAGCTACCGCGTCGTCGAGGGGCATCCCCTGGTGGTGGCGGTCAACATTGCCGAGAAGGAAGTGCTCGACCGCGTGCAGCCGATGGCGCGGAATTACTACCTGGGAGCAGGCGGCATAACCCTCCTGCTGGCCGTGATGCTCGCGTCGACCGGCCTCATGGTCCAACGCCAGGGCCGGATGGGTCGGGAGCTGGAACAGAGCGAGCAGCGGCTGTCGCTGGCGCAGGAGGGATCGGAGCAGGCGCTGTTTGACTGGAACATCGTCACCGGTGAGGTATTTCTCAGCGAACGCTGGAGCGAAATGATCGGAGGCGACCGGGTGCCCGTGCATACGACCTTTGCCGAACTTGCGCGGCTGGTGCACCCGGACGATCTTGAGGGTCAGCGGACCAGTATCCTCGAGGCGCTCAAAAACGACACTCCCTACCGGAGGGAGCACCGGGTCAGGACGCGAAGGGGCGAGTGGATCTGGATCCAGAGCCACGGAAAGGTGACCGCCCGCGACGCGCGCGGGCGCGCGCTGCGACTGGTCGGTTACAACGCCGATATCACCCCGCGCAAGGTCGCGCAGCTGGCGCTGGCGGAAAGCGAAGAGCGGTTTCGCGCGATCTTCGAGCAGGCGGCGGTAGGCATTTCGCGCGTGGACCTCAACGGCATGCTGGTCGAGGTCAACCAGAAGTTCTGCGAGATGCTGGGGTACAGGCGGGAAGAGCTTCTCGGCAGGCATGTGAGGGATGTCACTCATCCTGACGATGTCGCAGAGGGTTTGAAGCATCGGGAGAAGCTGAAGAGCGGCGCTGCCCGATCGACGTCCGGGGAGAAACGCTTCTTACGCAAAGACGGCCGCATTCTGTGGGCGCGGAGGACCATGTCCACCGCTTGCGACCCAGAGGGCGAGCTGCTTTACGTGATCAGCATCGTCGAGGACATCACCGAACGCAAACAGGCGGAAGCTGCGCTGCGCGAGAGCGAGGAGCGCTTCCGGGCGACGTTCGAGAATGCGCCTGTCGGCATCATGCACACCTCGATCGAGGACAACCGGATCCTGCGCGTGAATCCCAAGCTGTGCGAATTGCTCGGCTTCACGCGCGATGAGCTGCTGCGCCTGAAGACCGATGACATCCTGCACCCGGATAGCCGGGGAACGGACCGGCCCAAGTACCGCGAAAGTATGCTGAATGGCGAGCTCGAGTCGTTCTCGTCCGAACGGGTGTTCGTGCGCAAGAGCGGGTCGTCCCTGTGGGGCAATCGCACGGTATCGCTGGCGCGGGATGCCTCGGGCCAGCCCCTGTACTTCATCCGCCTTGTCGAGGACATCACCGAGCGCAAGCGTGCCGAATCCGACCTGAAACGTTCTCTATCGCTGCTTCAGGCGACACTGGATTCGACTACGGACGGCATTCTCGTCGTGGACCGGGAAGGGCGCGTGACCAGCTATAACCAGCGCTTTCTCGATCTGTGGCGCATCCCGGTTTCGCTTGCGGAAACCGGAGATGACGAGCGAATGCTCGGATACGTCCTCGCGCAACTTGCGGAGCCGGATGCATTCGTCTCCAAGGTCCGGGAACTCTATTCGCGACCCGCGGCCTCGAGCGAGGACATTCTTGCCTTCAAGGACGGCAGGGTCTATGAGCGGCATTCGCGTCCGCAGGTCCTCGAGGGGGAGATCGTCGGAAGGGTCTGGAGCTTTCGCGACATGACGGAACGCAAGCGAGCGGAAGCGGAAGTGGCCCGCGAGCACACGCTGCTGCGCACGATTATCGATGCGGTGCCCGACTACATCTACGTGAAGGACGCTGAGGGACGGTTCCGGCTCGCCAATGAGACGTGGCTCAGGGAGCGCAAGCTTGGCGTCGAGGAGCTGGCGGGCAAGACCGTATTCGATATTTTCCCGGACGAACTGGCCACGAGGATGGCAGTCCAGGACGGGGAGATCGTAAGAACGGGGATCCCGATAATGGATTTCGAGCAGAGAGTGGTGGTCAAGACGCCGGGGGGAGGGCGTTCTCAGCCGCGGTGGTTTTCCGTTACCAAGGTGCCGATGAGCGATGCGTCGGGAAAGATCATTGGCACCGTCGGGACCAGCCGCGACATCACGGAACGCAAGCTGTCGGCGCAAAGCCGCGAGATGGAGCACGCGGTCACCCGCGTCCTGGCGGAGGCGGAAAACCTGTCCCTAGCGATCGCCGAGATCATACAAAACATCTGCAAGTCCATAGGGTGGGACTGCGGCTCCTGCTGGCAATGGGATAAGGACGCGGGGCTGCTGTTGCGCCGCGAGAGCTGGGGCATTGACACGCCTGAAATCCGCGAATTCCTGGCAGCCACTGCGACCGGCGCCTACGTCCCGCAGCAGGGCCGACGCTTCGTGCGGCGCGCGTATGAGACGCGCAAGCCGGTCTGGATTGCCAACCTCGCCGAAGAGAACGAGTTCGCGCGCGCAGCGCTCGCCGCCAAGGCGGGGCTGCACGCCGCATTTGCTTTCCCGCTGCTGCTCGGCGATGAGGTTCTGGGCGTCGTAGACCTCTTTCGGCGTGAGCCGCTAGAGCCAGATACGGCATTGTTGCAGATGGCCGAGGCGATTGGCAGCCAGATCGGCCAATTCATCCGGCGCAAGGAAACCGAGCAGGCGCTGCGCGGAGCGGAAGAGCAATTCCGGCAACTCGCCGGCAACATCCCGCAGGTTTTCTGGATCTGCGATGCGCGCCGTCATAGCGCCGTATATATCAGCCCCGCCTTCCGGGAAATTACGGGCCTCGATCCCGAGAAGATCAAGTCGCGGGCCCACGGCTGGCTCGACGCGGTGCACCCCGACGACAGACAGGCGCTGATCGCGGCGAGAAAGGAGGCTGCGTCGGGCAACTATGACCAGACCTTCCGCATCGTCAAGCCCGATGGCTCCATACGATGGGTTCGTGACCGCGCGTTTCCCGTTTACGACACGAGCGGATCCGTATACCGCATCGCGGGCATTTGCGAGGATATTACCGAGAAGAAGGCCGCGGAAGAGCGTCTGGCTCAGTTGGCGCACTTCGACATCCTGACCGGCTTGCCCAACCGCGCGTTGTTCCTGGACCGCATGCGGCAGGCGATGACGCTGGCGCGGCGCCATGACCGGGCGACGGCTGTGATGTTCCTCGATCTCGACCGCTTCAAGCTCACCAACGATACGCTCGGGCACGCCGCCGGAGATCAGCTTCTGAATCAGGTGGGAGAGCGTCTCGCTGGCTGCATACGCGAGGGCGACACGGTGGGCCGCTTCGGCGGCGATGAGTTCGGGATCGTTCTTGCCGACATGCGCAGTCCGGAGGACGCTCGCCTGGTGGCCCAGAAGGTGCTCGACGTTCTTCAATCTCCGTTCGAACTCGAGGGCAACGAAGTATTCATCACATCGAGCATCGGCATCAGCCTGTACCCCGGCGACAGCGATGACGAGACCGGGCTGATGAAGAATGCCGACACCGCGATGTACCGCGCGAAAGAATCCGGCCGCAACCGGTATGAGTTTTATTCCAAGGAGATGAACGCGCGCTCGCTGCAGCGCCTCCAGCTCGAGAGCAACCTGCGCCGCGCACTGGAGCGCGGGGAGTTTCTGCTCCATTATCAGCCCAAGGCGAGCCTCGCTACCCGGGAGATCACCGGATTCGAGGCGTTGCTGCGCTGGGCGCCGGGCGGACAGAAGCTTGTTTCGCCGGCCGATTTCGTGCCGCTGCTCGAGGACACCGGACTGATCGTGCCGGTAGGCGAATGGGTGATTGAAGCGGCTTGCCGCCAGCTGGTGACCTGGCGCGAAGCCGGAGTTCGACCGGTGCCGATCGCGATCAACCTTTCAGCCAGGCAGTTCAAGGACAAGAATCTCGCGGCGACCATCGAGCGAATACTCCGCGCTCATGATGTTGATCCCCGGTTCATCGAGATCGAGATCACCGAGAGCTCCCTCATGGTGAGCATCGATGAGGCGGTGCGGACGTTGAGCCACCTCAAGTCCCTGGGTTTGCGGCTGTCCATAGACGATTTCGGGACCGGCTATTCAAGCCTGGCCTACTTGCGGCGATTCCCGCTGGATACGCTCAAGATCGATCGCTCGTTCGTGAACGAGGTCACCACGAATGCCGACGGTGCCAACATCACGCGCGCGGTGATCGGCATGTCGCACAACCTGGGGCTCAAGGTCGTTGCCGAGGGCGTGGAAACCGAGGCGCAGCTGGCATTCCTCGACGCGGCTGGCTGCGGCGAGATGCAGGGCTATTATTTCTCGCGGCCGCTGCCAGCCGCGGACAGCTTGCAGTGGCTGCGAGAACGCCGGCTGCTGCCCAGTCGAGTGATTGCCGTGCCCGAAAGGAAGCGCAGGAAGTAGCAGCAATAACGGCCGGGGAAGGAGTGCCCGCTCCACCGGAGGCTGGTCTAGTGCCGTTCCAACTTGCTGTGCCTATCGGAAAGGAACTCTGCAGGCTGTAGGTCAAGCATCATTAGGACCCCTGCACTGAGCGAGAGATAGTTGGAACGGCACTAGGCTGTCAATATCGCCGCCACCACCTTGCGGCCTTCGGTCGCAAGGATGTTGTAGGTGCGGCATGCCGCCGGGCTGTCCATGACCTCCACGCCCACGCCGGCGGCGGCCAGCCCGCGCGTGAGTTCCGGCCGCGGGAAGCGCTGCGTTGCGCCCGTTCCCAGAATCATGATTTCGGGCTTCAACGAATCGATGAACTCGAAGTCCGCCGCGGTCAACGCCTCAAACCCGCTCACCCCCCACTCGATGACAGCCTGCGGGCTGACCACTAGGCACGTTTCGTAACGCACGTTGTTCACGACGACGAATCCGGCACCATAGCCGGAAAACAGTTGCAGGCCGGGATCCTGCATCAGGTGTAACTTCATAACCTACTGATTTGCTTAAGGTTACTCGCTCCGCTAGAATAGCACGCTTTTGCGCCCATCAAGCGCCCGCTATGCCTTCATACCGGCACGACAGGAACGATGCCGGAATGTCCCGGAATTTCGGGGGGCGCTTGATGAACGTTACGGATCAATAACGGGCCTTGAGGGGCCTCGATACTATGGAAGAGTTCGCACGCATTAAGCGCCTGCCGCCGTACGTGTTTAACGTCACCGGCGAGTTGAAACTCGCCGCGCGCCGGCGGGGAGAGGACATCATCGACTTCAGCATGGGCAACCCCGACCAGCCGACGCCGCGGCACATCGTGGACAAGCTGATCGAGACCGTGCAGCGTCCCGATACCCATCGTTATTCGGTCTCGAAGGGCATCGTGCGGCTGCGGCGCGCGATCTGCAACTGGTACCAGGCGCGTTATGGCGTCGAGCTGGATCCCGATTCCGAGGCCATCGTCACCATCGGCTCGAAGGAGGGCATCGCGCACCTCGCGCTCGCCACCCTCGACACCGGCGATACGGTACTGGTGCCCAATCCGAGCTATCCGATCCATATCTACGGGCCGGTCATATCCGGCGCCGATATCCGGCACGTGCCGATGGCGCCGGAAGCCGATTTTTTCGAGGCCGTGGAGCGCGCGTTCAAGGACTCGTACCCCAAGCCCAAGATGCTGATCGTCAATTTTCCTAGCAATCCGACCACCCAGTGCGTGGACCTCGCGTTTTTCGAGCGGCTGGTGGCGCTCGCGCGGGAGCACCATGTCTACGTCGTGCACGATCTCGCGTATGCCGACATCGTGTTCGACGGCTACCGGGCGCCCTCCATCCTGCAGGTGCCCGGCGCGCGCGACATCGCGGTCGAGTTCTTCACCATGTCGAAGAGCTACAACATGGCGGGCTGGCGCGTGGGCTACATGGTTGGCAACCGGGAGCTCGTCACCGCGCTCGCGCGCATGAAGAGCTATCACGACTATGGCACCTTCACGCCGATCCAGGTCGCTTCTATCATTGCGCTGGAGGGCCCGCAGGACTGCGTGGAGACCGTGCGCAGGACCTACCAGGGCCGGCGCGACGTGCTGTGCCAGGGCCTCAAGTCGATCGGCTGGGACGTGGCGGTGCCGAAGGCGACCCTGTACGTATGGGCGCCGATTCCCGAGCCCTACCGCAAGTCGGGCTCGCTCGAGTTTTGCAAGAGGCTGCTCAAGGAGGCCAGAATCGCCGTGGCGCCCGGCATCGGATTCGGCGATCACGGCGACGGCCATGTCCGCTTCGCCCTGATCGAAAACGAGGCCCGTACCCGGCAGGCCTTGAGAGGCATCAGGGATATGTTCAAGAAGGACGGACTGTTATGAGTGCTGAGTGCGGAGTGCTGAGTGCTGAGTGCGAAATGCCGAGCGCAGAGTGGCAGGCGTTGCCTGAGTCGCGCGTCGCAGGACAAACACTTGGCAATTGTCTTGATTGCCGGTTGGCGGTATTCGCTGTTCACTCATTGCTCAGCACTCAGCACTCAGCACTATGAAACCAATCAACGTTGGATTATTGGGCATCGGCACCGTGGGGAGTGGCACCTTTACGGTGCTCGACCGCAACCGCGAGGAGATTTCGCGCCGCGCCGGCTGCGCCATCACCATGAAAATGGTCGCCGACAAGGAGGTGGACAAGGCGCGCCGCCTCGTCGGCGGACGGGCGACCGTGACCGCCGACGCCCTCGAGGTGGTCAACCATCCCGACATCGACATCGTGGTGGAGCTGATCGGCGGGACCACGATCGCAAAAGACCTGATCCTCCAGGCGATCGCCAACGGCAAGCACGTTGTCACCGCCAACAAGGCGCTGCTCGCCCGGCACGGCAACGAGATCTTCGCCGCCGCACAGAAGAAGGACGTGATGGTGGCGTTCGAGGCGGCGGTGGGCGGCGGCATCCCCATTATCAAGTCTCTGCGCGAGGGGCTCAGCGCCAACCGCATCGAGTGGATCGCCGGAATCATCAACGGCACCAGCAACTTCATCCTGTCCGAAATGCGCGACAAGGGCGCGAGCTTTCAGGACGCGCTCAAGGAAGCGCAGCGGCGCGGCTACGCCGAGGCCGATCCCAGCTTCGACATCGAGGGCGTGGACGCCGCGCATAAGCTCACCATCATGGCGGCGATCGGCTTCGGCATCCCGATGCAGTTC
>Ga0184615_10000542_pt1 | contig 20740 bp, 20 predicted proteins | sample PLM4_65_coex_FD_133134 | JGI IMG/M metagenome (GOLD analysis project Ga0184615, IMG submission 133134) | Groundwater sediment microbial communities from an aquifer in East River, Colorado, USA - PLM4_65_coex | ecosystem: Environmental > Terrestrial > Soil > Riparian zone | place: USA: East...
AGGAAGCCATCGTGCTGGAGGGCCTGAATGTGCGGCTCGAAGAGGCGCAGCGCGGCGGCGCGGATGGTGTAGGGGCCGGTATAGGTGTCGCCGTCCTGGATGCCGAGGATCGGGGCGGCGACCCTGGGTAAGAGGGTGAGGGCGAGGTCGTAGAAGACGGCAAAGAGGTTGATGGCGTGAGCATTAGCCTCGATGTAGGCCGCATAGGTTGCCCCGGGGTTGGGCAGCAGCCGGTAGCCGGTCGTGACCTGAGCCTGGTCAACGCGAGCTTGCTCCGCCTCAGTCCCGGGTGGGAACTCGTGAGGACGTGGGAAGCGGATACCGCGTGGGAGAATCAGGGGCTCGGGAGAGGCGGGGGGCTTGTCTTGCATGACTCCGTGGCTGTCTACCGATTCCGCGTAAGCTGCAGGTCGAGGCGCGCTCGCGCAAGCGTGCGTGACGAGGCTGGCGGTGCCGGCCGTGAGAAAGCGGATGGGCCGAGACGTGCAGGCTTCATGCGGTAGTTAGCCGGCAAACGAGCGAACGGCACCTCTGAAGGGCTATTCGGCCGGGGCGAGCACGTAGATGGCCCAAGGAGCGATCCGAGTCTCGCTGACCCAGGGGTACGTTTCAGCGGGGCCGCCGAGGGGGTGATACGTGGCCAGGGACTGCAGGCCTGCCTCGTGGTGCACCGCCTGATACCCCTCGGGCGTCCAGAGGATGTCCTCGACCGGGCGAGCATCGGGGACATCCAGCATCGTGATGCGGACCAGACCTCCGCAGGGGACGGCCCGGTTCTCCGGGAACGCCTTCGTCGAGAAGGAGGCCCACTCGTGCCAGTAGATCTCTGGAGCAGAGACGACCGCGACGATGCGGCCGGTCGGGGCCAGGAGGCGGCGGAGCGCCGTGAACAGCTGGACCTTCTTCGTGTGGGTCGGAACGTTATCGAAGGTGAAGGCGGCGAGGATTAGATCGGCGCTGGTGAGCGGCAGCGACCCGAGGTCGCCATCAGGGACATGCTGGTAGTCGCCGGCGGGGTCCCGTTCCCGCGCCTGGGCCAACATGGGCTCCGAGATGTCGACCCCGACACTGCGAAATCCCTGGTCCCGAAGGAAGCGAGTGGACCGACCGGTCCCGCAGCCGAAATCGAGGGCTCGCGTCCCTGAGACGTGTCGGCGAATGATGGCAGGAAGGTCGCGATAGGCCAGGTAGTAGGTCCCGGGGAACTCGAGCTGGGCATAGGCTTCGGCCCGGACCACGTCGTTGTACACGTTCTGGAACCCTGTGTCCATTAAGGTCTCTTAAGTGGTTGCCGGCAAACGACCCCGCATAGGCTGCAGGCCGAGGCGCTCAGCCGGATCGGTCACTCCTCAGAAGGGCGGCCCCCGAACGCGATGATATAGCCGTCGGGATCTTCAACGTAGAAGTCGTTCGTTCCCCATGCGGTCACAGCGAGGGGCCTGATCACGGTGATGCCATTCGCTATGCACTGCGCATAGAACACTTCGATCCCAACGACGCCGGCGGCGGCGTCCAGGTGCCCATGGTCGCGGCGGCCTTGTCGCTCGGCAGGATTCTTGGGTGCTTCCTTGAGGTGGACCTCGAGGTGGACCTCGAGTCCGTCCAACTCCCCGATCGCGTAGAACCCGTCCCACGGCTCGGAGAAGGTGAAGCCGAGCTTCCGGTAGAAGCTCATGGAGCGCTCGAGGTCGTCGACGAGGAACTGGGGGGCGAACGAGGTGACCCGAGGTTGGGCCTTGAGGTTGGGCATGTCCAATTCGCAGTCGCGAGTATAGCCGCCTATCGACCCCGTATAAGCTGCAGGGCCGCGGCTAGACCGGCAAGCCTCGCTCTGATGGGAGAAGGCTGTCTCAGACCAAGGAAAACCGACGGCCGCGCCCTGACAGCTTCATGCGGCGGTTAAGCGGCGCCGTTGGCGCGAAATGCAGGCAAGGCAGGGACCGACACCTGGCCAGGCTATCGATACCATTTGCCGGTCGCCCGCGAATAGATGTTGCCGCCGACCTCGCTCGAAAAATGGCCGCGGAGGACACTCGGCTCGCTCAAGCCCCTCTTTGCCGCTCCCGATAAAGATCTCCTTCAAAGACACCCCTCGAGGTGAAAACTGCGCCATGTAACACGCGAGCCCACAGGCCAGGGGTCGCCGAGGAAGGCGAGGGTGAGGAGTCCAGCAAGCCGCCTAACGACCCCGCATAAGCTGCGGCCCGAGGCACGCTCGCGCAAGCGAGCGTACGTCTTAGATGGCTAAGCAGGTGTCTTCGATGTACCCGGTCTAAAGTGTCTTCGATCTCACCGGTTGCTCAAGGCCCGAGACCAACGAATCCTGAAGATGCATCGAAACTGGCGCCCGGGCTGCTCGTAAGAGACGCATTCTCGTGTGCTTCCCCGGAGCAACGATGCGAACTCTCGTCTTGCTGGTCATCCTTTTGGCGATGGGGCTGCCTGCGGTGGCCGCGCAAGCGCCGACCCTCCACATGACCTACCTCGGGAACATGGGCGTTCTGCTGGAAGGCGGTGAGACCCGGATTGTCATCGACGGGTTTCACCGAGGCGAACTGCCAGAATACGCCGCCGTCCCTGCTCAGATACTCGCTCCCCTGGAGCAGGGTCGCCCACCTTACGGATCCCTGACAGCGGCCCTCACGACTCACCGGCACAAGGATCACTATGACCCACGCTCAGTGCTGGCGAGGCTTCGAGCCGACCGGATAATGGTCTACGGTGCTGCGGGGGAGACCATGGATAGTCTTCTCAGCTTCCGTGGCCAGTTGCCGGCGCCGGAGCGGATTCGGGCGATGAAGGTGGGAGGGGACCCGGAGCAACTCCTGGCCCCGGGGATCGTAGCGCTGGACCTGCCGCACAACCCCACGCCCTCGAAACGCGTAGCGAACGTTGGTTTTTTGGTGGAAGTGGGAGGGTTGCGCGTTCTGCACGTCGGGGATGCGGACCCAACGGAAGGCAACTTCGCCCGGCACCGGCTTGCCGCGAGACAAATCGACGTGGCGTTCGTTCCGTTCTGGTACCTCACCGGTGATGACGACAAGGTCCGGCGGGCCATAGGCGCTCGAACGTGGGTGGCGACCCACGTCCCGCCAGCGGACAGCAGCACGATTAGGGAGCAGGTCCGACGGATCATGCCGACGGCCGTGGTGCTGGTCAGGCCAGGCGAGGAGCGGCGTTTGCAGTAAGGATGATCACCACGTCGCCTAGGGCAGTACGAACGCTTCGATCGCTGCCGCGAGCGCCCAGAGCGGCAGGACAATCAGCAGAAACCCTTCTCCCCGCCCGCAACCATCCCGTCCGTCCCGCGACCTGCTCCTGCTCCTGCTCCTGGGATTCCTTGCCGGCAACCTGTCGCTGGCCGTCGCCACGTGGCAGCAAGGCGGCTTGGGGCGCTGGGTCGCCGTGGCCTTCTCTGCGGCTGCGGGCTTGACGTTCCTCTTCCTGCTCCCCCAGCTTGGCGGGCCCGCCCTCCTCGAGGGGCAGGACTGGGTCTACCCGCTGATTCAGCCCGCGGGCCGTTCGCTGGTGGGGGTCTGGCTCTGGAAAGCTGGGGCCGACGCAGGGCTTGGAGCTCGTCTACCCGCCGCCTAACGACCGCGCATAGGCTGCGGCCCGAGGCGCGGTTACACACCGCCACTAGCGGCCACCAACCTCGATCCGACGCTGTATGCCACATGCGCCACAGTTGAAACGGTAGATGAAGGGCCACCAGCCGAAGCCCGCAAAGTGGCTGCGCCCGCCGCAGGCGGGACAGCGGACCGGGATGTGCCGCATTGCGAAGCCCAACACGGCTTGCAGTGCGGCAAAGGAAGCGAGTGCGCCCAGCCCGAGAACGACCGCATTGACGCCATTCTGATGCAGGTAAGGCACAAGACCGCCCAAGCCCAGGATCAGGATCAGGAACTGCGCCATGAACACGACGACCACGAGGAACCGCCCAGGAAGGGCGAAACCCCGTGAAGTCGAAGGCGCAGCCGGGGCTGGGGAAGACGAGGTTCGGAGGCTCAGAACCGTCACAGAGGCCCAGGGGCAGCCTGTTGCCCGAGGTTCGGGATTGCCGTCACGACGAGGCCCGGAGCCTCGCAGCGCAGTGGAACTACTGGTTCGCCGGGTTGCTGGCGCAGCTGTTCTTGTGCGCCATCAGCTGGGCGGGGGCGAATTGCTGGCTGCAGTACGGACAGGGTTTGGTGCCGCCGGTGGCCCCGGCCCTGAACACCTTGTCCTTGTTTTCATACCGCGTGAGGGCTGAACGCCAGTTGTGCTTGGCTTCCGAGAAGAGGCCCGTCAGCCGCAACCTCAGCTGATCGGGGAAGGTCGGACCGTAGGTAGCCTTCTGATCGTCCTCACTCGGCAGGATCCGGGTCGAGATGACGTCGAAGCCGTAGAAGGCGAGCGAGCCGCCGCCGGTGGGCGGCTGGTCCCAGAAGTGGTTGCGGCGGATCTTCATCTCCGCCAGGATGGCGTTGACGTTGATCTTGTCGACCGCTGCCTCGGGGAAAGGGTTCTTGCCGCCGGTCTCCCGCTGCCACTTTTCGGTGTTGAAGGCCTGGGTGTCGTCGACCCGGACAACGTAGACGCAGATCTCTGTCTCCAGATGGTCGACGACGGCGTTCCTGCGCACTGCCCGCACCTTCAACCAGTGCCCCGCCGCGGCCGCATCATCCTGGAGGGTCCAGTCCTTCAGGGGCTTGGCGCCCAGCGCGAACAGGGAGGCATCGGACAGCAGCGGATAGGGCATGATCTCGGCCAGCTCCTTGGATATGCTGACCACGGTGTGCAGGCAGTTGTCCCGGTTGATCCCTTTGCGCAGGAAGAGAGAATCGGCATAGACGTCCAGGGCCAGCGGATTCCAGGGCTGGTCCAGACCGAACTTGGCGTAGATCGGATCGTTTGAGGAGCGAGCTCGGGCGTGGAAGCCGCCCTGGCGGACCAGGGTCTCATAGTTGCGGCTGTCGGCCCGGAAGCCCAGCCGGACGGTCTGCTTGGCGCCGTCGGTGCCGTATTCCATCGTCTTGAGGAAGATGCCCGCGCCGTTGGCGGCCCGGTCCACCCGCACCCCTGCCTCCCCGGAATTGATCGGCCCGCTCAGCGACACCCGCTTGAACCCGATTACCAGGAGGGTGGTGAGCACCGAGCGCTTCTTCTCCGACGGAATCGCCTCAAGCCCCATCACCGGCCGGAACCGGGAGCCATCGGCCTGCAGCACGGTGAAGAAGGCATCGCAGAGCCTCGCCCTTGTCGCCCTCGGTGAGGTTCGGCGCTTGGCGAGCTTCCTCCCACAGGTAGTTGAACCAGAAGCCGAAACTGCGCTTGACCGGCTCGCCGAAGGGCGAGACGATGTTCGCGATCGTGGGCCACTGACCTGCTCGCTGGTTGGGCGCAGTCCGGTTTATTACTGGGGGAGTGTACATGGGCGCCTCACAGGGGGATGGAGGATCACTTATGGCCGTAATTCCAAGAACTTACGGCCGGCCTCGGCGGCGCAACCCACCTCAGCAAGCGGTCGAGGGCAGCCTACGTGGTTAGGCAGCGCTTGGCCGCAGTGTCTGCCCAGTCCGAGTGCGTTATCATGGGCAGGACACGAGCTGAGGACCCATACCGTCCTGCATCAGCATGGTAGGAGCCTGAGCTTCATCGTAAACAATGATCCCCAGGACGTGCCGAAGCGAGAAGCCAAGGGCCACGGCGGGATCCACAGTGCCCGTGGGGATGGATAGGGTATCTCCCTGCCGCAGTCGGTAGCCGCGGGTGGGTGACTCGTAGCATCCCTCGCCTTCAATGATATAGAGCGCTTCGACTCCCGAATGGTGGTGAATGGCGGTGTACTGTTCGGAATGTCATCGCGAGGCCAGAGTCGAGTGGAAGAGGGGCTGCGGAGCTGCCTGACGACCCCGCATAAACCGTAGGCCGAGGCGCGCCTCGGCAAGCCGCCCCGGGCAGCGGGAATCTGGCGCCCTGGGCCTTATATGCTTATATTGATAGATAGTTGAGAAGGAGAAACTACCCGGTGATGGAACTGACCGACAGCAACGCCGAGGTGATCGCCGAGAGATTCGGCGCCCTGGCGGAGCCGATGCGCCTCCGCCTCCTCAACGCCCTCAGGCGGGGGGAGAAGAGCGTGGGTGACCTGGCCGAGGAGAGCGGCGCGAGTCCGGCCAACGCTTCCAAGCACCTGCAGCTCCTGCTCCAGCAGGGGTTCATCGAACGGCGCAAGGAAGGGACGACGATCTGGTACAGCGTGGCTGACCCTGCCGTGTTCGAGCTCTGCTCCCTGATCACCGCAGGCATCGACAAGGTCCTCGAACGCCGCCGGAAACAGCTCCGTCAGCGGGACTAGGCCCCTGCCCCCGATGCGACCTCCTCGGGGGCGACCGACCGCTCCCGGCCGATGGCGTCCTGCCGCCGCCGCAATTCCCAGTAGAGCAGCGGCACCACCACCATCGTGAGCCCGGTGGCCACCACGGCGCCGCTGATGAGCGCCACCGCCAGCCCCTGGAAGATCGGATCGAGCACCATCACCACTCCGCCCACCACCACCGCCGCCGCCGTCAGCGCGATCGGGCGGAACCGCACCGCCCCCGCCGTGAGCACCGCGTCGCGCAATGACCGTCCCCGCGCCTCCTCGAGCTGGATGAAGTCCACCAGCAGGATCGAATTGCGGACCACGATCCCCGCCAGCGCGATCATCCCGACCATCGAGGGCGCGGTGAAGAACGCGCCCGTGAGCGCGTGCCCGGGCAGGATGCCGATGAGCGTGAGCGGGATCGGGGCCATGATCACCAGCGGCACCGTGAACGACTGGAACCAGCCCACCACCAGCACATAGATCAGGAGCAGCACCACCGCGAACGCCAGCCCCAGGTCGCGGAACACCTCGATCGTCACCTGCCACTCGCCGTCCCACTTGATCGCGGTCTCGTCCAGCCGGTCGGGGAGGATGGCGTTGTAGCGCGCGATGGCCGCGCCCTGGACCCGCACGGTGTCGAGCGCGGCGTTCATCGCGAGGATGGCGTACACCGGCGACTCGATCATGCCGCCGACGTCGGCGGTCACGTAGATTACCGGCCGCAGGTTCTTCCGGAAGCGCCCCCCTTCGCGTGTGGTGCTGTCCACCGTGACGAAGCGGCCCACCGGCACGGGGCCGCGCGCCGTGCCCATCGGCACCGCCAGCAGCGCCTCGAGCGACGACCGCTGCGACACGTCGAACCGCGGCACGATGGCGACCGGCTCGCGCGCGGTGGGGTTCACCAGCCGGCCGGCCGGCGCCCCGCTCAGCGCCAGCGCCAGCGTCTGGGTCACCTGGGCGACGCTCCCCCCCGCGTCGGCCACCCGGTCGCGGTCCACCAGGAGATCGAGCCGCGACTCCGGGGCCTCGACGGTCCAGTCGACGTCGACCACGCCGGGCGTCGCCTCGAAGACCGCGCGGACCCGTTCCGCCGCCGCCAGCCGCGTCGAGTCGTCGGCCGCGTACACCTCGGCCACCAGGGTCGAGAGCACCGGCGGCCCCGGCGGGATCTCGGCGATCTTGGCGCGTGCGCCGTAGCGCCGGGCAATCGAGTCGACCGCCGGCCGCACCGCGAGCGCAATGGCGTGGCTCTGCCGGTGACGCTCCCCCTTGACGAGGAGATTCACCTGCACGTCGGCCACGTTGCCGCCGCGCCGCAGGAAATAGTGCCGCACCAGCCCGTTGAAGTTGAAGGGCGCCGGGGTACCGGCGTAGGTCTCGGTGCTCAGCACCTCAGGCACCGTCCGGAGCCACGCCGCGACCTCCTGGGCGGCGGCATTCGACGTCTCGAGCGTGGTCCCTTCCGGGAGGTCCAGGATCACCTGGAACTCCGACTTGTTGTCGAAGGGGAGCATCTTCATCTGCACCATCCGTGCGGCCACCAGCCCCATCGAGGCGAGCAGGAGGAGGCCGATGCCGGCGTAGAAGCGGCGCCGGACCGCGGTCAGGTCCATCAGCGTATTCATCAGCCGGGTGTAGCGCCGGCCGAAGCCGCTCTCGACCGCTGCGCCGTGACTGCCGGAGGCGCCGGGCTTCACCTGTCTGGCCAGGAGCTTGAAGGCGAGCCAGGGGGTCACGATGAACGCCACCGCCAGGGACGCGAGCATCGCCGCGGAGGCGCCGACCGGGATGGGACGCATGTAGGGTCCGGTCATCCCGCGGACGAACGCCATCGGCAGGATCGAGGCGATCACGGTGAAGGTGGCGAGGATCGTAGGGTTGCCGACCTCGTCGACCCCTTCGACGGCCGCGACCTCGACCGGTCGGCCGCCCACCTTCAGGTGCCGGTAGATGTTCTCCACCACCACGATCGCGTCGTCCACCAGGATGCCGATGGAGAAGATCAGCGCGAACAGGGTGATCCGGTTGAGGGTGTACCCCATCGCGTAGTAGGTGAAGAGCGTGAGCGAGAGGGTCACCGGAACGGCGACCAGGACTACCAGCGCCTCGCGCCACCCCAGGAAGATCCAGATGAGGACCGTCACCGAGCCGGTGGCGAGGAGCAGGTGGAGGATGAGCTCGTTCACCTTCTCGCGCGCCGTTGCGCCGTAGTCGCGGGTCACCGTGAGGGTCATCCCCGGCGGCACCAGCCGCGCCCGCGCCTGCTCCACCCGATCCAGCACCGCGCGCGCGAGCGCTGTGGCGTTGGCGCCGGGGCGCTTGGCCACCGCCAGCGTCACCGCGTGCTCCACCGCTCCGTCGCGCTCGGCGTGACCGACGTAGTCCACCACCTCCGCCGGCCCGTCGACCAGCGTTGCCACGTCGCGCACCCGCACGATGCGGCCTCCGCGCTCTGCCACGGCCACGGACCCCACGTCGTCCGCGCTCCGGAGCTCGGCGCCGACTGTCACGAGGAAGGTCCGGTCGCGGGCGCTGAACTCACCGGCCGGGAGCCGCGCATTGGCGCCCTGCAGCGCCATCGTCACCTCGCCCGGCGAGACCCCGGCGGTGGCGAGGCGCGCCGGGTCGAGCGTTACCCGGAGCCGGCGCGGCTGCCCGCCGATCAGGAAGGTCGCCGCGACGTCGGGGATGGTGCGGATCTCATCGTCGAGATGCGCCGCGATCTGGCGCAGCACCTCGGGGCCGTCACTCGCACTGTGCAGCGTGAGGGTGAGGATCGGCACGTCGTCGATCGAGTGCGGCGTCACCAGCGGCGGGAGGGCGCCCGGAGGGGCGTCGCCGGCCGCCGCGGCGAGCTTCGCCTGCACCGCGCTCACGCTCTTCCCCTGATCCTCGCCGACCTTGAAGCGCACCGTCACCAGGGTCCACCCGTCGCCCACGGTGGCGTAGACGTACTCCACCCCCGCCACCTCCCACATCAGCTTCTCGATCGGCCGTGTCACCAGCTGCTCCACCTCGGCGGGGCGGGCCCCCGGGAGGGCGGTGGTGACGTCGATCATCGGCACCGAGATCTGCGGCTCCTCCTCACGCGGCGTCGCGATGAGCGCGATCCCGCCCACTGCCAGCGACGCGAGCACCGCCAGCGGCGTGAGCTTCGAGTGCAGGAATGCCTTGGCGACCCGTCCGGCGATCCCCATGATCAGAGCCCTTCGCTCACGCGGGTCACCACCAGCCGCTCCCCACCCCGTAGCCCGCTCAACACCTCCACCCCGTCGCCGCGCGCGGCGCCGAGCCGCACCCAGCGGAGGGTCGGCCCGGCAGCCTCCAGCACATGGACGCCGGTGAGGTCCCCCTGCCGGGCGATGGCCGCCTGCGGCACGATGACCGCATGCCGGGTCCCCCGCGGGAGGAGGAGCACCGCCGCGCCGCCGCTGGCATAGTGGCCGTCGCGGTCCCTCACCAGCGCATTGATCGTATAGAGCGCGCCCCCCGGCGCGGGGACCACCCCTTCCACCCTCGCGGCGGCGGGCGCGCCTTCGATCCGGGTCTCGATCATCCGGCCGCGAGCGAGGCCCCGGGCCAGGTCAGGCGTCGTGCTCACCGAGATGCGGAGCGTGCGCGAGTCCTGCACCGTGACCAGCGGCGTGCCCGGCGCGGCAAAGGCGCCGGGATCGACAAAGCGGCGGGTGACGACCCCGTCGAACGGCGCGCGCACCTCCCCGTAGCCCGCGACCGCGGCGAGTTCGCGTTGCGCGCCACGGGCCTGCGCCAGTCCCGCCTGCGCCTGCGCCACCCCCGCTTCGGCGCCGTCCAGCAGCGCCTTGGGCGCGGCGCTGTCGGCGTACAGCGCGCGGATACGGACCGCGTACCGCTCGGCCTCGGCGGCCTGCGACACGGCGGCGGCGAGCCCCGCGCGCACCTGGTCGTCCTTCGCGGCGAGATCGCGGGTGTCCAGCCGCACCAGCAGCTCGCCGCGGCGGACTGGTTCCCCTTCCCGGACCAGCACCTCGGTGACCGTCCCCATCAGCCGGGTGCTGAGCGTCGCCTGTTCGATCGGCGCGGCGATTCCCGCCGCCTCGACGGTCGCGGCGATGACGGTATCGACGGCGGTCACCGTCTCCAGCGACGAGACATCGAGGCTCACGGAGATGGGAGCGGACGCGGGGCGGGTGCAGCCGGCCACCACGAGGGCGACCGCGGTCAGGATCGGCATCGGACGGGACATCATTCCTCCAGAGCGGCGAGCGCCGCGGGATCGGAGCCACGCGCGAGCTGCCGCGCGGCGAGGGCGGTGATGAGTGCGACGCGAGCCTGGGCCAGGCCGAGCCGCGTCTGCGTCTCGGTCGCTTGCGCGCCGAGGAGTTCGGTGATGCCGGCGAGGCCGCCGGCGTATCGGCGCGCCACCAGCCGGTGGGCTTCGCTCCCCTGATCCACGGACTGTTCCGCGATGGCGAGCCGCGCCAGTGCGACCCTCACGTCGCTTTCACGGGCGGAGACCTCGAGTGCCGCCTGACCCTCGGCAGCCTCGGCCATGGCGCGTGCCGCCGTGGCGCGGGCACGAGCGCCGCGGACATCGCTGATCTCGCCGAAGCCGCTGAACGGCGTCCACGACGCCATCACGCCCAGCGTCCACGAGCGCTTCCCATGGAAGAGGGCGGTCGGGTCGTTCCAGTCGTAGCGGCCGAACGCGTTGAGTCGGGGGAGGAGCCGCACCGTGGCACGACGGACATCGCGACCGGCGGCCTCGGCCGTCGCCTTTGCGGCCTCCACGTCGGCGCGCCCTTCGAGCGCTACGGGGGCGAGCGACTCGGCCACCCCGCGGATCCGCTCGGCGGAGGGGAGCGAGTCGGGCAGAACGAAGGCGGTATCGGTCGGGACCCCGAGCACCAGCGCGAGCTGCCGGCGGGCGAGGCCGGCCTCGGCCCGAGCGCCGATCAACTGCGCCCTGATCTCGCCGGCCCGGAGTTGGGCCAGGAGGAGATCGGAGCGGGTCACCATCCCTTGCTCGAGCAGCGCGTTGGCCTGGCGCACGTGCGCCGCGGCCGTCGCCTCGGCGACTTCGAGGGTGAGCACCACCTCGGAGGCGAGACGGCCACCATAGTAGGCCTGTACCACCTGCAGCCGGGTCGTGATGGCGGTCCAGTCGGCACTCGCGGCGGCGGCGCGGGCCCCGGCGCGCGCGGCGCTCCGCCCGGCCCACGCGTCGGCATTGAAGAGGGGGACCTCGGCTACGACGCCGGCGTTCCAGTTGCTCCGGGCCGCGGGGTCGTTGAGGCCGGCAGGATCGAAGGCGGCCGGGGTCACCGCCCGTTGGCGGAGGAGGAATCCGAAGGCGCCGAGCGGGTCCGTGGTCTTCACCCAGCCGCCCTCCACCCGGAGGGTGGGGAGGGTGCCCTGGAGGGCGCCGAGGGTGCGGGCGTGCTCGGCGGAGGCCTGGGCCCGGGCCGCGCGGTTGGCGTACCCGGTGGCCTCGGCCCGGACGAGGGCGTCGGCCAGGGTGAGCTGCTGGGCGGCCAGCCCGGCGGGCGCGGCCACACCGAAGGTCAGGAGCAGGAGGAGGCGCCGAGAGTTCATATACTCAACTATATAGTTATAGATAGAAGAAGTCAAGAACGCCCGTCCGACGGCGCCGGGATCCATCCCGGCGCGGTAGGTATGAGGGGGACAGGAAGACCGAAGGGACCCTGGCTCAGGGTCCCTTCATGTCCTCCAGCGCTCAGCCGGCCGGTCCGCGCTACAGCGTCTCCGCACTCCACTCCGGCCGGACACCCTCCGCACCTCCACCAACCGCGGCAGCCACGTCGTCCCCACCGCAGCAGGAGAGCGCTCCCTGGCCCGAGCTTCTGATCGGAGCGAGCCTGTCGGGGCTGAGCGAGGTTGTCACTTCGTCAGCGTGAGGTGGAATGTGCCGAGCTGCAACTCCAGATCCCCGACCAGGCGGTTTGGGACTATCCCGAATGGAATGCGAGCCAGGATACTCGGCGTAGCCAGGTGGAGGCGGAGTGTATCCGAGGCGGTGTCCCATTGGCCCGCCAGATCGGTGAGTGCATCCGGTACAACCAGCGAGCCGGTCGTAGTGCCGTCAGAGTGAAGGGTGAGGGCCACAGACACACCCTCGGTGAGCTCATCGAAGACGCTGTCGGCAGTCACGATTGTGAAGGTGGTAGCGGCATAGGTGCCCTCAAGTCTGGGCTCCGTCGGGCGATTCGGTGATTCGTTGCAGGCGCCAAGAGCGATGGCGGCGAAGAGACCGAGAAGGGCGCTTTGGCTCAGTTGCATTGTGAAACCAGTGGCTCGGTGACTGGAGGAAAGGGACCAGTTGGTGATGCGCACATGGCGGGGAAGTCCCGCCACCGCCGATCGCGAGGCCTCGGTGTGTCTCGTTTTCTGCGGAACCGGAAGGAGGGCGGATGGAAGCAAGCAGAAGGCCCGCGACGCACGTTGAGCTGTGTGCCGCCAAACGACTCCGCATGGGTTGCAGGCCGAGGCGCGGTTACACAAGCCAGCCCGGCACGGCGGTCTGGAGCGTGAATCGACAATAGACCACGGGTCAGCTGCGCGGGGTTAGGCGGGCAGTGAGGCGGACCGAATTGACGTGGCAGGGACCGGCCGTAACGCGAACGCCGGACCTGGACCACGGCAGGTACTTCGGGTTCTCGACGACCAGGGAGTAGGTGCCCGGCCGCTCGAACGCGCCGACGACTTCAGGACTAGTGGGCAGTGGCTGGCCAGGAATCCGAAGAGTGTCTTTGAAAGTACCCGCTTGAGCCACGACCTCGGCTTCGAAGGCGGCCGGCAGGTCAGTCGTCGAGTCTCGGATCTCAAGGAGGATTCCGGGGCGGACCTCGGCGGTGCACGTGAGGCCGGACGGAGAATCGCCGCAAGCGATGGCACCGGCTGCAAGGGAGAGGATCAGGGGGAGCCCGGATGCTGTGGGCCGCTGGCCAGTGTAGCGGGAGGTAGTAGCAGGGAGAGTGGGCATGGTAGAGAAAGTGACGTCCTTGCTTACCTCACCCGCACACCCTGCACGGCTAACGACCCCGCATGAGCCGCAGGGCGGCGGCGTGCTCGGCAAGCCTGTCCCGGGCGGGAGGGCTGTCTCGGGCCTGAGAAAACCAATGGCCACAGGCGTGCCAGCTTCATGCGGTAGTTAGCCCGGCGCTGCTAGAGCGTTGACAGCCGCGCCGCGAGCCAAGCGGCTAGGAGCGTCGAGAGTTCCGGGACTGCGTCAAACAGGAGGGTCGCGTGGGACTGGGGCTCCCAGAGCCAGATATCGGCCTGGCGTGAGCTTCCGAGCACTTCGGCAATGACATCGCGGGTGGCCTGCGTTCGCTCTTGCCGAGAGGCGACAAAGAGCCACCGAGTACTACGAGCATCCAGCCACCGAATGCTTTCGCTGGAAAGGGACCCTGGCGAGAGGAAGGCATAGCTGCGGGCGGTGGTCCCGGATTGGGCGGCGATGATGGCGAATTCGCCGCTGTAGCTTGCCCCCACCACCCCAAGGCGGGCGGGGTCGATTCCGGGCCGACGGGCAAGCCAGTGGAGGCCCGCAGTAATATCGGCGGCTGTACCCTGGAGCAGGGTATCCATGCCAGAAGCGAAGGGGACGAAGCGCCCGCGGTTGGTACTCTCGCCGTGACCGCGGAGGTCGAGCCGGAGGCTGGCGACGCCGTGTCGGGCGAGGATGGCCGCGGTGGAGTCATAGGCCCGGCGATCGCCATTCGCGCGATTGAAGGAGGAGGACGGCGGGTGCCAGGGGCTGGCGGAGGGATGGAGGGGCATAGGTTCCGACGAGGAGCCAGCCGTCGCTGGAAAGGTGGACGGTCGAATCACGCGCGGTCGCGGGCGGAGCTTGGGGCAGGGCCCAGCATGGTGAGCGCTCGAGTAGGCCGAAGAGGACCGGGAGTGCGAGCAGTGCCGCACGCTGCGGTGGAGCTGGCATGACTTGTCTCCGACGCCCAAAGGGGGGAGACCGAATCTCGCACTCAGGCCAGCATATGGGGAGGCTAGCGGGACGAACGGCGCCGGGGAGGGTGCGACGGCGGCACAGGGGTACGACCAGCGAGCAAGTGCGTCCATTGGAATTGCGGGCGCGATGGCGACCGGCTAACGACCCCGCCGTCGCGGCGCTCGAGTTAGCGAACGGTCTCGACCAGGACCCGGGGTGGCCGCAACTGCGTTGCCAGCTTGACTTGGTAGCGAGGTGACAAGGCCGACAGGACTTGGACGTACCCCCCGCCTTGGGGGTTCGTTTCGGGGCCTGTGTACCAGGACCGGCCGGGCCGGGCGGAGGGCCCAATGGCTCTGGCCCAGGCCGCCCCGTTGCCGGCCAGGAGACTGGGCAGGGTCTCCCCATACGCGCTGGCGATCGTCTGAAGCCATCCGCGTACCCCATCATCCAGGGATATCCATGCCCGGAAGCAATTGGCCGCTTGCTTGCCCTTGACTGTCAGGAGCGTGATACCGCCGTCCGCACTTTCCCTGGTCGTAAAAAACTGGTGCGACTGCGCCTCCGGCTTCACGCACTTGATGCCGGCCAGGTTATAGTTTGGCGTGGCCCGGCCCTCAGCCGTCTCCAGATGCCATTGCGCGAGCAGGACCGCCACGGCCCCATTGGACACGGGGCCTTTCATGAGGACGGGGTTCCAGACCCGCTGAATGGCGTCCGCCACGTCAGCCCAGTTGGTGGGGGTCACCTTCACCGGAAGCTCGAGGCGCGATGGACCGGGTGGCGGGCAGGGGCTGTCGGCGAAGAGGCGGGTCATGGGCACCGCCGGGCAGGAGGGTCGAATGGGGCTGGTTCGTCTCGGAGCCGCATGAGCGGCTTCCAAAATGACAGACGCACCGCGGGTGCCTTCTATCTCACTGCCGGAACACGCGGAGTCTGCGATGTGCAGGAGGCGGCCTAACGACCGCGGACTAGCTGCAGGGCGGCGGCCAGGTCGGCAAGCCCGTCCCCGGCACCGTCTGGTGGTGCGTGGGCGTCGCAAGTGACGGCCGCGCCCTGCCAGCTTCATGCGTGGTTAGGCGGCTTGGCTGCGGGCGAATCGGTAGTGGAGGTAGACCATCCCGTTGCCGAATCGACGTTCGTCCTGGAAGCTGAGGTCCTGGCGGACACCGGCGGGAAACGCCCTGGTACCGTCTCCGACCATGATAGGCGAGACGAAGAAGTGGCACACATCCACAAGGCCAGCCTTGAAGGCCTCTGCGGCCAGGGTTGGGCCACCGATGCTGATGTCGCGGTCCGCGCCGGCCTTCATGCTGCTAATGGCCTCAGGCGTGAACGCTCGCGCAAGCCGCGTCCTGGCAGTAGACACGGTCGAGAGCGACGTCGAGTAGACGACTTTTTCGGCGGCGCGCCACATCTCTCCGAACTCTCGTATGAATCCGGGGTCACGGTCCGTCCCAAGAATGCCCCAGGCTCGCATGACTTCATACATCCGACGGCCGTACAGGTAGGTACCGGTGCCGCGCTCGACCTGGTTTACGAAGGTATGGACCTCTTCGTCGGGCTCAGCCCAGTCGAAGCTGACGTGCCGATCAGCGATGTATCCGTCAAGCGACATGAGCATCGAGTAGATCAATCTCGCCATCGGATCGCCTCCGGTATACTCAAGTTGGGCGGAGGGCCAAGCCGCCTGACGACCGCGCACAAACTGCAGGCCGAGGCGCGCTCGCGCAAGCGAGCAAGCCGACGTCGGGTTGCCCTGTCCCTTAAGAAAACCGATGGCCGAGGCGTGTCAGCCTCATGCGGTAGTTAGGCGATATCGGGCGCGGACTGTGGAGGTTTGGTGACGGTCGGAACGCAGGGCCGAACGTGTCAACTGCGGTCCATGGACCGTATACTCGCAGATTTCTGCTGTCGATGCAGTGCAGCCCTGGCTGGTGGAGGGCCGATCCCAGCGGAGTCGGGTCAGGCAGCTCCTTCAGGACTCTGCCGCCCCGGGCATAATCCCTGATTCTAGGTCGGGCGCTGGCCGGGTTGGGCAGGCGAGCGTTTCACCGAGCGACGCGGGGATCGGTCTGCGGCGCGACGAATTGAAAGCCCGGAAACAGGCCGAGCGAAGCAAGGAGCCAGGACATGAGAACCTCGGGGTTGGTGGTTGCCCTCCGATTGAGGAACGCACCAGGGCCAGGGGTATTCTCAGATCGGGCACCAAGCGACCCAGGCCGGTCGGGGGCCTGGACAGAAGGAGGGAGCACGGGCCATCGAGGCAGCGCTGGGGGTTCGGGCTGCCGCACTGTACGGAAGCTGTGGGCGCCAAGAAACGATGGAAGGGCTGGGCTCGCTGCAAGCACCCCCCTGGGATGCCGCCTAACGACCCCGCACAAGCTGCAGGCCGAGGCGCGCTCGCGCAAGCGAGCGAGTCGACGGCCGGCTGTGTGTCTCCCTAGAAGACCGATGGCCGCAGGCGTGTGAGCTTCATGCGATAGGTAGGCTGCGCTCTTCTAGTTGAAGGCGATGCCCACACCAAGATGGCGGCTGTTCCCGGCAGAACCGGCCGTCCCGAAAAGATGGACCACTCGACCTTGGAGTAGGACATGCATGTGGCTGCCGACGGGTAGCGCCAGGCTCAGCCCACCCTCAATCCCCGGCGCGAGCCCGGCCAAGCCAACCGGGTGGTGGTACAGCCAGTAGCCGCCGGCCAAGCCGGTCACCCGTAGTTGCAGGGGTCCCAGGGGAACGATGGGCTGGAGGCCGGCCCCAAGGCTGACCACGCCGAGACCGGGGTATTGCGCCGGGGCCGCGGCACAGGCTGCTGCGAGCGGGCAATAGCTTGGCGTGTTCCGATCCTGGTCCGCGAACCGGGCCCAGGAGGCCGCCCCGACCAGTCGCAAATGGGAGTGAACGGCAAGCGTGGCCCGAATGGCGGCTTGGATGCCATCGGTCGGGAGGAGCAGCGAGTTCTCGCTGCGGTAGGCCACGCCGATGGTCGCTTCCGCTCCGACCCGATCCGAGCTCTGACCAAGGAGAGGGGCAGAGAGCAACGTGGTGAACCCGAGCAGGGATCTCAGAGTGAAACGCGGCATACAGAGCTCCCGTTCGTTATGCGCCAAAGGAGCAGCCTAACGACCCCGCATAAGCTGCAGGTTCAGGCGCGCCTCGGCAAGCCATCCCAGGTGCAGAGGCCTGTCTGGACCACTAGAGGACCGAGGGCCGAGGCGTATGAGCTCCAGGCGGTAGCTAGACAACCGTCTCGCGCAAAAGTGCCGTCATGTGCCGCTTCCTGCGGCTAACCCGACACATGCTCGAGGACATCAAAGTGACGGACCGTTGGCGTGGGGTCGAGAAGGCACTCCAGGTCAAACGGGTGATAGCGCGCCTTCTCGATGTCGGCCCCGGCGTATTCGGCAATGGCGTCGCGCGAGGTCCATAGTGACACGAGCAGGAAGGTGCATTTGCCGGCTTCGGCGCAGCGGAGAAGGGTGACACCAAGGTTGCCGGGGGTATTGCGATAATCCACGACTCCGAGCGGTCCCCTGAGATATTCCCCGTAGGCATCCGCCCGCTCGGGTGAAACCACCCCTTCCCAAACACGCGCGATCATGAGGCCTCCTCGTCTTCGTCAGGTCACAGGGAAGTGTGTTCCGGCAGATGGGGATCTGTCCGAAAAGTGAGCCTAGGGTATGTCGGCTTCATGCGGTAGTTGGATGGCGCGCTGGACGAGGCGCAACGGTCTCCGCCGGTTGGTCGAACGGGCAGACGACCCCTAACGACGCGACTCCTGCTCCGTGTCACGGCGGGCAGTGGGTGCCTCGATCCGGCCCTCACCCAGGTTGCGTGATTCCTCGCCAGACTTCAGCGCACGCCCGGCTCTTCGGGCAAGGATCAGGGTAGCTGCGGCCGATCCAGCGCCCAGAAGTGTGAGGATCGCCAGGTTGCCGATGGCGTTCCAGACGGACCACACTCTGGCCCCGTTTGCGGCGGCAATAAAGAGAAAGTAGAGAAGCCCGCCTCCAGCACCGAGGGCGGTAACGTAGCGGAGCGAGAACTTGTCGAACGTCCGTCCGCCTGCGGTGATTGCCAGAACGCCAGAAAACCCCACGCCGACGAGGAATGCGATCACTGATAGCTTCGCCACCATCCTCAGGTCGTCCCACGAGAGCTCCCCCAGGAGCAGCCCGACCAGCCCAAGAATCGAACCCACCACGCCGACACCGGTGGCGAAGGTCAGTCCCGTGCCGATCATCCCACGGATGACCCTCAGCCAACGCGGCATAGTGACCTCCGTGTGCGTTACGCTTTGCGCCCCCAAGTACACCGGCTCACGAAACCGTGTCAACGGTTCGCGGTCCGATCAGCCAACCTCCAGATCGAGGTCAGAGGGGCGGTCACATTCCGCGCCATCTAACGACCCCGCATATGCTGCAGGGTCGCGGCGCGCTCGGCAAGCCTGCCCCGGGCTGGATGGGGCGTCTCAGACCCCAGAAAACCGATGGCCGCGGCCTGCCTGGTTCATGCGGTAGTTGCGCCGCGTCGCGCCGTCAAGCGGGGTGACTTGGCGTCAGGCGCCAAGGGGTCAATGCCGCCAAGACTGCGGCAGTGAGAACGAGCGCTGCGACATCCCCCCACAGATGGCCAATCTGCCCGGGGTCGGTGTAGGAGTGCACCGCCATGACGCCAGCATGGACCAGACTGGACCAGACGGTGAACCAGATCAGGCCGAGATGCTGGCCGGGATTACGAGCCGCGAGAAGGAGGAAGACCCCGAGGGTCGCGTAGATGCCTAAAATCATCTGGAGATAGGCGGGCTGCTCCGGCTGCCAGGCCCAACCGCTCGGCCAGATCCGGTTGAGGAGGAAGATGCCGAAGATAAAGACGAGGCCGAAGACGGTCAGGACGGGCCGCAGCAGGGGGGAGGGGCTTGAGGGGGGCATGGGCGCCTCGAAGACAGGGGGTGTGGGTGCGGGGCAGCTCCCGGAGCGATAGTGCGCGAAGCCACTGCTATGTAGCGGCCACCGCGGCGAAAGGGGACCGATTGGGGTCTCTGCCATCGGCCTACCAGCCCCGCATAAGCTGCGGCGGCAGGCGCGGTTCCACAAGCCAACCCGGGCAGGAAGGTGACTCAGCCTCAAGAAACCGACGGCCGAGGCCGTCAGGCTTCATGCGGTAGTTAGACGCCAAAGTACGCCGTCGGCGGCCTTTAACCCGGATCAACCTCGTATTCGCTTTGAACGAGCCCGCTGGGAAACTGGCGGGTGCGGACGTGCCGAAGGCGGATGTCACGGTTCGTGGGGCCAAAGAGCGGGATGCCGGCCCCAAGGAGGACGGGAATGCGGGTGATGATCAACCGTTGGATGAGGCCGGCCCGCAGGAAACGCTGGACAGTGACCCCGCCGTCGATGTAGGCGTGGTGTACCCCGCTGGCAGTGAGCTGGTTGACGATGTCCCTCGGGTCCCCGGAGAGATGCCGGACCACGGCCCCGGCTGGGGGTGCCCGGAGAGATGCCGAGCTCAAGACGTAGACCGGTTTGGTCCCGTATGGCCATGCCTCAAAGCCCAGGACCGTCTCGTAGGTATGGCGGCCGATGACGAGGGCATCCACGGAGGCGAAGAAGGCTTCGTAGCCATGCTCCTCGGCATCCTCAGGCAGCCAATCGAGGGCCCCGTTGGCCCGGGCGATGAACCCGTCGACGCTCGTGCCGACGAAGACGGTGGCTTTCATTCACCAAAACCTTTGCCGGCTAACGACCCCGCACAAGCTGCAGGCCGAGGCGCGCTCGCGCAGGCGAGGGCGACGACGGCGGGTGGTCTGTGAGCGTAGAAAACCGATGGCCGCAGGCGTGTCAGCTTCATGTGGTAGTTAGCTTGCTCAGGCGCGAAAGAGGATCAGGCGACATCCAGAACACCACCGTGCCGGCAAGTGCTGGCCTGTCCACATCAGGTCCCGCGGCTTCCCGGCAATGACCAGCCGGAGGGGTAGCACCTCTTCAAAACCGGGGCCTGTCAGGAGTCTAACGCGCTTCCCGACAAAGCGAGCCCAGACGTCATGGGATATCCCCTCATGAGAATCGCCTGGGTGGAGCAGGAGGCACCCCGGGGACTCGAGAGCGTCGTCAGCCGCGATAGCGACCTCAAACGTCTCTGGGTCCAGGACAGTCAATACGAGGCTCATAGCATGGCTTTGGAGCAACCTAACGACCCCGCATTAAGCTGCGGGCCGAGGCGCGCTCGCGCAAGCGAGCGGGTCGACGGCCGGGTGTCTATCCCCCTAGAAGACCGACGGTCGCAGGCGTGTCAGCTTCATGCGGTAGTTAGGGCGCAGGGGTGGATTAATAAAGTAAATGCAACAAAAGAGGCGAGATGGGTGCTGGGCCTATACTGCGGATCTCCTACCAAGAGAACGAAGCCTATGCCTCACACCCACCTCACCCAAGCGGAAAGATACT
>Ga0184615_10000545_pt1 | contig 20677 bp, 14 predicted proteins | sample PLM4_65_coex_FD_133134 | JGI IMG/M metagenome (GOLD analysis project Ga0184615, IMG submission 133134) | Groundwater sediment microbial communities from an aquifer in East River, Colorado, USA - PLM4_65_coex | ecosystem: Environmental > Terrestrial > Soil > Riparian zone | place: USA: East...
CTGGAAGCCAACCACAAGGGGGCGTTCCTCACCATGCGCGCGGTCACCAAGGGCATGATGAAGCGCCGCAGCGGCCGCATCATCAACATCAGCAGTATCGTGGGGATCATCGGCAACAAGGGGCAGGCCAACTATGCCGCGAGCAAGGCGGGCCTGATCGGGCTCAGCAAGTCGGTGGCCAAGGAGTACGCGAGCCGCGGGGTCCTGGTCAATTGCGTCGCCCCCGGATTCATCGAAACCGACATGACCAGTGGCTTGCCCGATGCCGCGAAGGCCACATTATTACAGGGCATTGCGTTGGGGCGTCTGGGACGGCCCGAGGACGTGGCCGGCGCGGCCCTGTTCCTCGCCTCCGATCTTGCCGCCTACATCACCGGCCAGGTACTGGTGGTCGATGGTGGAATGGTCATCTGAGTGACCCTGAATCCCCAATCGAGGACCACATGAGCAACGTCGAAGAGAAGGTCAAGGACATCATCGTCGAGGAGCTGGGCGTGGAGCGCGAGAAGCTGACCAGCGAGGCGAGCTTCATGGAGGACCTCGGCGCGGACAGTCTGGACACCGTCGAGCTGGTCATGGCCTTCGAGAAGGAGTTCGACATCGACATCCCCGACGAGGACGCGGAGAAGCTCCGCACCGTGGGCGACGCGATGAACTACCTCCATGAGAAGATCGGGAAATAAGTTGACGCGACGTGTCGTCGTCACCGGCCTCGGGCTGGTGACCCCGGTCGGGAATGACGTCGAGTCCACCTGGTCCGCCCTGCTCGCCGGCAGGCCGGGAGCGGCACCGATCAAGAAGTTCGACCCCGCGCAGCTCTCGGTCCGGTTCGCCTGCGAGGTCAAGGGATTCGACCCGCTCCAGTACATGGACAAGAAGGAAGCGCGAAGGTACGACCTCTTCGCGCAGTTCGCCATCGCGGCGGCGCACCAGGCCGTGAGCCAGGCGGGGCTCGAGCGCAACGTGCCCTCGCCCGATCGCACCGGCGTCGTGATCGGCAGCGGCATCGGGGGAATGCAGACCTACGAGGACAACTGCAAGGCGTTCTTCACCAAGGGCCCCGACCGAGTCTCCCCGTTCTTCGTCCCGATGTTCATTCCCGACATCGCGGCCGGCCTGGTCTCCATCCGGTACGGCCTCAAGGGCCCGAACTTCGCCACCGTGTCGGCCTGCGCCTCGTCGGCCCACGCGATCGGCGAGTCGTTAAACCTGATCCGCCACGGGGCCGCCGACGCGATGGTGACCGGTGGCGCCGAGGCGTCCATCACCGGCCTGACCGTCGCCGCCTTCTCCAACATGAAGGCGCTCTCCAGCAGGAACGATTCGCCCGAGACGGCGAGCCGGCCGTTCGACCGGGATCGCGACGGATTCGTCCTCGCCGACGGCGGCGCCATTGTCGTGCTGGAGAGCCTGGAGCACGCGGAGGCTCGGGGCGCTCGGATGCTGGGCGAGGTGCTGGGCTACGGGGCCAGCAGCGACGCCTACCACATCACTTCTCCGGCCGAGCACGGCGAAGGCGCTCAGCGCGCCATGCGCGCCTGCCTCACGGACGGAGGGATCGATCCCACGCGCGTGGGGTACATCAACGCCCACGGGACCTCGACCCAGCAGGGCGACGTTGCCGAGACCGAGGCGGTCAAGGCGGTGTTCGGCGAGCACGCGCGGAAGCTCGTCTTCGGCTCCACCAAGTCCATGACCGGCCACCTGCTCGGCGCGGCGGGCGCGCTCGAGTTCGGGGTCTCGCTCCTGGCAGCCACCTGCGGCACCATCCCGCCCACCATCAACCAGTTCAACCCCGATCCGGAGTGCGATCTCGACTGCGCGCCCAACCGTAAGGTCGAGCGGCGGGTGGACGTGGCGCTGTCGAACTCGTTCGGGTTCGGGGGGCACAACGTGACGCTGGCGGTGCGGAGCTGGGAGGGGTAGGCTACCTGGCCGGCGGTGTCCGCGCGGCGTCCAGGAGCGTCCGGATCTCGATGGCCAGTTGCTCCACCGTGAAGGGCTTCCGGAGCAGCCGGGCGCGCCCGTCGAGCAGCCTCCGGCCGATGATCTCGTCCTGGTTGTAGCCCGAGATGAACAGCACGGGAAGATCCGGCAGCAGCGCAGCCGCCCTCTCGCCCAGCTCCCGGCCGCCCATGCCGGACATGACCACGTCGCTTATCAGCAGATCTACCGCGGCTCCCCCCTCGATCAGGGCGAGCGCTTCGGCGCCGTCCGCCGCGGCGAGCGCCGTGTAGCCCACCTTCTCCAACGCCCGGCAGACCCAGGCTCCGACGATCTCCTCGTCGTCCACCACCAGGATCGTCTCCGAGCCGTGCGGCGCCAAGAGTGTGCGAACCGCCTCGGGCTCCGACGGCCGCGCTTCCGCGAACACCGGCAGGTCGATGGTGATCTCGGTGCCCCTGCCCGGGGTGGACTCGATCCAGATGTACCCTCCGCTTTGCTTTACCGTGCCGTACGCGCTTGCCAGTCCCAACCCGGTGCCCTGGCCCACCGGTTTGGTGGTGAAGAACGGCTCGAACGCTTGTGCCAAGGTGGCCGGGTCCATCCCGTGTCCGGTGTCGCGGAACACGACCCGGAGATACCGGCCGGGTACGACGCGCTCGCCGCGCAGGGCGCTCTCGCCTGGGTCCAACTCCACTCGAGCAGTCTCGATCGACACGCGGCCGCCGTCGGGCATGGCGTCGCGCGCATTGAGGGCCAGGTTGACCACCACCTGCGTAAGCGCCGCCCGCTCGGCGCGCACCACGCCTCCGCCGGCGCCCGGGACTATTTCAAGGACGATGCCGGGGCTGAGGATCTGGCGGACGAAATGGGCGATATCGTCGATCACGTCATCGAGGATCAGCGATTCGGGCCGGAGCGTCTGACGCCCGCTGTAGGACAACAGGCTTCGGGTCACGTCGGTTGCCCGCATCCCCGCCTTGATGATCTGCTCCACGTCCTCCCGGCGGGGGTCCTCGAGGTCGAGGCTCCGCAGGACCAAACGGCTGAAGCCCAGCACCCCCTGCATCTGATTGTTGATCTCATGCGCTACACCACCGGCGATCTGCCCCATCGCGTGAAGCTTGGCGGCTTCATGGAGACGCTCGTCCAGCAACCGGCGGGTGGTGACGTCTTCCACCGCCAGGAGCATCTCGGGCGACTCCGATTCCGCTTGAGCGATTCGGCGTCCGCTGATGCGGAAGAAACGTCGGCCCAGGCCCTCGAGTTGGCCGGCGATCTCGAGGTCCTCGAAGCCCTCGCCCGACCGCTGGAGCGCGGCCAGCCTCTCGATGAACAGGCCGTCGGCCCACAACCCGCCCGGGCGGGCGGAGAGGGCCGTGGCCCCCGCCTCGCCGGCGGGGAGGGGGAAGGTCGCTTCGAACTGGCGATTGGCCTGGCGCACCTGGAGAGCCTGGTCCAGCACGACCAGCGGATGCGCGACCGCTTCGATGATGGAGTCACTGCGCTCCCGGGCCCGGCCGGCGGCCATCAGATTCCGATGCTGCTCGTCGATGTCCACGATCGCGAGGACGACGCCGACCGTATGGCCATCCTCGTCCCGGTAGGGCCAGCTCCGGATCTCGTGCCACAGGCCCTCCCGATCCCGGATCTGCTCCGAGTCCGGTTGCCCGCGCTCCAGCGCCGAGCGACACAGCCGGTCGAGTTCTGGGCTCGGGATGGGGAGCTTGGCGTCGGTCAGCCGGCTCCGGGCAGGAAGACCGCTCAGGTTGAGGAGCGCGTCCGCGCTGGGACTATACCGGCGCAAATAGAGGTCGCGGTCGCAGATGAGAACGGGGATCCGGACCGATTCCAGCACGTTAGCGAGGTCGGCGTTGAGCTCCTGAAGCTCCAGATTCCGGCTTCGAAGCTCCTCGTTGATCGTGGTCAACTCTTCGTTGACCGACTGGATCTCTTCCTTGGTGGTGACCAACTCCTCGTTGGTGCTCTGGAATTCCTCATTGATCGAGAGCGAATCCTCGTGTGCGGCCTGCAGCTCGGCGTGGACCCTATCCTGATCGTCGATCAAGCTCTGCAGGTAGTCCCTGGTCTCGCCCAGCTCGCGCTGGAGCTCGTCCACCAGACCTTGCATTGCCGCCGGTCCATCGGGGCCGGCCGCCGCGGGCCGCTTTCCATCTGCGCCCGGCTGGAAGACCACAAGAAAACACGTCTCTTCCGACGCATCGATCGGCACCGGAAGGACGCGCAGGGCCACCGTTCTCTCCCGGTCGCCGTCGCGGAAGGTGATTCCATCGGCCCCCGCCGGTCGCTGGTCTCTGCGCGCCTTGCGCAGCAAGCGTCCCAGAGGCACCCGCAACTCGGAGTGCGCCAGCTTCAGCAGCTTGTCGCTCGGTTGGCCCTCCGGCAGCGTGAGGTAGGGTGTGACCCGGCCCCGGAACTGGATGACCTCGAGGGCGCCGTTCACCAGGACGCTGTGCGCGGCCAGTTCTTTGAGCGCGACCGCATCCACCGCCTGCTCCAGGGTGTCCCTCGGCCGGCTCGCAGGCCGGGCGGCCACACTTGGACCGCCGATCCCGGCGGCCAGCGGCGCGCTCATCGCCGGCGGCAGGCGGCTCGGACCCCCGTGCCGAACGTACACCTTGCCCGTACGGTCCCGTAACGAGAAGAGAGCATCCAACCCTCCGATCGATTCGGCGGGGCCGAGCATGAGAAACCCGCCGGGCTTGAGCGCATAATGGAATACGTGAAGCACCCGGGCCTGGAGCACCGGATCGAAATAGATCAGCAGGTTCCGGCAACTGACCAGATCGAGGCGGGCGAACGGGGGATCCTCGATGACGTCGTGCCGGCTGAACACGCAGAGATCGCGCAGGCTCTTGCTTACCTGAAACCCGCCTTCCGCCTTGACGAAGAACCGTTCCAGCCGCTCCGGCGACACCTCGCTGGTGATGGCCGGTGAGTACACGCCCCGGCGGGCCGTCTCCAGCATCTCCTCGCTCAGATCCGTGGCGAAGATCTGGATCGGGAACTTCGCCGCGCCCCTTCCCTCCAGCGCGGAGATGCCGATGGAGTAGACCTCCTCGCCCGAGGAGCAGCCCGGCACCCAGATTCGTAGTGGGGCGTCGTCCAGCCGGGAGGCCATGAGCCCGGTCAGCATGTTGTCTTTCAACGCGGCGAGGGCTTCCGGGTCGCGGAAAAAACCGGTCACGTGCAGCAGGACGTCCCGGTAGAGCGCCGCGGCCTCGCCGGGGTCCCGGCGCAACAGTTCCAGGTAGCCCCGGAGGCCGGCCGCCCCACGCAGGGCCACACGGCGTTCCATCCGGCGGCGCAGCGTGCTGCTCCTGTAGTGCCGGAAGTCCACACCGGTGGTCTCGCGCAGCAGCTCTTTGATCCGGTCCAGAGCCTCGGCCTCCCCCACGGCCAGGCGCGGACTCTCCGGGCTCTCACCCGCGGGCGCCTGCCGCCGCATCGCGGGATCGAGGATCGCCCGTCCGATGGCACCGGCGGAGAGGACATAGTCCACCACACCGCTCTCGATCGCGTTGCGCGGCATGTCCCCATGCTCGGCCGATGCCGGATGCTGCGCGAACGTCATTCCGCCCGCGGCCTTGATCGCTCTCAGTCCTGCGGCGCCGTCCGAGCCGCTGCCCGACAACACCACCCCGATGCTGTCCGGCCCCCGATCCGCAGCCAGGGAGTTCAGGAAGTGATCGATGGCGAAGGGATGGCCCGCCGTACGCGGCGTCAGGCGGAACCGCCCGTCTGAGATGGTCAGCAGAGCGCTGGCGGGGAGAACGTACACGCAATTGGGCCTGAGGGCGTGCCCCTCCTCCGCGCTCCTCACGGCGCGACCGGTGGAAGAAGTCAGAATGTGCGGGAGTTCGCTCGGGTAGTTCGGGTCGAGATGTTGGATGAGGACGCACGCCACCCCGGGCTCGGCGGGCAGCGATTGCAGAAACTGGGTGAACGCGGTCAGGCCGCCGGCCGAGGCCCCGATGCCGACGACGGGGAATCGCTCGGGATTCCCCGGCTCAGTGTGGGTGCCGGTCACACCGCGCAGGGGGTGGGCGTGTCGGGGGCAGGCGCATCCTCATACTTCCGCAATGCGAGGACCAGGTTGGGAGCCTTGCGAATAAGATTCAAACTACCTCCCGCTGACATATTGTTCTACTCCTGGGGCGCCCGCGGCGGCTGGCGGAGGCGCCGCACTGCCAATCGGGTCGCTCTTGAGTGTGAGCATCGAGACTCACTCGCATGCTTGGCCGATCCCTCGCTCCGCTCGGGATGACAGCCGTTTGTCGGGACCGGGAAGGTGGTCCGCACTCGGCTGGCACCGCGCCGGGGAGCCGGTATAGATTGAGGCATCCGTTACCTCCGTAGCCGCAAGGAGATAGGATGTCCGGCCCCATCGATGGAGCCCGTCTGCGCGACCCCCAGCTGCGCCCCATCGCCGACAAGGTGATGGCGGGCGAGCGACTCACGCCGGCCGAGGGGGTGACGCTCTACGCGACCACCGATCTCCTGGGCCTGGGGACTCTCGCGGATTTCGCCAATCGCCGGAGGAACGGCGACCAGGTCTTCTTCTCCGCCAATCAGCACATCAATCCGACCAACGTGTGCGTCCTCAGGAACACCTGCGTCTTCTGCTCGTTCGCGCGGATGCCGAAGGAGGACGGCGCTTACACCCGCTCGCTCGAGGAGGTGTTCCACGAGGCCGAGCAGGCCCGTGGGATGCCGACGCGCGAGTTCCACATCGTCGGCGGGCTCCATCCCAAGCTCCGGCTCGGCTACTACACCGACATGATCCGCGGTCTCAAGGAGCGCCACCCGCAGGTGCACATCAAGGCGCTCACCGCGGTCGAGATCGCCCACCTGGCGCGGATCGAGAAGATCTCCGAGCGCGAGGTGCTCCTCGCCATGAAGGAGGCCGGCCTCACCAGCCTGCCTGGGGGCGGCGCCGAGGTCTTCAGCACGGCGGTCCGCGCCACGATCGCCGAGCGCAAGCTGACCGGCGAGGAGTGGCTGCGAGTGCACCGCGTGGCCCATGAGCTGGGGATCCCCACCAACTGCACCATGCTCTACGGGCACGTGGAGACTGCCGAGGATCGGATCGCCCACCTCGCGCAGCTCAGGGCGCTGCAGGACGACACCGGCGGCTTCCTGACCTACATCCCGCTGGCGTATCACCCCGACCACAACGAGCTGGGCGAGGAGATGGGACGGGTGGGAACGGCGACGACCGGCTTCGAGGATCTCAAGAACATCGCGGTCGCCCGGCTCTTCTTCGACAACATCCCGCACGTGAAGACGCACTGGCCGATGGTGACGCCGTTCCTCTCGCAGATCGCGCTCGACTTCGGCTGCGACGACGTCGAGGGCACCGTGGTCTACGAGCGGATCTACCACGAGGCCGGCGCGCTCACCGACATGCATCTGCCGTATCTCGAGCTGGTGCGCCTGATCCGCGGGGCGGGGAAGCGGCCGGTCGAGCGCGACAGCCTCTACCAGCCCGTGCGCGACCAGTTCGATGACCCGCCACCCGAGCCCTCCATGCGGCGGGGCGCGGCGCTGCCGGTGGTGCACGCGGCATGAAGCTCGGCCGCATCCCCTGGATCAACTGCTACCCGGTCTATGCCGCCATCGACCGCGGTCTGGTGAGCGTTCCCGCCGACCTCGTGAGCGGAACCGCGTCCGAGCTGAACGACCTGCTCGCCGCGGGCGAGCTGCAGGTGAGCGTGGTCTCCGCCGTCGAGTACGCACGGAACGCCGCCGACTACCACCTCCTCCCCGATCTGGCCATCACCTGCGACGGGCCGGTCCACAGCGTCGCGCTTTTCTCCCGCCGCCCGGTCGCCGAGCTCGACCACCGGACCATCTTGGTCACCGCATCCTCCCGCACGTCGGTGCTGTTGCTCGATCTTCTCTGCCGGCACCGCTGGGGTGTGCGCCCCCGCTTCGCCTCCGCCCGCGCGGAGGCGCCGGATCTCGCCGGGCTCGACGGGCTGCCGCACGAGGCGGTGCTGGTGATCGGCGACGCGGCGCTGCTGCTCGCGACGCAATCGCGGTATCCGGTGCGGGTGGATCTCGGGGAAGCGTGGAAGGAGTGGACCGGACTGCCCTTCGTGTTCGCCGTGTGGGCCTCGCGCCGCGACGCGCGGGGCGCGGCGGTGCAGGCGGTGCACCGGGGGCTGTTGGGGTCACGGGCCTGGGGTCTCGCTCATCTGGACGAGCTGGCGCAGGAGGCCCACCGCCGAACCGGTGTGGCGGAGCGGGCCTGCCGCGAGTATCTCGGCGACCTCGACTACGCGCTCTCCTATCGCCACCTCGCCGGGCTCACCGACTTCCTCCGCCGGCTGGCCCTGGAGGGCCTGGTGCCGGACGGGTCGCTGTCGTTCATCTCGGCGGCGTAGGACGGGGGGCGCAGATCGGGGAATGGCTGTCACCCTGAGCGAAGCGAAGGGGGCATGACCGCTGACAACGCGAGCTCACAGTAACTAAGTGGAAGACCACATGAGCGTTACCGACCGCACCTCAAGTGAATTCAAGGACCTCCTCGAGCTCTACGAGCGCGCCCCCCTGCTCGAGCTCGGCCGGCAGGCGGACGCCGAGCGCTGGCGGCGGCATCCGGAGAACGTCGTCACTTACATCATCGACCGGAACATCAACTACACCAACGTCTGCGTCGCCGACTGCAAGTTCTGCGCGTTCTACCGGCGGCCTCGGCACACCGAAGGGTACGTTCTGAGCTTCGAGGAGATCGGCGCCAAGATCGACGAGTGTAAAGCGATCGGCGGAGTACAGATCCTCCTCCAGGGCGGCCACAACCCGTACATCCCCTTCGAGTGGTACCTCGAGCTGATGCGCTACATCAAGCGGAACCATCCGATCCACATCCACGGCTTCTCGCCCAGCGAGGTGGTGTTCTTCAGCGAGCGGTTCGGCCTCTCGGTGCCGCACGTCGTGCGCGAGCTCCGGGAGGCGGGACTCGACAGCATCCCCGGAGGCGGCGGCGAGATCCTGGTGGATGAGATCCGCGAGCGTGTGGCCAAGAAGAAGGCGCAGACCGAGGAATGGCTCGGCGTGCAGGAGGAGGCCCACCGCCAGGGGATGAAGACCTCGGTGACCATGATGTACGGCCTCGGCGAGAGCCTCGCCGACCGGCTCGAGCACCTGTTCCGCGTCCGCGAGCTCCAGGCTTGCACGGGCGGCTTCACCGCGTTCATCTGCTGGCCGCTCCAGCCCGAGGGCACGCCGGAGATGTCGCACTACCAGAAGACCGACGCGGTGACTTATCTGCGTACCCTCGCACTCGCCCGCATCGTGCTGGACAACGTGCCGAACCTCCAGTCCTCCTGGGTCACCATGGGGCACAAGGTCGGGCAGATCGCCCTCCGCTTCGGGGCCAACGACTACGGCAGCCTGATGATGGAGGAGAACGTCGTCTCCGCGGCCGGCACCACCCACCGTACGACGCTGGCGGAGATCGACCGCATCATCCGCGACGCGGGCTACCAGCCGCGGCGGCGGCGGCAGGATTACACGGTCATCGAGGATCGCGTGGTGGCGGCGTGAGGAGAGGGACGGCGGAAAGAGGAGGGGCGACCGCGTGTCATCCTGAGCGAAGCGAAGGAGCGAAGCGGCGCTCGGCCTCCTTCGCTTCGCTCAGGATGACATTGAACGCCCGTGTTCTCCGTTTCGCCGTTCCACCATTCCGCCCATGACCAGAGTCGGCATCGGCTACGACTCGCACCGCTTCACCGACGCGCGTCCGCTGATCCTCGCGGGGGTGCGCATTCCGGGGGAGCGCGGCCTCGCCGGGCATTCCGACGCCGACGCGGTTGCCCATGCGCTCACCGACGCCATTCTCGGCGCCGCGGCCGCCGGGAACATCGGGCAGCTCTTTCCCGACACCGATCCCCAGTGGAAGGACGCCGACTCGATGGAGCTCCTGCGCACGGCGCATGAGCTGGTGCGCGGGCGCGGGCACGCGCTGGTGCAGGCCGATCTGACCGTCATCACCGAGGCGCCGCGCCTCGGCCCCCATCTCCCGGCCATGGCCGCGTCGCTCGCCGGCCGCCTCGGCGTCCCGCCCGGAGCGATCGGCGTGAAGGCCAAGACGAACGAGGGGATGGGATTCATCGGGAGGGGTGAGGGGCTGGCCGTGATCGCGGTCGCCGTGCTGGAGGCACGCTGATCGAAGCCCTGCTGGAATGGGTCTCGAGTCTTCCACCGGCGGCCGTCTACGGCGTCCTCGCCCTCCTCGCCGCGGTGGAGAATGTCGTGCCCCCGGTGCCCTCCGACGCGGCGGTCGGGCTGGGCGCGTTCCTCTCCCATCGCGGCGTCACCACCCCGGTTCTCGTCTTCCTCGTCACCTGGATCTCCAACCTCGTGGGCGCCGGGCTCGTCTACCTGGCGGCGCGCCGCTACGGCCACCGGCTCTTCGCCAGCCGCACCGGTCGTCGCCTGCTCGCGCCCCGCTCGCTCGCCGTGATCGAGCGCGAATATCTCAGGTTCGGTATCGCCGGTATCTTCATCAGCCGATTCCTCCCCGGCATCAGGGCCGTGGTGCCCCCGTTCGCGGGGCTGCTGCGCCTCGGGGCGGTCCGGACCTTCGTACCGATGGCGGCCGGGTCCGCGATCTGGTACGGCGGCATCACCCTCCTCGGCTCGCTGATCGGTGCGAAATGGGAGGGCATCGTCAGCATCCTGGAGGGCGTGAACCGCACCATGGGCATCATCACGCTGCTCCTCGTTGCGGCGGGTGCGGCCGCGTACTGGGCCGGCCGGCGCGGGCGGGCGCGCGAGCGCCTCTGGCACGCCACCCGGGACGCGCTGGATACCGCGGCGCCCTCGTTCCTCCAGGGAACCGACATCGCCGAGGGATCCGCCCGGGAGGCGGCGGCGCTGCTGGTGCTCGAGCTGGCGTACGCCGATCCGGTGCTCACCCCCGAGGACCGCGAGCTGGTCGCCGGACATCTGCGCGAGCGCTGGGGACTCGAGGCCGGCCGGTCGCTATCCGAGCCGGCGCCGGAGGAGGAGCGCCGCACCCGGTTCGCCCTCTACGCCGACCGCCTCCGTCAACGTTTCGGCCGCGCGCAGCGCCTTGAGCTGGTGGAGCGGATGTGGACCGTCGCGTTCGGCGACGGCGCGATCGGCGCCCAGGAGGACCGGCTGATGGCGGTCGCCGCGGAGCTGCTCGGCGTCGGGCCCGCCGAAGTCGCCGAGGTGCGCCGGCGGCTCCTGACCCGGCGAGAGGAATGACGGCGCCGGCGGTCCGGGACCAGATCGACCGCGACTTCTGGCTCGAGGGCTTCCGTGACTTCCTCTCCCTCGAGGCCGGCCACAGCCCGAATACCGTCGAGGCGTACCTTCGCGATCTGCGGCGGATGGGAGAGTTCGCGTTCTCCCGGGGAGTGCGCGATCCGGGTCGGGTCGGCCGGCCGCTGCTCCGCGATTTCGTGTATCTGCTCAAAGACCTCGGTCTCAGCGCCGCGACGATTCGGCGCGAGGTGTCCGCCATCCGGACTTACTACGGGTTCCTGGCGGGGGAGGGCCGCGTGGCCGAGGATCCGAGCGACCGGCTGGAGACGCCGCGGCGCGGGCGAACCCTCCCGGACACGTTGAGCGTGCGCGAGGTGGAGGCTCTCATCGCGGCTCCGGGAATCGACGATCCGCTCGGGTGGCGCGACCGGGCGTTGCTCGAGCTGGGTTATGGGGCGGGGCTCCGCGTCTCCGAGCTCTGCGGTCTCGTCCTCACCGACCTGCTGCTGCCCGAGAGCCTGGTCCGGGTGCTGGGAAAGGGCGGCAAGCAGCGGCTGGTTCCGATAGGGAGAAACGCCATCGGCGCGGTGTCGGTCTACCTCCACTCGCTTCGTCCGACGCTGGATCGCGGGAAGAGCGGCGGGCGGGTGCTGCTGAACGCCAGGGGGGAGCCGCTCTCCCGGGTGGGGGCCTGGGGAATCGTGAAGCGCGCGACCGAGCGCGCCGGCATCGAGAAGCGGGTCACCCCGCATACCCTGCGACACAGCTTCGCGACCCATCTGCTCGAAGGCGGCGCCGATCTGCGCGCCGTGCAGGAGATGCTCGGCCATGCGGACCTCTCCACCACCCAGATTTACACGCACGTGGACCGCGAATACCTGCGCTCCGTTCACAAGCAGTACCACCCCCGCGGCTGAGACGACGTGATCCGGTTCGCCCGGTGCCTCGCGCTGGCGTGCATGGCGTGCGTGCGCTATGAGCCGAGGCCGCTCGATCCCGCGCGGCATCCCATCGAGCTCCGGAGCCGCGATCTCGGCGACAGCTCGCTCGTGGCCGGCGTGGCCCGCTACGCGGGCCTGCCGGAGGGGAGGCGTTGGACCGATCGCCAGCTGGCGGTCGCGGCTCTGCGCCTTCGCGCCGACCTTCGGCGTCTTCGCGCCGAGTGGCGGGCGGCACGAGCCGCGATACGCACCGCCGGCGAGCGTCCCCGGCCCGGGGTAGAGGGAGATCTGGAGCGCCGTGTCGGCGGAAGGGACGAGGGAAGCCCGTGGGTCGTCGCCGTCGCGGGCATGTTCGCCCTCGAGCTCGGCGGAAAGCGAGGAGCGCGGCTCCAGGCCGCCCGCGCAGCCGTCACGCTGGCGGAGAGCACGCTCCTCGCCGCTGCCTGGGGAGCCGCGACCGACACCCGGAGGGCCGCCGCGGGATTGGCACAGGCAGGGGGTGAAGTCGAGGACGCACGCGAAGAGGTCCGGCTCCTGGAAGAGGTGCACGGGCTGGAGCGCGCCCGCTATGCCGAGGCCGCGCTCGGTGCCTCCGACCTCGCGCGGACCTCGACGGAGATCCAGAACGCCCGGCTGTCTCTCGCCGAAGCCGAGCACGGGGTCTTCGAGGCCCAGGCAGCGCTCGCCGCCGCGCTCGCGGTTCCCGTCCGTGCCGTCGAGGCCGTCGAGCCGGTCTTCACCCCGCCAGCCGGTTGTTCGTCGCTCGACTCGATCGGCGTGGACTCGTTCGTCGCGGGCGCCCTCCGGCGGCGCCATGAGGTGTCGCTGGCGCTCGGGAAGTACGCGCTCGCCGAGTCGCGGCTCCGCCTCCAGGTTGCCCGGCAGTACCCCAACCTCGAGCTGGGCCCGGGGTTCATCTGGGATCAAGGGGTGAATCGCTGGACGCTCGCGCTCGCCCTCCCGGCGCTGCTGGGGAGCAGGAATCGCGGCGCGATCGGCGAAGCGGAGGCGGCACGGGAAGTCGCCGGGCTCGAGGTCGCCGAGGTGCAGGACTCGGTGTTCGCCCACGTCGAGTCCGCGGTCCAGCGCTGCCGGGGAGCGGCGCTCGAGATGGCGGCGGCCGATTCCGTGGTGGCCGCGGCCACGCGGCTCGTGGAGCGAGACCGGGCGGCGTACCGGCGGGGTGAGACGTCCCGGCTCGAGCCGGCCCGCACCGAGCTTCAGCTGCTCCGCGCGCAGCGCGCGCGCCGGCGTGCCGAGCGCCGCCTCGCCCTCGCATCGCTCGAGCTGGAACGCGCGGCGGCCGGCCCGTCCACCCCGGCGATGAACCAGTGGCCCGACCCGCGACAGGAACCGGAAGAGGAGGCGACCAAGCCGTGAGATCTCGCCTGGCAATCGTACTGCTGGTCATCCTCGCGCTGATCGCCGGGGCGATCGCGCTCCGCCCCGAAGCGGACTCGGGGGCCGAGGAAGATCAAACCGAAGTAGCCGACCCCGAGGATCCCATCGTGGCGCCCAGCCGAGTCGTCTCCGAGGACGGCGAGATGCGCGTGGTCCTCGACACCGCCGAGGTCCGGCGAATCGGGCTGACCACGGCGGAGCTCGCCGGCGCGGTCGCGGAGGCGGGGCGACGCCTGTCGGGTCAGGTCGTTCCCGAGCCGGAGCGGACGGTCACCTTGCGCGCTCCCGTGTCCGGCCGGCTCAGCGCTCTGGAGGGCCGCCGCTGGCCGGCGCTGGGCGAGCCTCTCGCCGCCGGAACGACCATCGGCCGGGTATCCGACGCGCAACCGCTCGCTGTGCCCATCGCCGGCGTGGTCACCAAGGTCGGAGCGCGGCCCGGGGAGATCGTCGAGGCTGGTCAGGTATTGCTCGAGTTGGCGGACAACACCCGTCCGGTGGTGCGAATCGCTTGGCCCGACGAGGCGGGCCGCGCACGGAGCCGGCTGATCCTGTTTCCACCGGGCGCGGAGACGCAGGTCGAAGCCGCGCTGATCGGGCCCGCCCCCGAGGCCGATCCACTGACGCGGCTCCCGGCATACCTCTATCGCGCACGCGCCCGCTGGCCCGGTGCCGTCCCCGGAACAGCGGTCTCCGCCACGGTCCCCGAAAGCGGGAAGGCGGAGGGCGTTCTGGTGCCCGACCGGGCGGTCGTGCAGTGGGAAGGATTCGCCTGGGCGTATCTCCAGCGCGGCGTTGGCGAGTACGCCCGGGTCAGAGTGCCGACGGACCGGCCCGCACCGGGAGGGTGGGTCGCGGGTCCGCCGCTCGCCGTGGGCGACGCGGTCGTCGTCACCGGCGTCCAGGAGCTCCTCTCGGAGGAGTTCCGGGCGCGGGTGACGGTGGGCGAGGAATCGGGCGAGTGAGTCGGACGCGCGGCGCATGCTGAGATCGCTCGTCCGCGGCTCGCTCCGGCACCGCGCGGTGGTATTGGGTCTCGCCGCCGCGCTCGTCGTGGTCGGGGTGAGCGCGCTCGGGCGCGCGCCGCTCGACGTGTTCCCCGAGTTCGCCCCGCCCCAGGTGTCGATCCAGACCGAAGCGCCCGGTCTCTCGCCGGAGCAGGTGGAGCTTCAGGTCACCAAGCCGATCGAGGACGCGATCAACGGAGTGCAGGGGATCGCGGCGGTGCGCTCGCAGTCCATTCAAGGCCTGTCGGTCGTCACGGCCGTCCTCGCGGAGCGGGTGAACATCCATCAGGCGCGGCAGGCGCTCGCCGAGCGCCTCGGCGAGGTGGCGGTCCGGCTCCCGGCCACCGTGGAGCCGCCGGTACTCACCCCACTCACGTCGTCGTCCAGCACGGTCCTCGTGGTCGGGATCACGTCCGACTCCCTCACCCCGATGGAGCAGCGCTCCTTCGTGGACTGGGTGCTGCGGCCGCGGCTCCTCGCGGTCCCAGGCGTCTCCAAGGTCGCGGTGTTCGGAGGGGAGGTCCGGCAGCTCCAGGTCCAGCTCGATCCCGAGCGGCTCCGGGTCCACGGGATCGGGATCGCCGAAGTGACGGAGGCGGCTCGCCGGTCCACTGGTGTGCGTGGCGGCGGGGTCATCGATCAGCCGAACCAGAGGCTCACGGTCCGGACGGAGGGGCAGGTGACCTCCCCCGAAGACTTGGCGGCAACCGTCGTGCGGGAGCGAGACGGCACCGTCCTGCGCCTCGGCGATCTCGGCCGGGTGGTGAACGCGCCCGAGACGCGCTTCGGGGAAGGCGGGGTGAACGGCGTGCGGGGACTGGTGATCGTCATCTCGGGGCAGCTCGGCGCGAACACGAAGGTCGTCGCCAGGCGGGCCGAGGCGGCGCTCGCGCGGCTCGGGCCGGCGATCGAGGCCGCCGGCCTCGAGCTCCACCCGGCGCTGTTCCGGCCCTCCGAGTTCATCGATCTGGCGCTGCGGAACATCACCACCTCGCTGCTGCTGGGTGCGGCGCTCGTGGCGGCGGTGTTGTTCCTCTTCCTCGCCGACGCCGCTGCCGCGGCCATCTCGCTCACCGCGATTCCGCTCTCGCTGCTCGCCGCCATCCTCGCGCTCGAATACATGGGGTTCGGCATCAACACGCTGACCCTCGGCGGCCTCGCGATCGCGCTGGGAGAGGTGGTGGACGACGCCATCATCGACGTCGAGAACATCGCCCGCCGACTGCGGCTCAATCGCCGGCGCCCCGACCCGAGGCCGGCCGCCAGGGTCGTGCTCGAGGCGTCGCTGGAGGTGCGGAGCAGCGTCGTCTACGCGACGTTCGTCGTAGCGCTCGTGTTCGTCCCGGTGCTTCTGCTCACCGGGGTTCAGGGGGCGCTATTCCGGCCGCTCGGCCTCGCGTACATCCTGGCGACGCTGGCGTCACTGGTCGTAGCGTTGACGGTGACCCCGGCGATGACGCTCATGTTCCTCGGCAGGCGGGACGGCCGCGTGGCGGAGGCTCCGGTGCTCGGTTGGCTCAAGACCCGGTACCAGCGGGCGCTGGGCTGGAGTCTCCGGCACCCGGCTCCCGTCGCCGGCGCGGCGGCGCTCGTCTGCGCCGCCGCGGCGGTCACGCTGCCGTTCTTCGGCGCCACGTTCCTGCCCGAGTTCCGCGAGGGCCACTACCTCATTCACATGTCCGCCGTGCCCGGCACGTCGCTCGACGAGTCGCTGCGGCTGGGGCAGCGGGTGACCGAGGCCCTCCGCGCCGATTCCCGCGTCCGGTCGGTCGCCCAGCGGATCGGCCGCGCCGAGCTCTCCGAGGACACCTGGGGCACCCACTACACCGAATTCGAGGTGAGCCTGGTCCCCCTCACCGGGGAGGCGGCCGAGACCGCAGAACACGATCTCCGCGGACTGCTCGCCGGCTTTCCCGGGGTCAACTTCGCGATCCGCGGGTTCCTCTCGGAGCGGATCGAGGAGACGCTGACCGGCTCGACGGCGGAGCTGGTGGTTCGCGTGTTCGGCGACGACCTCGACAGCCTCGACGTGGCCGCGCGCAAGGTGGCCGAAACGCTGGCTTCCGTCCCAGGCACCACCGACGTGCAGTACGATCCGCCGGCGGTGACCCCGGAAGTCACCGTGCGTCTCCGGCCGCACGACGCGGCCGCGTCCGGCCTCCGGCCGGACGAGATCCTCGCCGCGGTGGAGGTGGCCACCCGAGGCGTGACGGTGGCGCTTCTCTTCGAGGGAAATCGATCGACCGACGTCGTCGTCACGCTCCTGCCCGAGCGGCGCTCGAGGCCCGAGGACCTCCGCGCCCTTCCCGTGGTCTCCGATGCCGGCCGCCTGATCGAGCTGCACCAGGTCGCCGACGTCGCCCGGACGACGGGACGCTCGCTCATCATGCACGTCGGGACGCGCCGGGTGCAGACGGTCACCGCGAACGCGTCCGGCGGCGATACCGAAGGCGTCACCAGCGAGATCGAGGACCGGCTCGCGGACGGGGGCGGCCTGCCCAACGGCATCTCCGCCGAGGTCGGCGGTACCGGCACGGCGCAGCGCGAGGCGCGGCGGGAGCTGCTGCTCAACAGCCTGCTGGCCGGAGCGGGAATCGTTATGCTGCTCTGGCTCGCCTTGGGCGAACCGAGCCGGCTGGCGCTCGTCCTGGCCAATCTCCCGTTCGCCCTCGTGGGCGGGGTACTCGCCGTCTTCGCCACCGGCGGGCTCCTGTCACTTGGCTCCCTCGTCGGGTTCGTCACCCTCTTCGGCATCGCCACCCGAAACGCGGTGATGCTGGTCTCACACTACGATCATCTCGTCCGGCAGGAGGGCATTCCGTGGGGCCCTGAGGCCGCGACGCGAGGCGCCATCGAGCGGCTCGGCCCCATCCTCATGACCGCCCTCGTCACCGGGCTCGGGCTCCTTCCGCTCGCGATCGGGAGCGGCGATCCCGGCCGCGAGATCGAGGGGCCCATGGCGATCGTCATCCTCGGTGGCCTCGCCACCTCGACCGTGCTCACCCTGTTCGTCCTTCCCACGCTGGCGCTCCGCTTCGGCCGCTTCGCGGACCGCCGTGACCTCGATGCCGAGGAGGCACTCTCATGACCCGGCTGCGCGTGCTGCTGCTGCTGCTGCTCGTTCCCGCCTCGCTCCCGGCGCAGGACACCGTCCGGTTCAACCCCACGGTGCAGCAGCCCACCTTCGCGGTACGGGAGCCGGTGCTCCGCGTCCGCCCGGGGACCGTCCTGGTGAGCAAGACCCATTTCGGGCCCTACTACAGCGAGGCGGGCGGGGCATTCCCGGGAGAGGTCGGCCCGATCTACATCGAGGGCGCGACCACCCGCGACATGCTCAAGATTCAGATCGTCAAGGTGCGCCCGAACCATGCTTTCGCGGCCTCGCAGGTGTACTCGGACTTCGGCGGCCTCGCGACCGACAGCCGCGTCCGGCTCCTCAACGAGCCGATCACGGCGCGGCGCTACCTGTGGCGGCTCGACACCACGCGCATGGTCGGCGTCACCGAGATGCCGAAGAGCAAGGTGAAACGGATGGAGATCGACCTCCAGCCGATGCTCGGGCGCGTGGCGGTCGCTCCGCGGGGACAGGAGGCCTTCGCCGGGCTCTGGCCGGGCGACTTCGGCGGCAACATGGACGCGCAGGAGGTGAGGGAGGGAACGACGGTCTACCTGCCCGTCTTCCATGACGGCGCCTACTTGTACTTCGGCGACGGCCACGCGAGACAGGGCCACGGGGAAGTGGCGGGCACCGGTCTCGAGACGAGCATGGACGTCGTCCTCAAGATCGACGTCGTCAAGGGCAGGACCATCGACTGGCCGAGGCTGGAGGATGCGGACCACATCATGGTCGTCGGTAGCGGCCGCCCGCTGATCGACGCTTTCCGCCTCGCCCACGTGGAGTTGATCGAGTGGATGGAGCAGGAGTACGGCTTCGACCGGCTCGACGCGTACACCCTGGTGGGGCAGGTCGGCGAGAGCACGGTGGCCAACATCGTGGATCCGGCGTACACGGTGGTGGCGAAGATCCGGAAGCGGTACCTGAGCCCGTCGCGCTAGTGTCCTGAGTCAGGAGGCTTGTCGGCCCGACCGTTCTCACCGTGTCATCATGTCATATGTCATCCTGAGCGCAGCGAAGGAACCAAGACGAGGTCATGGCTCCCTCGCTGCGCTCAGGATGACAACGCCGGCACACCTGATCGTGCCACCCCGCTCAGAGCGACTCCACCGGCGGCACCGACGATGGGTCCGTCGTCTCGAACACCCGCCCTAGCCATGACAAGATCACCCGGGCCTCGAGCGCGGTGACGACGAGCGCGCCCACGGCGGCCGGCGCGACCGCCCACCAGCCCGACACCGGCTCGAGCCCGACGAAGACCCCTCCCGCGACGGCGGCCGGAGCCAGGAGGAGAGCGGCCAGGATCACCACGAATCCCGACATCACGAGCATGTTTTGCCCCAGGGCTTCGACGCCGATCGGCCGGTCCGGGCCGACGCGAACCCATGCGGGGAGCAGTAGCGCCGCCCCGTTTTGGATCAGCATCGCGAGAAAATTGATCGCCGGCAGGAACACCACAGCCGCCGCCAATGCCGCGGTACGTAGCTCGGGCGACGGCTCCCGGACCTCGCCACCCCAGAATGCCAGGTACGCGATGCCAATGAGTCCCAGCTGCAGCGCGGTCAGGACCGCGGTGGAGCCGGCGGTCTCGGCGCCGACGACGGTCCTGCCCCGCAGCGGATAACTGCGCAACAGCGCCAGTCTCGAGAGATCGGTTCGAAGATCGTTTCTGACCCATTGTGGGCCCAAGATGAGCAGAAAACCGGCCCACATCGCCGCCAGCCATCCCACGATCTCGAGAACCGTCGTACTTCCCCCGCCGAGTGACAGGGCGACGACCGCGAAAGCCACCGCGGCGAGTCCCAACACCGCTCCTCGAGCTCGGCCGGTGCGCACCACGGCCGCCAGGTTCTTCCACAGCAGAGCCCCCGCCGGCCAACCGGTTGGAGCCAGCCGGGGGATCGGCCGGGCGGTGAAGCCCGGAGCGCGCCCGGAGCGCCGCCCGGTCCGGTGCCGGGCCAGCGCCGCGGCAGCGGCCGACTCCTCGAAGGCAGCGTCGGACCGGACGACCCAGACGTAATGTGCCGCCAGGATTGCCACCGGCGGGAGGATGGCGCGGCCCCACTCGGCCCAGCTCTCCGCGAGCATCGGGCGGACCAGGAGTCGGCCCGGAAGCAGCAGGGCGCTCGGCACCGGACGGATGGCGACGTCGTGCGCCGCTGCCAGAAACTCCTCCAGACCGAGGTCCCAGGCGCCGCGAAGTGCCGGCACGGCATCGGCCGCGTCCACGATCACGACCGTGACCGCGATGGCCACGAGCGCGAGCGTCACCGCGCGGGTCCGGATGGCCGCGCTCCCGTGCTCCAGCAGACTGCTGCGAAGCAACGCCACGCCGAGGCGGTGCAGTGCGAGCGTCGTGAGCAGGATCCAGATGGCACCCGCCCGCCTCCACGGCCCGGTCCCCGCCCACCCACCGGAGAGGAGAAAAGTCCAGAGAAAGACGTTGAACAGGATGACGAACTGGCCGCGAAGCAGCTTGTATTGGATCAGCTGCCGGCGGGTCAGCGGAGCGGGGAAGAGCCAGGTCACTTCGGCCCGCGAGAAGGCGAGCGCCCGCCGCTCCGCTCCGAAGATCCAGGTCCACAGGAGAACGGCGGTCACCCCCGCGGCGGCGAGGAGCTGGACCGTTTCGGGGCTCACCTCCGCCGGCCCGGACGCAGGCCGCTGCCGGACGCCAACATACCAGAGGTAGGCCAGCCCCAGGAGGAGCGCGACCGCGTAGCGCGGTGTACGCAGGCGCCGAAGCTGACGGACGAGCCGGTTGCGGGTGGATCGCGCGGCGAGATACCCCAGCGGCCCGATCATCCCTCCTCGGCACCGTCCTGGCCGACCAGTTCGAGAAACACATCCTCCAACCGCCGGCCCGCGAGATCGGGCCGCGCGGCGACGATCTCGGCGATGGTGCCGAAGGCGAGCACGCGTCCCCGGCGCATGATCAGGACTCGGGTGCAGATCTCTTCGACGAGGTGCAGCAGATGCGAGCTGAGAATCACAGCCGCTCCGGCCCGGGC
>Ga0184615_10000546_pt1 | contig 20666 bp, 17 predicted proteins | sample PLM4_65_coex_FD_133134 | JGI IMG/M metagenome (GOLD analysis project Ga0184615, IMG submission 133134) | Groundwater sediment microbial communities from an aquifer in East River, Colorado, USA - PLM4_65_coex | ecosystem: Environmental > Terrestrial > Soil > Riparian zone | place: USA: East...
GAACCGGCGAAACCGGCGAAGGGGCGTTGTAACGGTCGAGGGTGTGATTTGACCGGTGTCTGAAGAGGGGCGAGGCACGCCTCGCCCCTCTTCGATCCTATTTCCGAACCGCCGGCCGACCGGCCGATCGTCCCTGTCCCTCGAAGATCACCCCTTTCCTCGATCCACGCCTTGCCATTCTGGGTCGCATCGTCGCTTGACAAGCTCGAAAGGCCCGTGATAGAAGAGGGGCTCTTTTCTTCTGAGGCTGCGCCCGTCGAGGGGCTGTGTGCGGCCGCTCAGCGAGTGCATTGAAGGAAGTGACGAAACACGGTTTCCATGTTGCTCGCTTACCCCGCAGCTTGCTGCGGGGTAAGCGCTCGCAATGTACTTTCACATACACGCAAGGAGGGGACCATGGCAGCAGAGATCCAGGTGGGGGCGACAGCTCCCGACTTCACGCTCAAGGATCAGGACCAGAAGGAGTTCAAGCTCAGCGAGTTGAAGGGTAAGAGGAACGTGGTGCTGGCGTTCTACCCGCTTGACTGGAGCCCCGTCTGCACGAAGGAGAACAAGTGCCTGACGGATGACTTCCCGAAATTTTCGTCCGCCGATACGGAGATCTTCGGCATCAGCATCGACAGCGTCTATTCCCACAAGGCCTGGTCCGATTCGATGGGCCTCAAGCACCGGTTGCTGTCCGATATGGGCGGCAACGTCGCCAAGCAGTATGGGATGTATCTCGAGGACAAGTTCATCACCAAGCGCGCGACCGTGATCGTGGACAAGCAAGGCACGGTCCGCTATGTGAAAGTCCAAGAGATCTTGACGGCACGAGACGACCAAGACATTCTGAACGCGTTGAAGGCCCTCAAGTAACCTTTCGACACGGCGGGAAACGGGTAGGGGCGCACGGCCGTGCGCCCCTACGGTTTTCGGCCGGACCAGACGCCATGGACACGTCTCACGCAGAGCCCGTCGAACTTCCGCGCGTCAACGACGAGAATTATGAGGAGTATCACGACGCCCCCGCGGCGGTGGTCTTCTTCAAGATTGCCAACTGTCACGGCTGCGAGGAGTACGAACCCGCGATCCAATACACCGTCAGAACGTTCTCGCCCAAGGTGAGGTTCGGGCGGGCGCTCATGCACGTCCCGGGGTGTCGAGACATCAAGAAGCGCTACGAGTTCGAAAGTTTCCCCACGACCCATCTGTACAAGCGCGGGCGCCTGGTCTTCTCCGCATCGGAGCGTCTCGAAGCCGAGGCGTTGGTGAACGCGATCCGCGAGCATTTAATCGGGTAACCAGTGGGTGCGGTCCGGTTGAGGGGGCCGCCCCGAGCAGAAGAGAACTCATGGTGTCAGAAACCGTTGAGTTGCGCGGTCACATCATCGATTCGCTGATCCTGCCCAAAGTGCTCGACGAGATCATGACGCTCGGCGGGACGTTCGAGATTCTCCACCTGGCCGTGGGCCAGCGCCGCGAAGATCCCAGTCGCGCGGAGGTTCGGGTCACCGCACCCGATGCCCAACACCTGGACGCGATCCTCGGTCGCATCGGACAGCACGGCGCGATCTCGCTGGCCGGCGACGAGGCCCGCCTGGTGCCGGCGGACGTCGACGGCGCATTCCCCGACGGGTTCTACTGTTCCACGCACTTTGAAACCTGGATCAAGCGGCACGGGCAGTGGATCGCGGTGGAGCGGCCGGAAATGGATTGCGGGATCCGCTTCGATCCGGCGACCGGACGGGCGACCACCGTGCCGATGCACCGCGTACGGCGCGGAGACCTGATCGTGATCGGCCACGCCGGGGTCAAGGTTGCGCCCATCGACCGCTCGTCGGAACGCAACGTCTTCGAATTCATGGCGAGCAACGTGTCCTCCGAAAAACCCAAGGCGGTCGTCATCCGCGAGATGGCCGCGCACATCAAGACCGCGCGCGCCGCGGGAGGCAAGGTCCTGGTGGTGGCGGGTCCGGCCGTCATCCACACCGGTGCGGGGGAACACCTTGAACGATTGATCGCCGGGGGCTACGTACAGGTGCTGTTCGCGGGCAACGCGCTCGCGGCCCACGACATCGAACAGGCCTTGTATGGGACGTCGCTGGGCATGTCGCTCGATGCCGGGATGCCGGTGGATGAAGGCCACGAGCACCACCTCCGCGCGATCAACGCGATTCGGCGCATCGGGGGGATCCGCCGAGCGGTCGAAGAGGGGATGTTGAAACGCGGGATCATGCACGCGTGCGTCGCGCACGGCGTCGACTACGTCCTCGCGGGCTCGATCCGCGACGACGGCCCGCTGCCCGACGTGATCACCGATGCCGTCAAGGCCCAGGACGCGATGCGCGAGAAGATCCAAGGCGTGACGGTGGGGATCATGATCGCGACGACCCTGCACTCGATTGCGACCGGCAACATCCTGCCCGCGTCGGTGAAGCTGATCTGCGTCGACATCAACCCCGCGGTGGTGACCAAGCTCGCCGACCGTGGCAGCTTCCAGGCGATGGGGCTGGTGACCGACGTGGAACCGTTCCTGCGCGCGCTGGCGGAACACCTGGTCCCGGCGGTAACATCACGCGGCGTATTGTAGGGGCGGGTTGCTGCGCCACGCACACCCCGCGTTTCAAACCCGCCCCGACGTGACGATCATGCGACCGCAGACGTCCCTCCTGATGTGTCCTCCCGATTTCTACGGGATCGAGTACGAGATCAACCCGTGGATGGACCTCCGGCGGCCGGCCGACCCTGAACGCGCCCGCGCGCAGTGGCGCGCGCTGTATGAGACACTCACCGAGACGCTGGGCGTCCGCGTCGAGCTGCTGACCCCCGTCAAAGGCCTGCCGGATCTGGTCTTCACGGCCAACGCCGGCCTCGTCGTGCCAGGCCGATTCGTCGCGAGCCGCTTCCTCCATCCCGAACGCCAGAAGGAGCAGCCGACCTACGAGGCATGGTTCCGGGCGCGGGGCTACGCGATCGAGACGCTCCCCGAGGGAACGTGCTTTGAGGGCGAGGGTGACGCGCTGTGGCTGGGCGACGCCCTCTTCGCCGGCTACCGTATCCGCTCGGACATCCGCTCGCACCAGGGCCTCGCCGCGATGCTCGGTTGTGAGGTCTTGTCCCTCGATCTGGTCGATCCGCGCTTCTACCACCTCGACACGTGCTTCTGCCCGCTCGATAATCGCCGCGCGCTGTATTACCCCCCGGCGTTCGACGACTACGGCCGCCGCGTGATCCACGAGTTCGTTCCGGAGCCCATCGCGGTCGGCGACGTGGACGCGCTGCGGTTCGCGTGCAACGCCATCGTGGTGGGGCGGGATGTCGTCGTGCAGTCGGGCTGCGACGCGGTCGAGAAGACGTTGCGTGCGCACGGCTTCACACCCCGTCCGGTGGACCTCTCAGAGTTTCACAAGGCGGGCGGGAGCGCGAAGTGCTTGGGGCTGTGGGTTCCGTCGTGTGAGGACAAGAAGGCGGGATAAGGGGCGCTCACGTTGGAGAGCGATTCTTGAAAGGAGTCAGGGCGTATGGCGACGATGGGTCCGTATCTGTTCCTCGGGCTGGTGGCCGGAGTGATGAGTGGTCTGATCGGGATTGGCGGGGGGATCGTGATCGTGCCGGTTCTGGTCTTTCTGTTCGGATTTTCGCAACATCAGGCTCAGGGCACCACGCTGGCGATGATGGTGCCGCCGATCGGCATTCTGGCCGCGTGGACGTATTTTAAACAGGGCTACGTCGATCTGGGCGTGGCCGCGGTGCTCTGCGTCGGTTTTTTCTTCGGGGGGTTGCTCGGGGCCAAGATGGCGACAAGCCTTCCCAATGCGGTGTTGGAAAAAGTCTTCGGGGTGGCTCTCTTCGTGGTGTCGCTCAAGATGATCTTCGGTAGGTGACGTGCCATCATGAATGTCCCGATGAGCGACATGACCGCGTCCGCGGTTCTTCATTGACAGCCCCCGGTCGAACGCTAGACTTCAACTGTCTGTTTTTCTTGGGAGATCCTTAAATCCGGACGGGCAAGAGAGTCGGAGGCCAGGGACATGGCCCGATGGTCGTTCCAGAGTTTGCGAACCCTCTTGGTGCTGCTCGTACTGTTGGCGGTCACGCCCGCCTTGGTCCTGATCATCTACACCGCTTCGGAACAGCGGCGGGTCGCCGCGGCGCAGGTGCAGGACGAGGCGCTGCGGCTCGCGCGGATGGCCTCCTCCCAGCAACAACGCTATATTGAGGGAGCGCGCCAGCTCCTCATGGCCTTGGCGAAGCGGCCCGACGTGCGTCACGCCCAGGCCGGCGCGTGCACGGCGGCTTTTGCCGACCTGTTGAGCAGCTACCCCTTCTATGCCAACTTGGGTGCCATTCGAGCGGATGGGACGATTTTTTGCAGCGCCCTGCCCTTCAGCGGTGTTCTGAGTGCGTCTGATCGAGCCTACTTTCAGCGGGCCGTGGCCACGCGCGAGTTTGCAGTCGGCGACTATCAAGTCGGCCGTATTACCAAGAGAGCCACCGTCAATTTCGGCTACCCCGTGCTCGATGCCGCGGATACCGTCCAGGGCGTCGTATTCGCCGCCCTGGATTTGGCGTGGTTGAATCGTCTGGCGGTCGAGGCCCAACTGCCCGCGGGTTCCACCCTCACCGTGATCGACCGTCACGGCATGATCACGGTTCGCTACCCCGACGCGGAGAGCTGGGTGGGACGACCAGCATCGGAAACGGGCCTCCTTCAGACGGTGCTGGCACGGGGCGAGGGAGTCACCGAGGCTCGGGGGCCGGACGGGGTCGAGCGCCTCGTGGCGTTTACGCCGCTCTCGGAGGTCCCCGCGGCCGGGTACGCGTATGTCAGCATCGGGATCCCGAGCAAGACCGCTTTTGCCAACGCCAATTGGATGCTGGGCCGCAACCTCGCCGGGCTGGGTCTCGTCGGGGCGTTGGCGCTGGTCGCCGCGTGGGTGGGAGGCGACGTGTTCCTTCTCCGCCGCGTGAATGCCCTCGTCAAGGCCACCCAACGCTTGAGCGCCGGAGACTTAGGGGCGCGCACGGGCCTCCCCTCCGACGAGAGTGAACTGGGGCAACTCGCCCGGGCGTTCGATGACATGGCGACGTCGCTCCAACAACAGACCGACTTCATGGTCTTCCAGGCCACGCACGATCTCTTGACGCAGTTGCCGAATCGGACGCTCTTGCGCGAGCATCTCGAACAGGCCATTCGCGTGGCCCAGCGCGGGCAGACCGCGGTCGCCCTCCTGCTTTTTGATATCAATCACTTCAAGGAGATCAATAATACGTTGAGCCACCGCAACGGCGACATCCTCTTGCGGCAAGTCGGTCCTCGTCTGCGGCGGGTGCTCCGCGAGCCCGATCTCATCGCCAACCTCGGGGGCGATGAGTTTGGCGTGCTCCTCCCGGACACTGACGGTCGCGGTGCCGCCCTGGTCGCCCAAAAAGTTCTGGATGTGTTTGAGGAGTCTTTTGTCCTCGAGGGTGCGATCGTTACGGTCGGCGCCGGCATCGGCATTGCCGTCTATCCCGGCCACGGCGATGACACCGATCTGCTCATGCAACGGGCCGATGTGGCCATGCACGTGGCCAAGGAGGCCGGCAATGAGTATTTTGTGTACGCGTCAGACCGCGATCACTATCACCCGGACCGCCTCGCACTCATGGGCGCGCTTCGCCACGCCATCGACGACAACCAACTGTTTCTGCTCTATCAGCCCCAGGTCTGCGTCAAGACGGGTCGCGTGGTTGGCGTGGAGGCCCTGGTCCGGTGGCGCCATCCCGAGCGGGGCGTCATCCCGCCGGATCAGTTCATTCTCCTCGCCGAACATGCGGGGTTGATCAAACCCCTCACGCTCTGGGTGTTGACCACCGCTCTGCATCAGTGCCGGGGATGGCACGACCTGGGCATCGCCATCAGCGTGGCCGTGAACCTCTCCGCGCGAAGCCTCAAGGATGCCGGGCTTCCGGCCCAGGTCGCGGCGATCCTTCACCACGCGGGGGTGGCTCCCAGTTCATTGGAGCTGGAAATCACCGAGAGCGTCATCATGGCGGACCCGGCGCGGGCCCTCGAGATCCTGACCCGCCTGAACACCATGGGGGTCCGATTGTCGATCGACGACTTCGGCACCGGCTACTCGTCATTGAGCTATCTCAAAAAACTCCCCGTCGAGTCGATCAAGATCGACAAGTCATTCGTGATCTCGATGGTCACGGACCAGGACGACGCGGTGATCGTGCGTTCCACGATCGAGTTGGCCCACACGTTGGGGCTCAAGGTGGTGGCCGAGGGCGTGGAACAACGGGAGACCTGGGACCGGCTCGCGGCGCTCGGCTGCGACTTCGCACAGGGCTACTATCTGAGCCGCCCGCAGCCGGCCGACGACCTGACGCCCCGGTTGACCGAGTCGCCGTGGGGGGCGCTCCGGGTCTCGACGTGAACGCATAAAAGTGCATTGCGAGCGCATTCTCCGCAGCTTGCTGCGGGGTAAGCGAGCAAAATGGAAATTGTGCTTCTTCACTTCCTTACACTTCGAAGATTCCCTGCAGCTTGCTGCAGGGAGCTTCAACAATCGTCCGGCACACGTGAACTCTACCGATCGTAGGTCTGCATCCAAGGCAGGAGACGTTTTCCCCTATCGCCATGAACGAGTCGCCATCTCAGCACGAGTCGATGTCCATCTCGAGTGAAGCGAGCAGCAATGAATTCCAGAGCTCGTTAGTCCGCGCCATTCGCGAGGCGTCGCCGGACGGTATCCTAGTGGTTGACGACAAGGGGAACGTCGTCTCCCTGAATCAACGGTTTCTCGACGTGTGGCGGATCCCGAGTAGCCGCATCCACGGTGGTCAAACTGACTCAGTCGTCGGCACCCCGGATCAGCCCATCTTGGCGATGGCGATTGAGCGGGTGAAGGATTCGGAGGCGTTCCTCAGGCGGGTGCGAGAGCTCTACGACGACCCCACCCAAGACGACCATTGCGAGATCGAATTGAAGGACGGCAGGACCCTCGAGCGCCACTCCACCGTCCTTTGGGGCGAGCAGGGGAGGTGCCTCGGGCGCGTCTGGTTTTTTCGGGATATCACGGCGCACAAACAGACGGAAATTATCTTGCGGGAGATGGCCCTCAGCGATCCCCTCACCGGCGTGGCGAACAGACGCCATTTCTTCGGACGGGCCAAGGAGGAGTTCGGTCGAGCGCGACGCCACACCTGCCCTCTGTCTATTGTGACGATGGACCTGGACCATTTCAAGCGCATCAACGACCGATACGGACACGCGAGGGGTGACCAGGTGCTCGAGACCCTGTGCGATGGGTGTAAGACGCTGCTGAGGGATGTGGATCTGTTTGCCCGTATCGGCGGCGAGGAGTTCGCCGTCTTGTTGCCGGATACCGACCTTGCGGGGGCCCGCGTGGTCGCCGAACGGATCCGCCAATTCGTGGCTGGGCAGAAAGTCGTGACGGAGGGAGCGGAGATCACATGGACGATCAGCGCCGGCGTGGCGACCCTGAATCCGACCGACGCCAACATCGACGATTGTCTGCGAAGAGCCGACAACGCCCTCTATCGAGCAAAGGGAAGCGGCAGAAACCGCGTTGAGGCCGACACCTGACCGTGCACAGGGCGGCGGCGGGCACCCCGCCTAGCCGGCTGCTGAAAAAGTCTTACTGTGTCATTCCCGAATATTTCATCGGGAATCCAGTGTGTGCAAAATCAACAAGTAATCAACAAGTAATAGATTCCCGCTTTCGCGGGGATGACGACCTGGCGCGCAAAGATCGACTGTTTCAGCACCATGCTAGACGTTGGTAGCGGCATCTATGATGCGCACATACCGAAGCTGGGTCACCCCGTTCGGATAGGACTTCGAATCGGCGAGTTTCAAATTCTCCTTGGGGCCGGGCGACGCGAACAGAGGCACTCCTGCGCCAAGAATCATCGGGATGATGGAGACGATGTACTCGGTGATGAGCCCGTGCGCTCGAAACGAAGCGGCCAGCTCCCCTCCGCCAACCAGCCACGCTCGCCGGAGGTTGCGCGCACGTAACTCTGCCGTCACGTGAAGAGGGTTCTGAGTCGTCAGGGTCACCCCCGGCTGGGCCACCTCGATCTGCTGCCGTGAGAACACCCAACACGGCTTTCCCGGATACGGCCACTCACCGAACGTGAGACACTGCCTGTAGGTCCGGCTGCCGAGGAGCACCGCGTCGACCGACGCGTAGAACTTCGCATAGCCATAGTCCTCACCCGCTGACTCAAACGTAGAGAGCCATGCCACTCCGCCGTCTGGTGTGGCGATGTAAGCATCGAGGCTGGCTGCGACGTAGTAGATGATCTTGGGCATGATGGTGCTCAGTGATGCCTAACACCTTGCCGTTAGGCCGCCCCTCGTCGGACAACGTCCTCGGATAGTCCATAATACGAATTGGTTTCCTTCTCGTCGTTCCAAAGCTTTCGGAAAGGCTCCCGTTCAAAGTACCAGAGCATTCCAGCGCACCAAGACCGCCAAGCCTCAGTATGAATGTAGCCTTCTGAGAAGAAGAGATACTCTTCACCGCAAAGGTTGAAGTAATCGATAATGGCCTCTCGATCCACCGGTTGGGGTGCCTGGCCAGCTTCGGCGATCCGGGCCAAACGGTCGTTCAGATCATCATAGCGTTTGTTGAATTCGGTGAATAGGTCCTTGAAGAGGGTTATCTCGGCGAGCTTCTATTGCTGAACGAAGTAACAAAATGCGAGAGTCGCCGCGACGATGGAACCCACCAACGGGATTCTATCGTTGGGGTCATACATCACAACAGTTGCCACGCCGATGGAGCCACCCACCAGCGCGATCCACCAGTAATGCTTGAAAAGGATTTGCCGACTCATCGCATCTTTGTCAGCCTAACATATACTAGACATCCGAAAAGGACGTGTTTTCTTACGACACGGCCTCAGGTATAATCCGATTCCCCTTCGGAGTCAACAGACTATGAAAACGATCGATACGCAGACGTGTTTAAAGACGTCTTCTGGAGACAATGGCGGCATGGACTCATTTTCTTGATTGGAGTCAAACCCATCCCCGATCCACCCAGTTCGAACACTGTCCCCTGGTTTGGTGCCGATCACACGCTCCCGGCGTATCGATTCGTCCCCGGTCTTCACCCTCACCCCACTCGCAGTCCCCAAGGCCACAGCTTCGGACAGCCAAGCCCCGCCGCGCATCCGCCGTGGACGCCCGAGCAGTGGCTGGTGCTTCAGTCCTATCTTCGCGGTGTCGATCTATTCAACCGCTGGTATTTCTGGGAGGCGCACGAGGCGTGGGAGCCGTTGTGGCGGGCCCAGCCGGCTGATTCGGAGCCTGCGCGGTTCATCCAGGGGTTGATTGGTGTGGCGGCCGCGCTGTTGAAGCTTCACATGCGGGAAGCGACGGCGGCCCACACACTTTGGCGGGCTGCATTGGATCGGTTGAATGCGTTTCGAGGGACGGTGTGGATGGGGCTCGACGTTGATCGGTTCTTGGACGACTTGGAACGGTACTTGGCGCCGCTGGCGACGGGGAGTGTCCAGTTGCTCAGTCCGGAGACGCCGTCGCTTCGGTTGGTTCGATGAACGAATAGGGCGACGCTAGCAGGATGTTGTAAGACTCGGTAAAGCCCGCAGGCTGCTCAAAAAGCTCCAGATGCAAGGCCGCAGGGAGGAGGAACCCGGAGCGTACTGGGTCGTACGTGAGGAGTTGCCGAAGCCGGCGAACCGGGCGGTCGCGTCTCCGACGCAGATTGCATTCCGTGTCCCTGCGGGCCACGGTTCGGTTTCCGACGACCGAGCACACAGCAGATGGACTTTTTCAGCAGCCTGCTACGCGGCCTCGCGCCGATTTGCGAAGTTAAGAGCCACATCCTGGGTCTCCGCTTTGGGGATTTCCAGAAGTGGCCGCGGGCTGTAGTTGAGGATTTGGGCGACGAAGGCATCGGGGATTTGTTGGATGCGCGTGTTGAAGAGCGTGACGCTGTCGTTGAAGAACTCGCGCCGATCTGCGATCTGACTTTCGATTGCCGAGACTCGCTGCTGTAACTGGATGAAGTTCTGATTGGCCTGCAACTGGGGGTATGATTCGGCCACGGCGAAGAGATGTCCCAGGGCCGCGGTGATCTGGTTTTCCGCCTGGGTCTTGTCGCCGATCCCGCGGCCGCCGAGCGAGGCCGAGCGCGCGGCAGTGACGGCTTCCAGCGTCTCACGCTCGTGCGTCATGTAGGCGTTGCAGACTTCGACCAGCTTAGGCAATTCGTCGTGGCGCTGTTTGAGAATCACGTCGATGTTGGCCCAGGACTGATCAACGGCGTTGCGCATCCGCACGAGTTCGTTGTAGAGGCTGACGACCCAGATCGCCAGACCGGCGACCGCGAACGTGAAGAGCGTGAAGACGATCAGCGTGGTGGACATCGTGTTCTCCCGTTTGTCGTGGCGTCTCGCGATACGCCCGCCTCTTTAAATACCACGCATGGCCCAGAACGCAAGCGAGAGCGCCGTGAGGAGCGGCCCCCCATACAGACAGGCCGCGGCGATCAGCCGGAGACGGGCCAGCAGGGCCTTTTCGCTCCGGTCGGAAATCAGGTAACGCGGGTTGTCGGGGTGCGATCCGATGTAGATCCGCGCGGCGTTGTCTGCCGCTCCCGCCACCGATACCGACGGATTCTCCTGCGCGGTGCCCAACACGTACAACGGATCGCCGGGGGCGATGTAGGCTTCGCGGCATCGCAGCGTGCGCGGTCCCAGCCAGCTTGCGGTCGGCTCGCCGATCGTACGAAGGGTTCGGGCCACGTGATCGGGCAGCGCTCCAGGCCACCGGTCGGAAAACACCCGTTCCCTGGACAGCCGCGCGTCGGCGCCCATCGGCACGATCAGGACGCGGCCGGTCGAGTCCTCCAGGTAGAACGGTTCGCTGGAGCGATTCTCGGCGACCGTGACCCAGCGGCGGGAGTTTCGGCTGCCACGCTGCTCCTCGATGCGATAGCGGTAGAAGACGCAGGGTTGATTGGTGAGGGGGCTGAGGAGGAGGGCCTCGCCGTCGGGCAGGGCCGTTCCCGCGACCTCGACGAATCCCAGCGGGAGTGAACGGACAGTCGACGTGGGCGTGTTTTCGATCACCCGTCGCATCGCGCGGACCTTAAATCCGTAGAGGAAGAGACCCACCCCACCTGCCGCGAGGAGGAAGAGCCAGAACGTCGACCCCTCCGCAAGCGCGGGGCGCAGCGGCGCGTGAGAGGCTTTTCGTATCAGGTCCGCCGCGATCAGGACCGCGACCAGACCCGCCACCCCGAGCACGGCCAACCACGCCACGACCGCCGTTCGACCGTGGTCATTCGGCGGCGGAGCGGGGGAGGCGGGGACGCGTTGCGGGGCGGCTTCTCCCATCCGGTTACGGTATGGGCTTGACGACGTCGCCCGATTGGAACCCTTGTCCCGACACGACCGACGCTTGGGAGAGCCGCTCGTTGGTGGTGCGTGGCGGGGTCATGTCCGATCCGAACGGCACGACCTTCATGGGGGCCGCACATCCTTTGATAAGGACGAGGGTGAGGAGGCCCGAGAGACGTCGAAACGTGGAAAACGGCCGCATCGTGCCCTCTATCATAACGACCGAGATGATTTTGGTAAAGACTCCAATCGTGTTCACGAGCCATTGACAGCGTCAGACGAACCTGGGTAGAATCGGCGCGTCATATGCGCTAGGGGAGCCCTTGGGGCTGAGAGTCCGTGTGGAGTTGCGGGCAACCCTCTGAACCTGATCTGGATCATGCCAGCGAAGGGAAGCGGTCAAGGCGTCCACTGGACCGCACCCCGTTGGGGTCGCGGTTTTTTTTCGTCTAATCCGGCCGTGCACGGTGCGCCGCGCCAGCACGCCATCACAGGGGTGGGGTGAACGATGAGCATGAACGGCAACGGCACCGGGAAGACCGATCAGAATGGGAATGGGGCGAACGCGCTGACCACCGCCCCGTTTCCCGCGTCGCGAAAAATTTACGTCGAGGGGACTCAACCGGGCGTGCGGGTCGCCATGCGCGAAGTCAGCCTCTCGCCCACCCGCCACGCGAGGGACGGGGCGATAGAGCAGAACGAGCCGGTCGTGGCGTACGACACGTCGGGTCCGTACACCGACCCGCAGGCGACCATCGATATTCGCAAAGGGTTGGCCCCGCTTCGCCGATCCTGGATCCTCGGACGCGGCGACGTCGACGAGTTGTCCGGCGTCTCGTCCGAGTACGGCCGTCAGCGGGCCGGGGATCTCCGGTTGGCCGGACTCCGCTTCGAGCATCTGAGCAAGCCGCTCCGCGCCAAGAGGGGCATGAACGTCAGTCAGATGCACTACGCGCGCCGGGGCATGGTGACGCCTGAAATGGAGTACATCGCGATCCGCGAAAACCAGATGCTGGCGCTCGTCCACGCACACAATGGGAACGGCAAGGCAGGGGCCTCGAGCCTCGCCCACCAGCATCCCGGCCAGGCGTGGGGCGCGAGCATCCCGGACGTGATCACGCCCGAGTTCGTGCGCGACGAGGTCGCGCGGGGGCGCGCGATCATCCCGGCCAACGTCAACCACCCCGAGTTGGAGCCGATGATCATCGGCCGCAACTTCCTCGTGAAGATCAACGCCAACATCGGGAACTCGGCGGTGGCGTCCTCGATCGAGGAAGAGGTCGAGAAGATGATCTGGGCCACACGTTGGGGCGCCGACACGGTGATGGATCTCTCCACCGGCAAGAACATCCACGAGACGCGGGAGTGGATCATCCGCAACGCCCCCGTGCCGATCGGGACCGTCCCCATCTATCAGGCGTTGGAAAAGGTCGACGGGAAGGTGGAAGAGCTGACCTGGGAGATGTATCGCGACACGTTGATCGAGCAGGCCGAGCAGGGGGTGGATTACTTCACGATCCACGCGGGGGTGCTGCTCCGCTACGTGCCGCTCACGGCGGCGCGCGCCGCGGGCATCGTCTCGCGCGGGGGCGCGATCATGGCCAAGTGGTGTTTGGCGCACCATCAAGAGAATTTCCTGTACACGCACTTCGAAGAGATCTGCGAGATCATGAAGGCCTACGACGTCTCCTTCAGCCTGGGCGACGGCCTGCGTCCCGGCGCGATCGCCGACGCGAACGACGAGGCGCAGTTCGGGGAGCTCGAAACTCTCGGCGAGCTGACCAAGATTGCCTGGCGCCACGAGGTCCAGACGATGATCGAGGGGCCCGGTCACGTGCCCATGCACTTGGTCCAGGTGAACATGGAGAAGCAGCTCAAGGAGTGTCAGGAAGCGCCGTTCTACACGTTGGGGCCGCTGACCACCGATATCGCGCCGGGGTACGACCACATCACCTCGGGTATCGGGGCGGCGATGATCGGGTGGTTCGGGTGCGCGATGCTCTGTTACGTGACGCCCAAGGAGCACCTCGGCCTGCCCAACAAAGAGGACGTCAAAACGGGCGTGATCACGTACAAGATCGCCGCCCACGCCGCGGATCTGGCGAAGGGACACCCCGGCGCGCAGTGGCGGGACAACGCGTTGTCGAAGGCGCGGTTCGAGTTCCGGTGGGACGACCAGTTCAATCTCTCGCTCGACCCGGAGACCGCCCGCGCGTTCCACGACGAGACGCTCCCGACCGACGGCGCGAAGGTCGCGCACTTCTGCTCGATGTGCGGGCCGCGCTTCTGTTCGATGAAGATCACCCAGGATGTCCGCGACTACGCCGCGCAGAAGGCGCTGGATGAGACGAAGGCGCTGGAGGCGGGATTATCCGAGAAGGCTGAAGAGTTCAAGAAAACGGGATTGGAAATTTACCGGTAACGGCTTGCAGGGGCACGGCATGCCGTGCCCCTGCAATGGACAAGGACACGACATGGACACGACACGCGCAATCGCACCAACCCGCGAGCGGGACATCACCCGGGCGATCGCCCGCGAATACTTCCGCCAGTTCGACGAGATGATCGAATCGGACGCGCTCATCATCGGCTCGGGGCCTTCCGGCTTGGTCTGCGCGCGGGATCTGGCTCTGGCCGGTTTCAAGGTCGTGATCGTCGAGCAGATGAATCACCTCGGCGGCGGATTCTGGAACGGCGGCTATCTGATGACGAAGGCCACGATCGCCTCGCCCGCCCAGACGGTGCTTGAAGAAGTGGGTGTGCCCTGCGTCGAGGTGGGACCGGACATGTACATCGTCGATCCGCCGCACGCGACCGCGAAATTGATCGGGTCGGCCTACGATGCCGGGGTGAAGGTGCTCAACTTCACCAAGGTCGTGGATCTGGTCTATCGGGCGAATCGGCTGGAAGGCGTCGTGGTTAACTGGACGCCTTTGGAAATGCTGGGCCACGACGTCGCGCACGTCGATCCCATCGCGCTCGAGTCGCGCGTGGTGGTGGACGCCACCGGCCACGACGCCGCGGCCGTCGCGCTGCTGGCCAAGCGCGGCTTGCACGCCCCCGTGCCGGGCAACGGCGCGATGTGGGTGGATCAATCGGAAGAGCTGGTGATCGAGAAGACCGGGGAGATCTATCCCAATCTGTTCGTCGTCGGGTTATCGGTGGCCGCGGTCTACGGCACCCCCCGGATGGGCCCGGCGTTCGGCTCCATGCTGCTCTCGGGGCGCAAAGGGGCCGGACAAATCGCGGCAAAACTCGCGGCTCAGGGGGCGACGGTTAGCGGACGGAAGTAAGAGACGCGCAGGACGATCGTGAAGTAGTGAAAAAGGGGGCGATCCTTTGGATCGCCCCCTTTTCTTTTGCTAATGGCTGCAATTATTCGTCGTCGAATTCATCGTCACGGTGGCCGGGGCAGAGGTCAGCCCATCCGAGTCGATCGCGACAAAGGTAAAAGTGTCCTGCGCGAAGATGTCGTGGCAGATGTTTGGGGTATAAATGAGCGTGGATGGAGATCCCGGGGGTGAAGCCGTGATCACTCCCGTCGTTGGGTCTACGGAGGACGACGTGGTCGCTGTTCCTTGCGCGATGGCTCCGGTGACCGGGTCGACAATTTGATAAGTTGTTCCGGTGGCCATGTTCATACTGAAGGTAGGGTCCTGATGGAGTGGCCACGTGATGATCCGAAATCCCACGGCGGACGCGCTACCGGTGAGGGTGATGGCAAACTGGGCCTTGTAAAGCGGTGTCAGCCCTTGCCGTTTGGTGAATAAAAACGTTTGAGGATTTGCCGTCGGCGGCGGGTTGGTCGAGACGGTGATGGTGAGGGTCGTGGTGATGGACGCGACCCCGTCGCTCACGATGTACGTGAAGGTGTCGGTTCCGGAAAAGCCGGGCGGCGGAGTGTATGTACGCGTGGTGCCTGTCCCTGTCGTGAGCGTCCCGTGGGTGTTGCTCGGGACGCTGTCCACCACGGTGTACGTCAAGGTGTCGCCGTCCGGGTCGGAAGCCGCCAAAGTGATCGCGGTCGTGGTGTCCCTCGCGACCGTGATCACTTGCGGCGAAGCCGTCGGCGGCTGGTTCGTCACGTTGATGGTCACGGTGGCGGGCTGGACTGACGGGTCGCCAAACGAATCGGTCACGGTGAATTCAAAACTGTCTGGGGCCATGGATCCCGGATTGGGCGTGTAGGTTTTCGTGGCCCCTGCTCCGGTGAGTGGCCTCTCGCTCGTGGGATTCCTGGTGACTGTGTACGCGATCAGATAGTCCCCGGCGTCGGGATCGGTGCCGGTCAAGGTGATGAGAATAGACCGGTCGTGCACAACGGACACGGTCTGGGACGACGCGATCGGCGGGCGATTTGCCTCCCGAGTGTCAATGGTGATCGTCGCCGGGAGCGACGTGTTGAAAGCCGGATCGGTGACGGTGAACGTAAAACTGGCTCGGCCGATGACGCTCGATGTGTACGTGAGGTTCGGGGCGGTGCCGGTGAGTGTGCCTGCTGTCGGTTGGGTGAGGACCGTGAACGTTAAGGCGCCGTTCTCGGGGTCGGAACCCGTGAGGGTGATTGGCCGCGGCCTGTCCACGGTCGCGCTGAGCGTGAGAGCGTTGGCCGTCGGCGGCCGGTTCGCGTTCAAGTTACCCGTGGTGAAAGAGATGGCCCACTTGGCAAGGGCATTCCCGGCGAGGTCCAGGAAGCCATTCCCCGAAGGATTCAGTGTCAGGGTGTACGGCGTGCTGTTTTGAAGCTGCAACAGCGGAATCGTCAGCGTTCTGGCGCCGGTGGCTGCGGGATCGGTGGCGGGGAAGGTCGGCGTGTCAACGGTCGCTGTACCTCCGGTCAAGGTAATCGACGTGCCAACGGCTCCGGGGCCGGACATGAGTTCGCTAAACGTGACGGTCACCCGAGGCCCCCCCGTTCCATCCGCCGCGGCGGCTGCGAAGACGCCGCTCACGACCGTTGGGGCCTCGAGATCCTGGCTCTCCGCGCTGATTCTTGAGAGGGTGACGGCACCGTTGGCATTCGCACCGCTGAAATCATGCCCGATGCAATCGAGGTCCCCGGATGAAGTTGGGGTACATACCAGGTGCCACAAGAGCGCAAAAATCGGTCCGTTGAAGAGCCCGGTATATGGCGGGTCCGTGCCAATGGTGAACGGCAGAACTTGAGTGGTCGTCGCCAGGATCTTGCTGTCCATCGTGGCTTGCTGGGCGACACCCACATCGTTGAACAAGAAGCTGAGGCGTTGACCGGTCAGCGGTCCCGTGTTGATCAGCCCGGTCCACGTCCCCTTGGCATCCGCCAGCGTCCAGGTCTTGACCGTGAGGCTGACCGTGCCGATTCCCATGCGGCCCGCCGCGTCGAGGACGCTGACGGTCACGTTGAACGTCCCGGGAGTGGACGGCGTCCCCGAGAGGATCCCCGTTTTGGAGTCCAGCGTAATCTCGGCAGGCAAGCCCGTTTGGAACCACGAGGCGTATGGGGTTTTCCCTCCCGTGGCGGTGAGCGCTTGTTGATAGGTCACGCCCGTGAGCCACATGATGGCGACCGACGGAATCTCGGGCGCGCTGTTGGAGTCTCCCGCGATCTCGATCGGGAAATTCGCCGTGGGACCGAATTGCACGTGACCGGGGGCCGTGTGGACAGTGATCGTGAGCGGATAGAGGCCTCCCTCCGAGGGGGTGCCGAAGAGGGTCAAGGTGGTCGAAGGCGTGCTATTGGTGGGGGGAAAAAAGGCGAGGCCGGAAGGGACCGATCCCTCGACGGTCCAGAAATAACTCGCTCCGGCAGCGCCCCCGCTTACCGAGAACACGACGCCCGTGTTCCCCCCAAAGAGACTGCCCGCCGTGCCTTTCAGTGTGTTGGGGGTGGCTTTGATGCCGACTCCGGACGTGCCCGCATCGAGTGAGAGCGGTTCTGTGGCGTCTGTGGCGCAGCCGAGCAGGCTACAAAGTAGGAGCGTTCCCAGGGCCGACCGGACCAACCACCGATGGGTCATTCGTTTTTCTCCAACCGCGAAGTCAAGATATCATCAAGATTCATGCCAGATTGCTAACCTCTTTATATCGTGGAATTCTCCCCTACAAACAAGGAGAAATGTCTGCCCATTTTTCCCATACGTTCACATCAAAATGCGAGATCGACGCCTACGTAGAGGGTGTTGGACGTCTGGTCGGTGTTGGCAACCGACGTCACCTTGGTCGTTGTCGAGTTGGCTTCGACATGGAGTTGCAGGTTCGCGCGGCTGGTGAGGACGAGGTCGTGTTTGAGCGCGAGGGTGAAGGCGTCGGCGTCGTTTTTCCCCGAGGGAAGGGCCGTGATTCCTTGCGCGGTGTTACGGATGATGTCGTACCGTCCGGCGATCATGGTCCGAACCGACTCGAACAGATAGTCCGCCTCGACGAAGCCGCCATAAAACATTGCGGTTTGAGGCGACCCTCCAGCCGCTGCGGCGCTGGTCGCGAATAGCTTGGCGTCATCTTGTCCCTGCATGTAGAAGAGCAGCAGATTCAGCGGGCCGAAGTTGAGATCAGCGTCCGCTCCGTAGCGGAGGAAGGGCTGGCTGTCCATTCCTGTTCCCGGAATCGGGGCGGGAGCCGTCAGCGAGCTTACGGGAGCAGTCCCCCGAAGGGCGAAGAGGCCGAGGCGGTGGTCCTTGCCTTCTTTGGCAAGGTGCACGAAGACGTCGAGTGCCCGATTCGTATCGGTGGAGCTGTTGGGACCATTGAAGAGCGACACCGCGTACTCGACATCTTTAAGAAACGGGACCGGAGCCTCCATCGCGACGCCGAGTTGGGGGGCGTCCAGCGAGAAATCGTTGCTATATCCTTCCGGAAGATAGCGATAGGCGAGGTAGGGCGCGTTGCTCAGTCGGTGATGCCCCGACAACGTCATCTCCAATTCGTGGCTTCCCAGGCGGAAGTTAAAGCCATGCACGCCGTGTTCCTCGGCGTGGGCCGGTGCAGCGCGGCTGGGTTCGGGCTCCACTGACTCGGCGTGCGCGTCAGGACTTCCGGGTTCGTCGAGGTGTGGCGACGACTCGATTTGATCGTCGGCTGGGTGGTCGTCGTGATCACTCCGCGTTCCGCCCACGTGGGCGAAGCCCACCCAGGCGAACCCGATCGCGCCATTTTGTCCCGTTCCCGTGGTTGCTCCGGGATGAACATGGAGAGGCGTCTGGCCGGGGAAGCCCACGTTATCCGCAGCGGGATAATACGTGAGGTAGTACGAGACGTCGGGCGCCAGCAACCCTCCGGCCATCAGCTCGAACGTCGTGAGTCCGAACCCGCGCGTCGTGATCGGTTGGATGCTGGATGATGTCGATTGCTGGTCGCGTTTGACGACCTGGTACCCTCCCGCCGCGCGGATCGACACCGGCCAGTACGCCGGATGTTGGTCTTCCGGGTCCTCGGAGCGGACCTTGTCCTGCAAACCCTCGGGAAGGATGGTTCCGATGCCCTTAAACGTGTAACTCTCGTGAAAGTAGTAGCCGACGGCGTTGAGCTTCGGCACCATCGAGTGGCAATGGCTGCAGTCCATGTCGTACTTGCGGGCGAAGGCGGGGATGGCCTGCGCGTCGGCCCCCCACAACGACACCCAGGCGAGGGCTGTCGCGGTGGCGATCAGAACCGTCTTCGTTGTCGGAAATGTCCGAAGGGATGCTCGTGTTAGTCTGGCGGTCGATCCCGGTCGTGGATTGATGGTCTTCCTCCTTGGGGATGGTTGGCGTCCGTACGAGCGGAAAGACCTGTGGAGGGGACGGTTCATTCCCCCTCTCGGTCGTGCGGGGGAAGGAGAGGGCCGTTACGGCTTATTTCAATTGATATTATTGATGTTTTAATACTGATCACTGATGGTCTGGCCTATCCGATGATGAAACGCGCCACTAACCGTGGTTACATAGGTTGGTCGTGGAGTTCATCGTCACGGTGGCCGGGAGTGATTCCAGACCGGCCGAGTCGATCGCAACGAAGGTCAACGTGTCTTGAGCGAAGATATCGTGGCAGATGTTTGGGGTATAAATGATCGTAAACGGCGATGTCGCCGGAGAGACGGTGATGGATCCAGTTGCGAGGTCGACGGTCGAAGAGGTCGTCGCTGTGGCCTGCGCGATGGCTCCCGTGGCGGGGTTAACGAACTGATAGAGCACTCCTGTGGCCATGTTCATGCTTTGAATCACATCCTGGTGGCAAGGAGTCACATAGAGAATCCCAAGAGAATCCAAGTTGGGGCAGGGGACCGGGATGATTTTGAACGTGAGCGGTCCACCCTCCGGGTCCATTCCGGTCAGGGTGATGGCGTACTGTGTCCTATAAAGGAATGTCAATATCTGTCTCTTAATAAACGTAAAGGTCTGATTGTTTGCCAAAGGAGGCTGGTTGGTGCCGGTGCTGAGCGTAAACGTGGCCGTGACCGACCGGTCCGTCGTCATGCTCATAACGCAAGTGGCCGAGCCCGTGCACCCGCCGCCGCTCCACCCGCTAAAGTACGAGCCGGACGAGGCGGTGGCGGTGAGGATGACGCTGGTACCACTCGAATAAGTAGCCGAGCAGAGGGAGCCGCAGTCGATGCCGGCCGGCGTGCTCGTGACGGTGCCGCTCCCGGTACCAAACGGCGTGACGGTGAGTGTGTAGTTGAGTAGGCTGAACGTGGCGGAGACGGACTGGGCGGCGTCCATCGTGACGGAGCACGACGCCGTGCCGGTGCATCCGCCACCGCTCCACCCGGCGAACGCCGAGTTGGGGGTTGGCGAGGCGCTCAGGATGACAGAGGTCCCATCGTTGAAGCTGGCCACGCAAGTTGCCCCGCAGTTGATGCCAGCGGGGGTGCTGGTGACCGTGCCAGTGCCGCTGCCTCCCTTGGTGATGGTGAGGGCATACGTCTGGGCAAGGGTAAAGGTGGCGGTGACGGCCCTCGCGGTGGTGATGGTGACGCTGCACGTCGCGGTTCCCGGACACGCAGGATCACTCCATCCGGCGAACGTCGAGCCGGCCGCTGGGGTGGCGGTGAGGACCACGGAGGTGCCATCGGGGTAAAGGGCCGTACAGGTCGTGCCGCAGTTGATGCCGGCGGGCGCGCTGGTGACGGTGCCACTGCCGCTAGTGGTAACCGTCAACGCATACGTCGGGATCAGGGTAAAGGTGGCGGTGACGGACTTGGCGGTGGTCATGGTGATGGTGCAGGTGCCGGTGGCATTGGTACACGCGCCGCTCCAGCCGGCGAAGGCAGAGCCGGTCGTGGGCGTGGCGGTGAGGACCACGGAGGTGCCATCGTTGTAAGGGGCCGTGCAGGTTGCGCC
>Ga0184615_10000547_pt1 | contig 20658 bp, 24 predicted proteins | sample PLM4_65_coex_FD_133134 | JGI IMG/M metagenome (GOLD analysis project Ga0184615, IMG submission 133134) | Groundwater sediment microbial communities from an aquifer in East River, Colorado, USA - PLM4_65_coex | ecosystem: Environmental > Terrestrial > Soil > Riparian zone | place: USA: East...
ATCCTCCACGACATCGGGAAGATCGGCATCGACGAGGCCATCCTCCGGAAACCGACCCGGCTCACGTTCGAGGAAATGCAGGCCATGCACGAACACCCGGCCATCGGCGAGCGGATTTTACGGTCGGTCGAACCGCTCCATCTGGTCGCGTCGTACATCATCTATCACCATGAACACTACGACGGCAGGGGGTATCCCCACGGCGCGCGCGGCGAGGAGATCCCCTTGATCGCGCGGATCATCAGCGTGGCCGACGCCTACGACTCGATGTCGAGCCGGCGCCCCTACCGCGAAACTCTTCCGGAAGAGGAGAGCCTCACCCGGTTGCGGACGAAGGCGGGCAGTCAATTCGACCCGCAGATCGTCTCGATCTTCCTCGAACTGTACGACACCGGGGTGATCGAACGGATCAAACGTGCGACCGACGCATAGCGCCACGACGGTCCGCCGGGGCGTGTCGGCATGCCTCGCGCTGATCGGGTGCGTGGGGTGCGGGATGCAGATCGTCACCGTCCCGGACCGCGACGGCCCGAAGCCCGCGGCCCGCGAGTCGGCTCGGCCGTCGGAGGCGCCACGCGAACCGGCACCGCCGACGCCGCCCGCCGTATCGCTCGCCGAGGCCGAAGACCATCTCAGTGCCGGGCGATTGGACGAAGCGATCGCGCTCCTCGAACCCGCGTCTCGCGGCGACCACCCCAACCCCAAGGCGGCTCGGCTCCTGCGGGACGCGTACAATCGCCGCGCACTGGTCCGGTACGGCGTCGATCGGATCCAGGAGGCCATCGCCGACATGACGCGGTCGCTCGACATCGATCCGTCGCAGGAGGACATCCGCGCCCAGCTCGCCCGCGCCCGCGAGCGCTGGGAGCGGATCAAGGCCCTGCCGTAAGATCGGAATCGCCCCCGATCAGCCGATCAGGGGAGGCCAGATCACGTAGAGCAGGACGTAGGTCGCCGTGCTGGTCAGCAGCGCGAGCACGTAGAGGATCATGGTGAAGGTCCCGAGGGCGCGGTGCCGGCGCTCGCCGTCGGGGTAGATCGCCCGTCCCACCCATTCGATCGCGATCACGCCGAGCCCCACCAACACACCGCTGATGAGCCACCCCAGGAATTTGCCAATCGTCGGCTCGGTGAACAGCACCCGCACCCCGAAGAGGGCCATCGGCAGGACGACCGACGCGAGCAACGCCCAGCCGGTGAACCTCAGCGCGGTCCCTCGGGGCGAACCGGCCACCAGTCCCCGCTCCGCGCCGCGCTTGACCGATGTCCGAAACCCCAAGGCGATCATGTACACGGCGAGGATCAGGCCGATCGTGACGACCAGGATATGGAAGGTCAGGAGCGGGCTGAATAACGACTCGTACAGATGCGGCGGCCCACCGAAGCCTTCCTCGCCCTCGAACGCCAGAGCGCCCAGCCCGCGATTGACGTAGTACGCGACGAAGTACGCGAGCATCGCCACCATGGCCGACAGCGTCACAACGTGGTGCGCCTGGCCGCGGCGTCGCCTGGCGAACCGCCACCCGACCAGGAACAGCACCGTGAACGCCACGGCGAGGACGTAACTCATATCCGCGCCCAGCGTCCCGTAGGGGCTCAAAAATCCGGGCTGTTTCAACCATGCGGTCATCGGCGCTCCTATCCGAATGTGAACGTGTACACTTCCAGGCCTGGCCGGTCGACGATCACCGTGACCGTGTGGGTGCCGTAGCCGGCCCGATCGTCGACGAGCCGGTACAGCCGCTCCTCGCCCACTCGAACGACGGCCCGACCACGCTCGTCGATCACGACGTCGGCCCCCTTGGTCTCGACCGTCAGCGGCCGGCCGTCCCGCAGAACCTCCGCGTCGAGCTCCCGCCCGGGCGCGCCCGCCACGAGATTGACTGCCCGGGCGGTATACCGGAGGATGATCTTGTGCTCACCGGACCCCGCCGAGGCGACCGCCTCCTCGCCGGCGGCCCACCGGCCGACCAGGTAGAACAGGTTCGGTTCGATCGTCTCGGGCTCGCCGTAGACCGCCGCGCGCATCCCGCGCAGTCCCAGCGGGTTGCCCAGGAACTGGCCGAAATAGGTTCCCAGGTAGATCTCGGGCGTGGCGATCGCCTTGGGATCGACGGCCTCCGCCGCGACCGAGACGGTTAGCGGGTCGAGTTCTCGCCCGCCCTCGGCCAGCAGCTCGCGGATGTGCCGTTCCGTCTCGTCATACCCGCCCTCCCCGATCTGTTCGTAGCGGATGTTGCCCCCGCGGTCGATCACGTACTTGTGGGGCCAGTATTGATTGGCGTACACGCGCCACGTGCGCTTGTCGCTGTCGATCGCCACCGGATAGCGGATCTGGAGGCGCCGCACCGCGCGCTCCACGCGCACGGCGTCCCGCTCGAAGGCAAATTCGGGGCTGTGCACGCCGATGATCACCAGGCCGTCATCGCGGTAGCGTTCGTACCAGGCGTTTAAGTATGGGATCGTCCGCAGACAGTTGATGCAGCTATAGGTCCAGAAGTCGACGATCACGACCTTGCCCCGCAGCGCCGCGAGCGTCACCGGCTCGGACGAGATCCACCCCTGGAGACCCACCAATTCGGGCGCGACGCTCGACGTCGTCGATTCGCCGAGCAAGGCGACCAGTGCAAACGGCGCGGCGGCGATCCCCAGGATGACCAACGTGGCGGGCGCGTAGCGCCGGATCGTCGGGTTGCGCCACGCGGAACGCGCCGCGCGGCCTAGGTGATGCCGCCACGCAGAGAGCGTCTCCATCGGTCAACAGGGCGGCGGGGGGGGCTGGGGTTGACCCGGCTGCACGGGAACCTGCGACGGGTCGTACTGAAAGATCCATTGCCGGTACGTCGTGGCGGAGGTGAACTGGGCGTACGCCGGAGGGAAGTTGTCCCGCTTGAGCGTGGCCGCTTCGCTGGAACTGGCCACCCCTTTGACACGCCCATTGCCGCACAGCACCGGAGCAAACGCCTCCCCGGTCATCGGGTCGGGATACAGCGCGCGGAGGTGGCGCTTGGACGTCCTCGGGTCTTTGAGCAGGTCCTCGACGCGGAGGGGATATTGCTTCGCCGTCGAGACGGCTTCCACGTAGGTTTTGATGGCGCGCCGGTACTGATCGCCTCGAAACAGGAGTTCCACCTCGCGCTCCCGCTGCATCATCGTCTTCCACTGCGCGTTCGCCCCCATCATGCTCAGCCCCACCAGGACGATGGCAAACAGCGCAAAGAGGTAGGAAAATCCGCCCTGCGCCAAGGGCGCGGCATGGAAATCGTTCCCTCCACGCGGATCGCGAAGCAATCCGCCCTGCGCCGACGGCGCAGCATGAAAATAGCTCTTTCCACGCGGATCGCGCAGCAAACCGCGCTCCCCTTTCCTCCCGCCCCGCGCCGCGCCGCGAGGGACACGCACCTCACCACTCATTGTATGCCGTCCCGTTGAGCGCCACGAGGTTGCTCCCGCTGTGCACGTCGAACACGCCGCCGGGCTCGTCGCCCTCGGCTTCCCGGATCTCGATCCACGTATCCGAGGCGCCGGTGAACGGGTCGACCGGCAGGCCGCGGAGGTAGGACTCGTCCACCAGGGTTGTGAGCGACTCGGGATAGCGCGCGTGGTCGGCCGCGTACTGATCGATCACGTCCCGCATCACGAACAGGTCCTTCTTGAGCGCGGTCTCGCGGGCTTTGATGGTCTGAGCGCGGTAGGAAGGCTCGGCGATCGTGATCAGGATGCCCACGATCGCCATCACGATCATGATCTCGATCAATGTAAATCCGGCCTGCGCCAAGGGCGCAGATGCTAATCTCTTTCTTCCCTCCGGATCGCGCAGCAATCCGGCCTGCGCCAAGGACGCTCGGCCACGGACCCTTCGCGGGAAGCGGATCACGGTGAAGCCCCCTCGGTCGCCCAGAGACCCCGACCCGCGTCGCGGGCCTCGCGCTCGAGACGGCGGAACAGATCGGCGTGCTGCGTGTTGGGTGGGATCGTCATCGCGCTCGCCAACCCCTGTTCCACCAGATCCGCATTGACGAGGCGGCCATCCCGGTAGACGTAGGCAAGGCGGCGCTGAAACCGGTCTCGGCGCTCGACGTCGGATTCAAGCCGGACGGTGCGGCCTTCGACCGCCCGCCGGTTGAAGGTCCAGGCCTGCTCGGCGTGCGGCTGGGGCCGGTAGACCCACTCCGACCCCGAGCGGCGGTAGAGTTCCGGGGTATCGATCCCGATGTACCGGACCCGCTCGCCGTCGGCGAGCTCGATCGTGTCGCCGTCGATCGCGCGGGAGACCAGCGCCTCCTCGACCCCCGCGGATCCCGCGGCACGGTGCGCCCACGGCACGTGGGTCCACGCCGCATACAGGAGCACCCCCGCCGCCAGCCACAGCGCGGACCGAGCGTGGCGTCGGAGCCCGGCGACACGGCGGCTCGTCGTCGCCGTCGCGTTGAAGCTCCCCGCAGCTTCCTGCGGGGCATCTTCGATGCGAGAGGAATACAGCCAGGATCGTATGCGGCCTAATCCCGCCCCAAGGGGCGGGGAATGCGGCCGACGCGCATTCATCCCCGTTCCCCGATCAGCCGCCCGCGTCCGGCGACGCGCCGCGCGGAAGGCGCGTTTTGCGTTTGACCCATTGGTCGATCAACTGGCGCTTGGCCTGATCCAGATCCACGAATTCCACGCCCACCCCGACCGACGGCCGACCGGTCGTCTCGTACCGACGCTGCCAGACCACGCGGCACGTGCACTGCACCATCGTCCGGTTGTCCGGCAACACAAACTCGACGGGGAACGTGGTCCCCACGGCGGGGGGGTTCGCGGCCGAGAAACAAAGACCGCTTCGACTGATGTTCTCCACGTACCCGATGAAGATCTTGTCGTAGTGCTTGCCCTTGATCTCCAGGACCATCATCGGCGAGCGCTCGCTCTCCCGGCGCTCGGGCTCCGAAGGAGGGCGGACCGCTTTCGGCTTCGGGGGGCTCACGCGCCGGGCGGGCGCCCCGTTCTTCGATGCCGTCCGGGACACGGTCCGGCCAATCCGGGCCGGGGTGCGGGTCTTGCGAGCCGGTGGGGAAGACGTGCTGGAGGACGAGCCGGCGGCGGACGAACGCCCCTTGGCCGGGGTTCGTCGCGTGCTGCGGGTTGTCGTCGGCTTCGCCTTGGCCATGCTCACCCCTTTCGGTATCGTCGCACTATAGCAACTTGCTCCCTGGCTTGCAAGAATCGGCCAGGCGGCGGGCGAGCCCCCTACGCCGGCTGCAGGAACACCGTCTGACCCGGCGCCAGCGCGGCATCCCGCCCGGATCCCGGCGGCAGCACGAGGACGGAGACGGCGCCGCGCTCGGGGGCATATTCGGGGCAGGGATCCTGGGTGCACGGACGCGCGCCCAGCTCGAGGCCGACGATCTGCCGCGTCTCGTCAAGCCACAGCAGGTCCGCCTCCACCTGGAGCGCCTTCGACCAGACGCGTGGCGGTGTGCCGTCGTCGAAGACGAGCAGGAGGCCGCGCCCCGGGCGGAAGCGGTCGAGCATCCCGAGCGCGTATAAGCGTCGCTCGGGCGAGTCGGCCACGTCGATCGCCAGCTTGTCCTGCGACAGGGTGAGCGTCAAGACGCCGGAACGGCGCGCGGCGGGACAGAACTGCAGCAGGAGGACGAGCGCCGCGGCGGCCACGGCGATGAGCCAGAGGGTCTTCGTCTGAAACCGGGCCATCGGGCTCCCGAGAGACCCGCATCCGCCGTCGAGGTTATCGCTCTTCGGCGAACGCGACCATCGCGATGTTGCGGGCTCGCTTGATGGCCGTGGTCAACGCCCGCTGGTGGATCGCGCAGTTGCCGGAGATGCGCCGCGGCATGATCTTGCCGCGCTCCGTCAGGAAATTGCGGAGGGTCGGCACATCCTTGTAGTTGATGCCGGCGACCTTGTCGGTGCAAAACCGGCACGCCTTGCGCCGGCTGAAGAACTTCCGTTCCTGACCCGGCCCGCTCCGGGAATCCTTGGCGCCGGACGGCGCCTGGGATGACGAAGGGGGGGAGGGGGGGGTTGGTCGCATATCGACTCCTTATGACAAACGGTGACGGCCGCGGCTCTAGCGTGACGCTAGATAGTTGCCTCGCGTGCGTCGCTCATCACATCAAAACGGCACGTCGTTCTCAACGAACTCTTCGCTGGGGACCGCGTCGGCAGCCGGCGTCGGTTTGGCACCGGTCGCGGCCATGGCAGACCCCGCGCCTCCGGCTCCCGAGGGGTCCCGTTTCGGCAGGAAGTTGACCGCCTGGGCGACGACCTCGTGTTTGCTGCGCTTCTGGCCGTCGTCGGTTTCCCATCGACGCTGCTGCAATCGACCGTCGACGATCACGCCGTGGCCCTTGCTCAAATACTGTCCGCAATTCTCCGCCTGCTTGCCGAACACGACCACGTCGACGTAGCACACCTCGTCCTTGAGCTCCTCCCCCTGCTTGTATCGCCGATTGACCGCCAAGGCGAGCGTGGCAACCGGCGTCCCGGCGGGCGTGAACCGGACCTCCGGATCCTTGGTGAGGTTGCCCATCAGGATGACTTTGTTGAAGCTCGCCATGGTTCACCCCCCGGCAATCGACTCCGTGGCGGCCGCCGCGCCCACGGCCACGTGAGCCGAGGAGGCCGAATGCGCCGCGGCAGCGGCCTCGCGGGCCGCCTCCTCCGCAAGCAACTTGGGATCGCATGTGACCGTCAGGAACTTGATGATGGAGTCATCGAGTCGGTACTGCCGCTCCAACTCGGCGACCAGAGCGCCCGCGCCCCGGAACCGGAAGAAGACGTACGTGCCTTTTTTTTCCTTGCGGACCTCGTACGCCAGCTTCTTCTTGCCCCAGTTCTCGGTTTTCAGGATCTCGCCGCCGCCCTTTTCGAGGATCCCCCGCACCTTCCCGATGGCCTTCCCGATCTCGTCATCGGTCAGGGACGCCTTAAGGATAACAATCGTCTCGTACACCGTCATACAGCCCACTCCTTCCCGCTCTGGCGCCCTCAACCCGGAGGCGAGCGCAATAAAGGGAGATTTTATAGCACACCGGCCGTCGGAAAGCAAGACAACCTCGATTCCGGCCTAAGAAACCGTCCGCGTGATCGGACGTTGGAACCTGCCCCCGCGTCCGCGGGAGCCTGTTCAGGAAGGCGTCAGATGCAAGGCGGAAGGAGGTCTTGCGCGCGGAGCGTACTGAGTCGTACGTGAGCACGCAAGGCCGACTGACAACGCCGCTCTAGCGTGACGGACGAATGCTGCTTCCCGAGATGACCCTTCAAGGACAGGCTCCTAGCCTTGCCGACAGCCGGGTCCGAACGGCATACCCCAGAAGCGGAGAAAGGTCACCCGGTCGAGTGAGGGATACGACGCCAGGCCGATCGCGATGTCCTCCTGGCGCACCGCCATCCGGTAGGTGCCGACCAGGCGATCCCAGCCCGACAAGATCGTGCCGAAGTTGGCGTTGTGCTCGGTGGGCACCCGCGAGTGGTGGATACGGTGCATGTCGGGCGTGACGATCAGCGCGCGGAGGCGCGCGTCCCACGGGCCCGGCAGGCGCAGATTGCTGTGCTGAAACTGGGCGGCGGCCAGCAACATCATCTCAAACACCGCGAGCCCCAGGGGCGGCACGCCGAGTGCGACGATGCACGCGGCCTTCACCCCCGTGGAGACGAGCACCTCCCCGAGGTGGAAACGGAGCGCGGTGGTCACGTCGAAATCCAGATCGCTGTGATGCGCCCGATGGAAGCGCCAGAGAACGGGGACGCGGTGATTCGCCCAGTGGACGCCGTAGAAGATCAGGTCCAGCGCGACGATCGAGGCCGCGACGCGCGGCGCGCCGCCGAGGCCGAGGGTAGCAAAGAGGCCCCACCCCGCATCCGACGCGCGCCCGGCCCACAGCAGGAGGAGCCCGCCGAAGACGAGGTTGACCGCGACCGCGTTCGTCCCCGCGACGCCGAGATTGACGGCGACGTGGCCGAGCTTGGCCTGCACCGGCGCGCGAAACGGCCGCCACGCTTCGAGCGCGAGCAGGAACCCCAGCCCGCCGAACGCCGCCAGCGAGCGAATCAGTCCGACGTGGGCTTCCAGATCAGCCACGTTCACGCGCGGAGAGATCGTGGCGGCCGAGGCGCGTCAACGCGGCTTCGTGCCCTTGAGCACGACGGTCTGCGCCCCGTAGGATGCGGCGACCTCGCGGGTGTCGGGCTCGGGGCTCTTCGAGAAGTAGTCGACGTGCAAGACCGCCTGGACGTCGCGGAAGCCGGCGTCGCGGAACATCCGGAGGCATTCGTCCTCCAACACCGCGCCCACGATGCACTCGGCCCAGAGCTGGGGGTTTTCGCGCGACGATTCCTTGATGGGCTTGCCGAGGACGATGTCCGAAATCTGGATCCGTCCGCCGGGTTTGAGCACGCGGAAGATCTCGGCGAAGCAGCGCGGCTTGTCCGGCACGAGGTTGAGCACGCCGTTGCTGGTGACCACGTCCACCGAGGCGTCGGGCAGCGGGATCTTTTCGGCGTTGCCCTCGATCAGCGTCACGTTCTGGGCGTTCATCTTGGCGGCGTTGGTCCGCGCCTTGTCGAGCATCGCCGGCGTCATGTCCAGGCCGAAGACCGTGCCCCCGGGGCCGACGAGCAGCGACGCGATCAGCACGTCCGTGCCGGATCCCGAGCCGATGTCGAGCACGGCGTCGCCCTCGTGAATCGCGCCTACGACGAAGGGATACCCCACGCCCGCAAACGACTCCGAGGCGGTAGGAGGGATGGCGTCGAGCTGCTTGGCCGGGTAGCCGACGAACTCGCATGCCGCGCGCCCCGTCGGGAAGTGGAACGTCCGGCCCGGACAACTCGCCACGTCGGTGTACATCTGCGACACGGCTTTGAAGATCGAGTCCTTCTTGGTATCGGTGATGGCGACCATGGGGATCTCCTTCGTCGGTGTAGGGGCAGGCCCCTGTGCCTGCCCGGGACGGCCATGGGGGACCGCCCCTACAGGTTATTGGGCCTCAACGATGTCGTTGCGCATCGGCGCGAGCAGGGCGAGCAGCTCCTGCTTCTCGCGCTTCGGCACCTTGTAATGATCCAGCGTCTTCACCAGGTCATCCACCACCGCTTCGAACTCGGCCTGGCTGATCCCCATCCCCGAGTGGGCGGCCTTCATGTCGCGGCCGCCGTAGACGCACGGCCCGCCGCTGGCCTGACAGACGAGATCGACGAGCAACCCGCGGAGCGCCGGCACCCGCTCCGCGGCGGGTTGGTGCCGGACCCGGCCGTCGTTGCCCACCGCCTGCAAAAAGTCGCCGACCACGGCCGTGATGGCCGGCTTACCGCCCAGCCGATCATACAGCGACGGCTCGGGTTTGGACGCGTAGCGGCCGCACCCGACCGCCGCCAGCAGGATGCCGAAACCGACCACCTTCGACCACGATGCACTATGCATGGCTCCCTCCTTCTTTAACGGTTAGAATCGACGCAGGAGTGTCTTGATCCGTTCCTCAAACGACTCGCCCGAGGACTCGCGGCCGGCGTCTCGCAGTTTGTTCTTGAGACGCTGCTCGAACTCGGCGCGCGAGAAGCAACTCCGGCAGACCTCGATGTGGTGCTCGACCTCCCGGTGCTTGGCCGCTCCCAACTCCTGGTCGAGGTACTCCAGGAGGTGCTTAAGCGCCTCGTCACACCCGATCGTCTTCATTGGCTTCATGGGATACCTCAACGGGTTTGCGCGCCGGCTTGGTCAACCCGGCCTCCTGAGCGTGGACCCAGAGCACCTTTTGAAGCTGCCCGCGCGCCCGGGCCAACCGCGAGCGGACCGTGCCGACCGGCACGCCAAGGATCCCGGCAATCTCTCCGTAGGCCAGGCCCTCCAGCTCCGCGAGCACGACCACGGTCCGAAACGTTTCCGGAAGGGCGTCCACGGCCCGTTCGAGGTCCTCGCGGAGGAGCTTGTTGAGAAACTCCTTCTCCGGGTTGCTCCACCACAGCAGGAACGGTTGATGAAGTTCCTCAAACAGCGAGAACGACGCGCCGGTCTCCCCGGTGTCGTCCACCGCCGCGTCGGCCGTCGGGCGCGCTGATCGCCTGCGGCACTCGCTCAGGAACACATTGGTGAGAATCCGAAAGATCCAGGGCCGGAACCGCTCCGCGTCTCTGAGGGACCGCCGGCTCGCCCACGCCTTGGTCACCGCCTCGGCCACCAGATCCTCCGCGTCGTGCCGGTTCTTCGCCAACCGCAACGCTGCCCCCAGCAGTTCGTCCAGCAGGCCGATCACCCGGCTTTCAAACCACTCGCGGTCCATCGTCACGATCACCGGGGCACCCCCGCGTTGGACTCACCCGCTTAGACGCACACGATCGGAAAAAGTTCCTGAAAAACGAGAAGAGAAGGGACATCACGACCCGCATGATATGGGGACGGACGCGGAGGGAGGACTGTGAGGACGCCATCGGGCGCCGCGCTCTCGCGGCTGCCGGCGCCCGGGGTCGAACCGGGATGGGGTTGCCCCCGAGGGATTTTAAGTCCCTTGCGTCTGCCTATTCCGCCACGCCGGCGCGCCGCGGGATGGCGGCTGACCACGGGGACAGCCGGTCGATCACCCGCCGGGCGGGGAGGACGGGGTCGGGGTCGGATGCTTGATCTGCTCGACCATTTGCCGGAGCTGGGCCGTCTGGGGATGATCGGGGTGCGCCTTCATCAGCGTCTCCCACCGCGCGATCGCTCCCTTTGCGTCTTGCTTGTCCTCCAGCAGAACCACCCCGAGGTTGTACAGCGCCCCGGCGTTCTTCGGCTCCTTGGCCAGCACGCGCTTGAGCTCGGCGATCGCCTCGTCCGGCTTGCCGAGGTAGCGCAACGCCACGGCGAGGTCCATCCGGGTGGCGGTGCGGTTCGGATCGACCTTGAGCGCGCGCTCGTACCAGTCCTTCGCGTGATCGAAGCGTCCCAACGACATGTTCGCGTTGCCCATCGCGGCGAGCGCCTCGACGTCGTTCGGATCCTTGTCGACCCTCGCCTTGTAAGCGATGATTTCCTCGATGACCTTCGCCATCTTCGGATCGGCCGGCGCTCCCGATGACGCGGCGGGGGGCGGCGCATCGGACCCCGGCGGCTTGTCTTTTTTTTCACACGCGACAACGGCGCCGACGAGAAGGGCGAGGCCGAGACACCACCACGGCTTTGAACTGAGGGGGAACCGATGCACGGCGGGGATTCTAGCCAAAGGCGTCATGGTGTGTCAACCGGCGGTCGACGGCAACGGGGACAGGGGGCGGTCAGCCCCGGGTATTCTTCGTCCCGGCGGACGCCTGAAACGTGTGGACCCGGGACCGTCCCCGGGTCTTCGCCTGGTAGAGGGCGTAGTCGGCCGCCCGCAACAGCCCCTCCTTATCCCGGGCGTGCTCGGGATAGGCCGCCACGCCGAGACTCGCGGTCAGGGTCATCGTCTGGCCCTCGGCCGTGAAGGGCACGCCCGCCAGGCGCCGGAGGATGCGTTCCGCCACGACCAGGGCGTCGTCCAGCACTGTTTCGGGCATGAGCACGAGGATTTCATCGCCGCCGTACCGCCCGACGATATCCGTCGTCCGAATGCTCGCGCGGATGGCGTCGCAGAACCGACGAATCGCCGCGTCGCCGGTCGCATGACCGCACCGGTCGTTGATGTCTTTAAGGCGATCGAAATCGCTGAAGATGAGCGCGAAGGGCCTCGCACGGCGGCCGGCCTTCATGAACTCCTCCGCCAGGCGGTCCTCGAACGCCCAGCGATTGGCGAAACCGGTTAAGCCGTCGATCGTCGCCAGCCGCTCGGCCTCCTCATGCAGTCGGATGACCTTGAGCGATTGCGAGGCGTCGTGGGCAATCGTGGCGACAAGGTCTTGATCGGCCGTCGTATACGTACCATGGATCTTCTGCATCGCGTAGAGTTCGCCGCGCAACGCGGTTTCCGCAAACAGCGGCACCGCCAGCAGCGTGCGCAGCGGGGGGGAGCACGGCAGCCTTCTCAACCGCGGGTCGTCACCCTTCTCGCCGATACAAAGCGGACGGCGGCTCCGGGGCAGCTTGGCGATCATCTCGCGGATCCCCGGATCCGACAACCCGGCGACGAACGGCGCGACGCCGGACTCGACCACCTGGATGACCCGTTCCTCGTCGTTGAAGAGCGCGAGCACGGCGTAGCGGGACTCCGTCAACGAACGCGCCAGGTCGGTCAACGTCTGATAGAGCACCTCGCGCGAGCTCTCCTTGCTCAGCGCGCGGCTGGCCGTGTAGAGCGCTTCAAGTTGCCGCGTGTGCTGCTGCACCTGCTCTTGCGACGCGCTGAGGTGGTCGGCCAGATCGTTGAAGGCCTGCCCGACTTCACCGATCTCGTCCCGCACCTGCACCGGGATCCGCGCCGATCGACCGGCTTGCAGGTCGATCACGCCGCGGTGCAGCGCCAGCAGGGGTTTCGTCACCCATCGGGTGAGGAGAAAATAGAACGCGATCATCCCCAGCGGCGTCGCGAGCACCAGGCCGATGAGCAGGCGATTGACGTGGGCCGATTTGGCGGCGGCGGTCTTCTCCCGCCTCGTCATATCGTCGGCCGCGATCTGATGCAGCCGCGACGCCCGGCTAATGATGTCGTCGGACAGGCGATTGACGTCCTGCATCAACCGGATCACGTCGGGATTGCCGACCGGCCGGTCGACGAAGAGCACGTCGACCGACATGGTCCCCAACTGGATCACCCGATCGTTAATCTCGCTCGTGACCGTGGTCCACTCGATCCCCCCATCGAGATGCTGCAGTTCGTTCAACCGTTGGGAGATGTCGGTGATCGAACGGTCGAACGCGTCGCGGTGCCTGACGTCCTCGGTCAAAAGGTAGTCGTTGAGGGGCACCAGCAGACGGCTCAATCCGAGCTGAAGCCGATCGGTCAGGCTGATCCTCGCCGCCAGCCGTTCCATGTCGTGAACGCTCGCCGCCAGATCGCGGACCACGAACATCATGCCGACGACGACGACCATCGCGACCATCGCCGCGCCCAGAAACACCACGGAGAGCTTGGTGCGGAGGCGCAGGGTCACGGGGAGGGCACCACGAAGAGCACCTTCACTTCCGGCATATCATGAACCAGCGAAGCCGGGAGGTATCCCACGCTGTTGCGGCGGGTCGCCACCACGCCAAGCATCGCTTCGGGTCCCGCCACGACCTTGGGCAAGGTGGCGCCCTCCTGGAAGACGCGCTGCAGCCAGTGGAGCTTGTACTCCTTGAGCGTCCGACCGACGACGCGGGACAGAAACGTCGCCTTCGCGTCGCCCTCCGGCAGGTGGAGCACCACGACCATCTCGGGGCCGACGAACTGCCGCTCGCCGAGATACAGCGCGCGGACGTCCGGCAGCGTCAGCGAGGTCAGGGGGCCGCCGACGTTGACGATCACCGCGATGTCTTCGGCCCGCACCACGGATGCGACGCCCACCCCCGCCAGCGCCGCCAGTAGACACAGCGCGGCCGCCGCCCACCACCCTGCAACTCTGGCTCGGCGGCCATCAACTCGCCGGCCGGCCAACAACGCTAAAAACCGAATGCCCATTGGAGTTCGGCGATGTGGCGGATGTGGTCATCGGCCCGCGAATCCCGCCGATACTGGGCCTTCAACACGCTGTGCAACGGCTCCACGTCGTGGCGAATCCCCACGATCAGTTGGTGACGGTCGACCGCCGCGTTCAGCGCGACCAGGTAGGGATCGGCGGCGTCCGTTTCCAGCCACTCGACCCGCGCAAAGGGCATCGTCGCATCTCGGAGTTTCCAGGCCCCTTGCAGATACCCCGCCCAGGCGACGGCCGAGGGGTTGGCGAGACGCCAGCCCTCCGCGATCCACTCCAGGCGCGTCCCCAACCGCGCGACCTCCATCCCGATAACCGATTCCCGAAGCGACGGGACATCGAACGCGTAGGTCGTTCCCGAGAGGCCGACGGTCAGTCCGGGCAGAGCGGCGTGACCGCCGACAATTCGGAGCGCCGCCTGTTTGGATCGCTCGCGATCCTGCACGCCGTCGGTCACCTTCAACACCTGATTCGTGGTGTCGATCTCCGGACCGTTCCCGATCTCCAGTTCGTAGTGCAGGCTGGTCGGGCCGCGCCGCAGGGTCCCGGCGAATTCGACGCCGACGAGGTGCGTCGGGAGAACCCAGTCGTAGGCCAGGACGAACGGGCGGTCGATGGTGGGGAAGAAGTACCGGGCGTGGTGGTAGGTGCGATTCCAATACCCGATCGCGGTATGGACGCGCCCCGCCCGGACGACGAGCCGATCGCTGAACGTGTAGCCCACCCAGTACCGCTCGACCTCGAACTCGGTCGGGTCCTCGTCCAGCTCAATCGCGGCCTCGAACAGGAACGTCAACCGGTCGCCGGATCGGGCGGTGCTGTACAGGCCGATCTCGCCCAGTCCGAACGCGGGCCGCTGTTGCCCGCGAGGCGTGCTCGAGGCGTTGAGGTCCCCGAACACCCCGAGGTTGAGGCCGAATCGGGGCCGAAGCTCCTCGTGCTCCTGCTCGACCTCGCGCAGCGATTGAGCGGCTTCAAGGCGCTCGATACGGTCCTGGAGGCTGCGAATCGTTTGCCGGAGACCGTCCGCGTCGTATGGGGGTGGGCTTTCGCCGTACACGGGGGTGAGAAGAAACACCAACGCGAGTCCTGCGGTCAAACCCGTCATGCCCACGCGCCATCCGCCCTGATGATCGCGTCTCATGCGCGCCAAGAATAGCAGAGATTCGTCGTTGTGCTAGAGACGATCGTCTTGAGGGGGGACGCGGCCGCGAGCAGGCGGCCGTCGACTCACCGAGCCCGACCGGGCGTCGCGGCGCCCTTCCCCATCTCGGATTCGATCTTCGCGATCTGCGTGCTCACGTCCCCGGCCGCCGGCGCGTTGGGGTACAGCGCGAGCCAGCGCTTCCAGATGTCGAGGGCCGCGGCGGAATCCTTCTTGTCGTAGTAATAGAGGAAGCCGAGGTTGTACATCGTGGGATCGTGCTTGGGGTCGTAGCCGAGGTTCTTGTTCAGTTCGGTGAACGCCCAATCCGGCTTACCCCCATATTGGTACGCGATCGCCAGGTTCGTCCGCACGTCGAGATCCCTGGGGTTGATCGCCAGCGCCCGCGTGTACAGATCCTGCGCGGCGTCGAAGCGCGAAATCATCATGTTGGCATTGCCCAGCGAGATGAGCGCCTCGAGGTCCTTCGGGTTCTTGTCGAGGCGGGCCTTGAAGGCGATGACGTCCTCCATGGGATTCCGCGTCCCCGCCGGCAGCGGGCGATCGGTCGCCACGTCGGTCGATGCGCCGGAGGGATTGATCGGGGGATGATTTGGAGGAAGCGGGGCCCCCGTTGACTGGGCATCCGTACGCGTCTGGGCCTCTCCGACGGGCTCGGGGAGGTTGATGCTCGCTTCTTTTTGGCAAGCGGCCGCGAACGCCGCACTCACGACGAGAACCACAATCCCTTGATAGCGACCCATGCTCCTCCTACTCTCGATGACGCCGACGAACCGAATAGGGACTCGTCGGGTGTGGGACGGCGATCCTCCTGAGGGGATACGCCGTTGGACTCGATGACGCGAGCACCGTCGGGTAATTTTATGAGGAACAGGCCGGACGAATCAAGCCGGCGAACACCATCCCGTCTCTAATTGCTCAGCGCGGGAGACCGGAACCGCTTCATCTGTTGCAGTAGATTGTAGTTCAGCGTCATCGTATCACGGTAGAGGTTCCGCGGGGCGGAAAACTCCAGCGGCAACAGATCATCGGTGTTGAGCGTCGCGCCGGCCGTCAGGCGGAGAAAATCATGATCGTCAAGGTAGAACATGTTCAAGATCGCTTCCGGCGACGCCAGCCCGCTTGACTCGAAATCCTGCCGTATACCGGGATGGCGAGAAAACAGATCGTGGACGCGTCCGAGGCCGACCACTTGAGGCTGGGATGTCCCGATCAAGATGAAATCTCCCGCCACGGGAGTCCAGAGCGACGTGTGGGGGAACACCGCCCGGAAAGAGGCCGCGACCATTTGCAGGTCTTCTGGCGCCATGGCGTATCCGTGAACCCACTGCGCCATGATACCGTCCTCCGTGAGGCTGGCTCGCGCTCGCTGAAAGAATTCGACCGTAAACAGCGTCGCGACGCCCCCGATCCATGGATTCGAAGGCTCAGAAACGATCAGATCGTACCGGTTCTTGGTGGTGAAGAGGAAATTCCGCCCGTCGGCGACGATGGTGCGCACCCGGCGATCGGAGAGCGCGTGGCGGTTCTCTTGGACGAAAAATGCGGATGCTTCGATGACCGCTGGCTCGATCTCCACCACGTCGATTCGTTCGAGTTCGTACTGGGTTAACGCTCCTACCGTGATCCCGCCGCCCAGACCGATCACGAGGGCAGCCTTGGGATTCTGGTGCATGAGGGCTGGAAGATGCCCGAGCATCAACTGTGTCGACATGTCCGTCCCCGTACTGGCGTCGGTCTTGCCGTTGACCCGAAGGGACCGTTCATTGTTCCCTTGGTGGACACTCACCGTGGAACTGATCCCATCTCGGTAAAAGAGAACCCACTCCTCGATGCGCTGGCGCCACGGCCCTCCGCCGCGGGTATAGTACTCCGCGTAGGTGGACACCCCACTGCTCATCACAGCCAGATCCCACCTTGGCACCACGGCGACCGCAACAGCCCCGCAGAGGATCGCTCCCCACGCTGCCCATCGCGCTCGCGCCCGCACGCTGATGGCAAGCACCACCACCAGCCCGATGAGCAGGTTCACGAAAATGGCAGCCCGAATCGTGTCCTGGACGCCGAGTAGCGGGATCAGCACAAACCCCGCACCGAAGGAGCCACCTATCGCGCCGGCGGTGTTGTACGCGTAGACACGGCCGACGGAGAGCCCGACTCGCGACGGCTGCGTGCAGATCACGTGGATCACGCACGGCAAGGCCGCGCCCAAACACAACGTCGGGAGGATCATCACCAGAATGCTCAAGACAATCTGCAGCGCGACGATGGCCCCCGGAGCGTGGGAGATCATAAATCCCAACAAGAAGACGTCGGGGAGACGATCAAACAGCGCCAGCACGACGAGCGAGAGTAGCGCCGCGGCAATCTGGAGCGCGGCAAAGAGCCTTGGGGTCGCCGGCACGCGCGACGTCCGACGCGCGGCCCACGCGCTGCCGGCTGCAATGCCGATCAAGAAACTCAGCAGAATAGCGCTGAACGCGTACGTCGTGCTGCCGATGACCAGCGTGAGGGCGCGCGTCCACGCCAACTCGTAGACCATCGCCACCCCGCCGGACAGTGCCGCGCCCAGCAATAGGAGCCGGGCATATCGTGGTTCCGTCGCGGCGGATGCGCTGACCGCGGCAGGCGGCGGCTCCGCCGGTAACGCACGGGCTGTTTCACCCCAAACACGGGTGGCGCAGAGAATACCGATCCCCACGGCGACGTTCAACATCGCGGTCACGAGCAGAGTCATGTGCATCCCCAGCGCGGGGAGCAGATGAAAGCCGACCAGATACGTCCCTGCGACCGCGCCGAATGTGTTCCACGCATACAACGCGCCGACCCGGCGCCCGACCGCACCGCCCCGTTGCACCACGAAGCGACTCAGCAGCGGGAACGTGGCGCCCATCAAGCTGGTTGGCACCAACAGGATCGCGGTGGACAAGGCGAATTGGAACAGGGTCAACGCCTCGAACGACGGCTCGAAGGTGCGGGCGTACGACAGGTAGGCCAGGCGAACCGCGTCGATCAGGCTCGGGGTCAGCAGCGCGTACACCCCGATGGCGATCTCCAGGCATGCGTAGATGACAAGAAGGTTGCCGATCCGATCGACGCGCCGCCCGCAGAGGAGACTGCCGAGCGCCAAGCCGCCCATGAAGGCGACCAGCACGGTGGTGATGGCGTGCACGGTGTGGCCGAAGATCAGGCCCAGCATCCGGACCCACACCAATTCATACATCAGACCGGCGGCGCCCGAGAGGAAGAAGCCGAGCACCACGAGGCCCGCGAGCGGGATCGGAACGGAAGACCGTGGCGACGAAGGGTTCGGTGAACTGCGCGTGGAAGAGACTTTCTAGGGTGTCGCGGAGGACGCGTCTTTCGCGCAGCGAAACCCGCCGTCGGCCAACCCCACCTGCGGCGGCGCGAAAAACCGATAGGCCGCGCGGTACTGCGTGGGCGAGTCGTGATGAATGCCCTCCCAGCCTCCGCCGCGGACGACCTTGAATTTTTCGCCGTAATGGTCGCTCGTGTCCGTGTTACCGGGATAGGGACCATACCAGTCCTCAACCCATTCCCACACGTTCCCGATCATGTCATAGACGCCGTAGGGACTCTTGCCCCCTTCATAACTACCCACCGGCGCCAGCGCCTTGCGGTCTCCCCCCATTCCCGTGTTGGCGAGAGTCACATCGAACGCTTCGCCCCATGGAAACTCGCGGCCATCCGAGCCTCGGGCGGCCTTTTCCCACTCTGCTTCGGTCGGAAGTCGCTTGTCCTTCCACTGACAGAAGGCCCGGGCCTCGTCCCATCGCACCTGCGTCACCGGCTGTTCGGCGGCACCCTCGGGATATTGATCGTTTTCCCAGAAGGGCGGGGCAACGACGCGCCGCGCCTGCACAAACTCCCGGTATTGGGCGTTGGTCACTTCATAGCGATCGATCCAAAACGCCGGCAGCGACACCTTATGAGCGGGATGTTCATCCACGTACAGCGGCTTGAGCATCACGAAACCTTTGGGCGGGTGCGGATCGACCTTGTCGCTCCCCATCACGAATTCGCCAGCCGGGATCAGGACCATCCCGGGCTCCGGGATCGCGTGTGGAGACCACGGCCAGGGACGGCCGGTCGCCCTCGCCGCCAGCACGATCGCGAGGCCGACCACCGCGACAAGCGCGAGCCATGCCCACACGCGTGGACGGATCATGGGCCGGCCGACCGGGCGCAGCGGAATCCGAACGTTTCCATCCGCGAGGCGGGGTTGAAGAACGCCCGGTTGAACGTCGGGGCATGGGAGCCGCACCCGTAAAACGTGCACTTGTTGAACCCGCCGCCCCGCGCCACTTTGTACCGCTCGCCGTAATTGTCGTCGGGCTCGTGATTGCCGGGATACGGTTTGTACCAGTCTTCGGTCCAGTCCCAGACATTCCCGGCCACGTCGTAGAGGCCATACGGACTGCGTCCCTTGGGGTACGATCCCACTGGCGTGGTGTGCCCGATGTGGGATTCGGCGATATTCGCGCGGCTCACGTCCATCGTATTGCCCCAGGGATACATCCGGCCGTCGGTTCCGCGCGCCGCCTTCTCCCACTCGACCTCGGTCGGCAGACGCTTGCCTCGCCACTCGCAGTACGCTTTGGCCTCAAACCAATTGACGTTGGCGACCGGATGACGGGCACGGTCGGGCGGAAAGTCGCCGCCGGGCCAAATACCCTTGGACGACCCCCCGGTAGCCCGGAGATAGTCGCGGTACTCGGCGTTCGTCACCTCGTACAGGTCGATGTAGTACGGGGCAGGCAGATTCACGACGTGCAGGGGACTCTCGTCCGGGTGGCGATCGTTGGAGCCCATCTGAAACGGACCGGCCGGAATGCGGACCATGCCTCGACGGGCGTCTGCGGCGTGCGATGGACGCGCCGCTGCCTTGGGCGTAGAGGACACGGGCATGGCAATCGATGACGCGGCCGCCGAGGCGGAGTCGTCGTGGCAGGCGACGCAGTCGGTCCGTTCCGACGTCCGCTGCACGAGGGCTTGGATGACGGAGGGAGCGTGGCACCGCCGGCACGCCTGCCCGGTCGTGAGATGTTGGGTCTCCACGTGGAGAGCAAGGGGCGGAGCGGCCTGAGAGGACGTGCGCAGACCGAACAGCGTCAGAACGAGCAGCGCCAGCGACGGCACCGCAAGTAGGAAAAACAGGAGCCACGACCTGGAACCGAGGACCGACTTGAGAGACACGCTACAGCGTGACCTCCGGGGCCTTCCACACCTTGCCCTGCTGAAGCAACTGATCGAGCCACGCCTGCCGTTGGGCCTGCCACTTCTGCTCCCGAAGCAGGTGGACGATGTGGTCGCGGTGATCGGCCACGGTTTGGCTCGCCGCCGCCCGCCGCTCCTCGAGCTGAATGATGTGGTAGCCGAATTGGGTCTTCACCGGCGCGCTGATCTCCCCGATCTTGAGAGCCGAGACCGCCTGGTCGAACTCTGGCACCATCTGCCCCTTCGCGAACCAGCCGAGCTCGCCGCCCTCGCCCTTGCTCCCTTCGTCCTTGGAAGACTTTTGGGCCGCCTCCACAAACTCGACGTGCTCGTCGTTGATTGCGCGCAAGACCTCGCGGGCCTGCTCCTCGCTGTCCACCAGAATATGGCGCGCGCGGGCGGCGTCTTTGAGGAACTCTCCCTTGTTCTGTTCGAAAAACGCCGCCACTTCCTCTTCGGAGACCGGAATCGCCTCCTGCATCGCGAGGGTGACCCGTTGGAGCGCGATATAGTCGCGGATGTCGCCCTTGAGGGTTTGCGGCTCGGTGCCACTGGCTTCGAGTTTCTTGGCAAACTCGGCGGGTCCGCCGAACCGGGCCTGGGTGGCCTCGTACTGCTCTTGCACCTCGGCGTCGATCACCGACACCTTCAACCGCACGGCTTCGTTCTGGATCAGGCGCTGCTGGATGAGGGTC
>Ga0184615_10000548_pt1 | contig 20649 bp, 16 predicted proteins | sample PLM4_65_coex_FD_133134 | JGI IMG/M metagenome (GOLD analysis project Ga0184615, IMG submission 133134) | Groundwater sediment microbial communities from an aquifer in East River, Colorado, USA - PLM4_65_coex | ecosystem: Environmental > Terrestrial > Soil > Riparian zone | place: USA: East...
GCTGCCCAGCCACTCCCGCTTGGCCATGCTGAAGCCGGCGCGAAACTCGTTGGCGATGTCGGCGCCGGACGAGGTCAACCCCACGGCGCCAGTGAGGTCTCGTCCTTTGAGGCTGGTCCCGGCGCCGTTGAAGAGGTCGGACCCGAGCAGCGGATTTCCTTCCTTCCAGCTGGCAAAGCCGAGGCGCGCCAGCAGATGATTTATCCGCCCGACCTGCCAATCGAGCCGCGCCTGAGCGTGGCCGCCCTTCCAGCTGCGCAGCACCGGAGCCGCGAAGAGTCCAAGGGCGGTCTGGTAGGTGGCGGACCCGATCGCCGGTACCTGCTCCGCGAGGGAAGCGGGCTGCCCGTTGAAGCGGCTGGTATCGTTTGCCCAGGGAAGCGCGGTCGGCTGCTCCAGCGACTGGTACCCGCCTTCGATGAACAGATGGGCGGTGTCGGGAACGATTGCAGCGTTGAGCGCGGCGCCTACCTGGAATGAGGTCGCGCTGCTGTCGCCGGGATTGTCGAGTGAGTTCTGACCCAGTTTGGCCGAGGAGAAGGTTGCATAGGGGGCAAACGAGAAGCCGCGCCCGCTGCCGTTGCGGCTCTGGGCCGATACCAGCGTCCCGGGCACACCCCTCCACTCGGCATCACTCGCGAGCCCGAGGAATTGCACCTGGTTGAGCGCATTCCGTTGGAGGACCGGCGTCGTGACCGGCTCGGCCCGGAGGCCCGGATGCCGGAGCATCGTCTCCAGCACCCCGTCGACGAAGAGGCGGCTTTCCGAGATCGGGAGTCCGCCCGCGCCCAGCCCGAGTCCGCCGCGGCCGTCGCCCGGGGCGATCAGCGAGGTCGCCGCGCGGCCTAACCCGGCAAGATCGCTGGGCCGGTCGAAGGGCGTGAGCGCGCTTCCCGAAATAAGGAACCCCGCCGCGGGTCCACCGCGGGCACCCGGGTTCGAAACTTCGGTCACCGAGGTGATCGGCGGAGGACGCCGCTCGATCGTGATCACCACCACGGTCGAGGTCCCCGCGGTGACGATGATACCGGTTGAGCGGAGCGGCTGATAGCCGATCTGCTCCACCAGCACCCGGTATTCTCCGGGCGTGAGGAGTCGCGCATTGAAGCGCCCTTCGCGGTCGGTAGCGAGCGAGAGGAGCAGGGCCCCCGCCCGGGACTCGAGTGTGACCGCCGCGCCGGCGACCGGCTCGCCATCCGCAGTTTGCACGGTACCGCTAAGGCTGCCCGAGGTGAGACTCTGGCCCTCGAGCGACGAGATGCAGAATAAGAGCTGGCTCATCAAGCCCAAGCCGAGCAGAATTTTACCTCGGTGTAGAGCCACGGACGCCCGCATAGCGCTCCCGGTCGGTGGAATCGGAGGAGTTGTTCCCCGGTGCAGGAGGGATGCCACAATTCGCCCACATGGAGTGGCCGAGAGGGGCAATACTCTCAACACCTGTTGCGCAAAGCTGTGCACGGTGTGGGGGGAAAGCAACAGGACCCCGATGGATGACGGGGTCCCGTTTCTGGTGCCGGGTTGTGGTAGTCTATCGTCGCGGGGCCGCTCTCCCACCGAGCTCCATGAGTTTCCCCATCAACATCGCACTGGGGATGGCGCCGGTCCGGTCGGAATAGGCGAGAAAGTCGCCGACATCATAGCGTCCGTTCCCATTGCTCAGCAGGTCGAGCATCTGGCGTTGCAGTGCGCTCATCGACGGACTTCCGAAGAGCGCCGAGGCCGCCGCATCGGGCGCGACCGCGTCCGCGCCGGAGACCACGGTCTCGGCCACGATGAGAAACACCTCGCGATCATTTCCGGCCCCGGCGGAGAACACGAGGGAATCCTGGCTGATCCCGTATCCCATCCCGCTGAAATCGCGGCGCCAGGAGATCCACCGGGGGCCCTGCCCCGATCCGGTCGAAAGCTCGATCCAGGAGGCGGTCGTGCCCACCGACCAGGCGAGCCCCGGCTCAACCTCGACATAGACCGAGTCGCCGGTTGCGGCCAGGTCCTGGTCGGCGCTGCTGCTGTTCGAAACGGTGGTCGATCGCCTGACGAGAACGAGTGGAGGTGGAGGCGGTGCGGTGGTTCCCTCCATGGACTCGCGCGACCGCGAGAGGCCCCAGCCATACTGATCGTCGAGGCCGGGCGCTCCGAGATCGAGCGCCCCCTGCCGGAGGCGCGTCAGCATTTGGGTGCGGCTGATCCCGGGATAGCGCGCGAGCAGGAGCGTAACCAGACCGGCCACGTGCGGCGCGGCCATCGAGGTTCCTGTCTTGTATCCGTAGCCGCCGGGTACGGTGCTCAGGATCCCGTCGCCGGGAGCGGAGATGAAGAGCTTCGGTCCGTAGTTGGAGTAGCCCGAGCGGTTGTTCTCGGCATCGAGTGCGCCGACCGACAGCGCGTCGGTGTAGGCCCCGGGGTACGTGAGGGTCGAGGCCCCGTCGTTCCCCGCCGACGCCACGATATACACACCCAGGGCGCTGGCGGAGGAGATCGCCGATTGGTAGCTGGTGTTGATGGTGGTCCCGGCGATGCTGATGCTGATGACCTTGATACCGTTGTTGACCGCCCAGTTGATTCCGGCGATCTGCCGGGACTGGTAGGCCATGCACGATCCACCCACGTCCTCGAAAACCTTGATCGCATAGAGGGCGGCATCCGGAGCCACCCCGACCACGCCAATGTTGTTGCGGCGAGCGGCAATGGTTCCCGCCACGTGGGTACCGTGTCCGTCGCACAGGGCGAGGTCGTCGGCCCAGGCGGAAGGAGAGGTGTTGCCGGTCATGGCGTCGTACCCGCCGGCAAAGAGCAGGTCGGGATGGTTGTAGTCTCCGCCGGAATCCAGGTAGGCCACCTTGACTCCCGCGCCGTAGGCGGCGAATCCGCCAAGTGCCCAGGCCTCGGGCGCCGTCACCCGGGGGACGCCCCACGGAATGTCCTCGGTGTACCGTGCGGTCCTCCCGAACGAGCGAACCGCCAGAGGCATCGCCACGTCGGACTCGACGTATTCGACATTCGGGTCGTCGAGCAGCGCGTCGAGACTCGCTTCGGACACCTCGCCGAACACCGCCGGGATGATGCTGACCCGGCCGCGCACGTGGAGGCCCTTGCGCTCGAGATTACGCGTGATGCCCTGCGCGGCGGCATCGCCGACCGCCGAACGGCCCGGAGCGATCATCCCGCGCGACAGCGCGTTGGGGCGCATCCCGATGATCACCCGATAGCCCGCGGCACGTACCCTCTCCTTGAGTGCGATGCGACCTTCGATCTGCGCCCGCTTCTGCTGCGCTCGAAGCTGGGTTGCGGCGAACAACAGGAGCAACCCGATCATGAGCGCTCGGCCGGGGTGCTGGAAGAGCGCGCGGACCGCGCGCAATAGCCTGAGGTACCAGGACTCCGGCGCCGGAGGAAGGATCAGGTACTCGTACCTCATCGCGTGACCCTCGCGGCGTAACCCTGGCCCAGCTCCTGGAGCTGGTAGGTCCCCCGGGCGGCAGCCTCATCCACCGTGGCGACGTAGAGCGACACCTTGCGGGTGTCCGGAACCCAGATCCGGGCCACAATGCCACTGGCGATGCGTCCCGTGATGAGGATTCGCGCGATTCCGCTGCTCAACGAGGCGAAGCCGCCGGTGCTGGAGAGCTGGAGCGAGTCCATCGCCGGACCGGCCACGCTGAGCTGGACCGCTCCGTCATCGGCGCGGGGAGTGGTCAGGTCGAGGGAGAGCCAGCCCGGCGTGGGGCGATCGGGCTCCGGCGCACGCGAGGTCACGAGCTCGCCACTACCGCATGCCGTGGCAAGGAGGACGATCAGAAGCAGGACGAGGGGCCTGAGTATCCGGATGGTGTGATCACTGGACGCGAGGCGGCGGGACGGCGTGCACGTGTAGGTCACTGAACAGCTCCGAAAGTCGAACCGCGGGACGACGCGTGCACCGAGCAGCGATGCGCGCGCAGACCAAAAGGCAAGAGATGTTCCATCGCTGCATCCTCATGCGCGCGCGAATAAGGCGCCGCGGAGGTCCCGATTAGGTCGAATTATTGGCAGTTTCGTGAGGCGGCGGGCATACTCGGCTGATTCCTGACGTGCACGAATCTCTGACAGGTGGAGAATCGCGAATCACCGTGCGAGATAGGAGGTGAAAAAAGCAGCGCGCCCCGGCATGACCGGGGCGCGCACTCGAAGCCTGAAGCGGACCCGCTCAGACCTCGATCAGCTCTTGCGACGGCGGACGAAGCCGGCCCCGGCCATGCCCACGAGGCCAAGGGCGAGCAGGCCCATCGTTGCCGGCTCAGGAACGGTAGTCAGATCGCACCCGGCGGGCGGCGAATTGGCCGTCCAAACTCCGGGAGAAGTCTGTGAGACGACCAGCTTGGTGGACGACGAGCAGGTCCCGCCCGGGCTGCCACCCTGATCGTGGACCGCGAACTGCACGTTGGAAAGGTCGTAGGCACCGGTCAGCGTGAAGGTAAACCAGACCTCTTCGCCGGTATTCAAGGAATTGGCGAAGTCCGGGGCGGGATTGTTGGCATCGCCGCCGACCGCGGTCCCGAGGATCCCCGCTCCGCTCAGCCCGGTCGGCGGGACTCCCAGCGTCCAGTTGCTCGTCGAGGTACCCTGATTGGCAAAGCTGAACGAGGTGGCACCGACTCCCGCACCCAAGTTGGAAATGCCGATCGCGGTGAAGAAGCTGGCCAGGTCGCCGGAGGTGTTGGTCACCTTGAGCAAGACCACGTCGCCGGTGAGCGTAGCGGAAAACGTCGCGCAAGTCGTGAAATTGTCACCCCCGCAGTAGTTCCCGCCGAACCCGGCAGGGAACTGCGCCTGAGCCGCCGGCGCGGCGGCGAGTAATGTCCCGGCGAGCGCTAAATACCGTCCCGATTTCATAACACCATCTCCTGAAGCATTGAGGAAGCCATCTCGCCGAGCTGCCTTGTTCGTGTCGTCCGAAAATCACGGAGTGCGAACTCTGGACCTTGCTGGTATTCGCAACCCCAAGATACCGATACCCAGGAAGACCACCGGGTACACCGTGCCCTGAATCAGCGCTTTGGTGATCGCCTTTTTCAATCCCATCAACGCCAGTGGTTCGGTGACCGCCCGCAGCGCCAGCGGAATCGTCAGGGCGTAAATCACCAATGCCACCAGTAGGAAGACGCCAAACGCTGCCGACCAAACGCCTACGGCACGCACGGCGAATTTGCGACCCCTCGCAATCGACCCCGAGAAGAACAACAGCGTCGCCATGGTGACCAGCGGCAGGCTGTCGAACACCCGGGAGATCGTCCCGAACTCCCACTGGGGATTGCCTAAGTGGATCGGGTACAGCGCCAACGCCAGATCCCCATACGCAACCGCTGCAAGTCCCAGCCCCACCCACGTCATCAAACGCCACGCGGTCCCTGGATCCTCCGGATAATCAGCTACCCGCAGGGGCGGCGCATTGCCCACCAAGATTTGTCGTTCGGTCATCCGGTGGGTCTCGGCGAATTGTAGTTAACTGAATAGATATTGAGCATGAATCGAGCCTTGACAGTTAAAAGCAATGCAACCGTAAGCCACTACGCCACAAGAACTTACGGAATGCATAATATTAAGATAACATAATGTTGTCTGATATGCTGATGCCACGCAACAGGGCGCTTCCTACAGCCGAAAACCGGTCCATCGAATCTTGGAACTTCAGCCACGACAACCGTTTTCGCGCTCGACTGAAATACCTCTCCCGTTCACTCGGCGCAATCCCTTATTGTTCGAGAAAGATGCCCCTGCCTCCCATCTCCTTCCGCCAGCGCATCCTGCTCGTGCTCCTCCTCCTGGGCGCGGTGCCGGCGGCGTTACTGGGAGGCGGATGGGCGGCGACGCTGCTTCGAATGAATCCTGCCCGCTCCAGCCGTGCTGCCCTCGAGCCGGTGAAAACCAGTGGACGGGAGCTGCTCCGGGTCCTCGACACGACGCGGATGAGCCCCGCGGAGCACCGCGCCCTCCATGCCCACATTCGGGCGCTCGAGAATTCCCTGACCCTGTCGCAGCGCGGGTTCTTCTATAGCCGGCTCAAGACGGTGGGACTGGCCCTGGCCGTGGCGGCCCTGAGTCTCCTCCTCTTATATGCCACCCTGCTCGTGGTGCGAAGCCTGTCCCGGCAGCTCAGCAGGCCGATCGATGAGCTGCTCGGCTGGACCGCGCGAATCCGGCGCTACGAACCCCTCCCCCCGGAAGAGGCTGACCGGCGCGGCGCACCGGAATTCGCTTCACTCCGAACCGCTCTTCGCGAGACCGCCGCCTCCCTGCAGCAGGCCCGGCACGCCGAGCTCGATTCGGAGCGGCTCCGGGCGTTCCGCGAGGTGGCCCGCCGGGTTGCGCACGAAATGAAAAACCCGCTTACGCCGGTGCGGTTCGCGATCGGGCAGTTGGACAAGACCGCTCAGCCCGAGCAACAGGAGGCGCTCGAAGTGTTGCGGGTGGAGACCGCCCGGCTCGAGCATCTGGCCCGTGATTTCGCCAACCTCGGTCGCCTCCCCGAGGGGCCGGCGGCGATGGTGGACCTGGGCGAGCTCCTGAACGAGCTCCTCCGAACTTCCTTGCCCGAACCGATGCGCTACTCGGTAACGGTCGATCCCGGCGCACCGCACATCGCCGGTCACTATGATCCGCTCCGGCGCGCGTTCAGCAATCTGATCCGGAATGCGGTCGAGGCCTGTGGCGGCCAGGGCTCCATCGACGTCCTTGTTTCACCGGACGGCGAAGGCGTGCGCGTGGCCCTTGCCGATCACGGGCCCGGTGTGCCGGCCGACCGGCGCAACCGGATTTTCGAGCCGTATGTCACCGACAAAGTCGAAGGCACCGGCCTCGGCCTCGCCATCGTGAAGCAGGCGGTGGAGTTCCACCACGGGGTGATCGAGGTCGCGGAAACGCCGGGAGGGGGGGCGACGTTTACGATCCGCCTCCCGCGGAGTCCGGAAGACGAGCGCCCCGCGCCCCGTCCCAAACAACCGGTGGAACGTCGCATCGCCGATCGGAGAGGAAGCAGCTCATGAAGCCCCGCGTGCTCATCGTCGACGACGAAGCCAACATCCGGCGGATGCTGGCGGCGCTGCTCAAGGCCGAGGGCTTCGAGACCGAGGAAGCGCCCAACGGGAACGCGGCGCTCCTCACCCTCGACCAGGCGCACCCCGATGCGATCCTGCTCGATCTGCAGATGCCGCCGGGGCCCGATGGGCTGGATACCCTCCGGCAACTCCGGGAGCGGGACGCATCGACACCGGTGATCATGATGAGCGGCAAGGCGCAGCTCACCGACGCAGTGCAGGCCATCAAGCTTGGCGCCTTCCAGTTTCTGGAAAAGCCGCTTACCCCCGAAGCGGTGCTGGTCGCCCTCCGGAGCGGACTCGAGCTGACCCGCGCCCGCGCCGAGAATCGCGCCCTCCGTTCCCAGCTCGGGCCGCGCGCCGACCTGGTCGGCAAGAGCGGCAAGATGGACGAGGTCCGGGCGCTGATCGCCCAAGTGGCCCCGACCGAGGCCCGGGTGCTGATCATGGGCGAATCGGGCACCGGCAAGGAGCTGGTCGCGCACGCGATTCATCGCGCAAGCAACCGCGCCGCACGGTCTTTTATCTCCGTCAACTGTGCCGCGATTCCCCGCGACCTGGTGGAATCGGAGATGTTCGGCCACGAGCGGGGCGCGTTCACCGGCGCCACCGACCGGCGCCTCGGCCGGTTCGAGCTCGCCGACGGCGGAACTCTTTTCCTCGACGAAGTCGGAGACCTCAACCTCGAGGCCCAGGCCAAGCTGCTCCGGGTCCTCGAGGCGGGAGAGATTCAGCGGCTGGGGGCGGAAAGGGTGCAGCGGATCGATGTGCGGATTCTGGCCGCAACCAATCAGCGACTCGAGCAGGCGGTCGCGGCCGGCTCGTTCCGGGAGGATCTATACTTCCGCCTCAACGTTTTCCCCCTCGAGCTCTCTCCCCTGCGCGACCGGCTCGAGGACCTGCCCGATCTCGTGCGGCATCTCGCCGAACGGGTCCGCCCCCACCAGGCGGCAAGCTTCACCGCCGACGCCCTTGCCCTGATGGCCTCCTATGAATGGCCGGGAAACGTCCGGGAGCTGGCTAACATCATCGAGCGGCTCTCGATTCTCGGCGGTCCGGAGGTCGACGTCGCGCTGGTCCGCCAGGTCCTGCCGCGGGCCGGGAGCCTTCGCTTCGACGCACCCTCCGTTTCGGAGTCGGGCACGTCCTATTCGGTGGCCGATCTTGGTGGCCGCTCCCTTTCGAACGTGCTGGACGACTACGAGCGGGCCCTCATCGGCGCGGCGCTCCGCCGCGCAACGGGGAACGTGGCCGAGGCGGCGCGAGCGCTGCAGACCGACCGGGCGAATCTGTATCGGCGCATGAAGCGGCTCGGGTTATGACGACGCTGATCGGTGAGAGGTCAGCGGTGAGCGGGACATGCCGCGCGCTCCTACTCCTGTCCGCCCTGCTGCCTGTCGTGAGCAGTGCGGCGAGTGGGCAAGTCACGCCGCCGGATACCGTGCTGAAGATCCGGCCCGAAGCCCGCTCGCCCGATTCGGCAGGCCAGGCGACGCTGCCGCCCAGCATCGTGGACGAGGTGCTCGCGGCGTTCAACGATTCGCTGACCACCAAAGTGTACGGCAACATGCTGCTCCCGGCGGCGAGCAGTCACGACGGTCCGATCGCGGTGTTCCGGGGCACGCTGCGGGTAGCGGGAGAGCTGACCGGCAGGGTCACCATCATCAATGGCGACCTGATCATCGACGCGGGAGCGCGGGTTACCGGCGCGATCCTCGTCGTCGGGGGCCAGATCGTCGTGCGCCCCGGCGGCAAGATCGAAGGAGGGCGGCGGGAGTATCGGCAGCCCGTATTCCTGGTACGCACCGGCGGAGGCCTGCTTGCCAAGCGGGAACCGCCGCGGACCCTTGGCGATATGGCCTCCGCGCGCACCCGGGTTACCGCGGGGCGGTTCGAGACGATCCTCTCCGCCGAAACCAGCCGGACATACAACCGGGTCGAAGGACTTCCGATCGTATTCGGTCCCTCCGTCGTGCGAACCGGCCTTCCAAACATGGAGGCCCGTCTCGACTTGCGGGGCATCGCCTGGACGGCACCGGATCGCACCAACCGTCGCAGCGATTTCGGCTATTCCGGTCGGCTCGAATTCCGGTTCGGCGAATCCCGCAGGCTCACCGCCGTCGGACAGGTCTCCCGACTCATCGTACCCATCGAAGAGCAGCCGCTCTCGCGGACCGAGACCGGCTGGTCATCGCTCCTCCTCCAGCGTGACCACCGGGATTTCTACCAGGCACAGGGCGCCTCCGGATACCTCTCCTACGCGGTGAGCCGGGCGCTCCGGGTTGGCACCTCGCTCAGCCGCCATGACGAGCGGAGTGTGCCCGCCAACGACCCGATCTCGATCTTCCGCAACGAAGCGTGGCGGCCCAACCCCCTGGTCGATGACGGGCATTACCTGACCTGGCGAGTGGCTCTCGACTACGACACCCGGAATGATCCGGACAGCCCGACGTCCGGGTGGCTGGTTCACACCTCGTGGGAGCGAAGCAGAAGCGATGACGCCTCGCCGATCTCGCTGCCACCCGAGGTGCGCGATCCGATCCCGCCGGGACGCTACGAGTTCTCCAGCATCTGGCTCGATGCGGTGCGGTACGCTCGCTTTAATCCCGCGGTCCGTGCCACGGCCCGGCTGATCGCAGGAGGATGGATCAGCGGCGATCCGCTCCCGATTCAGCGGAGATTGAGTCTCGGGGGACCCGATATCCTGCCTGGTTACGGATTCCGCAGCCTCAACTGCGCACCGGCCTCCCTCACCGATCCCTCGCTTCCGGCGCTCTGCGACCGGATGATCGCGGTGCAGCTCGAGGTGCGCACTCGAACTCGCCTCGGGCTGCCCCTGGCCACGACGGATCCCTACCTGTCCGCGGCGCAGCGGCTCCTCGGCATCAGGGAACCCGATGTCGTGATCTTCGGGGACGCCGGAAAATCGTGGATCACCGGAGACGGCCCGGGACGAATCCCGAACAACAGGATCCCGGTGCTTCGCGAATGGGCGAGCGACATCGGTTTCGGCTTCGATGCCGGAGGGATCGGGCTCTACATCAGCCAGCCGCTCACCGGCGGCCGGCCACTCACCCTGACCGCGCGGCTGCAGCGACGATTCTGATGCGCCGCTTCCTCGCCGCAGGTCTCGCCCTCGGGTGCGTGCTCAGCGCCCCCGCCCTCGCCCAGACACCCCGCGTGGGGCTGTCAGTGTCCCTCAGCCCCCCCGATACGCTGGGGCGCGGGGCGCGCTACGCGAGAGTCCAGGTGCGGAGCCTCTTTGCCGACCAGCGCTGGGCGGAAGCGCTGGATCAGTCGTTCCCCATCCGGCTCACCTTCCGGATGGAGATCTGGCGCTCCCGCGAGGGATGGATCGATGAGTTTCAGCGTGCCACGGAGTGGTCCACGGTCATCCAGTACGAGCCGCTTCAGGACCAGTACAAGGTCACCGATCTGTTGTTGAGCGGACCGGTGGAAACCCGTTATCCCACCCGCGACGACCTGGCGCGCTGGATCGGTACCACGCGCGAAGTGGACGCGCTCCCGGTGGGCGGGGGCGTTTTCTACTACGACATCAAGCTCCGGATTTCGGCGTTGTCGGATGAAGACATGGAGGAGATCGAGCAGTTCCTCGCCGGAGGATCAGCGACGCCTGGCCGGCCCGAGCGGAGCTCGATCGGGCGATCGTTCCGACGGTTCATCCTCCGGCTCGCGGGGTTGCCCGGAGAAGACCTGAATGTGAAGACGGAGCGGTTTCGGGTGAGGTGAAGCGAAGAGTGAACAGTGGTCAGGGGTCAGTGGTCAGTGGTGAGTGCGGTTCCCCCTGACCACTGATCACTGTCCACTGACCCCTACGCGCGCAGCGCCTTCAGCGCCGCCGCCCCGTAGAAGTACCTGATGTATTTGGCCTGGGTCGCCGTGAGCCGGCGCACCGCCCACGTCAAATGGACGAAGTGCGGCTCGAGGGGAGGATGTATCGGGTACATGCCGCACTCTTGGGGTAGCCGGTTCCCCTTCTTGGTGTTGCAGCTACTGCATGCCGTCACGCAATTGGTCCACGCATTCCCACCCCCCCGGCTGATCGGCAGCAGATGGTCCCGCGTGAGGCATTCCCGCGGGCGCAGCTGCGCCTGGGTCCGGTGACAGTACTGACACCGGTAATCATCCCGGGCAAAGAGGAAGGTGTTGGTGACCTGGCGGCGGAATTTTCGGGGGACGTGGACGAATTTGACGAGGCGGATGATCGCGGGCTTCGGCATCGAAACCCGCGGACTTCTTATCAACTCTCCGGTCTCCGCCTCGACGATTTCCGCCTTGCCGTCAATGACCAGGCGGAGCGCCCGTTTGACGGGCACCATGGTCAGGGGCTCGAAGGACGCATTCAGCGCAAGGCAGCGCACGCCATTCTCCGACGGGAAAGCTCCTGCATCATACCGACCACCCCCGCGACAGATCAAGCGGGGAGCCGGATTGGTGGACCACCCGTCCCGCGATAACGGTGAGGCGGACCGACTCGGGAGCGGCCGTCAGCACTGCTTCCGCCGGACCCCCCGCGACTCCGCCCAAGGCGCCTCCCGTCTCCACCGCGATGACGTCTCCCCATTTCCCCGCGGTGAGACTCCCGGTCTCCCCCTCGAGCCCGAGTGCCCTGGCACCGTCCAATGTGCAGAGGGCAAGGGTATCCTCGGCCGAGAACCCTCCGAGCGCCCGCGCCGCCCGCGCCTCAGCAAAGAGGTCGAGCCGCCGCACACTCGCTACCGAATCGGTACCGACCCCGACCCGTATCCCGGCCCTCCTGAGGGCCGCGAGCGGTGCCGCGCCGTGGCGGTGGCGCGCGTTCGAGAGCGGGCAGTGGGCGATGGACACCCCGCGTTGCGCGAGGAGGGAGATATCCGCGGCGGAGAGCTGAATCGCGTGGATGCAGAGGGTCCGCGGACCCAGGACACCATGGGAGTCGAGCCAGTGCACCGGGGACGGCTGGACGGCTGGACGGCCGGACGGCTGGTGAGCCTCGTGGTTCAACAAGGGAATTCCGCGGGCCATCCATGCTTCGGCGAACGGACCGCGCTGCCGTGTAACGAACTCGCTCTCTTCGCGCGACTCCGCCAGGTGAACCGCGAGCGGAAGACTCTCGCCGCGTGCCCAGATTGCGACCTTCGAGTAGAGGGGTCCACTGACGGTATACGGCGCGTGGGGCGAGACCCCCAGCCGGATCCTGCCGCCCGCGAAAGTGGCAAGCTCGCCCACCCGTCGCTGGAGACCCGCGAAGCTCTCGTCGAGCTGTTCGGGATGGGGACCGAAGACCTCCTGATAGGCGAGCCCGCTTCCCCCGAGCTCCGAGAGGGCCTGGATGACGGCTCCCGAATCGCCGGTGTCGGCGACCGTGGTCACTCCCCCCGCCCAGCAGTCACGCACTCCCCGCCGAGCGGCGGCGAGGAAATCCTCCGGGGTTCTGGTCTCCTTGATCCTCCGAATGGTCTGAATCCACTTGCGGAAGTCGGCTTCCGGCGCCGCCTCCTCCATTCCCGTGAGCTCGAGATGGGTATGGGTGTTGATCAATCCCGGCAGGAGTGTGGCGCTGCCGAGGTCATGGATCAGGGCATCGGGGGGAGTGGGAATGGCGCTGTCGGGGCCCAGGGCCGCGATGCGCCCGTCGGCGTCGATGAGGAGCGCGGCGTCCTGGATTGGTGGGGCGCCGACCGGCACCGCCCAGTGGGCCCGAAGGCGAAGCGGTCTCACCACCCCCCGCGGAAGGGGCTGTGGAGGGGACAGTGCTCGATCGGCTCGGTACCGGGATAGTACATCTCCCGCACTACCTTGTCCCTCGGACAGAAGGGAGTCGCCAGGGCGTTGGTGCTGGCGTCGATCTCCACCGAGACGATTCCCGGAGGCATCGCCCAGGGTCCCGGGGCGGTCCTGCGCTCGTAGACCTCCCGCATCATCGCGGTCCAGGCCGGGGCGGCGAGTGCGGCGCCCTGGGCATTGCCCTTGATGACCGTCTTCTTGTCGAAGCCCATCCAGACCCCGGTCACGAGATCCGGGGTGAATCCGATGAACCAGACGTCCATCCCGTCGTTGGTCGTGCCGGTCTTGCCGCCGGCGGGGATGGTGAATCCCTTCCCCATCACTGCGCTGTAGGCGGTGCCGTGCCGCACCACATCGCGCAGCCCGTCGAGAATCAACCAGGCGTGCTCGGGATCCATCACGCGATGGTCGCGGACTTCCGGCTGCCAGACGATCCGGCCTTCGCGGTCCTCGACCCGCAGGATGCCGAGCGGCGTCGACACCACACCCATGTTGGCGAACCCGGTATAGGCGCCGATCAGCTCCAGAGGGGTGACGTCGGCCGAGCCGATGAAAATCGAGGGCACCCTGGGAATACGCGACGTGATCCCGTAATTCGACGCCTCGGCGATGACGGCATCCTCACCGACTTCCTGCCCCACCCGCACGGCGACGGTGTTGCGGGACTGGCGAAGCGCCTGCCGCATGGTCATAGGGCCTTCGAATTTGCTGTCGTAGTTTTTCGGCTCCCAGGGGGGCTGTTCCGGAATTTCCACCGAGATGGGCGAGTCATCCCACATCGACGACCACGGTATGCCGGCGCGAACGGCGGCCGCGTAGACGAACGGCTTGAATGCGGAACCCGCCTGGCGAATCCCCTGGGTCGCACGATTGTATTTGTTGTCTTCGAAGTCCCGCCCCCCCACCATGGCGCGGATGTATCCGGTCTTCGCGTCCAGCGTCACCATCAAGCCCTGCAGGTACGGGCTGAAGGGACCGTTGTCGGCTTCCGGCCCGCCCGGCTCCGGGCGCTGATCGAGATACTGCCGGTAGGTCCGGTGCCGATAGGTCCCCGTGCCGCCGTCCTCGATGTTCTGGAGCTGCGCCTCCAGCGCACGCTCGGCGGCCTGTTGCATGTCGAGGTCGAGGGTGGTGTAGATCCGGAAGCCGGCGCGATACAGATCCGCACCGAACCGGGCCGACAGAATCTGCCGGATGTACTCGACGAAGTACTCGGCCACTCCGCTGTAGTCTGACCGCTCGGACAGCGCGAGTGGATACGCCTTCCATGCCTCGGCCGACTCGTGGGAGACCTTGCCCACGTCTTCGAGGATGGAGATCACCAGATTCCGCCGCTGCACGGCGGCTTTGGGACTCCTCCTCGGGTTGTAGATCGTGGGACCCTTGGGGAGCCCGGCGAGCATCGCGGCTTCGGCCACGTTGAGGGTCCGGGCCGACTTGCCGAAGTACCGCTGGGCCGCCGCCTCGATGCCATAGGCGCGGTTGCCGAGGTCGATCTGATTGAGGTAGAGCTCGAGGATCTTGTCTTTCGAGTAATTGCGCTCGATCTCGAGCGCCATCCGGCCTTCGCGGATCTTGCGTGACAGGCCCTTTAAGCCGGTGCGTTGCTTGCGGTCGATCTGCTCGGGCCAGAGATTGCCGGCGAGCTGCATGGTAATCGTCGAGAAGCCCTGGCGCCGGCCGATGAGCGTGGATTTGAGCGCACCGAAAAACCGGATCCAGTCAATGCCGTGATGCCGGTAATACCGGCGATCCTCGACCGCGAGAAACGCCGCCACGACGGCGGCCGACATCTGCTTCAGGGGAACCACGGTGCGGCGCTGCAGGCCGTAGTCGGTGATCAGCCGCCCGTCGGCCGCGTACAGCTTGGACGCCTGATCGGGATCGTAGTTGGTGAGCCCCGCGATCGAGGGGCATGCCCCGCCGGCGCAGACCCGGGTCCACGCTCCGGCAAGGAGCGCCACCAGGAAAAGTCCGGTGGCAAGGAGGCCGACGAGAATGGTCCGCCGGCGCCGGGGAAAGTGCCACCAGCGAGTGAGGCGGGATGGGAGGCCTGTTGCCATGCCGAAAGATAAGGGGGTGGTGAGCGGTGAGAGGTGAGACGGCGCCGCCTTTCATCTCTTACCTCTCACTGCTCCAGGTTGACGCATTTCCCTCCCCCACCTACTGTTGCGCCGTGCCCTCCCTTCTTGAGATCCTTACCGAGCGCGGCCTGGTCCACGATGCCACGCCGGGACTTGCGGACCGGCTGAGGCAGGGCCCGGTCACGGCCTACTGCGGGTTCGATCCGACGGCGGATTCGCTCCACGTCGGCAGCCTCGTGCCGGTGATGGTGCTGGCCTGGCTGCAGCGGGAGGGCGGCCGGCCGATCGCGCTGGTCGGGGGCGGCACGGCCATGGTGGGCGATCCGAGCGGCAAGCGGGGCGAGCGCCCGATGCTGCCGGAGAGCCAGGTGGATTCCAATGCGGCGGCGATCCGGGACCAGCTCGCCCGTTTCCTCTCGTTCGAGGGAGACAACGCCGCCCGACTTCAGAACAACGCCGAGTGGCTCCGCCCGCTCCGCCTGCTGGAGTTTCTCCGGGACACCGGAAAGCACTTCACCATCAACTACATGCTGCAGAAGGAATCGGTGAAGTCGCGCCTCGACGGAGGCATCTCCTTCACCGAGTTCGCCTACATGCTCGTGCAGGCGCAGGACTACCTTCACCTCTTCCGGACCGAGCACTGCGAGCTGCAGGTGGGCGGCAGCGACCAGTGGGGCAACATCACCGCCGGGATCGAGCTCGTCTCCCGCCGCGAGCAGGCCCAGGTCCACGGCCTCGTGTCCCCGCTGCTGACCACGACCTCCGGCGCCAAATTCGGCAAGAGCGAGGACGGAAACGTCTGGCTCGATCCGCGGAAGACGACGCCGTACCGGTTCTACCAGTTCTGGCTGAATGTCGAAGACGCCGACGTCGAGCGGCTGCTGCGGGTATTCACCTTCACTCCCCTCGGCGAAATCGCGGCGCTGGTTGCCGCTTCCGCGGAAGACCCCGGCAAGCGGACTGCCCAGCGCTTCCTGGCCGAGGACGTCACCACGCGGGTGCACGGGAGAGACACGGTTCACCGCGTTCGGGACGCGAGCAGTATTCTCTTCGGCGGAGGCGATTTTCGCTCGGCCGATCCGGCGACGCTCGCGACGGTCGCCGGCGAGGTGGCGGTGATCGCGGTGACGACCGACGCGCTCGATGCCGGCTATGCCCTCGTCGACGCCCTGATCGGCACCGGCCTCGCGACATCGAAGGCGGACGCCCGCCGCGGAATCCAGGGCAACGGCTACTCGGTCAACGGCGAGCGGGTCTCCGCGGAACGCCCGCTGGTGCGTTCCGATCTTCTGGCGGGGCGGTTCATCGTGCTCCAGAAGGGGAAAAAGCAGTACGCGATGGTGGATGCGGGGGCGACCGGCCCTTCAACGACCTGAACGGGAGGGCTTCATGGGCAAGGAATTCATGGCGTTCCTGAAGACCTACGGCGTGATTGGACTCGCGATCGCGGTCGTGATCGGCGGCAAGCTCAACGGCCTGGTGACGGCATTCGTCGAAGGAATCTTCATGCCGCTGCTGGCGCCCCTGCTCGGCGCGGCCGGATCCGACTGGCGCACCGCGACCGTCAATATCGGCGGCACCGCCGATGCGCCATTCATCGCCTTGGGAACCGGCCAGGTGCTGGGCGCACTGATCGATTTCCTGATCGTGGCCCTTGTGGTGTTCTGGATCTCGAAGAAACTCCTGAAGGAAGCGGTCGTCGCGAAGAAGTAGTGAGCGGTTAGCGGTTAGCGGTTAGCGGTTAGCGGTTAGCGGTTAGCGGGACATGCTGGATTGGAGCAGCTCGACAACTCTCTCCATCTCCCCGATCGTGTTGTAGCAGTGGGGCGCCAGGCGGATGCCCCCCTCCCGGACGCAGGTGGCAACGCCGGCCCCGCGAAGCGCGGCGATGCCACCGGGAAGATCCGCGGCGGAGAGGGAGATGATTCCGGAGTCCCGGTCACCTTCCGGCGATTTCAGGCGCACTCCGGCGCGGTGGGCCCATTCCCGCACCGGTCGTCCGATGGCCGCCACGTGCGCCTCGATCCGGTCGATTCCCAGCTCGTGGAGAAGGTCGAGCGCGAGATTCATCCCGAGAAGATCCTGATACGGAAGCGTCCAGAGCTCGAAGCGCCGGGCGTCGGTGCGGAGCCGGCCGCTGTAGTCGACCAGCGTGGAAAAGTTCTCGGTCCCCTCGTAGGCGTTCCATCCGGCGAGCGGCGATTCGAGCTGCTCGATGAGGCCGCGGCGGACGTACATGAATCCCGATCCCCAGGGCGAGAGGAGCCATTTCTGCGCGCCGCAGGCGAGGATGTCCACCGGCGTGTCGCGCACGTCGAACGCCAGGTGACCCAGTGCCTGTATCGCGTCGACGACCAGGAACGTCCCGGTGGCCCGCGCCACGGCGCCGAGACCGTCGAGATCCATCCGGTACCCGGTGTGGAACTCCACCTGCGACACCGCCAGCACCCTGACCCGGGGATCCTGCATGCGCTCCCGCATCCGCGCCTCATCCGGCCACCCGGCCGGCGTGCGAGGAATGAACTCGAGCCGCACACCCCGGTCGGCGATCCGGCGCCATGGGAAAACGTTCGCGGGAAAGTCCTGATCGCTCACCAGCGCGACGTCGCCCGGGGCAAGGGGAAGCATGCGCGCGGCCAGGTTGAGTCCGAAGCTCGTGTTGGTGGTCAGCGCGATTTCGTCCGCCTCGGCTCCGATCAGGCGTGCGGCCTTGGCCCGCCCGTCGGACAGAATGCCCATCAGCCGGTCATCGGTGAGGGTGACCGGCGACGCCCGCTCGCGCGTGCAGGCTTCGATCGCTTTCCGGCTGCGCTCCGGTAGAGGGCCGGTCGACGCGTGGTTCAGATAGATGATGTGACGCGCCCAGGGGAATTCGGTCTCGCGAAGGGCGGAGACGTCGTAGGGCACGCGCGCAGGCGCGGTTATCGAAGTCATGCTGTAATATGCTTCGCATGATCGATTCTCCCCAGTTCACCCTCGTCCTCGGCGGCGGCGGCCTCAAGGGGCTCACCCACATCGGCGCGCTCCGCGCGCTCGCCGAACGAAACCTGGTGCCCCAGACGGTGATCGGCTGCAGCATGGGCTCGCTGGTCGCCTCGGCCTGGGCCGTCGGCATGCCGCTGCAGGAAATGGAGGAGCGTGCGCTCGCCGTGACCCGGAAGGACGTCTTCCGCATCGCCCATTTCGACATGGCACTCAAGCGGATGCTCTCCCCGGCTATCTACCGGCGGGAGCCTCTCGATCATCTCATCCAGAGCATCACCGGCGACGTCACGTTTCAAGAGTTGCCCCGGCGGCTCGTGGTGAACACCGTCGACCTGAACAGCGGCCAGCAGGTTCTCTGGGGACTGCCGGGACTCGAAGCGGCGCGGGTGGCCGACGCCGTGTTTGCCTCGTGCGCGCTCCCGGGCATCCTGCCGCCTCGCACCATCCTGGGGAGGGTCTGCGTCGATGGCGCGGTCCTCGAAAACCTTCCGGTGCGGGCCGCCCTGGCGATCTCGCGGGCGCCGATCCTGGCGGTGGACGTCGGGGGAACGCGGGTCGAGCGATCGGGGGTCGAGCGGAAGGGTTTCGTGGCCACCTACAGCCGGGGGCTCGAGATCGTCATGCAGACACTGGCCGCCGAGCATCTGCACGACTGGTCCGATCCCCCGGTGGTGCTGGTGCGTCCGAAGGTGGAGCGGATATCGATGTTCGCCTTCAACCGGACGCCGTACCTGATTGCCGAAGGGTATCGCGCGATGAACGAGGCACTCGACCTGCTGCCGCGTGACATCGATCAGCTTCCCCCGGGCATCCATCCGCAGCGCGAGGTGCGCGTGCGGGTGGACCCGGCCCGCTGCGTGGGGTGTGGCGCCTGCGTGGCGCGCGCTCCGGAAATCTTCACCATGCAACCCAACGGCCAGGCGGTGGCGCGGGAGGCGCGGTTGTGGTGGTCGCCCCTCGGAGACTATCTCCTCACGGCCTGTCCTACCCACGCGATCATCGCCGAGCAGACCTGGCCTCCGCGCTGATGGCGCGAAGGTCGGCGACGACTCTCGGCCAGTTGAAGAATCGTTCCACGGCTTCGCGGCCTGCCCTGCCGAACCGCTCCCGCCGCCCGGGATCCGCGAGGAATTCCGCGATGGCGCCGGCCACACTGAGAGGATCCTCCGGGTCCGCGAGCACACCGGTTACGCCCTCGCGCACCGCGTCCGGCATCCCGCCGCTTCGCCCCGCCACGACCGGCGTGCCGCTCGCCTGGGCCTCGAGCAGCGAAATCCCGAATCCTTCGACATCCTTGGCCGTCTGGCGGGACGCGCCCACATAGACCGTCGCGAGCGAGTACGCGAACGGCAAGTCTTCATCGGGGACGTCCGTCAGAAAGCGCACCCGGTCCTCCACGCCTTCCTGCCGGGCCAGTGCTTCGAACGTGACGCGCTCCCCGCCCCGCCCCACCACGGCGTATCGCAGGTCTGGAAAGCGTGGCGCCAGCAGCCGGAGGGCGCGAATCGTCGTGTCGATCCCCTTGTGAGGCACCAGGCGCGCCACGGTCAGCAGCCACCTTCCCGGGGGAAGCTGGTGCGCCTCGGCAAAGGGGCGCGGATCGAGTCCGGGGTGAAAGATCTCCGGATCGGTCCCGAGGGGAACGACCCGGACCCTTCCGGTCCGCTCCGCCAGGCCGAGCTCGCGAAGCACTTCGCACATCAGATCGTGGGTCCAGCGGCTGCACGCGACGAGCACCTCGGCGGTACCGAGGAGCGCACGCGCCGCGGCCCGCTTGATCCGCGAGTCCAGGTAGTTGATCCGAAGCGCGAGGAGATCGCCACCGTACACGATGACGCCGTAGGAGATCCCGCTTCGCTCGTGCGCCCACTTGGCGGGATAGGCGGCCGGTCGCAGGTTCCCGCACCAGATGAACCCAGAATCATTTTCGGCGACAAGCGCCGTCACCCGGCGGCTCCATGACACCAACCCCTGCAGGTTCTTGAGTCGTCGTGCGGGAACGCTCAGGCGATCGACGCGATTGGGAAAGCGGAGATCGACGATCTCGCTCCCCGGCGCCGCCCCGGTGGACACGATGAGCTCGCCGCTCGGGTAGCGGCGCGCGATCTCCCCCATCCATCGCGCGATGCCCCCACCCATGGGCGGGAAGTCGAACGTCAGCAGCAGATCGGGTCTCGGGTTCATCCGGCTCCCGCCAGGAACCGCGCGATGCCGACCAGCAGCCGGGCGGCGCACGACTCGATCGTGAGGTCGGAAAGCAGGGGCGGCGGGGCGGGCGGGCGGTTGGGCAATTCGGCAATGAGACACCCGAGCTCGCGGGCGAGAGCAACGTCATCATCGGGTGGAAAGAAGCGGACCGCGCCTTCCAGGAATTCCCGGTGCGGGGGAATATCCGACGCGATCACCGGCACGCCCATCGCGAGTCCCTCCAGAGGCGTCAGGCCGAAGCCCTCGAAACAGCTCGGTGCAACCACGACCCCGGCGTTTCTGTAGGCGTCCAGAATCTGCGCGTCGGAGGCCCAGGTCCCGGGCAGCTCGAGCGGCACATCGAGCGACGTGGCGAGGCGGCGAAGCGCCTCCGCCTCGGGACCCTGTCCGAGGATCCGAACCGTGGGCCTGGGCTCGAGCCGCGCGGCGGCGCGGAGAATGATCGCGTGATTCTTGTGGGGGACCAGGCGGGAGATGGAAAGAACGGTGAACGGTGAACGGTGAACGGTGAA
>Ga0184615_10000549_pt1 | contig 20644 bp, 22 predicted proteins | sample PLM4_65_coex_FD_133134 | JGI IMG/M metagenome (GOLD analysis project Ga0184615, IMG submission 133134) | Groundwater sediment microbial communities from an aquifer in East River, Colorado, USA - PLM4_65_coex | ecosystem: Environmental > Terrestrial > Soil > Riparian zone | place: USA: East...
ATGCCTGAAGAGTTCTTGCCGGCCTCTTCACTCTCGCCTCACGCCGGCGGCTCGATCTTGCCCGGTAGCTGGCGGCCTGACGGTCTTCTCGGTCCTCGTCTCATCTTGAGTGGCACTCATGACGATGTTCCACGCCATACTGGTTCCACTCGACGGCTCTCGACTCGCCGAGCAGGCGATCTCCGCTGCCGCTGGCATCGCCCGGCGAGCCGGTGCGGCACTGCATTTCGCGATGGTCCACGAGCCTCCGCCGGCCCGCCTCCTCACCTCCGAACCTCCCCGGGTGGTGGAGGAGCTGGACCAGGAGGCCCGCATGTGGTCCGCCGAATACCTCGAGACCGCGGCCACCGCGGTGCGGACTACCCATGGGTTGCCGGTCACGACAGCCTGTCTGAACGGCCAGCCGGCCACCGTGCTGGCGGAGTACATCCGGGGCCGGAAGGTCGATCTGACCGTGATGACCACCCACGGGACGGGTGGGCTCAACCGCTGGTGGCTCGGAAGCGTCGCGGACCGGCTGCTGCGCAGGACGTCGGTGCCGGTGTTGCTGCTCCATCCGCGTGATCTTCCCCAACCCACCGAGTTCCACCGCATCCTCGTAGCGCTGGACGGCGAGATCGAGGGGCCGGTATTGGAGCCCGCACTCGCCCTGGGCTCCCTCGGCTCGGGAGCCTGCTATCTGCTCACGCGAGTGGTCGCCCCGGCGGCGCCCATTCTGAGCCCCCTCGCCGCGTATCCCACGCGGCACAGGCCTGACTGGGCGAAGCGGCAGGAGATCGCGGCGCGGAACTACCTTGCCCGGCTCTCCAGCCGGCTGCAGGGGGGCGGCTTCCTGGTGAGGACGGAGGTGGTGGTGGCGCGGGCAATCGCGGAGGCCGTGCTCGACGCCGCTCGGTCGCACGCGGCCGACCTCATCGCGGTGGGAACCCATGGCGCCTCCGGCGCCGAGCGACTGATCCTGGGCAGCGTGGCGGACAAGGTGCTCAGGGCGGCGACTCAGCCGGTGCTCGTGGCCCCGGCCCCCGACTTAGAGGGGTCAAGGTTGCCCTGCAACTTCACCGAGAGTTCACGAGGGGTTCATGAGGCTCCGCTACATTGGTGCCATGCCCGGCGGCGCGCGCCCGCGAACGGGCAAGGCACATTCATCAGCGAGGTCACCATGCGCCCACTCCAGACCGACGCACCCGCCGAGCACCCGCCGAGCCCTGACCGGCCACATGATCCATCCCGCGGCCGGGGCCAGAGGGATCCGGAGGCCCGTCGCCTCGGACCGAATGTCGATCATGCACCCGATCCGCGGCATCGCGGCCCGCATCGGCGGCGCCGCAAGCCGCGCCGATGAGTACCCTCATGGTGAAATCTTCCTCCCGCCTTCACGCTGCCTTTATGGGCAGGGCTCTAACTTTGGTTCCACGGTGAAGCCAGTCGCGCGCTTCACCCACGCCGCAACGGCGCCGCGGCGTGCCATGCACGAGGAAGGTCCGCGACCTTTCCGACGTGCAGCGCCCGTACCGGTGAATCGCATGGTGCGATCACGCCATGTGAGGATCACACCCGGAGCCTTTAAGGCTTACCCGCAGGAAATCGCTTGCGGCGCCGAGAGGAGAAGAACGGAGACGAGAGTTTCCGACCCCGGTGGCCGGTACGTAGGCGGCCCGCGCTCCGAGCTTCGGCTCGACAGTGGCGGGCCGCCTTTCTTTCCACCCCTTCGCCTCGAATCCTCACGGTCCCTGCCACATCACCACGCATGATGCCGACCCTCGCCGCGCTCGCTCCCCCCCTTCAGGCGCTGCTGGCCGGCCTGGGCACCCTCCTGCTGACCGCGGCGGGCGCCGCACTGGTGATTTTCGGCCGGCTCGGGCGCGGCGCCCTGTTCGATGCGATGCTGGGCTTCGCCAGCGGAGTCATGCTCGCGGCGTCGTACTGGTCGCTTCTCGAGCCCGCGATCGCCGTAGCCGGCGCCCAGGGCCGACCTCCGTGGCTGCCGCCGGCCCTCGGGCTTCTGGCTGGGGCGACGTTCCTGGCGGTTGCGGATCGCCTGCTCCCGCATCTGCATCCCACCCTTCCCCCCACCGCGGCCGAGGGACCACGGACGCGGTGGTCGACGACCACGCTGCTCATCCTGGCCATCACCCTGCACAACATCCCCGAGGGCCTGGCGATCGGGGTGGCGTTCGGGGCTGCTGCGGCGCCGGGAGTGGCGACGACGCCGGGCGCGCCATCTTTCGGCGCCGCCGTGGCCCTGGCGGTGGGCATCGCGCTGCAGAATGTGCCGGAAGGCGCTTCGGTCGCGCTCCCTCTCCATGCGGCCGGCGCGGGCAGGTGGCGCAGCTTTCTCGCGGGGACGGCCTCCGCTGCTGTGGAGCCGCTGGCCGCGGTGGCCGGCGCGGCGGCTATGCGGCTCGTGTCCGGCATCCTCTCGTACGCGCTCGGATTCGCGGCAGGCGCCATGATCTACGTCGTGCTCGAGGAGCTCATCCCGAGCGCACATCAGAGTGGGAGGACGGACCTGGCGACGATGGCGGCGGTGGGCGGGTTCTCGCTGATGATGGTGCTCGATGTCGCCCTGGGGTGAGGGCCACAGTGGCGTGGCTTGGCGCGTGAATCACGGCTTCGCTATCGGTCGAGGCTCCCTCGCGCTCCCCGCGGGTGCGCCCAGCCGTTCGATGGCGTCGTCGAACGGCTCCGGCCGCCCGACGCCGAACCCCTGGGCGAAGTCCACGCCGACCCGGCGCAGGCAGGCGATCACCTCGAGGTCCTCCGCCTCGGCTCCGATGGTGCGAAGACCCAGGATGTGTCCGACCTCGTTGAGGGCGGTGGCCAGCGCGCGGTTGACCGGGTCGCGGGGAAGGCTCCGCACGATGTGGCCCGCGATCTTGAGGTAATCCACCTGCAGCCCACGGAGCAGCGTGAACGCCGCCATTCCGCTGCCGCAGTGCTCGAGGGTCGTTCGGCACCCGGCGGCACGAAGCCCGCGCAAAAGGTCGGCGCTCGCAGCGGGATGGGCGACCACCACCGATTCGGTGATCTCGAAGCAGAGTGCGTCCGGCGGCACGTCGACGCCGGCCAGCGCGGCGCGCGTCAAGGCGACCACCTTGCCCTCGACGACCGTCTCGTCCGCGAGGTTGATCGCCAGGGCGGGAAGCTTGACGCCGGGGTGTGTCCGCTGCCACTCGGACAGCCGCCGGACCGCTCGCCTGATGACCCATCCATCCACGCTTGACATGAGCCCGTGCCGCCGCGCGGTCGGGAGAAAGGCGTTGGGAGGAATCAGCTCGCCGCCTCCGCCCTCGAGCCGGAGCAGCAGCTCGAGCCGTGGCACGCGGCCGTTCTGCCGGTCGAGCGGCACCAGAGCCTGCGCGTGGAGCCGGAACCGGTCCTCCTCGGTGGCGCGCAGGACGCGCCGCACCCAGTCCCGGTCGCGGAGCGTCCTGGCCGCCCGTTGCCGCGGGTCGTGCACGTGGATGCGGTTGCCCCCGGCGCGCTTGGCGAGGTAGCACGCGGTGTCCGCCGCACGAAGGACCTCGGTCGGCCGGCCGCCGGCCCGGATCGGGACGATCCCGATGCTCGCCCCGACACCGTAGGTCCCCTCGCCGAACGTGAAGTGATAGGCCGAGATCGCCTTCCGGATCTCGTCGGCGATCCGAGTCGCCTTCGGCAGTCCGCAGTGCTCCAGAAGCAACCCGAACTCGTCGCCGCCCACCCGCGCCAGCGTATCCCTGGAGCGCATCCGATCCCGCATCAGGTCGCTGAGCTGCCGCAGCATCTCGTCTCCGGCCAGATGGCCACAGGCGTCATTCACCCTCTTGAAGCCGTCGAGGTCGAGGAAGCAGACGGCGTGCTCACCATGATCCCCCGCTGCGCTCGACACGACGCGGGCGAGCCGCCGCTCGAACTCGGAGCGGTTCACCAGGCCGGTGAGGGCGTCGTGCGTCGCCTGATGGGAGAGCTCCCGTGCGATCAGCCGTGCGTGGGTCACGTCCCGTGCGACCACGGCGGCGCCGGTGATCGCTCCCGAGGAATCGCGGATCGGAGTCGCGGAGATGTCCAGCGCGCGGCTCTCGTGTCCGGAGCGCGCGGGCAGCAGGGCTTCGCAGGGGCCGCTCGGAGCTCGGTTGCGGAGGCACTCGGTGACCGGGCTCGGGAGCGGCTCTCCGCTCGATTCTGAGGTGAGCGGCAGGACCTCTGCGAGGGGCTGGCCCCGCACCGACGCCAGGCGCTGTCCGGTGAGCTCCTCGGCCGACTGATTGAGGAAGTCCAGGTTGCCGGCTGCGTCGGTGGTGAAGATCGCATCCGGGATCGCGTCGAGCGCCTCAGTCGCCGTGCCCGTCCGGGTGATCGCCGCCTCGATCCGGGCGCGGGCGCCGACCTCGTGTACGACCGCCATGACCAGCCCCTCGGCGGAGCCGGCAACCGGCGTGAGCGAGACCTCGACCGGGAATTCGCTTCCATCCGCCCGCAGCCCCATGAGCCCGCTCCGGGCGCTCATCGCCCGCACCGTGGGGGCCGCAGTATATGCGGCCCGAGCCCTCGCGTGGGCCCCGCGGAATCGCTCGGGGAGCAACGCCTCGACCGGTTTCCCCCGGAGCCGTCGGGCGGTGGTGGCGAACAACGTTTCGGCCCGGCGATTGAGCGCGACGATCGCCCCCGTGCGATCCACGATCAGTACCGCGTCGGGCGATCCGTCGAGCAGCACCCGGAGCTCGGGTGCGAGCTTGTGGCCGTCGTGCGCCATCCTACGAAGATCTCTTCATGAAGGCGTTCCTTCCGGGATCTCCTCGCGCAGCCGCCGATCTCAGCTCAGCTCGGCCAGTTGGAGAACGACATCAACTTTCGACCAGCACGTGGGGATGCTCCTCCCCCAGCTCGCGCACCAGCGTCTTGAAACGGTCCCATTCGACCGCTGCCCAGGTCTCGGTCTGGGCCCGGCCATGGATCCGGATCAGGGTCGCCACCTTGGCCGCCGTCTCCACATCGGGCGCGTGGAAGATGTCGAGGTAGTCGTACGGGCCGAAGACGGCGCAGTTGTTGACCCACTCGACACTGGGACACTCCGCCCGGATCCGGCGCATGGCCTCGCGTTCCAGGCTCTCCAGCATCGCGGGGGTGCGCACCGCCTCGGGGGAGAGGCGAGTCAAGAGGACGAATGTCGGCATGATGGGCCTCCTCGCTCGTTCGGGTTAGACCGCGCCATGCCCGGCGGCCCGCACCACGTCCATCGCGCTGAGCACGCCGCACAGCTTGCCGTCCTCGAGGACCAGCAGCCGGTGGATGTCGTTGCGCGTCATCAATCGTGCCGCGGCGCGCACCGCCGTTCCTGGCCCCACGGCGATGACGGTTCGGGTCATGGCCTCGGCGACGGTGTGCTCCGCGAGCTGATCCCATTCCGGCGTGCCGGTCTGCTCGAAGCGTTCCAGCACGTCCGCGCCGGCGTCCGGCCAGAGATCGCTGAAGTACGCCGAAGGCGAGTCGTCTCCCTCCCGCCATTCCTCCGGCGACTCGAGCTCCCACGCCGGCCGGTCCGGCTCGGCGGCGGGCACGACCGGGGTCGAGGCCTGGAACGACAGGATGTCGCTCATCGAGAGCACGCCGACCAGCCGGGTACCGGCTACCACCGGGACGCCGCCGATGTGGCGCGCGGCAAGAAGCTCCAGCGCCACCCGCAGCGTGAGCTCCGGGGAGACGCTCACGACGTCGGTGGACATCAGCTCCGCCACTGTTCGCACGATCCCTCCCCTTTCCCGCTGTGGGGCGGCCCCGAAGGGCCGCCCCACAGCGGTCACTTGACTAGAATGCGGGTCTGGGCGCTCGCCTCGGCCTTCGGCAGGCGGATCGCCATGATTCCGTCCTGGTAGGTCGCCTCCACCTTCGACTTGTCCACGGGGGTAGGCAGCTGCATCGTGCGCACGAACCTGCCCGCCTCCCGCTCGCGCCAGAAGTACTCCTCGGTCTTCTCCTCCTTCTCGAAATCCCGGCGGCCGGAGATGGTCAGAGTCTGACCTTCGACGTTGACCTCCAGATCCTCCTTGGGTACGCCCGGTGCCTCCACGCGCACGATGTATTCCTTCTCGTTCTCGGAGAAGTCGACGGCAGGCGTCCACATCGTCTCGAAGACGCGTGGCGGGGGTCCGAAGACCCCGGTGTTCCACAGCTGGCCGAACAACCGGTCGAACTCGTCGCGGACGGTCGCGGCCGAGGTGGGAAGTGCTTTGGTGAGCTTCATGGTGCCCTCCTGTTCAGTGAAACGGCGCGCGGCGACGGCATGAGCTACTTGTGTTCCTCCACCAGGAAGGAGAGCTTGGCGTTCACCCGGTACTCCACGATCCGATCGCCCTCCACCACTCCCGAGAAATTCTCGATCCAGATGCTCTTGATGCCGCGAACCGACCCCGCCGCCTCCCGAACCGCCTGCTGCGCAGCATCGTCGAAGCTCTTCTTCGACTGGGCGATGACTTCCAGGACCTTCACGATGCTGCTCATGAACACCTCCGGGATGAGGCGGCCGCGCCGCGTTGGAGAAGCCAATTTTCCACCGTGAGGCTGAAGCCGCGGTGAGGCTGCGGTGAAGATCGCTTCACCGCAGGTTCCGCCAGCCTGAAGACTTCTTGCCGTTGGGTTCACACCCGGTTCACGCTGGCTCCTCGATCTTGGCCTCCAGCGGGATCGCCAAAGCATTTTCGGGAGGAGGACCATCGTGACGCCACAGACCATCGATCGCCGGCCCGAGCCGCGCATCGAGACCGCCATCGCGCCGCTCCTCGACCGGCTGACTCGCCTGCCGGCGGGGCCGCATCGGGTCGTATCGTGCTACGCCAGGCTCGAGCCGCGGGATCGGACCCGAAATCGCTATCTCATCGTCTTCAAGGACCGGATGAAGGCGCTGCAGGAGGATCCGCAGATGGTGACGCTACGCCGGGAGGAGCGTCTCGCCGTAGGGCGCGACCTGGCCCGCATCCAGGGGTACTTGGAGCATGTCCGCGGCCTCCCCCATGCCCGCGGCCTGGCGGTCTTTGCCTGCGAGGGACTGGACCTGTTCGAGGCGGTCCCCCTCCGTCGGGTGCACCGCACCCGGGTGGTCCTGGACGACACGCCGTGGGTCGCCGAGCTGGTGGCGGCGAGCCGCGAGGCCGAGCCGATCGTCGTGGCGCTCCTGGACCGCGCCATCGCCAAATTCTTCACGGTGAGTCCCGCCAGCGCGGTCGAGCTCTCCTCCGGGTTCACGGTGAGCGCTCGGGGCGGGAAGTTCCGTTCCGACCGTCAGGACGCCCCCGGCAAGGGGGAGCGGGACTACCACGGGCGGCTGGCCGAGGAGCGGCACCGGCACTACGCCATGATCGCCGAGCGTCTGGAGGAGCTGGTGCGAGACGGGCCCGCACGCGGCATCGTGGTGGCGGGCCCGGACGATCACACCGCCGCCCTGGTGCGGTTCCTGCCCGACTCCCTGGCTGCGCGGGTGCTGGGCACCGCCCGGCTGAATCCCACCTCGGCCACGCCGGCCGACGTCCAGGAGGCCGCCTACCGCACCGGCGAGGAGCACGAGCGGAAGGCGGTGGCCGCCGAGCTCGCCGGGCTGGAGGAGTCGATCGGCACCGGCTGGGCGGTGGAAGGGGCGCGGGAGACCCTGGTGGCGCTCTCCCGCGGCCAGGTCCGAACGCTGTACGTGCGGGAGAATCTCGAGGGCGGCGGCTTCCGCTGCTCGGCCACCCGCAAGCTGGTGCTCGCCAAGGCCGACTGCGCGGGCGAGGGGGACCCGCAGCCGGTCCGGGATCTGGTGGACGAGGCGATCGAGGAGGCGCTGCGCCAGCGCGCCCGCGTGGTCGTCCCCCATGAGGCCGTGGCGGACGTGGTGGACGGCCTAGCCGCTACCCTGAGGTTTCGGTGAGCGCCCCCGGGTTCCGCGGCATCCTGGTGCCGCTCGACGGCTCTGAGCTCGCGGAGCAGGCCCTCCCGGTCGGCGCCTCACTGGCCCGCAAGGCCGGGGCGACGTTGCACCTCGTCAGCGTCCACGAGCCTATGCCGGTGACCCCGATGCCGCCCGAGATGCCGGCTCTTCCGTTCGATCTGGAAGAAGGGGTTCGCGCGGAGCTGGCGGAATATCTGGAGTCGGTGGCCGCGGTCGCGCGGGCCGGGCTCACGACCCCGGTCACCACCTCGGTGCCGACCGGGCCTGCCGCGGTGGCGCTCTGCGACTACGTCGAGTCCCAACCGGTCGATCTGGTGGTGATGACGACGCACGGTCGGGGCGGACTGAGCCGCTGGTGGCTCGGCAGCGTGGCCGACCGGATGCTTCGGCGCCTCGAGGTCCCGGCGCTGCTCCTGCACCCGCGCGATCTCCCTCAGCCCACCGAGTTCCCGCGCATCGTCGTCGCCTTGGACGGGGAGATCGAGGAGCCGGTGATGACCGCGGCCTTGGCGCTCGCCGATTCCACTCCAGCCACGCGCTACATCCTGACCCGGGTCGTGGAGCCGGGGATTCCCGTCCTGACCGCGCTCGCCGCCCGCCCGGCCCACCTGCCGCCCCTTTGGACCGAGAGGCGCGCGGTCGAGGCGCGGAGCTACCTGGCGCGTCTCGCGGACCAGCTGCGCACCTGCGGGCGGGACGTCACGTCGCAGGTCCTGGTCGGCCGGGGCGTGGCCGCGCAGGTGCTGGAGTTGGCCGGGGCCTTCGGCGCCGACTGCGTCGTGGTCGGCACCCACGGCGCCCGCGGGATGGAGCGGGTGCTGCTGGGGAGCGTGGCGGACAAGATCGTGCGAGGCGCAGAGGTGCCGGTCCTGGTGGCACCGGCGCGCCGTCTCGCGGCCGAATGACGCCGCTCGAGCGCGACCTGCCGTCACACGATCTCGCGGATCACGTCTCGGAGCTGCGGGTGCGTCTGCGGGCCGGGTCCCACGCCGATCTGCTGGCCGAGGCCGGCCGCGCGTTGGCGGAAATCCAGCTCCGCGGGACACCCGGCGCCGCAACCGGCGACTGGCGCCGGCTGGAGATTTCGGCACACGATTCCGCCGGTCTGCTGGCCGACTGGCTCAACGAGCTGATCTTCCTCGCCGAGGCCGAGCGGTGGGTGGCAACGGAATTCGAGGTGGAGCAGGTCGACGGCAGTTCGATGCGGGTCCGCGCTCGGGGGGTGACCCTCGACCGCGCGCCCGGCCTCGTGAAAGCGGCGACCCTGCACGGGCTCCGGGTGGACGATGCGCCCGGTGGAGTGACGGGCGAGGTGGTTCTGGACCTATGACGCAGGCGACGGCGACTTATCCAACGATCGCGGTGACTCCGCTGCTGCGGGAGATTCCGGTCACGGCTCGCAGCGACATGCGGGTTCCGGTCCGGATCTACGCCGACGACGAGCTCTGGAGCCAGATCGCGAAGGACAGGTCTCTCGAGCAGGCGGTGAACGTCGCGACCTTGCCGGGCGTCGTCGGCTGCGTCTACGCGATGCCCGACGTGCACGAGGGCTACGGTTTTCCCGTCGGCGGGGTGGCGGCGACCCGCGCGGCCGACGGAGTGATCTCACCCGGCGGGGTGGGCTACGACATCAATTGCGGCGTCCGCCTCCTGGCCTCGGGGCTGGAGCTCGACGCCGTCCGGCCCCGCCTCGAGGCAGTGGTGCATGAGCTGAGCCGCAGCATTCCTTCCGGTCCCGGCCGGAGCCCGTGGCTGGACCTGAGCGTCCCCGAGCTCGACCGCGTCCTGCGGGACGGCTGCAACTACCTCCTGGAACGGGAGCTCGCGCTCCCGGAGGACATCCCCGCCACCGAGGCGTCCGGGGCGCTGCCCGGCGCCGACCCCGCGAGAGTCTCCGACAAGGCCAAGCGGCGCGGGCACGACCAGCTCGGTACCATCGGGTCGGGGAATCACTTCGTCGAGGTCCAGGTGGTGGACGAGGTAATCGACCCTGTCGCGGCCGCCGCTTACGGTCTCGCGACCGGACAGCTCACGGTCCTGATCCACACCGGCTCCCGCGGCCTGGGGCATCAGGTCTGCACCGACTACGTCCGCGGCATGGACCAGGTGATGGCCGATTACGGGATCCACCTGCCCGACCGGCAGCTCGCCTGTGCACCGCTGGCCTCTCCGGAGGGCCAGGCCTACTTCGGCGCCATGTGCGCGGCCGCCAACTTCGCCTGGTCCAACCGGCAGGCGATCACCTTCAGCGTTCGCAAGGCCTTCGGCCGCGCCTTCGGGGACGCCGGGCGGCTTCACCTGGTGTATGACGTGGCCCACAACATCGCGAAACTGGAGGAGCATGCCGGCCAGAGCCTCTGCGTCCATCGCAAGGGCGCCACCCGGGCGTTCGGCCCCGCGCACCCCGAGACGCCCGTGCGCTACCGGGCCGTGGGCCAGCCGGTGTTCATCCCGGGCAGCATGGGCACCGCCTCGTACGTGCTCGCCGGGACCGATGCCGCGCTCGCCCTCAGCTTCGGCAGCACCTGCCACGGCGCCGGACGCGTGATGAGCCGGGGCGAGGCGAAGCGCAGCCGGACCGGGGCGGAAGTGCGTCGCGAGCTCGAGGCGCGGGGGATCGTTGTACGGTGCCCCTCGAGTGGTGAGCTGGCTGAGGAAGCGCCGACGGCGTACAAGGACGTCGAACGGGTGGTGGACGTGGTGCATCGGGCGGGGCTCGCCCGCAAGGTGGCCCGGCTCCGGCCGGTGGGCGTCGTGAAAGGATGAGGAGGACATCGTGCAACTGGAGCTGCAGATCACCGCCCGTGACGTGGTGCTCAGGGAGGCAGAGGAGCTGGCGATCCGGGAGGCAGTCGCCCACCTGGAGACCTTCTGGGACCGGATCACCAGCTGCCGGGTGGTGCTCGAGGTGCCCCGCCGTCGCGGCCGGACCGGTCGCCTGTACAACGTCCGGATCGAGCTCGGCCTGCCCGGGGAGAAAGTCGTGATCAGGCGGCAGCCGCAGGAGAGCATCCTCACCGCGGCGCAGGAGGCGTTCAAGGCAGCGGGGCGCCGGGTCCAGGACGCGGCGCGCCGCGCGCGGCGCGACATCAAGCTGGGGCGGAGCGCGCCGCGGGGCGTGGTGACCCGCATCCTTTCCTACGAGGGATATGGGTTCATCACCGACGAAGAGGGCGGGGAAATCTACTTCGACCGCCAGAGCGTCCTGGCCGGGGCGTTCGACCGGCTGGAGGAGGGGATGGACGTCCGTTACGCCGAGGAGTTGGGAGAAAAAGGCCCCAAGGCGACCACGGTGGCCATCTCCCGGCGGCGGCGCGGCCGAACACGGGAGGTCACACCATGAGAGAGCGGACGCAAGAGATGTTCATGCGGACTTCACTCACTCCTCGGGTGCGCACTCCCACACGGGCCCCATGTCGCGCTACTACCGCGCCGTAGCCGTCGACTACGACGGCACCCTGACCGAGGCCGACGCGCCCGACCCGACGGTGCTGGCCGCCGTCCGCCGGACCCGGGGCGGGGGGCGGCGCGTCGTACTGGTGACCGGCCGCATCATGGAAAGCCTGCTGGCGAGCTTCCCGGACGCGGAGTCCACCTTCGACGCCATCGTCGCGGAAAACGGAGGCGTGATCTGGCAGGAGGCATCCGGCGCCCGGGCGGTCGCTCCGCCGGTGGCGCCCGAGCTGGCCGTCGCACTCGCCGCCCGCGGCGTGCCGGTGGAGCAGGGCCGGGTGCTCCTCGCGACCAGCGCGATCTACGACCAGGCGGTTCTCCAAGAGATCGCCCGGCTCGGTCTCGAGGTTCAGCTGGTCCGCAATCGCGGCGCGTTGATGGCGCTCCCACCCGGGGTGTCCAAGGGCACCGGACTGCTCGAGGCGCTCGCCGAGCTGGGCGTCTCCCGCCACAGCACGATCGCCGTGGGCGACGCCGAGAACGATCACTCGCTGGTGGAGAGCTGCGAGCTGGGGGTCGCGGTCGCCAACGCAGTCCCCGCCTTGCAGGAGCACGCGGACGTGGTGCTAAGCGAGCGCGCCGGCCGCGGCATCGTGGAGCTGCTCGGCGGGCCGCTGCTCCGGGGCGACATCCGGGTTCAGCCGAAGCGCTGGCAGGTCCGGCTCGGTGCGGCCCCGGACGGCTCCGCTGTGACGATTCCCGGCTCCCAGGTCAATCTGCTGATCACCGGCGGCACCGAGAGCGGGAAGTCGCACCTGGCCGGCCTCCTGGCGGAGCGGCTGGTCGCCATGGGTTACGTCGTATGCGTGATCGATCCCGAGGGGGATCACATCGGGCTGGAGCTGCTTCGCGGCCTGGTCGTCGTGGGCGGCGCCGAGCCGCCTCCCTCGCCGGAGCATCTGGGACGGCTGCTCCGGCTCGGCAGCGTTGTGGTGGACCTCTCGCTCCGAAGCGCGGCCGAGAGAGTGGACGACTGCCGGCGGACCCTGGCGGCGCTCGCCGAGCAGCGGGAGCGGAGTGGCACGCCTCACTGGATCATTCTCGACGAGGCGCACCTCGTGCCGGACCTCGCCGGCATCCTCTTCGTGGGCCCCGGGCCGTCCGCCGCCGGCGTCTGCGCGGTCACCTGGCGTCCGGGCCATCTCAGCGCCGACACGCTCTCGGCGATGGACCTCGCCATCGCGCTCCCCGGCGATGGGGTGGCGACGGCCGCCTGCCTCGGGCGCGCGGGATTCGTGTTCGAGCCGATCGTGGACCGGCCCGCAAGTCCGGCCATCACCGGGAGAATCGAGGGAAGTCTGCTCGATCGGAGAACGGTCCGGGAATTCGTCGCCGATCGTCGGACCAGCTTCCACGTGCGGCACTGGCACAAGTATCAGAGCGCCGAGCTGCCGTACCACCGTCGTTTCTTCTTCCGGCGGAAGGACCGGCCCACGGCGGTGGTGGCCGCGAGCATGGCCGACTTCCACCACGAGATCGGCCGGGCCGAGCTCGAGGTGCTGCGCCACCACGCGCGGAACCGGGACTTCTCCCGCTGGACCAACGACGTGATCCGGGATCGCGAGCTCGCCGCCCGACTCCGGAAGGCCGAGGAGAGTCTGGCGAACGACGGCGCCCCGGCGGCGGAGGAGGGCCGCCAGCTCCTCCTCCGCCTCATCGAGACGCACTACGCGGGCAGCTAGAGATCCTGCGCGGGGCTGGAGGACTCGCCCTTCGCTTCCGGCAGCTCGGTGAGCGTCGCGTCCGCGAGCAGCAACACCCCGGCGACCGACACCGCGTGCTCCAGCCCCAGCCGCACCACCTTGGTGGGATCGATGATGCCGGCCTCGACGAGGTCGCGGTACGCGCCCGTGGCCGCATCGAACCCGTAGTTTCCGGACCCTGACCGCATCCGGTCGATCACCACCCCGCCGTCCGCCGCCGAGTTCTCGGCGATCTGGCGGGTCGGTGCCTCGAGCGCTCGCTTGAGGATCCGGACACCGGTGCGCTCATCGCCCTCCGCCTTGCCCTCCTCGGCTTCCACGCCGGGGATGGCGCGGAGCAGGGCGAGCCCGCCGCCCGGCACGATCCCTTCCGCCATCGCGGCCTTGGTGGCGTTGATCGCGTCCTCGAACGCCTCCTTGCGGCTCTTGAGCTCGGTCTCGGAACCGGCGCCGACCCTGATCACGGCCACCCCACCGGACAGCTTGGCGAGCCGCTCCTCGAGTTTCTCCCGGTCGTAGTCCGTAGTGGTGTCGGCGATCTGGCGCCGGAGCTCGGCGCAGCGGCCGTCGATGGCGGCCCTCGAGCCCGCGCCCCCGATGATCGTCGTGTCGTCCCGGGTGACCACCACCCGCTTCGCCGTCCCCAGATCGGCCAGAGTGAGCCCCTCCAGCTTCAGGCCCAGCTCTTCGGCGATGACCTTGGCGCCGGTGAGAATGCCGATGTCCTCGAGTACCGCCTTGCGCCGGTCGCCGAACCCCGGCGCCTTGACCGCCACCGACACCAGCACGCCGCGCACCTTGTTCACCACCAGGGTCGCGAGCGCCTCGCCCTCGACGTCTTCGGCCACGACCAGCAGGGGACGCCCCGACTTGGCCACCTCCTCCAGGATCGGCAGGAGGTCCTTCATTGCGGTGATCCGCTTCTCGTGCAACAGGACGAACGCCTCCTCCAACACCGCTTCCATCTTCTCCGGCTGGGTGACGAAGTACGGCGAGAGGTAGCCGCGGTCGAACTGCATCCCCTCCACGACCTCGATGCTGGTCTCCATCCCCTTGGCCTCCTCCACGGTGATGGCCCCCTCGGAACCCACTTTCTCCAGCGCCTCCGCCACCTGGCGTCCGATCTCCGGATCGTTGTGGGCCGAGATCGTCGCGACCTGCATGCGCTCGCGCTGGGTCTGTACCGGGCGGGAGAGCGCCCGGATCGCCTGCACCGCGGCGGCCAGGCCCCGCTCGAGGCCGCGCTTCAACTCGATCGCGCTGGCGCCCGCGGCGATGTTCCGCACGCCCTCGGCGAAGATCGCGTGCGCCAGGAGGGTGGAGGTGGTGGTGCCGTCTCCCACCGCGTCCCCGGTCCGCTCGGCGGCCTCGCGCAGCACCTGGGCGCCGAGGTTCTCCTCGGGATCCTTCAGGTCGAACTGCTTGGCGATCGTCACCCCGTCGTTGCAGACCAGCGGATGCCCCCATTTCCGCTCGATGAGCACGCACTTGGACTTGGGCCCGAGCGTCACGCGAAGGGCGTCCGCCAGCGCGGTGGCGCCGCGGAGGACCTTCTCCCGGGCACCGGAGCTGAACAGCACCTGCTTGGGCGACATGGTGAGCTCCCTGAGTGAGATGGGTCGAGACAGTCAGGCCGAATCTGCCTCGGGGGCCGTGATGGCCGGGTGAACGGGTGATGAAGAACGGTTCACGCGGCTTTCACGTCCGGGTCAGCGGCGGCGGTGCAATCTGGGCCCGACGATGGGAGAGGCTCGGACCAACCGGCAGGCGGGAGGCAGCGATGTTCCGATCGATCCTAGTGCCCGTGGACGGCTCCCTCATGGCGGAGCAGGCGGTGCTGCCGGCCGCGGAGATGGCGAAGCGACTCGGCGCCACGCTCGCGCTCGCGGTCGTGCATCCCTGGGGCCCGATGGAGGACGCCCCCATCATCGGCAGCGCGCGCGACCGGGCGATGCACCACGAAGAGGTCGAGTATCTGGACCGCCTGCGGGACCGCCTCGCCGCCGCGTTCGGCATCGACGTGGCGTGGCGCGTGCTGGAGGGCGATTCGGCGCCGGCGCTGATCGGGTTCGCCCGGGAGCTCGGAATCGACCTTCTCGTCACCAGCACGCGCGGCCGCGGCGCCTTCCTCAGGACGTTCCAGGGCGATCTCGCCCTCCGCCTCGCGCACGGCCTCGCCTGCCCGACGCTCTTCCTGAAACCGCGCGGCCGGGACCAGGTCGTCGTCCCGCCCGCCGGGTTCCAGCGGATCGCCGTCGCGCTCGATGGCTCGCGGGTCTCGGAGGCGAGCCTGGAGCCCGCGCTGGCGCTCGCCGATCGCTCCCGCGTCCAGGTGTCGCTGGTGCGGGTCGTTTCTCCGCTGGGGGCCGGCGCGCCCGAACGGCGGCGTGAGGCGCTCGGCTACCTGCTCCGGGTCGCGGAGCGGCTGGAGGCGCGAGGGCTGTCGCCGGAGACGCGGGTGCTGCAGCGAGTCGACGCGGCGCGAGCCGTGCTCGACTATGCGCGGCACAGCGAGGCCGATCTCATCTCCCTCGCCACCCGGGAGCGGGGCGCGGCCCGGCGGATCGCGCTGGGGAGCATGGCCGACGCGGTGGTCCACCGGGGATTGGTGCCGGCGCTGGTGTGCCATGCCCCGATGAAGCGGGCAACAGAGGAGCGAATCGAGGGCGATCGCGCCGCGACCGCCGCAGTGAGCTGAGCCATGCGACCCATGAACTCGCCGCTTCGCTCCGTCATGGTGCCGCTCGACGGCTCGTCCGTCTCCGAGCAGGCGCTGGCGGTCGGCGCCGCGCTGGCGAGCGCGGCGGGAGCCACGCTTCACCTCGCCACGGTGAAGCCGCCGGTGTCCACTGTGGCGGGCCCGCCCGGCGGCTTCGTGGACGGCGCAACGGCGGAGCGCGCATTACACGAAGGGATGCGCGCCTATCTGGAGGAGCAGGCCGGCTCGGTTCGCGCCGCCACGCCGGCGGCCGTGGTGGCCTGCGCGGTCCTCAGCGGCCCGACGGCCCGGTCGCTCGCCACCTACGCCGGCGCCCACGAGGTCGACCTCGTGGTGATGACGACCCATGGGTGTGGTGGGATCAAGCGGCTGTGGCTCGGCAGCGTCGCGGATGAGCTGCTTCGCCGGGTGCGGTCGCCGGTGCTGCTCCTCCGCCCCGCCAGGGCCCGGCAGGCCATCGGATTTCACCGCGTGCTGGTGGCGCTCGACGGAAGCACCGGATGCGAGTCCGTGATGGAATCGGCGGTCGCCGTCGGCGCTCTCTTCCCGGGGGCGCACTACACCCTGGTTCAGGTGCTCGAGCCTCTTCCGCCAAGGATGCTGCGGATGCTCGGGAAGCCGGCTCGGATCGGGCCCGCGTGGGTGGAGTATCACCGCGCGACGGTGTTGAGCCGGCTGGAGCACCTCGGCTGGGGCCTCCGCCACCGGGGGTTCGCGGCGGACGTGCGGGCGCTGGTCGGGCAAGGGACGGCCGAGCAGATCCTGGACCTCGCGCGCCACGGCGGGAGTGATCTGCTGGTGATCGGCACGCGCGCGCCACCCGAGGTCGAGCGGCTCGTCTTTGGGAGCGTGGCCGACAAGATCGTCCGGGGCGCCACCCAGCCGGTGCTCGTCGTCCCGCTGGAGCCGGCGCCCGCGGCCCGCGGTGAGCCTGGGGACTCCACCGCGGCACTCGCCGGTAGCGGGCGCGCCCCATGAGGCGCGCCGCACCGTCTTCGAGGGCGAGCGCGGGCCTCGCGCGACCAGCCGTCCCGCCCGCGTCACCGGCCCGCCACCCGCCCGTCATCCGGGCCATGCGGCTTCCCGAGAAACACGGCCGTCCCGTGCGCCGCCACGCCGAGGCCCCACCCAAGAAGCGGCCACACGACCCACTCGGGCCCGTCGCTCAGGAGGTTGAGCGCCAGCAGAACGCCGTTGACGATGCCGTAGATCGTGAGATGCGTGTAGAAACCCCGCATACAGCCCTCCTCGTGATGGCTCCTCGACGTCAAAGGGCCGGAACAGAATGGCGGCGGGCTGCTGAGCGGAGCGTGAAGCTCCGCTGAGAACTCCTTCATCCCCTCACCGCTCCGCGACCCTGACCCCGTCCTCCACATTGTCCGTCGGGTAGAGGACCACCCGCTCGCCGGCGCGGAGGCCTTCCAGTACCTCCGCCTCCGAGCCGTTCCGCCGGCCGACGCGTACCGACCGGAGCCGGGCGCGGCCGTCCTCCAGGACCGTCTCGGCGGCAGGGCGCCAGACCTCCGGGGCCGCCGCACCCGACGTGCCTCCTCCGACCATGACCTCGCGTGCCATCCCCGTGCCTCTCGTGGCTCCGAGGCTTAGTTTAGGCAGCCCGCGAGTCGCGGGTCGTGAAGTGGTCGTGAAGATGTCTTCAGGGCCCTTAGCCCACACTTGCCGCGATGCCCGAACCATTCGCCCTCGACCTCGATGTGGCCGGCCGGCTGGTGCTGGCCGCTCTCACCGGACTCGCCATCGGCATCGAGCGCGAGTGGTCCGGCCATGCGTCCGGGCCCGGCGCGCGGTTCGCCGGAGTGAGGACGTTTCTCCTGCTCGGCCTGATCGGCGGCATGGCGGGGTGGCTCGCCGCCGAGGGCTGGATGCCGCTCGGGGCGGCGCTCCTCGGCGGCGCGGCGCTCCTCGCCGCCTTCGCCTACGCCGTCGCGGTGTACCAGACGGGCGACCGCGACGGGACCACCGAGACGGCCGCCCTGCTGGTGCTCGCCACCGGCGGCCTCTGCGGCCTGGGGTACGGGAGCGTCGGGAGCGGCGTCGCCGCCGTTGCGGTCCTGGCGCTGGCGGAGAAGAGCCGGATCCAGGGACTGATCGCCAGAATCGGCGAGCAGGAGCTCCGCGCGGCGTTCCGCTTCGCCGTCCTCGCGGTGGTGGTGTTGCCGCTGCTGCCGCCGGGTCCCTTCGGTCCATACGACGCGATCCGGCCGCGGGAGCTGTGGACCATCGTCCTGCTCTTCTCCGGCCTCAATTTCCTCGGGTTTCTGGCGCGGCGGGCGGCGGGGCCGGACCGGGGCTACGGCATCACGGGACTGCTGGGCGGATTGGTCTCCTCGACCGCCGTCGCGCTGAGCTTCGCGCGTACCAGCCGCTCGCTTCCCCACTACGCGTCGAGCCTGGCCCTGGGCGTGGTCGCGGCATGCACCGCGCTCATCCCCCGCGTCTTGGTTATCACGCTCGTCCTGAGTCCCCTGGTCGCCGAGCACCTGTCCCGCTACCTCATCCTCCCTGGGCTGGTGGGCGGCGGCTTGGTCCTCTATGCGTATGCGTTTTCGCGGAGGCAGCCCACCCCGGCCGGCGCCGAGGAGTTGGAGCGGAACCCGCTCCGTCTCCTGTCCGCGATCAGGATGGTGTTGGCCTTTCAAGTGGTTCTGCTCGCGGTGCCGGCCGTGGAACGCGTCTGGGGATCCGCCGGCGTGCTGGGCTCCGCCGCCGTCCTCGGACTCACCGACGTGGACGCCCTCACCTACTCGATGTCGCGGCTGGGCGCGACGAGCCATGCGGCGCCGCTTGCCGCCCGGGCGATCGCCGTGGGCGTTCTCTCGAACACGATGCTCAAGCTGGGCCTGGTCCTCGCCCTGGGATCGCCGGGGTTCCGCAGAGCCGCCGGCCCCGGGCTTCTGGCGCTGGCGCTGGCGCTGGTGCTGGGAGTCCTGATCTGGCGTTGACCACGCCCTCTGCCGGAGTAGAAACGGAGGCGGGATGCTGTTCGCGGTGGCGCTTCCCCTGCTCACTCAGCTGCTGGTGTCACTCGGTGCGGGGGTCGTCCTGATGGGATCGGTCACGCTGCATGGTGTCGCGAGCAGGCCGGCACGAGAGGCGACACCGTAGAAGGCGTCGCCGCATCAACCCCCGTGGACCACCTCGTCGTAGGTGATCAGCTCGAACAGGCGCCGGGATTCCGGCGACACGTCCCCCCACCGCACCCGCCCGAGGGCATCTTCGACCTGCCGGCACCAATACTCGAGCGCGCTCATCACGGTGAGCGCAAGCGAGGAGAACTGTTCCCCGCGCTGGCAGAGTCCCACCCGATGCCCCAGGCTCTCCAGCAGCTGGACCAGCAGCTCCCCACCCGCCCACAGGTGGCTCGCCTGCGAGCCGGTCAACCGTCCGTGCAGGGTGAACACCGCCCGCCGTTCCCGCTCGAAGCGGCGCTTGAATCCGCTCTCGAGGTACTCTATGGCCCGCCACCGCAGCCAGATCCCGGCCGCCTCCTCACGGGCGGGGTCGAGAGCGCCTCGGACTTCCCGCAGCCACTGGTCGTGCATGCCCTCGAGAAAGGCCAGCATCGGCGTCTTGACGACTTGCCGATTCCCGGCTTTCGGCGCAGCGATCGCGGTCATGACCTCATCCCTCCCTCGGTGCCCTCACAATGGAATGGCCAGTACACTCACTGGTGCGGTATGGGTGAGCTGGCGCGCGGTGCTGCGGCCCTCGATGATGCCGGGCTGTCCACCGCGATGATAGCCGAATGCCAGGACATCGGGGCCGCTCACGGCGACCTCGGCCAGGATCTCCGGTACGACGAGGCCTCGGCGGATCGTGACGCCGGTATCCGCCGGGCTACGCGACCCGGTCGTCTGCGCCACGATGGGTTCCACCTCACGCTGCAGGCGGCTGCTTCGCGTCAGCGGCAGGGACGAGGCCAGTAGCTGGGGATGCGGTGCATCCACGTCCTCGACCGTCACCACCCGGATCGCGGCGCCGACGGCGTCCGCGAAGCCGCGGGCGGCGGTGAGCACGCTCATGCCCCTCTCGGACCCATCGAGCGCGACCAGCAGCTGGCCGATCGGTGAACTGCCAGGCTGCACGAAGAGACCGGGCACTCTGCTGCGCCGGACGACCGCGTCCGCAGTATCGCCCAGGAGCAGACGAGCCATCGGTGAGCGCTGCTTCCGGCCGAGGATGAGCAGGTCGGCGGCCCGGTGCTCCGCGAAGCGACAGATCTCGATGCCCGGAACCCCGAACGCGATGCCCAGGCCGATCGGCACTCCGGCACCGGCGGGGATCACGTCGGCCGCGAGCCAGCGCTGCAGCCGCTCGAGCGCCGTCCCGGCACCGTCGAGCTCAGTGGCGTCAGCGTCTCCGGCCATGGCGCCCATAATGGGAACGGCTGGAACCGAGACGGCCCGCATGACGGTGAGCCGTGCCGAGGCCCGGGCCGCGAGGTCCAGCCCGGTGCGAACCGCCTGCCGTCCGGCATCGGACTCGTCCGTGGCCACGACGATATGGCGCAGATTCAAGGTGCTCCTCCTCGGTTTGATGCGGAGGCTAGCGCCTCCGCCATGAAGAAAGGATGAAGGGGCGGCGAAGATCCCGGCGGGCGCGATTCGAAAGACGGCTTCATCCGCGCTTCACCGCGGATTCAGCGGGGCCGCCCCATCTTCCTCCCGTCACTTCACCTGGAGGAATGGGATGACGGTCGCCGAGCTCATGCAGCCCAACGTCAGAACGGTACCCAGCGAGGCCAGTATCGCGGAGGTGGTCTTGTCCCTCGCGGACGCTCACATCTCCGGGATGCCGGTGGTGGACGAAAACGGGCGGGTGATCGGCGTCGTCTCCACCAGCGACGTG
>Ga0184615_10000550_pt1 | contig 20642 bp, 21 predicted proteins | sample PLM4_65_coex_FD_133134 | JGI IMG/M metagenome (GOLD analysis project Ga0184615, IMG submission 133134) | Groundwater sediment microbial communities from an aquifer in East River, Colorado, USA - PLM4_65_coex | ecosystem: Environmental > Terrestrial > Soil > Riparian zone | place: USA: East...
ACGAGGGGATGGATGGTTGCGGCCATGGCCGCGGTGGGGTTGGGGAGCATGCCGGTCTGGGCGGGCGACGAGCTGGCGACGGTCAATGGCCGCGCGATCACGAAGGAGGCGTTCCAGTCGGCGATGGAGGGCGTGCCCCCGCAGATGCAGGAACGGTTTTCCACGCCCGAGGGTCGGCAACAATTGCTGGACAGCCTAGTGACCCGGGAGGTGCTGCTTCAGGAGAGCGAACGGCTGGGACTCGACAAAGATCCCTCGGTGCAGAGCCGGCTGGCCGAGGCGAAGCGCGAGGTCCTCGTGGAGACGGTCATGCAGAAGATGGTGGCGGAGGAGGTCAGCGACGCCAAGGTGAAGGACTACTATAACGCCCACAAGGTGGAGTTTCGGTCGGTGAAGGCCAGTCACATCCTGGTGGCGACCGAGGACGAAGCTAAGGCGGTCAAGAAGCGGCTCAAAAAGGGCGGCGATTTCGCTGCCGTAGCCAAGGAAATCTCGACCGATCCCTCGGCCCAGCAGAACGGGGGCGACCTCGGCTTCTTCACCAAGGATCAGATGGTCAAGCCGTTCGCGGACAAGGCGTTCGCGATGAAGGTCAACGAGATCAGCGATCCGGTGAAGTCGGAGTTCGGGTATCACATCATCAAGGTGCACGAGATCAAGGACCCCGATCCGATCGAGACTCTCGATCCGCAGTCGTTGAACGGGGTTAAGCGCGCGGTGCTCAACGGCCAAGTGGACAAGCTCAAGAGCGCCGCTAAGATCGTGACGAACAAGGAACTGTTGAAGTAGGGACGGGTGCAGTAGGGGCGGGTTTCAAATCCGCCCCTACGAACGTCTATTTGAACAAGGACTTGAGGCCCCCTAGAAATCCCTTCTGCTCGCGGCTCTCCATCAGAAGTTCGAGTTCGCCCCGGTCAAAGTAGATTCCGCCGCACGCGCCGCACTGGTCAACTTTGATTCCCTGGAGCGCGATCTCGCTCATCAGACCGCCGCACTTGGGGCACTTCATCCAATGCGGGCCCGCGTGGTGGCTCTCCTGCTCCTTGCGCTTGGCGTCGAGCTCCTTGCGGCGCTTTTCGAGGAGTTCCTTGTTCTGCTTGTAAAAGTATTCCTCTTCCTTGTTGTAGCCCTTGTCCTGAAGATCGGAACTCATGAGGCCTCCTCTACGGTGGATACTGTCGAATGACGGCGGGGACCGGCGCGCCGGGCGTCAGGCCGAACCAGCTCCGCGACGTGGGCCTCGACGGACCGGCCCAGCGCGTCGAGGTCGTAGCCGCCCTCCAGGCACGACACGATGCGCCCCTCGCACGAGTCCGCGGCCCACGACGCGACCAGCCGCGTCATCGCGGCGAAGCCCTCCTCGGTTACGCACATGCCCGCCAGCGGATCGTCGCGGTGGGCGTCGAATCCCGCCGAGATCAGGATGAAGTCGGGCGCGAACGCGCGGACCGCCGGCGCGATCCGTTCGTGGAACGCCTTGAGGTACTCGTCATCGCCCCGGCCCGCGGCCAGCGGGACGTTCAGCGTGAACCCTTCGCCCAGTCCCTCGCCCACCTCGTCCCGGCTCCCGGTTCCCGGGTACCACGGGTACTGGTGAAGGCTCACGTACAGCACGGTGGGATCGTCGTAGAACGCCGCCTGGGTGCCGTTGCCGTGGTGGACATCCCAATCGAGAATGAGGACGCGGGCGAGACCGTAACGGCGCTGGGCGTAGCGCGCCCCGACCGCCACGTTGTTGAAAAGACAGAACCCCATCGCCCGCGACGGCTCGGCGTGGTGGCCGGGAGGGCGCACGGCGCAAAACGCGTTGGCGACCCGGCCGGTCATGACCGCGTCGATCGCCGCCAGCGTGCCGCCGACCGCCGTGAGCGCCGCACGGTGCGAGCCCGGCGACACCGGGGTGTCGGCGTCGAGGTAGGCGAGGCCCGACGACGGGATTGCCCGCGCGATCTGATCGACGTGGCGGGCCGTGTGCACGGTTTCCAGCCACGCGCGGTCGGCGGGCGCGGCGGCGATCGGCCGCAGGCGGTCGCGGAAGGGCGCCGCGTCGAGCACCTGCCGGATCGCCTCCAATCGACGGGGGGATTCGGGGTGCGAGGGCCCGGTGTCGTGTTCCAGAAAGGCGGGGTCGGTCACGAGGCCCGTTGGCGTCATGGCGCTACTATACCCAGGCGATCGGACGGATTCAACCGCGCGCGGCCGGGATTGCGAGGTCGCGCGGGGACACGGTATGATCCGGCCATGCCGCGCCTGTCCGTCGGAGCCGAGCAAGACGTGCTCGACTACACCCTCCGGACCCCGGCGGGCTGTGAGGAGCCCGACACGGTCGTGGTGTACGTCCACGGGTTCGCGTCGCACCAGCGGGGGGAGAAGGTGCTCTATTTCGGCGAGCGGTTCCTCGCGCAGGGGTACGCGTACCTGACGTTCGACCTCCGCGGCCATGGGGCGTCCAGCGGAACGATGGAGAGGCTGACGATCTCTCGCGCGATCGAGGACCTCGAGACGGTTCTCGTCTGGGCCCGCGAGCGGTTTTCCCGCTGCATCGTGATCGGCTCGTCGCTCGGCGGTCAGGTCGCGGCGTGGGCGGCGACCCGACGCCCAGAGGCCGTGGCGGCGAATCTGCTCATCGCGCCCGCATTCGCTTTCTACGAGTCTCGTCGGCGCGATCTGGGCGAGGAGGGGCTCGCGCGGCTCCTCGCCGAGGGGCGCGCGACGATCCGCAACGAATGGGTGACGGTGACGGTCGGCCGCGCCTTGGTGGATGACGCGGCGCGGTATCCGGTGGATCGGCTGATCACGTCCTACCTGACGCCCACGCTGATCCTCCACGGGACGGATGACGCGTCGGTGCCGGTGGCCGGCAGCGTCGATTTCGTGCGGCGATCGGCCGCGCGCCCGCTGGAGCTGGTCGTCTTCGGCGGCGGCGATCACCGTTTGACCGATCGCAAAGCCGCGCTGTTCGACGCGATGGCGGGGTTCGTCGGGCGTTTAGGGCTGCTGGGCTGAACCGGGGCGCACGTCGCGGATGAACGAGTGCGCGCGGGCTTGGTCGTGGATCGCCGCGATCTGCGCGACCGAGAGGTGCTCGGCGAGCAGCGCGTTTTCGCGGCCCTGGTGCGTGCGGGAGACGGTGGTGTTGTCGGTGCAGACCGCGACCGGCACACCCGCCTCCAAAAACGTCAGGATGGGGTGGGGCTGGCCCTTCTTCACCGCTCCCGTGTGGTAGTTCGAGGTCAGGCAGCACTCCATGAGCACGCGGTCTTCGGCCAGGCGCCTGACCAACGCGGGGTCGCGGACCGCTGAGCAGCCGTGGCCGATGCGGGTGACGCCCAGCTCGTCCACCGCCTGCCAGATGCACTCGGGTCCTTCGTCCTCTCCCGCGTGGACGGTCAGGCCGAGGCCGCCCGCGCGCGCGATCGCGTAGGCCTCGGTGAAGAGCCGCGGTGGGTTGCCGCGTTCGGCGCCCGCCAGGTCGAACCCCACCACCCCGGTCTTGTTGTGGAGGTGTTGCGCCTCGGCGATCGCCTGCCGGGCCAGGATCTTCGCGATGTGCGGGCCTTGATGGCGCATGGCGATGATGATGAGGCCGACCTCGACCCCGTGGCGGTCTTTGGCGTGGTTGAGGCCCGACAAGACGGCGCTGATTGCCTGCCGGGTCGTCAAGCCCGCGAAGGTATGGATTACGGGCGAGTACCGCAGCTCCAGCGCCGTCACGCCGTGGGCGACCGCCTCGGCGACGATCGCCTCCACCACGCGGGTGATGTTCTCGTAGAACTGCGTGATCCACGCGGGGTAGTGGAATTTGTCCAGGTAGCGGATCAGCGCGCCCTCTTCGTCCGGCTGCAGCGTGAGCAGCCGCTCCATCTCTTCCAGGGACTCCACTGGGTTCAGGCCGTGCTCCTTCATCAGCTCCCAGGTCAACGGGACGGGGATCGAGCCGTCCACGTGCTGGTGGAGTTCGGTCTTCGGGATCGTGCCGAGGGCGTTCAGGACCTCGTCGCGCGGCGTCATCGAGTGTGAGTATAACACCGCCTTGCGGCGCCGGGCTTGAGTCGGTATGCTCCCGGCGGGAGGACTGACCGCATGCGATCGATCGCGTTTCTGGGGGTGGGGATCATGGGGAGCCGGATGGCCGCGCGGCTCCTGGCCGCCGGGTTCGACGTGACGGTGTGGAACCGCACGCCGGGGCCGGCGGAAGCGCTGCGCGCGCAGGGCGCGGCCGTCACCCGGTCGCCGGCAGACGCCGCTCGCGGCGCCGACGTCGTCATCACGATGCTGGGCGATCCGGCGTCGGTGAAGGACGTCGCGCTCGGCCCCGGCGGGCTCGTGGCGGCGCTCCATCCCGGGCAGGTGTACGTCGACATGACCACGGTAGACCCGGACACCGCGAAGGGCGTCGCGTGCGCGTGCCGCGACCGGGGGATCGGGTTCCTGGAGGCGCCGGTCACCGGCAGCAAACTCGCCGCGGCCGCGGGCGAACTGGTGCTGATGGTCGGCGGGCCGGCAGATCTCGTCGAGGCGCTCGCGCCGGTGTTCCGCCCGCTCGCTAAGCGCGTGGTCCACATGGGGCCCGTGGGCAGCGGCGCCGCGATGAAGCTCGTTAACAATCTCGCGATCGCGGGGTCGATGCTCGCGCTCTTCGAAGCCCTGACCCTCGGTCGCGCCACGGGGCTTGCGGACGACCGGATGATGGAGGTGCTCGTCAACAGCGCCCTGTCGTCTCCGCTGCTGCGGCTCAAGGGGGAGGCGGCGGTCGCGCGGAATTTCGAGCCCCACTTTGCGTTCAAGCACATGGCCAAGGACATCCGCCTTGCCGCGCGGGAGGCCGCGACTCGTCGCATGCGGCTCGCGCTGGCCGGCCTCCTCGATCGGCTCTTTGCCGAGGGGCTGGAGTCGGGGTATGACGACGAGGACTTCGCCGCGCTGATCAAGGTGGTGGAGCGCGACGCGCGGACGCCCGTGTGAGGACCGTCAGGCCGGCAGCAGGCGGTCGAGGTGGGGCGCGAGGTCCGGCAGGCGGTCGAGGACGAGGTGGGCGCCGGCGAGCGCGAGCTCCTCGCGCCCGTGCGCGCCGCACGTGACGCCGACCGCCCGGACGCCGGCCGCGTTGGCCATGTCGACGTCGAACGTCGTGTCGCCGACCATGATCGCGCGGTCGGGCGGAAGACCCAGCTCGTCCAGGATCTGGAGGAGCATGTCGGGGTCGGGCTTGGGGCGGCACACGTCGCCGGTCTTGATGATCGGGAAATAGGGCGAGAGGCCGTGCTCCGCGACCACCCGGAGCGCGCCGGTGAGGCTCTTGCCGGTGGCCATCGCCATCCACCGGCCTTCGCGGTGCACGGCGTCGAGAAACCCCCGGACGCCCTCGTAGAGCGGGTTCTTCCCCGCCACGTCGAGCGCGTACCGCGCGCGGTACGCGTTGACGAGACCCTGACGCCGCGACGGGGAGCAGTCCGGCAGCAGGCGCCCGATCGCGTCGTCGAGCGAGAGCCCGATCACGCGATACACCGCGTCGGGCTTCACGGGCTCGTACCCGAACGCCGTGATCGTCTCGTTGAACACGGCGGCGATGTGCCCCTGGCTATCGACCAGCGTGCCGTCGCAGTCCAACATCACCACACAGGGTCGCATCGTGGCTCCTCGTTCGACCCGACAGTATAACCCGTCGCGTTGCCTGTCAATGAGCGGAGGGCCGCAGGCCCGACCTTCTGGGTGGTGCAGCAACCCGTGCGCCGCGGCCTCGTCTCGCGCTTGATTCCCCGTGTTCGAGAGGAGTAGACTACCGCGCTGTGACGAAGGGGGGGAGCGGGATTTGTCGTGCCCAGCGGGCGTACTTTGAGCGGGCCTATGCGACGGGCGAGCACGGCTGGCCGACGGAGGGCGTGTCGCCGATGGTCGCGCGGTTTCTCCGAATGTTTCGGAGTCGTGGCCACCACGTCCTCGACATCGGCTGTGGCGAAGGGCGCCATACGAGGGCGTTCGCCGGCGCGGGCGCGCTCGCCCTGGGCGTTGATCTGGAACCGAAGGCTCTGGCGCGGGCCCACGAGGCTGCGGACCGCAGCGGCTCGGTGCGCGGCCTCGGATTCGTCCAGGCCGACGTCTTCGCGCTGCCCTTCGCCGACGCCACGTTCGACGTCGTCCTCGATTATGGCTGTTTACACCACGTTCGGCGCCGTGACACCGGGCGGTATTTGGAACAAGTCGTGCCGCTCCTCAAGCCCGAGGGCTATTTCCTCCTATCCTGTTTCTCCACGAAGTTTCGACACCATGCGGGTGAGCGGCGGACGCGGGACTGGCTCGTTCACCGCGGACATTACGATCGATTCTTCCGTCGCAAGGATTTCAACACGATGTTTGCCCACGAGTTTGACATCCTTGAGGCGACGGAGGACCGGGACGGTTTGTACGTCTTTCACAACGTGCTGATGCGGAAACGGAAGAGCCCATCTCGTCCGCTCGCACCAGCACTCGGCCGGAGAGGGTAGCGCGTTGCCCACGATTGCTTGTGTGAACGGACGGTTTCTCCCGATCGGCCGCGCCGTGGTCTCTATTGAGGACCGCGGGTTCCAGTTCGGCGACGGCGTGTACGAGGTCGTGCGGAGTTATAACGGGCGCCTGTTCCGCCTCGACGCCCACTTGGATCGCCTCGAACAGAGCGCGCGGGGCATCTGCTTGCCGCTGCGGTATTCCCGCGTGCAGTGGCGGCGGCTCGTCACGCGCGCGTACGATCTGAGCCGGTTTCCCGACGCCAAGGTGTACCTGCAGGTCACGCGCGGTCCCGCGCCGCGCGAGCACCGGTTTCCCCCGGTCATCCGGCCGACGGTCGTCATCACCGTGCGGCGGTTGGAGCCTCTCCCCGAGTCGGTGCGCCGTCTGGGGGTGAGCGCAATCACCGTGCCGGACCTGCGGTGGGGGCGGTGTGACGTCAAGTCGCTCAATCTGCTCGCCAACGTGCTGGCCCGGGAGGAGGCGCGCGCGGCGGACGTGTTCGAGGCGATCCTGGTCCGCGACGGTCTCGTGACCGAGGGGGCGATCAGCAACTGTTTCGCCGTGGTCGGCGGCGCCGTGATCACGTCGCCTACGGACCCTTCGATCCTGCCGGGCATCACCCGCGCCGCCACGCTGGAGTTGATCCGTCGTGAGGGGCTCTCGCTGGAGGAGCGGGCCCTGACCGTGAAGGAGTATCGCCGCGCGGACGAGGTGTTTCTCACCGGGACGACCATCGAGATCGTGCCGGTGGTGTCGCTGGACGGGGCCAAGATCGGAACCGGGAGCCCGGGGCCCGTCGCGCGGACGCTTCAGGAGCGCTTCGCGGCGCTGGTCGCCGCCGAGTGCGGGGGACCCGCCGCGCCGGGCGGGGGCCGGGCGTCCCGCCGGAGCCGCCGGGAATGAGCCTCGGGGAGGGATCGCGCATGTCTTGCATTGACCCGAAGCGGTGTGATAAACTCCCGTCGCTTTTGCATCCGGGTGCGGACACGCGAAGGGTGCGTGGCGGAGCAAAGTGGGCGGTGTATGGCCCACTTTTTTTGTTTGAGGGCTCGTGCGTTCGACGGTGGTGAAACCGATTCGCGGAGTCGAGGCGTCGGGGGGCCGTCCCGACAACGTGGAGCAGCGCGTGGCGCGCGTCGTCGAACCGATCGCGGCGGCGCTGGGCCTGGAGGTGGTCGCCGTGCGGTACGCCGGGACGCGGACCGCGGGGACCATTCGGATTACGATCGACAAGCCGGGCGGGGTGACGCTGGAGGATTGCACGCGGGTGAGCCGGGCGGTGGGGCACGCGCTCGATGTGGATGATCCCATCGAGCATCGGTACACGCTGGAGGTGTCATCTCCGGGGCTCGACCGCGCGCTGGAGACGCCGCGCGATTACGAGAAGGCCGTGGGGCGGCGCGTCCGCGTCAAGACGCGTTCTCCCTGGGAGGGTGACCGGGTGGTGATCGGCCGTCTGGCGGGGGTCGAGCCCGACGCGGTGCGGGTCGAGGGAGAGGCCGACGAGTCGTGGACGATCCCGCGGAGCGCGATCGTTCAGGCGCGGTTGGAAGTGGAATGGTGAGGGGTGGAAGGTCAACGGCATTTCGCAGCCTCGGGTCGGGGAAACGGGCCCGACGTTGCGCCACGCGAGCGAGGTTGGTAGGCCATGAATCGTGAACTGCTCACGGTGATCGGACAGATCGAGCGGGAAAAGGGCATCAAGGGCGAAAAAATCATCCAGGCCGTCGAACTGGCCGTGCAGACCGCCGCGCGCAAGCGCTACGGCGCGGGGGACAACATCCAGGTCCACATGAACCCGGAAACCGGCGAGATCGAGGTCGTTTCGCTCAAGAAGATCGTCGAAACCGTCACCAATCCCAAGGCGGAGATCGGCCTGGAGGAAGCCCTCCGGATCGATCCGGGCGCCGAGCTGGGCGACGAGCTGGGCGACCTCATGCCGATGGAGGATTTCGGCCGGATCGCCGCGCAGACCGCGAAACAAGTCATCTTCCAGCGCGTGCGTGAGGCCGAGCTGGAGACCGTCTACAAGGAATACTCGGTGCGCCAGGGCGAGCTCATCAGCGGGATGATCCTCGGCCAGGAGCGCCGTAATTACATCGTCGACCTCGGCAGGACCGAGGCCCTGCTGCCAGTGAGCGAGCAGATCCCGCGCGAGGGCTACCGGCGCGGGGATCGGCTCCGGGGGTACCTGCTGGAGGTCAAGCCTTCGTCGCGTGGGCCCCAGTTGATCCTGTCGCGCGCGTGTCCCGAGTTCGTGAGCAAGCTGTTCGAGCTGGAGGTGCCCGAGGTGGCCGAGGGGATCGTCACGATCCGTGGCGTGGTGCGCGAGCCAGGGGACCGGACCAAGATCTGCGTCTCGTCGCGCGACAAGGCCGTCGATCCGGTCGGCGCCTGCGTCGGGGTCAAGGGCGTGCGGGTCCAGGCCGTGGTGCGCGAGCTGCGAGGGGAGAAGATCGACATCATCACCTGGACCGACGACCCACGGACCTTCATCGGCGAGGCGTTGAGCCCGGCGGTGGTCGAGAAGGTGGGGATCACCGAAGCGGAGAAGTCGGCCATCGCGGTGGTCGCGGATCACCAGCTCTCGCTGGCGATCGGCAAGAAGGGCCAGAACGTCCGGCTGGCCGCGAAGCTGACCGGGTGGAAGATCGACATTATCAGCCAGAGCGAGTACGAGAAGGAGCGGGTCAAGGACCGCGACCGTGAGATCAACGCCGCGATCGCCCACGAGCAGACGATTCGCGAGGAACAGGAGGCGCGACAGGCCGAGGCCCAAGCCGCCGCCGCGAAGCCCGCCGAGGGCGAGGCCGTCGAGTCACCGAGCCCGGAGGCCTGAGCGCGCGCATGTCGTCCACGGCGACGGATCAGAAGGGATCAGCCATGAGAGTCTTTGAACTTGCCAAACAGCTGGGGAAGACCAGCAAGGAACTCCTGGCGGACCTGGCGAAGCAGGGCACGGTGCTCAAAAACCACATGAGCACGCTCGACGACGATGTGGTCGCCGCGTTGATCCGCAAGTACGCGCCGAAGAAGGAACCGGACGCCGAGGGCGCCGCGCCGCGCCGCGGGCACGTCCTGATCAAGAGAAAGGCCCAGCCCGAGGCGCCGCCCCCGGAAGCCCCGGCCGTCGCCGCCGCGCCGACCCCGGTCGGCGAGCTGCCTGCCGCGCCCCCGCCGCCGGGCCGCGCTGCGCCCGAGGTGTTTCGCCCGCACGCGCCGAAGGTGGTGCCCCAGATTCCGATGCCGGAGCCGGTCAGGGTGATGGCTGCGCCCGCGGCGCCGCGGGTCGCGCCGCCCCGGGGTCCGGTGGTCGGCGACACGGCCAAGGCGGAGAAAGAGAAAGAAAAAGAGCGGGAGCGGGTCAAGAAGCTCAAGAAGCCCGGCAAGCGCGACAAGGACGAGGCCGCGCCCGCGCAGCTTCAAGGGGAAGCCCTTGTGTGGCAGGATTTCAAGCCGCTGCACCGCCGCGACGAACGGCTCCGCGCCCAGATGAGGAAGGAGCGCCATCCCTCCTCGGTGTTGGAGGCCACGAAGCCGCGGAAGAAGGTCGTCAAACTTCGGGAGGGCCTGACGGTCAAGGACCTCGCCGACCTGCTCGGGGTCAAGGCGCCGCAGGTGATCGGCCAGTTGCTGTCGATGGGGACGCCCGCGACCATCAACCAGACCCTGGAGCTGGACGCCGCGGTGCTGGTCGCCGAGCACTTCGGCGTGAAAGCCGAGGGCGTCGCCGAGCGCACCGAGGAGGAGATGATCGAGACCCTCCCCGAGGATCCCGCGCTGCGCGCAACACGCCCGCCGGTGGTTACGATCATGGGGCACGTCGACCACGGCAAGACCTCGCTGCTCGACGCCATCCGCACGACGCGGGTGACCGAGGGCGAGGCGGGCGGCATCACGCAGCACATCGGCGCCTACACCGTCAATGTCGGGGGTAAATCGGTGACATTCCTCGACACGCCGGGCCACGAGGCGTTCACGAGCATGCGTGCACGCGGCGCCAAAGTGACCGACTTGGTGGTGCTGGTCGTCGCCGCCGACGACGGCGTGATGCCGCAGACGGTGGAGGCGATCAACCACGCCAAGGCGGCCGACGTGCCGATCCTGGTCGCGATCAACAAGATCGACAAGCCGGAGGCGCAGCCGGAGCGCATTAAGAGTCAGCTCTCCGAGCACGGCCTCATCTCGGAAGCGTGGGGCGGCACGACCATCTTCGCGGAGGTGTCGGCCAAGACGAAGGTCGGGCTCGACGCATTGCTGGAGATGATCCTGCTGCAGGCCGACGTGCTGGAATTGACCGCCAACCCCGCGAAGCCCGCGCTGGGCGCGATCATCGAGGCGCGACTCGACAAGGGGCGCGGACCCATGGCGACCGTGCTGGTGCAGGACGGCACACTGCGGGTGGGCGACCTCTTCGTCACCGGCGCCCAGGCCGGCAAGGTGCGGGCGCTGGTGGATGACCTGGGGCGCCGAACCAGCGCGGCGGGGCCGTCGACTCCGGTCGAGGTCATCGGTCTTGACGATGTGCCGCAGGCGGGGGACGTGTTCCAGGTCGTCAAGGACGACCGGACGGCGAAGGAGATCGTGTCGGCGCGGATCGAGAAGGCGCGCGGCCCGGCGCCGGCGAAGCCGCGCAAAATGACCCTCGAAGACCTCTACGGCAAGATCAGCGAGGGCGGGGCCAAGGAGCTGACGATCGTGCTCAAGGCCGACGTCCAGGGGTCGGCGGAGGCCCTCAAGAGTTCGCTGGAGAAGCTGTCCACCGACAAGGTCCGCCTGCGCGTCCTCCACGAAGCCATCGGCGGCATCACGGAAAGCGACATCCTGCTCGCCGCCGCGTCCAACGCGGTGATCATCGGATTCAACGTGCGGCCGGAGAGCAAGGCCCAGGCGCTGGCGGAGCGGGAAAAGGTCGATGTCCGGACGTATCGGGTCATCTACGAGGCGGTCGACGACGTGCGGGCCGCGATGGAAGGCCTCCTCGAACCCACGCTCAAGGAACAGAGCCTCGGGCGCGCGGAGGTCCGGCAGGTCTTCGTGGTGCCGCGCATCGGCGCGATCGCCGGGTCGTACGTGTTGCAGGGCGTGATCACGCGCGCGAGCACCGGCGTCCGCGTCATCCGCGACGGCGTGATCGTCTATCAGGGCAAGCTGGGGTCACTGCGGCGCTTCAAGGACGACGTGCGCGAGGTGCAGACCGGGTACGAGTGCGGGATCGGGGTCGAGAATTTTAACGACGTGAAGGTGGGCGACGTCATCGAGGCGTTCTCGATGGAGAAGATCGCGGCGAAGTTGTAGGGTGAGTTCTGCGATGATGAAAGCTGGGGATGTCGCAGCCTCGGCGCGGGACGGCACGCCTGCGTTGCGCAGCCCGCTTTGGGGGGAATGGTAATCGGCGTTTGTCGGATGGAGTTGCACCTCCCGGATCGGCACTCGCTGAAGGAGAAGCGGCACGCGGTGAAGAGTCTGAAGGATCGACTCCGCCACGGGTTCAACGTGTCGGTGGCCGAGGTGGAGGCCCATGAGTTGTGGCAGACCGCGGTGCTGGCCGCGGCGTGCGTCGGCGTCGATCGCGCGTATGTCAACGGGGTGCTGGATCAGCTCCTGCATGCCGTCGGCCGCGAGCGGGATCTGGAGTTGGTCCGGTCTCAGATGGAGTTCGTGTGATGCCGGGTGCGGCATCCGTCGCTCATGGGAATCGAGTACAAACGGACGGATCGCGTGGGCGATCTCATGCGGATCGAGATCGCCGACCTCCTGTTGCGGAAGGTGAAGGATCCCGGGATCGGCTTCGTCACGGTGACGGGCGTGCGGGTGAGCCCCGATCTCCGGCACGCCACGGTCTTTGTGAGCCTGCTGGACGAGGGGCGGGCCGTGGCCGAGACGCTCGCCGCGCTCGAACGGGCAGCGGGCTTCATCCGGAGCGAGCTAGGGCGTCGCTTGCGGCTTAAGAACACGCCCGAGTTGACGTTCACGCACGATACAACGCCCCGCGAGGCGGCGCACATCGAGGCGGTACTGGAGGCACTGTCCGGCGATCAACCGGACGCGGACAAGGGAACAGGGGATGACGACGAAGACCGCACCTGACGCGCGGGCCGTGGTCGAGGTCCTGAAGGCCTACGACACGTTCTGCGTCTCCACGCACATCAGTCCCGAAGGGGACGCCCTCGGTTCCGCCGTTGCGCTCGCCCTGGGCCTCCGTGCGGCCGGCAAGCAGGCCGAGGTGGTCATCCGGGACCGCGTGCCGCCGTACCTCGATTTTTTGCCGGTACAGGGCGTGGTCGCGCAGCACCCCGCGCTGCCGCGCCGCTACGACGTCCTGGCCGTCGTCGATTGCGGCGACCTGGAGCGCACGGGACTCTTCACCGCGGCGCCGCCGCCGGTCACGCTGGTGGTGAACATCGACCACCACCTCACCAACCGCGGCTTCGGCGGGCTGAACTGGATCGTGCCCGACGCGACGGCGTCCGGCCAGATGGTCTACGAGTTGATCCGGGCGTGGGGCGTGTCCCTCTCGCGGGACATCGCGCTCTGCCTGTACACCACGCTGATCACGGAGACCGGCTCGTTCCGGTACTCCAACACCACGCCCTCGACGTTTCGGATGGCCGCGGATCTCCTCGACTGCGGGGTCGACGGCGCGAAGGTGGCGCGGGCGCTGTACGACCGTAATTCTCCGGGGCGTCTTCGCCTGCTGGGGGAGGTCCTACGCGGTATGGAGCGCCACCCCGGCGGGAAGATCGCGTGGGTCACCATGACCCAGGACCTGTTCAAGACGACGGGCACCTCGCCCGAGGACACCGAGGATATGGTCAACTACCCGCGATCCCTCAACGGGGTCGAGGTCGCCCTGCTGTTCCGCGAGTTGAATCCGACCCAATACAAGATCAGCCTGCGCTCCCAGGGCCGGGTGAACGTTGCGGCCGTGGCGGAGGGGTTCGGCGGCGGGGGGCATCGCAACGCAGCGGGGTGCGTCGTTCCGGGCGATCTGTCGTCGGTGCGGGCGCGCGTGCTGAACGCGGTCGAAGCTGCGACGGCGCGAGAGGCGCCATGAACGGATTCCTGAATATCAATAAGCCGCCGGATTGGACGTCGCACGACGTCGTTGCCAAGGTGCGGGGGCTGCTCGGGCAGGCCAAGGTCGGGCACACCGGCACCCTGGACCCGATGGCGACGGGCGTCCTGCCGCTCTGCGTCGGCCACGCGACGAAGGTCGCGCAGTACCTGGTCGACGCCGACAAGGAATACCGGGTTGTGATGCGGCTCGGAGCCACCACCGATACGCAGGACGCCACCGGGCGGGTGTTGACGCGCACCGAGGCCCGCCCGGGCGCCGAGGACATCGTCCGCGTCCTGAGCGGCCTGGTGGGGCCGCTGACGCAGCTCCCCCCGATGTATTCCGCGGTCAAGGTCCGCGGCGAGCCGCTGTACAAGGCCGCCCGCGAGGGCCGCGTGGTCGAGCGACAGCCGCGCACAGTGCGGATCACCCGGCTGGACGTGCTGGGGATCGCCGACGGCGACGTCACGTTCGACGTCGAGTGCTCCAAGGGCACCTACGTGCGGACGCTGTGCGTGGAGGCCGGTGAGCGCCTCGGCGTGGGCGCCCATCTTCAGGGGCTCGATCGCCGGCGCGTGGGACGGTTTGCGATCGCGGACGCGGTGACCGTGGCGGACGTCGAGGCGGCGGTGCGCGCGGGCGAGGCGGGACGTCACCTGCTCGCCGTCGACGAGGTCTTGAGCCATCTGCCGGCCGTCGAAGTGTCCGCGTCGGTCGCGGAGCGGGTGTGTCACGGGGTCGCGCTGCCGGCGGAGCGCGTGGAGGCCTGGCTGGGCGCGTGTCGGCGCGGGGACCTGGTCCGCGTCCGGACCGGCGGGGTCACGGTCGCGCTCGCGACGGCGCCGGCCGACCTTGAGGATCTGGTGGGCGACGGGCGGGGCCGCGCGTTCGCGGTCGAGCGCGTCCTGGCCGATCGGTCGGTGAAGGTGATGGGAGGAGCGCGGCGCGGTCCGCGTCGGTAGCCACGGAAAGGGGAACCACGATGTTGCAGAAAGAAGTCAAGCAGGGTGTCATCAAGACGTACGCACGCCACGAGCAGGACACGGGCTCGCCGGAGGTCCAGGTCGCGATCCTGAGCAAGCGGATCACCGAGCTGACCGATCATTTCAAGCTCCACGCCAAGGATCATCACTCGCGTCGCGGCTTGATCATGATGGTGAGCCAGCGCCGCAAGCTCCTGGACTATTTGAAGCGGACGGACGTGGAGCGGTACAAGCTGCTCCTCACCCAATTGGACATCCGGCGCTGAGTCACCGCCCGGATGGGATCACCCACACGCTCCGAGCGTCGGCGGAACGCGCCGAAAGGCCCCCGCGCGCTCGAGGAGCTCCGGAAGAGACACAGTGAATGACTCGTGGAGACCGCTGCGGCCCGACGGGGGTCGCCAGGCGTCATTGACTGTGGATCGTCCGGGGCCGATTCCGCGCCCTCGACGAGGCGCAACGAAGGAGATGGCATGGTAGAACGACTCGAGATGGACGTGGCGGGCCGGCGACTGACGATCGAAAGCGGCCGGGTCGCCAAGCAGGCCGACGGGGCGGTGCTGGTGCAGATGGCGGACACCGTGGTGCTGGTCACCGCGGTCACGGCCAAGGCGCCCAGGGCGGGGGTCGATTTCCTCCCCCTGACCGTCGATTACCAGGAGCGAGCCTATGCCGCCGGGAAGATCCCCGGCGGGTTTTTCAAGCGCGAGGGACGCCCCGCCGAGCGGGAAATTCTCTCCGGCCGTCTGATCGATCGGCCGTTGCGGCCGCTCTTCCCGAAGCGGTTTTACCACGAGACCCAGGTCATCGCGTCGGTCCTCTCGGCCGACCAGAGCAACGCGACGGACTTTCTCGGGATCATCGGCGCGTCCGCGGCGCTGTCGATCTCGTCCTCGCCGTTCCAGGGGCCCGTCGCGGGGATTCGGATCGGGCGGGTGGACGGCCGGTTCGTCGTCGCCCCCACCTTGGCCGAGTTGGTGCAGAGCACGCTGAACGTCGTGGTGGCCGGCACGCGCGACGCCGTGATGATGGTCGAGGGTGAGGCCTTGGAGTTGCCCGAGGACGTTATGCTGGAGGCGATCATGCTCGCCCACGCGGAGATCAAGAAGATCATCGCGCTGCAGGACGAGCTGGTGAAGCGCGTGGGGAAGCCGAAGCTTTCGGTGCCCAAGGCCGAGGCCGACCCCGCCGTGGTCGAGGCCGTCCACCGCGAGGCGACCGGAGCCGTCCGCGAGGCGCTCTTGATCCCGAACAAGACCGAGCGCTCGGAGCGGATGGCGGCGATCCTCGCCGACCTGCTGGCCCGCCTGGGCAGCAAGGAGGCGCCGGAGAAGAATCGCGAGATCATGGAGGTCTTCCACGACCTGGAGCGGAATCAGATGCGGCGCATGATCCTGGACAAAGGCGTGCGCGCCGACGGGCGGGGCCCAACCGGCATCCGGCCGATCACCTGCGAGATCGGGGTGCTGCCCCGCACGCACGGCTCCGCGCTCTTCACCCGCGGCGAGACGCAGAGTCTCGCGGTGGTGACGCTGGGCACGTCGGATGACGAGCAGCGCATCGACGCGCTCGAGGGCGAGTCGACCAAGTCGTTCATGCTGCACTACAACTTCCCTCCGTTCTCGGTCGGCGAGGCCCGGCCCATGCGGGGGCCGGGGCGGCGTGAGATTGGCCACGGGGCGCTGGCGGAGCGCGCGCTCAAGCCCGTCATCCCGACCAAGGAGAAGTTCCCTTACACCCTGCGCATCGTGTCCGACATCCTGGAGTCGAACGGCTCCTCGTCGATGGCGACGGTCTGCGGGGGCACGCTGGCGCTGATGGACGCGGGTGTGCCGATCTCCGCGCCGGTCGGCGGGATCGCGATGGGGCTCATTAAGGAAGGCAACGACGTCGAGATCATCTCCGACATCCTCGGCGTCGAGGACCACCTGGGCGACATGGATTTCAAGGTCACCGGCACGCGAACCGGCGTGACCGCGTTGCAGATGGACATCAAGATCCAGGGCATCGACCGGTCCATCATGGAGAAGGCGCTGGCCCAAGCCAAGCTCGGCCGACTGCACATCCTCGACAAGATGGCCGAGGCGATCGCCGAGCCGCGCGGCGGCCTGTCCACCCACGCGCCGCGGATCCTCACGATGAAGGTCAAGCCGGACAAGGTCCGCGAAGTGATCGGCCCGGGCGGGAAAGTCATCCGCGGGATCATCGCCCAAACCGGCGTGAAGATCGACGTTGAGGACGACGGCTCGATCGCCATCGCCTCGTCGGACGAGGCTGCCGCCCGGAGGGCGATCGAGATGATCAAGCAGATCACCGAGGACGTCGAAGTCGGCAAGCTCTACATGGGCAAGGTGACGCGCATCATGGAGTTCGGCGCGATCGTGGAGATCGGGCCCGGCGTCGACGGCCTCGTCCACATCTCGCAGCTCGCGCCCCACCGGGTCAAAGCCGTCACCGACGAGGTCAAGGAAGGCGACGAGATCCTGGTGAAGGTGTTGGAGGTCGACCGCCAGGGCAAGATTCGTCTCTCGCGGAAAGAAGCGATGGGGGCGGCCCAGGGGACCGAAAAGGCCTGATGGATCGGGGCGCGACCGTCACGCCCCGACGGGTGAACGCCGTGAAAATTACATCCACGCCCCGCAGGATCGTCCTGGACAACGGGGTGCGGGTCGTGACCGAATTCATGCCGTCGGTGCGCTCGGCGGCGGTGGGCATCTGGGTCGACGTCGGCTCGCGCGACGAGGGGCCCGGCGAGGAGGGGCTCTCCCACTTCCTCGAGCACATGTTCTTCAAGGGCACGCGGCGACGTTCGGCGCAGGACCTGGCGATGGAGATCGACGTCCTGGGCGGGGAGCTGAATGCCTTCACGTCACGCGAGACGACCACGTTCTACACCAAGGCGCTCGACGAGCACCTGCCCCGCGCGGTCGCGCTCCTCGGCGAGATCTTCCTCGACTCCACGTTCGCGGCATCCGAGCTCGAGCGCGAGAAGCAGGTCGTCCTCGAAGAGATCAAGATGATCGAGGACGACCCCGAGGAATTTCTCTACGATCTGCACACCGACTATGTCTGGCGCCAGCACCCGCTCGGTCGGCCCATCCTCGGCGAGTTGAAGACGATCGAGACGATGACGCGGCGGCGCCTGACCGGGTTTCTGGCCACGCACTACCACCCCGCCAGGACCGTGATCGCCGTCTCGGGCCGGTTCGATCAGCCCCGGATCGACGCGCTGATCGCGAAGACCTTCGGGCGGTTCAAAGGCGCGGCGGGGCCCACCGCGCCGCGGACGCCGCCCAAGACCCGCGGGGGCGTGTGGCTCAAGCGCAAAGCGCTGGAGCAGGTCCACATCTGCCTGGGCGCGGATGGCCTCTCCCAGGTCCACGAGGACCGGTACGCGCTCCACGTGCTCAACGCGATCCTGGGCGGCAGCGTCAGTTCGCGGCTGTTCCAGGAGGTCCGCGAGCGCCGGGGCCTCGCCTACTCGATCTACTCCGGAATCACCGCTTACCACGATGCGGGTCTCTTCTCCGTCTACGCCGCGACGGGCAAGCCCGCCGCGCAACAAGTTATCGCCCTGTGCCTGCGCGAGGGCAAGAAACTGCGGTCCCGGATGGTCCCCAAGGACGAACTGGCGCGGGCGAAGGACCACCTCAAGGGCAGCCTGGCGCTCGGTCTTGAGGGCACCAGCAGCCGGATGAGCCGTCTTGCCAAGGACGAGCTCTACGGCCGCCGTCATGTGTCGCTCGCCGAGATGACCAAGGGCATCGACGCGGTCACCCCCGACGATGTGCGGCGCGTGGCGAAGGTCTGCCTTGCCCCGGAGACGATGGCGCTTACGGTCCTGGGCCCCATGCTGCGCCGCGATTTGCCGTCGTCGTTCTGACGATCCGCCATGCTCTGGACGACCGAACAAAAGATCCGCATGCCGAAGCCGGAGGAGGCGCTGCCGGGACGTTCTGAGAAGATGGCCGTCCCTGAGCGGCACTTCGTCAATGGGCACCCGATGCAGCCGCCGTTTCCAGTCGGCCTGGAGACGACGATGTTTGGGTTGGGGTGCTTCTGGGGGGCGGAGCGCGTGTTCTGGCAGGTTGACGGCATGTACACGACCGCCGTGGGATACGCCGGCGGCTTCACACCCAACCCGACCTACGAGGAGGTGTGCACGGGCTTGACCGGGCACAACGAAGTGGTGCTGGTCGTGTTCGATCCAAAGGTCGTGCGCTACGAACGCCTGCTCAACGTCTTTTGGGAGGCGCACGACCCCACGCAGGGGATGCGGCAGGGCAACGACGTCGGCACGCAATATCGTTCCGGGATCTACACCGGCGGGCCCGCTCAGAAGGCCGCGGCCCTGGCCTCGCGGGAAGCGTATCAGGCGGCGTTGCGCGCCGCGGGGCACCGGGCGATCACGACCGAGATCGTCGACGCGCCTCCGTTTTATTACGCCGAGGGCTATCACCAGCAGTACCTGGCGAAGAATCCCGGCGGATACTGCGGGCTCGGCGGCACCGGCGTCACCTGTCCCGTCGGCCCCTGAGCCGGCTTCGTGCACGCGTCTTCCAGCCCCCGCTCGCGGTCGGTTTCTTGACCTCGTTTCTCGGAATCCGCTATTCTCAAGGTGTCATGCATCGTCGATTGCATCTGGTCTTCATCGGGTGTGCCGCGGCGCTGTGCGCGGCGCTTCCCGCCCATGCCTCCCAGCCCCTGAAGATCCGCGTCGCGCACTTGCCGAACGTCACTCATGCCCAGGCGCTGATCGCGCACGGAACGGGCCGTTTCGCGCAGGCGATGGGGCCGGATGTGGCGATCGACTGGAAGGTCTTCAACGCGGGGCCGACGGCGGTTCAGGCGCTGTTCGCCGGCGAGATTGATCTCGCGTACCTGGGGACGGGCCCCGCGATCGTGGGCTACGTGAAATCGCGCGGGCAGGCGCTGCGGGTCATCGCCGGGGCGTCGGACGGCGGCGCGGCGCTGGTCGTCAGACCCCAGGCGGGCATTCACGGCGCGGCCGACTTTCGCGGCAAGCGCGTGGCGTCGCCGCAGTTGGGTAACACCCAGGACGTGGCGCTGCGTGGCTGGCTGCACGATCACGGCCTTGCCGTGATGGAAAAGGGCGGGGATGTCCGCGTGATGCCGATGGCCAACCCCGACCAGCTGACGATGTTCCGGCAGGGCCAGATCGACGCGGTCTGGACGGCCGAGCCGTGGGTGTCGCGGCTGGTGCACGAGGGGGGCGGGGTGGTGCTGCTCGACGAGCGCGAGATCTGGAAGGAGGCGACGGGGGGGCGCTTTGCCACGACGTTGCTCGTCGCGCATCCGCGGTTCCTCGTCGCGCACCCCGATCTGGCGTCGCGCTGGGCGCGCGCGCACGCGGAGCTGACGGCGTGGATCGCGTCGCACCCCGACGAGGCGAAGGCCGCCGTCAACGCGGAGCTCAAACGGGAAACCGGAAAGCCGCTCCAGGATGCCGTGCTGAACGAGGCGTGGTCGCGCGTCCGGTTCACGACCGATCCCATCCCGGCGTCGCTCGACCGCATGGCGCGCTGGGCGTTCGACCAGGGGTTCCTGGGGCGGACGCGACCCGACCTCTCGCAGATCGTCGATGCCCGGTGGTTGACGATCGCGCCGCTCGCGGCCCTCACCCCGGAGCGGCGATGACGCCGCCGACCGCCGTGACGCCGCACGCCACCGTCGACGTCCGCCGCCAGCAGTGCCCCTATCCGCTGCTGATGATCAAGAAGGCGCTGGACGGCCTGCGCGAGGGCGAGGTGCTCGAGGCGCAGACCGATCATCTGCCGACGGTGCGGGAAACCACGCCGAGGTTCTGCCGCGACATGGGCTATGCGCTGCGCGTGATCGAGGAACCCGGTCTGTGGCGGCTGATCATCACCAAGGGGAGCGAGGCGCCCAAACCGGTGAGCGTCACGCTGGACGGGGTGACCAAACGCTACCGGTCCACCGGCGGGATGGTGACGGCGCTCGAGGACATCCACCTCGAGATCCTCGAGGGAGAGTTCGTCTGCATCGTGGGGCCGTCCGGCTGCGGGAAATCCACGCTGCTGAATTTGATTGCCGGGCTGGAGTTCCCCGATGCCGGCAGCGTGAAGATC
>Ga0184615_10000551_pt1 | contig 20636 bp, 19 predicted proteins | sample PLM4_65_coex_FD_133134 | JGI IMG/M metagenome (GOLD analysis project Ga0184615, IMG submission 133134) | Groundwater sediment microbial communities from an aquifer in East River, Colorado, USA - PLM4_65_coex | ecosystem: Environmental > Terrestrial > Soil > Riparian zone | place: USA: East...
CGATGCTACGATTCGATGGATGCAAGTGCGCCTCCTCGCGTTCGCTTCCGCCGCGCAGGCGCTCGGCGCTGCGGCCTGCGATTGGCAGCTTGCCGAAGCGTCGTCGGTGCGCGACCTGCGCCAGCAACTCGCGGTCGACTTTCCGGCGCTTGCGCCGCTCCTGCCGCGCCTGGCGATCGCCGTGAACGGAGTCGTCGCCCGCCCGGACGTTCCTGTCCGGGAGGGCGCCGAGATCGCCCTCCTTCCCCCCGTCTCCGGCGGTTGAACGTGCGTACCGGGCTGGTCGAACTGCCGCTCGACATCGCCGCGATGCTCGCCGCGGTGGCGGATCCTGCCTGCGGTGCGCAGGCGATCTTCGTCGGCACGGTGCGCGACCGCAACGACCCCGATGGAGGCCGCGAGGTGGTGGCGATCGACTATAGCGCCTACGAATCGATGGCCGAGGAGGTTCTCGAACGCATCGCGACCGATCTCGAGGCGGCGGCACCGGGACTGCGCGTGGCGCTTCTTCACCGGCTCGGAAAGCTCGCCGTCGGCGAGGCGTCGATCGCCATCGTCGCCGCTTCGCCGCGCCGCGACGCCGCGCTCGCCGCGGTCCGCGAGGCGCTCGAGCGGGTGAAATCCGAAGCTCCGATCTGGAAGCGCGAGATCTACGCCGACGGCGGAACCGCCTGGCGTGAGGTCGCACCGCTCGTCGAGCCCCCAGCTCCCGGCGTGGATTGACGGGCTTCCGGCGCCTCCGGCTGCGGTGTTTTCCGACCGCCGGGCGCGGTCAGCCTGCCGGGCTCTTGCGCGCGCCGGAGAGCAGGAGCTTGACGAGCTCCACCTGGCGCGTGGTCCCGACCTGCCGATAGATACCCCCGAGGCAGGAGGAGATGACCTCGGTGGGAACTCCGAGCCTGGCCGCCGTCTCCGGAATGCTCTGCCCACGCAGGAGATGCCCGACCACCTGCGTCTGCTCGAATGAGAGATCGTGGCGTGCCGCGAGCGCCACCGCGGGGTTTTCGGCGTCCTCGCGCGGGTCGAAGAGCAGCACCACGGCAATCGACGCCGGGAGCGCGTCCGCGAAAAGCGGCGAGGCGACCACCAGAGCCTCCAGAGAGCTCTCTCCGCCGCGGGAGATCAGGATCGACTCGGTGGCCACCCGGCGCTCGTCGAGTCGCGCATCCGCGGTCAGCAGCGCGGCCAGCGAGCGGTCGAGCGCCTGACCGGCGCCGCGCAGTTTCCCGTCTTCGATCCGCAGCTCGCTCTGCGTCGCAAGCTGTCGGTTCGCCGCGGCGTTCGACTGCAGTACGATCCCGTCTCGGCCGAGGATCAGGATTCCGGTCGCGAGCGGCTCCAGCACGCGCGGTCCCCAGCTCTGCCGGCGTTCGCTCGCCGCCAGAGCGTCAGTCAGGCGCCAGGCGCGGCCGAGCAGCGGTGCCATACGTTCAATCAGAACGAACGTCTCCGCGTCGAGATCGGCGCGGTCGATGAGTAGGCTCAGGTGACCCTCCCCGGGCAGAGAGAACTCGCGATGCTCTGGCGGACAGGCCGGCCAGGTAGCATCCGGATCGCTCCGCCGGCCGGCCAGCTTCCGGATTGCCGTCGGGTCCAGACTGTTGGTCGCGAGCACCGCCCGGCGGTTGCCATCGCCGCGCAGGATCATGACCTGCTGGCACCCGAGACAATCGGCGATGCGCGACAGCGCCGCCGGCCAAAGCCCAGGCTCCTGGACCGCGATGAGGAGATCGCCCAGGACCTCGAGGAGCTCTTCAGCTGACGGGAGGGAGGCTCGTGGAAACACGCTTGACCGCCTGTCTGCACCTTTCGCGCCACCCGAGCGGGGACGACGCGGGGCGCCACCGCTCCCGCTCAGCAAGAGCTCGGTGCCGCACCAAGCCGGAGAATGACAAAATTTGAGTGTTCCGTCGACGCCCAGGACTGCCGCAAAGTGTCACTCGCGCGCGGTGCTCTTCTTCTTCTCGAGCTCTTCGACACTCCTCGGCCAGTCGTCGTGCAGCAGCCGCGACAGCACGCGGTCAGCGAGGAGCTTGCCCCCGGTCTGGCAGACCGGGCAGTAGTTGGCCTCGTTCTCGGCGTAAACGATGCGCTGCACCGGCGTCGCGCAGACCGGGCAGGGCAGGCCGAAGCGGCCGTGGACCGCCATCTCCGGCCGGAAAGCGGTGACCTTGTCCGGAAAACGGCCGCCGGTCTCGCGGCGCAGGCGCTCCGTCCACTCGCGAAGCTTCTCCCGCATCGCCGCATACAGCCGCTCCGAGGCCTCGTCCGTGAGCGCGGAGGTGCGCGCGAAGGGAGAGAGCCGCGCGGCGTGCAGGATCTCATCGGAGTACGCGTTGCCGATGCCGGCGAGGATCCGGGGATCGGTCAGCGCGCGTTTGAGCGTGCGGCTCTCGGCGGCTAGCGCGGCGCGAAAAGCCGTGAGATCGGCGGTCTCCGGCTCGAGACCTCCCGGATCGTGGGTGGCGAGCGCCGCTTCGCCTTCGACAAGATGGATCGCGGCGCGCCGCTTCTTGCCCGCCTCGGTGAGATAGACGGTTCCGGAGTCGAACTCCAACGCCGCGAGCGTGATTCGCCCCGGAGCCTTGCCGCCGACTTCGCGGAAGACCAGCCGGCCGGCGATCATGAGATGGATGACGATGAAGTGCTCGTCCGCGAGCTCGAAGACGATCCGCTTGCCGAGGCGGCGCAACGCGACGACTGCGCGTCCTTCAAGGTCCGATGCCGGCGGCGTCACCGAGCGCAAGACGAACGGCGAAAGGAACCGCAGCCGCTCGAGCCGGCGACCCTCGAGGCGCACGCGCAGCGCCTCGAGATAGACGGTGAGATCCGGCAGCTCCGGCACCGGGAACCCGCGCTACTCGGGAAGCGGCAGCAAGGTGAGCGGGTCGCGCAGCGGCAGGTGCTTCACCTGGCCCCCGAAGAGCTCCGCCATCTTCGCGCGTCCGTCCGCGTCCCCGGGCTCGATCTCGCTCCACTTGCCGACCACCAGCATCGCGAGCTTGCCGGGATCGAGATACTTCGCGGCCGCCGCGCGCACGTTCTCGACGGTCACGGCATCGATCCGCCGGCGGTAGTCCGTCCAGTAGCTGTGCGGCCGGCCGATCACCTCGTCGGCGGCGAAGGTCCGGGCGGTCGCCGCCGGCGACTCGAAGGTGCGGGGAAAAGTATCGATGAAGGAGCTCTTGGAGACCCGGAGCTCCTCTTCCGAAACCAGACCGGTGCGGATCTTGTCGACCTCCTCGAGGACGATCTTGGTGGCGAGCGCCACGGTCGGATTCTTCGATGCGAAGCCGATCTCGAAGAGACCCGGCCAGAACGTGCCGATGCCGAACTGGGAGTAGGCGCCGTAAGCGAGGCCCTCATCCGAACGCACCCGTTTCATCAGTCGGGCGGTGAAACCGCCGCCGCCCAGAATGTCGTTCATCACGATCAGCGCGTACGACTCGGGATCGGCGTAGCTCTTCCACTGCGTGCCCAGCTCGCCGATCGTCACCTTGCCCTGGGGAATGTCCTTCTCGATCTGGACCAGGCCGGGCGGGGGCGTGAGCTCCGGACCTTTCGGCGGCCACGGAGCTTCGGGTTCACCCGCCTTCCAGCCAGCGAGCCGCCGACCGAGATCGGCCAGGATCTTCGCGCCATCGACGTCGCCGGAGACGGCCAAGACGAGATGTTCCGGTCCATAGGTCCGCCGGTGGAAGCCGGCCAGCTTCTCGCGTGAGATCAACTCGAGATCGGCCTGGGTCAGGCGACGCGAGGCAAAGTGCTTTTCGCCGCGGGTCAGGAAGCTCCACTCGCGGTCGGCGATGTCGCCGGCGTCGTCGTTACGCTGCTTCATTTCCTCGAGCACCGTGCTCTTCTGGACCTCGAGCCGCGCGTCATCGAAACGCGGGCTCTTCACCATGTCGAAAAAGAGATCTAGGCCCTCCGTGAGCGCCGGCGAGATGACGTCGAGCGCCGCCGTTGCCGAGGTCGGACCGGCCGCGCTCGAAACGATCGCGGCGAGGAAGTCGGCCTTCTGGTCGAACTCCTCGGGGGTCATCTTCGTGGTTCCCCCCTGGCGCATCATCGCCGCGGTCATCGCCGCGAGGCCGGTCTCGCGCTCGCCTTCGCGGAAGGCGCCGGTGCGGAAGGTCGCCTGGAGCTTGACCAGCGGCAGGCTGTGATCCTCAACGACATAGACCACGACCCCACCCGGCAGCGTGTGCCGGAATTTGTCCCCCACCGGCGCGGCGAAGACGAACGGCTTGTAGGTGAGCTGCTCCGGGCGAGCCGGAACGACTTCAGCGGGCACTTCACCCGAGACGGCGGCGAGGGCCGGGAAGGCGAGGCCGACGGCGATCGCGGCCCCTCCCGCGAAGGCCACGATTTTGTGCGCGACTCTCATCGTTCCCCTCCCGCCCCTCCTGCGTTACCGCGGCCCTTCAGTTTTTCCAGCTGTTCGCGTACCGCCTTCTCGATGGCATCGGCCATTCCCTTCATCTCCGGCGGGATCTGCGCCCGTTGCTGCTCGATGCCCACGAGAGCCTGTTCGAGCAGGGCCGGATCCTCGATCTGCCGGATCTGGCGGATCTGCACCATCAGCTGCTGCTGGACCTGCGCCGGCATCCCGGAGAGCTCCGCCGGGATCTCCTCGGCGACGCTCCCGGCCTTTCGGTTGTAGGTCGCCACCGTGCGATTCTCGGGCGTGAAGTATTGCTTCGCCACGCGTTGGACGTCCTCGCCGGTGACCGCAAGGGTTTTCGCCGACCACTCATTCAGGTACTTGAAGTCTCCCCAGCCGTCGTAGAACAGCAGCTGCAGGAGGAGATAGAACGGGTTCTCGAGATTGCGGTAGGAGTCGGCGACGATCTGATTCTTGACCTTGGTGAGCTCATCGGCGGGGACCACCTCGGTCTGAAATCTTCCGATCTCCGCCCAGAGCGCGGCCTCGAGCGCCGCGGGCGTGGCCTCTCCCTTGGTTTCGGCCGCGAGGACGAACGAACCGTTCCAGCGCAACGACTGCTGCTCGGCCGACGCCGAAGAGGCGATTTTCTGGTCGAGCACCAGGGATTTGCGCAGGCGCCCGGTCTGGCCGTTCAGCAGGCTCTGCACGACGTCGAGGGCGTACTGGTCCCGGTGCTCGAAGGGCACCGTATGAAACTGCACCGCGACCTGCGGCTGGCAGTCACATTCGGCGTTCATCCGCTTCTCGGCGAGCTGCCTTTCCTCCAGGGTCACGATGTCCGGCACCGGATGGGTGCCTTTCGGGAGGCGTCCAAAGTACTTCTCGGCGAGCGCGTGCGCCTGGTCGACCGTGATGTTGCCGACCAGCGCCGCGGTGAGGTTCCCGGGCGCGTAGTAGGTCGAGAAGAAGTCCTTGGCGTCCGCCATCGAGAGCGTCTTCAAGTCGGACATCCAGCCGATCGCTTCCCACTTGTAGGAGTGCGAGGTCCAGAACATGGCGTTCAACTGTTCGTCGAAACGCCCGGTAGGCGTCGACTCTACCCTCAGCCGGCGTTCTTCCTGGACGACATCGCGTTCGGAATAGAACTCGCGGAAAACCGGCTGCAGCAGACGCTCCGACTCCATCCAGAACCAGAGCTCGACCTTGTTCGCCGGCACGGTAATGAAATAGATCGTCGAGTCCGAATTCGTCGTCGCGTTCATGCCCGACGCCCCGGCCTCGGTGTAGATCTTGTCGAACTCGTCCTTCACCATGAGCTCGCGCTGCTCCTCGACCAGCTTCTGGAACTCACTCTCGAGCTTCTCGAGCTCGGGAGTCCGGTTTCCGGCGGCGAAAGGATCGTCGATCTCGCCCTTGCGATAGCGCTCGCGCTGGCGGGCGTACTCGACGCGGATCCGGTCCTGGAGAATCTCCTGCGCCGCCATGACCTCCTGGTCGCGCATCCCATCCTTGGTCCCGATGACGCGGCTCCCCTTGAACATCATGTGCTCGAAGAAATGGGCGACGCCGGTGATCCCCGGGCGCTCGTTGGCCGAGCCGACATGCGCCACCCACCCGCCCATCACCGTCGCCTGCAAGGGCCGCGAGACGACGAGGAACCGCATGCCGTTGGCGAGCGTAAACTCGCCGACGGGCACCTCAGCCTTCTTTTCGCTCGCGCCGAAGGCCGGCGCCACGACAGCGACCAGGAACCCTGCGAAAACTGACAGCCGGATCCGGCGCGCTGCGCACCAGAGCTGCTCGATTCGTTGCCTCATGATCCGCACCACCCGAAGGAAAGAAGCGCCGGGGCAGTTTCTCGCGCACCCCGCCGGGAAAGAATACGACGGTCAGCGGCGAAATGTTCCAAGCGGCACCGACGTGCGGCCGCCCCGGCGTCCCTGCGCTACACTGGACGGACGATGGATGGCTCGAGGATTCTCGTGGTCGACGACGACCCGACGATCCGCTCCCAGCTCAGGCACCTGCTCGAGGCGGATCGCTGCGAGGTTCAGGACGCCTCGACACTTGCTGCGGCCCGCGCCGCCGTCGTCAACTTCCGCCCCGAGGTCGTCCTGCTCGATTATGAGCTGCCCGATGGCACCGCCCTCGACCTGCTCCCCTTCATCAAAGAAGGGGCTCCGGACGTCCCGGTCATCGTCCTCACCGGGCATCGCGAGATCGACGTTGCGGTGGCGACGATCAAGGCCGGCGCCGAGCAGTTCCTCACCAAGCCGATCGAGCTCGCGGCCCTGCGCACCATGGTGCGCAGGCTCGTCGAGCAGCGCCTCTTCGTGCGCCGCGACCGCGCCGGCGAGGTCCGCCGCGCGCGCTACGAACCGGAACCGTTCCTCGGCACTTCCGCACTGATCCGCGAGCTCGAGCGCGAAGCGAAGACGGTGGCGGGCGCCGAGAGTCCGGTGCTGCTTCAGGGCGAGACCGGCACCGGCAAGGGCCTGCTGGCGCGCTGGCTGCACACCCATAGCGCGAGGGCGAAGCAGGCGTTCGTGGACTTGAACTGTGCCGGGCTGTCGCGGGAGCTCCTCGACAGCGAGCTCTTCGGTCACGCCAAGGGCGCCTTCACCGGCGCGCTCGCGGCCAAGCCGGGCCTCTTCGAGACCGCCGACCGCGGCACCTTCTTTCTCGACGAGATCGGCGACACCGAGGTCACGTTGCAGCCCAAGATTCTCAAGGTCGTCGAGGAGAAGCGCTTCCGCCGGCTCGGCGAGGTCGTCGAAAGGCGCGTCGACGTCCGGCTCATCGCGGCGAGCAATCACGACCTCGGCCAAGCGGTCGTCGACAAGCGCTTCCGCGCCGACCTCTACTACCGGATCAACACGTTGACCCTCCGCCTCGCCCCGCTGCGCGAGCGCTCCGAGGACGTTCCGGCACTCGCCGAGTCGATCCTCGAGCGCCTCGGCGTCGAGACCGGCAAGCGGCTCGAGCTCGCACCGGGAGCTCTCGACCAGCTGCGGCGCTACGACTGGCCGGGCAATATCCGCGAGCTGCACAACGTGCTCGAACGGGCGCTGCTCCTGGCGCGGACGCCCCGGCTCGAGGCCGTTCAGCTGGGCCTCGACCAGCGGCCGGCGGCGAGCAGTGAAGCGAGCCCCGCCGGCGAGCTCTTTCAGGGCACTCTCGAAGCGGTCGAACGGCGCTACATCGAGCACATCCTGCGTCTCGAAAACGGGCTGGTGGACCGCGCCGCCGACCGGCTCGACATTCCGCGCAGCACGCTCTATCAGCGGCTCAAGTCCTGGGGGGTGCAGCCTTCCGCATTCCGCGGCGAGCGCGAAGAAGTGCCTTCGGAGCGCACATGAATGCTTCGCCCGCCCCCCGCGCGCGCCTGCTCGTCGTGGACGACACGCCGGCCCACCTCGGGATTCTCACCCGGGCGCTCGAAGAGTCGGGGTTCGGGGTGCGCACTGCAGCCAGCGGCGAAGAGGCGCTCGCGGCGGCCCGCGAGGCGCGGCCCGACCTGGTGCTGCTCGACGTCGACATGCCGGGTCTCGACGGCTACGAGACCTGCCGCCGCCTGAAGCAGCAGCCGCAATTCGCTTCGACGCCGGTGATCTTCCTCTCCGGCCTCTCCGACGTCGCCGACAAGATGGCCGGCTTCGCGGCTGGCGGCGTCGACTACTTGACGAAGCCGTTCCACATCGACGAGGTTCGGGCCCGCGTCGCGACCCACCTCGAGCTCGAACGACTGCGCCAGGCGGCCGAGCAGCACAGCGCCGAGCTCGACTCGAGTTTAGCGAAGCTCCGCGAGCTCGAGCGCTTCCGGCACGACCTCGTGCACATGGTGGCGCACGACATGCGCTCCCCGCTCATGACGGTGAGCGGCTACCTCGAGCTGCTCGACCTCGACCGCGACAAGTTGGCCGAGGACCACCGGGAGTTCGTGGCGCAAGCCCTCGACGGCGCCCACACCCTCGTGCGGCTGATCGACGCCATGCTCGATACCGACCGTTTGGAGACCGGCAAGCTTCCTCTGGAGCTCGCCGACCGCGACCTGCGGGCGATTCTCGATCTGGCCATCGCCGCGCTCGGTCCGGCGAGCGCCCGACGGCTCGCGATCGAGGTGGCGACGCCGGGGCGGGTCGTGATGCACGCCGACGGCGAGATCCTGCGCCGGGTGATCGCCAATCTGGTCGCCAACGCGCTGCGCAACTCCGAGGACGCGGACAAGGTCCGGATCATCGCCTCGTCGACCGGCGACGTCGCGCGGCTCGAAGTTCATGACCAGGGCGCGGCGATTCCCGACGAGTTCCGCTCCCGGGTGTTCGAGAAATACGCCACGCGGCGCGGCGACCGCGGCCCCGATCGCCGTTCCATCGGCCTGGGACTTCCTTTCTGCCGGCTGGCGACCGAGGCGCACGGCGGGCGCATCGGATTCACCAGCGGGGAAGGCGGCACGACCTTCTGGATCGAGCTGCCGGCGCACGGGGCGTCGACGATCCCGGCCTGACCGGGTTCAAGCGGCCGCAACCGGGGCGAAGGCCGCGGGCTCGGCGCGGTCGGCGGTTGAAGTGCTCATGAGCTCCGACATGGCGCCGCCCGGCTGCTCCAGCGCGATCAGGCAAACGGCGCGCAACTGGCCCTCGGCGTCGAAGATCGGCAGGCGCTCGACCAAGTAAGCCGGATCCTCTCCGTTGAACGATTCGAGATCGGGTTTGAGGGTCACCCCCCGCAGCGCCAGCCGCTCGCGTTGTGCCATCAAGCCGGCGATGTCGGGCGCGAGCAGGTCGCGGTCCAGCCGGCCGAGGATAGCCTCCACCGAGAGGCCGAGGGCGCGGGCGTAAGGCTCGTTGGCCTCGAGGTAGCGGCCGTCGCGATTCTTGACCGCCATCAGCAGATAGCGTGAGCCGCGCAACGCCGGCAGCAGCTTCAGCGCCGTCGGCGTCTCGCCGCGGCTCTCCCCCTGCCGGCCGTTCATCGGCTCGCGCTGGTGCTGCGCGCAACCCTCCCGGGAGGCCAACGCCGGCCTGCCCATCCGCGTCCGCAAGCCCTCCATCATCATGATCGGCTCCTTCGAGATCCAGGGTACTTGTCGCCTCTGGGTTCCACTCAGCCGGCCTGCGCGATCAGCGAGAGTCCGGGCCGGTTCGCCCACACCGCGGCGCGCTTCACGGGCTGCGGGCTCGATTGCAGCACCGTCGCCATCAGATCATCAGCGGTCCGCGGGCAGGCGAACAGGAAGCCCTGCGCATATTCGATGCCGAGTGTACGCAGCGCCTTGAGGTCCTCTTCGTTGTCGACGCCCTCCGCCACCAGGTCGGCGTGCACCTGATCGGCCAGCAGGCGGATAGCGCGAATTGTCGCCTGCTGGTAGGCGTCGGTCGCAATGCCGCTCACCAGATAGCGGTCGATCTTGAGCTTGGTCGGTCGAGCGATCAGCATCATGCGGAAATTCGCCATTCCCATGCCGATGTCGTCGAGCGCGACATCGCAGCCGGCGGCGCGCAGTTCGGCCAGCGCCGCGAGGAAATTCTCCTCCTCGACGAAATTCGAGTGCTCGACGATCTCGAGCGTGAGCCGGCCGGGGTCGATTCCGAGGCTCGAGCTGGTCTTGCACAGGAAATCGACGAAGCGCCCGTCGCGCCCAAGGGTCGAGGCGTGAACGTTCAAGTGCACCGGGAGACCGGGCGGGAGCTTCGCCGCCTCGCGCAGGATGGCGGAAATCGCCGCCCGATCCACGATCGACTCTTCGTTCTTGCGCCGCGCGAACTCGAAGAGGATGTCGGGGGCCTCGAGGGTGCAGCCGCGCGGGCCACGAGCGAGCCCCTCGACCGCCACGACCGTGGCTTCGCCCCCGCTGATCCTCAGGATCGGCTGAAAGAGCGCCGTGATCGCTCCCGGCTCGACAACACGCTCCAGAAGTGACTTCAACATGACGCGGCCTCCTTGGAAGAGCAGTTGAACAGGCGCAGAAAATCGGCGATCGGTTGACCTTTGACGAAGACCGCGCGGGCGCCGAACTTGTAGCAGGCGCTATGGACGTCGGGATCGCTGTTGCCGGTCTGCACCACGATGTTCAATCCCGGCCAGCGGCGATGGGCCTGGCCGATGAGCTCGAAACCTTCGAGACCGGAAAGTCCACGCAGATCGAGATCGACACAGAGTGCGTCGTAATCACGGAACTCGAGGATGGCCGCCGCCTCCTCGAGCTCTTCGGCACAAGTGACCCGGCAACCGCTACGGGAGAGTACCGTCGCGAGCAGCTCTCGGGTCGCCGGATCGTCGTCGACGACCAGGATCCTCGGAAGCTCTGTGGCGGCTGCGTGAAGGGCGGTTGCCTGGGTCATGCCACGACCTATCGCAAGCTCGCTGCCAGCTCGAGCCGGCCGGGTTCTTGCTCTTCAAGTCATTGCAATTATTGAACTTGTTTGATTCCGATCCGCAGCCACCGAAGGCCTCGCCGGTCCGGTTTCCGGAGTCCGTCCGGAGTCTGGACAGGAGCCACTTCGCGCCGGTGCACGCGTCCGGTCAGTAGCGCGGCACTGTCGGGTCGACCTCGCGACTCCAGGCGTCGATTCCGCCGGCAAGGTTGCGCGCCCCGGCGACACCCTGCTCGCGCAGCAGCGAGGTGGCCGCGGCCGAGCGCATGCCGAGATGGCAGAAGGCGAAGACCGGCCGGTCGCGCGGGATCTCGGCGAGCCGGCCCGGAAGCTCGTGGAGGGGAATCCACAGCGCGCCGGGGAGCCGTGCCAAGCGGAGCTCCTGCGCCTGCCGCACGTCGAGCAGCGTGAACGGCTCGCCCGTCGCCTCGAGGCCTGCCACCTCCGACGCCGAAATCTCGAAGTCGGGACCGGCCCCCGGCGGAATGCAGACCTCGTCGTACTCGACGAGCTCGTGCTGCGTCGGCCGGTCGCCGCACAGCGGGCAGTTCACATCTCGGTGCAGCGCGAGCTCGCGGAAGCGCAGGGCCAGCGCATCGAACAACAGCAGCCGGCCGACGAGCGGTTCGCCGATGCGGAGCAGAAGCTGGATCGCCTGGATCGCCTGGATCGAACCGATGATGCCGGGGAGGACGCCCAGCACCCCGGCCTCGGCGCACGACGGCACGGAGCCCGGCGGCGGCGGCTCGGGGAAGAGGCAGCGGTAGCAGGGCCCGCGACCGCGTGCGAATACCGACGCCTGGCCTTCGAAGCGAAAAACCGAACCGTAGATGTAGGGCCGGCCGGCGAAATAGCAGGCATCGTGGACGAGATACCGGGTCGGGAAGTTGTCCGTGCCGTCGAGCACCACGTCATAGCCGGCCACGAGGTCGCCGATATTGCCGCGCTCGACGCGCGCCCCATGCAGCTCGAGCTCGACCTCCGGGTTGGCGGCGCGCAGGCGCTCGGCAGCGACCTCGAGCTTGCCCCTTCCGACATCGCCCTCGCCATAGAGGATCTGGCGCTGGAGATTCGAGCGCTCGATGAAATCGAAATCCACCAGGCCGAGCTTTCCCACCCCCGCCGCGGCGAGATAGAGCGCCGCCGGGGACCCCAGCCCGCCCATGCCGACGACGAGCACCCGACCCACCGCGAGCTGCTCCTGGCCCGTCTCTCCGACTTCGGGCAGCGAGAGGTGCCGGGCGTAGCGGCGAAGTTGGGCGGAGGTAAGACGGCTCATCGCCCCGATGCTACCGCGTGCGGAGGTCCCCGCCGCGCGTGGAGCGCCCGGCGAACGCCGGAACCGGCGTGAAAGAGCTAGGATTCCCGGAACGATGCTCTGGAACCCGACGTTCATCCTGCTCGGCTGCGCCGTCCTGCTGCTTCTGCTGCTCGTGGTGAGCTTCGCCTCGCGACCGCGGGTCTTCAGCCAGTACCTGCGTGCCATGACCGGCATCGCGGTAACGCCGCGCGAGGTCCGCCGCATCTTCAAGCAGCGTGGACGGACCGGAGTGCGCGAGCTCTTTCTGGAGCTGCTGATCCGCGAGGATCTGCGCGAAGACGGCGTCGCACACCCGGACACCAAAGCGGCACGGCCGGTCGCCTTCGACGTCGATGCGGCGAGAGAGAATTAGGAGGAGTTGGGCCAACTGATCCTGGCCTGGGTCGACCAGGAGGGCAGATGAGGCACCGACGGGTCTTGGTGGTCGACGACAGCGACCTGGCGCGGACGCTGCTCGGTCGAGTCCTGTCGCGCGAGGGTTTCGAGGTGCTCGAAGCGCGCGACGGCGTGGAGGGTGCCATCATCGCTCTGCGCGAGCTTCCGCATGCCGTGGTCACCGACCTCGAAATGCCGAAGATGGACGGCTACCAGCTGGTTCGCCTGCTCAAGAGCGACGAGGCGGCGCGGCAGATTCCGGTGCTGATCCTGACCAGTAACAGCGCGGTCTCGTCGCGCTTCTGGGGTCTGCGCACCGGCGCCGAGTCTTTCATGACCAAGGATCGGCCAGAGGACGTGGCGGCGGAGATCGCGCGCTTGGCCCTGCCGGCGGACTTCCCGTTCCCCGCCACCGATTCGGCTCCGCAGGGACCGCTGGATATTCTGGCGCGCGTCGCGAAACAGCTCGACCTGAGTCTGTTCGAGGCGACCGTGGTCGAAACCCTGCTCGAGCGCGGCATCGCGACCGGCGAGCTGCGCGACACCTGCGCGGTGGTTCTGAGGCTCGTCGGCGAGATCCTCGACGCGCCCCTGATGGCGGTCGGGCTGAGAGATGCCCAAGAAACGCTGTTGCATGTCGTGACGCGGGAGGCGACCGCCCCAGCGCTGCTCGCCGAGATCAAGGGCACCTTGCTGGCCGACCTCGGCGGCGTTGGCGCCGGGGAGGCGCAGGTGAAGGTCGAAACCGTACCCGGCGACTTCGGCGACGGGCTCGACGTCGCGCAGCGCGTGGTGTTCCGGCTGCCGGTGCGCGAGGCGACGGCAATGCTCGTGCTCTTGCCACGCGACCGCGATCAGTTCGAGCTCACCTCGCGGCAACTGCTGCAAGCCATGATCAACCCCCTGGCCCTGATTCTCGACAACGCCCGGCTGGCAGACCGTCTGCGACAGCAGTCGTGCCGTGACAGTCTGACCGGGCTCCACAATCGTCGCGCGATCCTCGAGATTCTCGAGCACGAGATCGATCGCGCGCGCCGCTACAAGCAGTCGCTGGCGATCGTCTTGGGCGATCTCGATCATTTCAAACAGATCAACGACGGCCACGGTCATCTCGCGGGCGATACGGCGTTGCGCGTCGCGTCGCGGACGTTCGTCGACTCGTTGCGCACCGCCGATTCGATCGGCCGATACGGCGGTGAAGAGTTCCTGGCGGTGCTTCCGCACGCCGACATCGAGGCGGCGCGGTGCACCGCGGAGCGGCTACGTCAGAACCTCGCGGCTCGCATCGTCGAGCCGGCCGACGGGGCGACCTTGAGGATTACAGCCTCGTTCGGGGTGGCGTCGGTCGCCGAGATCCCGCCGGAGGCTCCAGTCGAACAGCTCATCGGTCTGGCCGACGCACGCATGTACGAGGCCAAAGCGGCGGGCAGGAACCGCGTCTGGAAGTAGCATGCGCCCGGTGCAGAGCCTTTCCTACGACGAGGTCGCGAGCGAGCTCCCGCTGCTGGTTGCGACCTCGCCGGCCTGGGCCCGTCTCGCCGCCGCGAACCTCCCGGTCTTCCTCGCCGACCACGCAGTCTGCGAACAGCAGGTGGCGCAGTACGCGCTGGCGCTCGCCGGCTGGTATCCGGACGACTTCGAGCTCGTGGAGGCGGCCGCCGCCCTCGCCGCCGAGGAGATTCAGCATTTTCGGCGCGTGGTCGCCATCCTGAATCGCCGCAGGCTGCCGACCGCCGGCCGGCGCACCAACCACTGGGTGCGTGCCTTGCGGGCCCGAATCGAACCGCGACAAGGACCGTGGACCAAGGTGGATCGACTCCTGTTCGGAGCCATCGTCGAGGCGCGCAGCTGCGAGCGCTTCACTCGGCTGCTCGAGGTCGTCCGCGCGAGCGACCTGGAAGTGGCGCGCCTGCTCGAAGACCTCGGCCCTGCCGAGAAGCGGCACTGGCAGCTGTTCTATCGCCTCGCCAGCCGCGAGGTCGAAGCGAATGCGCTCAGCGAGCGCTTCCGCGGCTGGCTCGAGCTCGATCGCGACCTCGCCGCCAACGCCGGCGTCGAACCCACCGTTCACGGCTGAGCGGCGCTATCCCTGCTCGAGCTTCTGCACGATCTCGGTGACTTCGAGCTCCGCGCGGCGGATCTTGCCGCGGCAGAGCTCGAGCAGCGCGGTGGCGCGCTTCAACTCCTCGGCAAGGCGATCGATGTCGAGCTCATCCCCCTCGATGCGCTGCAGTATCGTCTCGAGCTCGCGCATTGCCTCGGTGAAGCCCGGCTCGGACGCGGGGATCGATTCTCGGGCGGATTCCGCATCCGCTTTCTTCTGGCTCATTTCTTCTCCCTGGTGGGAAGCGGACCCGGCGGGCGATCGCCGGACATTTCGACCCGGCTGTAGAGCAGCCCCAAGGCGAGCTCGGTCGCGAGCGGCGCCCCGGCGGAAACGGCGGCCGGATCGCGCAGCACCCGTCCCGCCGCGTCGCGCGTGATGCTGAAGCCGCGCCGGAGCGTGCGCGCGGGCGAAATCTCGCCGACCAGCCGCGTCCAAGCCGCCACCTTCATCTCGGCGGACCGGAGCCGGTGCACCGCGACGCGGCGCAGTCCTTCGGCGAACGCGGCCAGCCGCAGCGAAACCTGCGCCAGCCTCATCCGGGCGGCGACGGCGCGGCGCTCGGCGCGCGCCAAGCTCCCGCCCGCCTCGGCGATCGCGAGCCGTGCCTGGCGCATCAGTTGCTCGCGCAGCCGAGCGACCGCCAACTCGGCCCCGGCGAGGCGCGCGACGAGCTCTTCCGCCACTTTGGTCGGCGTCTTGTACGACCGGTACGCCACGAGATCCGCCACCGACTCGTCGATCTCGTGGCCGAGGCCGGTCAGAACCGGCTTGGCGGAGCGCGCCACCGCTTCGGCCACCGCCCGGCTGTCGAAGACCGCGAGGTCGCTCTTCGAGCCGCCGCCGCGGACGAGCACGATGCAATCGCAGGCGGTGGCACCGGCGAGCGCCAGCGCCGACGGCAACGAGCGCTCGGCTTCGGCGCCCTGGACCGCGGAGTGCACGGCGAAGACGCGGAAAGCGAAGCCGCTCTCCTTCAGGGTGGCGAGAAAATCATGGTAGGCGGCGCTACCGCTCGAGGTCACGAGCGCGATCGCCATCGGCAGGGCGGGCAGAGGCAGCGCCCGATTGCGCTCGAGCAGGCCCTCCTCGGCGAGCGCCCGCAGAGTCTCCTGGCGGCGCTGCGCGAGGTCTCCCAACGTAAACGTCGGGTCGATCTCGCGGATCTGTACCTGCAGGCGGCCACCGGGCGGATAGAAGTCGACGCTGACGCGGCAGCGCACCCGGAGTCCGTCGGCGAGCCGCTCGCCGGCGCGCTCGAGGACCGGCCGAAGCCGCACAACCTCCCCCCGCCAGATGACCGCCGAAAGCACGCCCACGACCTGATCGCGCTCGCCACCCTCGCCCTTCTCCACGAGATCGAAATACTGGTGGCCCGCGACGCTCGGACGAAAACGCTGAATCTCGCCCACCACCCAGACCGAAGCGAAGGCCTCGGCGAGGAGCTCCTTGACCTCTCTGCCCAGCTGGGAGACGGAGTACGTTGGCTCAGTGATAGCTCTGGAGCTCCTTGGCCGAGGCGAGCGGGATGCCCTCGGCCCATTCGACCGCCTTCTTCTCGCCGCCGGTACGCTTCTTCATGAACTGCACGGCTTCCTTGCGGTCTGTGAAAAGCCTGAAAATGAAGGTATGACCGGCCGGAGCGGTGAAGTAGGTGAAGTCCTGGGAACCCTGCGACAGGGCGAGCCCGAGATCGGCGTCGCCGTTGACGCCGACGCAGGCCGCGGCAATCGACCGGTGCGCGAGAATCAGCGACTTCAACGCGTCCTCGTGCTCGGCCAGTTCTTCCTTCGACTGCGGCGAATGCAGCAGGGCGATCTTCCCGGCCTCCTCTTCGGCCAGGAGGTTGTAAGGCACGTCGTGGCGGTCCATCGCCTCCTTGGTTTCGGCTGAAGTGACGAAGACATCGTCGGTACCCAGAACCTTGTAGGCGAGGCAGAAGCTCTGCTGCTCGAACTTGGGGAACGCCTCGCCGAGGATCCCTTCATCCTCGACGGTGAAGTAGTAGATGCGGTTCAACAAACGGCGTGATGCCATAGGTGTCACTCCTCCGAACTCACCCTTATATCAAACCTACGCCTTTTTCCCTCAAGGAGGAGTGCCCGCACCGGGCCGGCGCGCTTCTTGCCTGACGCTCGTTCGAAGGGCATAGAGGTCGGGTTCGCCTGGCGATTCGAGAACCGGATGAACCTGCTCGAGAGACTCAATCGGCACGTATCCGATCCAATTCGTTGAAGGTCTGGGCCTGCTGGAGAGCAGCTCTCCGAAACGACGGTGGATGCCGGCCGTCGTCTCGGGGACGAAGACCGCCGCACCGCGCACCACGCCATCGCGATCGAGAAACAGGACCCGACGCTCGCGGACGGAGGCCGGGAGAACCCACCCGGATACCCGAGCCCAGTGGTCATCGATCCTGGTCGAATCAGACCAAGCACCGAGCAGGTGGGCGACGCCAGCATCGCGGACCCGTTCCGCCCGCCTGGAGCCCCGGGGTCCTTCGATCGCGACGTCGAACGGCTTGTGCCGCAGACGTTCGAAGAACTTCCGCGATTCCGCAGAGAGCATGTGGATGGTCCGGCTCTCGAGCTCCGGGTCCCAGAGATCCCACCGCATGGCGAGCTCGACGACCGGGTTGCGGTCGATGTCGACGAGATGGCGATCGAGCCTGTGGAGGCCGAGCCAGTAGTTCGGCACCAGGATGCAGCCGAACATCGCCGCCGCCACCCGTACCGGCACTCGACTCGCGCGTCGCGCTCCCGGCTCCGCTCTCGGGGTGAGCAATAGGGTCATTCCCGTTCCGAGCCAGAACAGGGCCGGGAGCGACGCGTAGCGGGAAGTCGTGGCCGCGAAACTGGGACCGGATCCGCTGCGCCCGACCGCGGTCCCGAAGGCACAGGTCAGCGCGAACAATGCGAGCAACCACCAGAAAACCGGGGGCAGCGACCGTCCCGTCCGGCGGCGATGAATCAGGAAGATCCCGCCGCCCGTCCACAACAGGACTCCGACGGCACCCAGCGCTCGCGCTCGGTCGACGCTCTCGAAACCGGCCGAGCCGATGTACTCGAGAACTCCGGCGGCCAGGACCATCGGGTTCTTTTGCGTGGGTGGGTGGTTCGGGGGTCGTTCGTAACCGGCGGCGTAGAGCAGAGAGACAGCCATCACGACGCCGAGGAGCGCGAGGCGGCAGCGGCGGGGAACCGGCTGAAGGAACGCGCCGACCAGCAGGGCGGGTCCAATGGCCAGGAATGTGCCATGGGAAACCGCCGCCAGCGCGAGGAAGAGCGCGATGGTCCCGAGGTCCCGCAGCCGCTGCACCGGCCGGGTCAAGCGGGCGAGCGCGGCGATCGCGAAGAGATTGACCAGGTACCATTGGTTGCCGCTGAAGCCCATGACCCAGTTGTGCGATGCGGCCGGGGTCGCGAGGAGCGCGGCGATCGGGAACGCGTACAGCAACCGCGAGCGCGGTCGGGATCGAACCGGCTCGGGAAGCTGGCGGTAGAGCAGCGCAAAAGCGGCCAAGAGATAGACCAACGAGACGACGGCCAGGCCGCGGTTGTCGCCCTGCGTGAGCAGCGCGTTGCCATACCAGACGACCAGCTGCAGGCCGATGAAGTGCTCGTTGGATCGCGCCGCGATCCAGTGCAACGGGTTCGCCGAGAGGGTGCCGTCGGACTCGAGGACGCCGCGGAAATCACCCCAGTAGTCGTTGCGCTGGAGCGCGCCGGCGTGCGGCAGGGTCAGAGCGAAGAGCAGGAACGGCGCCGCGATCACCAGCCAGGAGAGTGCTCCGCCAAAGCGACGTCTGGCGATCGGGGGTTCGGAGGTGACTGCGGATCCGTGCACGCGCGGCGGAGTCTACTCGTCGCTACGGCCAGCGCGGAAACCAGCCGCAGGCGCGAAAGAACCTGCGTGTGCGCTCGACCACGGGCTGCAAGCCTCGCGGCGAAAGGCAATTCCCTACGCGATCGGAGCGGCGGAAGTCTGGTCGTTCGCCGGCCTTCCGGCTCTGCGGCGCTCTGCCGGGCTAGCTCGAGGCCGCCAGTCGACGCTGCAGCTCGATGAGGTGCGGGTGGTCCTGGGGATTGGCGCGCTCGAGCTCGAGCAGGCGATAGAGCGCCAAGAGATCTGGCGTGTCGCCCGCGAGTCGCTGCTCGTCCTCCCAGGCGAGCTGGGTCGAAAGCGCCACCCAGTCGGTGAGCCGACACATGCGATCGACCACGTGGCGCACCTGGGCGGCGGCAGCGAGCTCGTCGCCGGCGAGGAGGCGTTCGATCCGCGCACTCACTTCGCGGAACAGTGAGTGGGCCACCTCCGCCGCCGCGCTCTCGCCGAGGGTGCCGATCTCGTCGGCGAGAACCGACAGCCAAGGCTGGTGCAATCCGCGACTCGCGAAGTCGCGCAGCACCTGAGCGCAGAGCGTGTTGTGCGTGCCTTCCCAGCTCTCGACCACGATGGCGTCGCGATACAGACGCGGCAGCGGCGAGAAGTCCTCGATCGTGCCGTTGCCGCCGAGGAGCTCGATCCCGTCGCGCACCGTGCGGGTGGCAGCCAGCGCCGTCCAGTACTTGTTGATCATCACGGCAATGCGCCGCGCGCCGGCCATCGCGTCGCTGCCGGTGCCGGTATGGACCCGGTCGCTCAGCGCGAGAATCCGGAACGTCGTGGCGAGCGCCGCGGCGGTCGCCAGCCGCATCCTCGCGAGCGTCGCCTGCACCGCGGGAAATTCGCCGATGGGGCGCTCGAACGCCCGCCGATGGCGAGTGAAATACAGACCTTCGACCAGCGCCCGCCGCATGATCCCGCAGGCAGCGAGAGCGTTGTGCACCCGGGAGGTATCGAGGACGATTCCCACCAGGTTGCGGAAGCCGTCAGCGAGCGGCCCGATCGGCTCGCCCAGCGCGCCGTCGAGCTCGATCTCGCCGGTGGCCATCGAGCGCGTGCCGAGCTTGTCCTTCAGGCGCCGGAGCTGGAAGCCGTTCGGCCTGCCCGCGATCAGCCTGGGAACGAGGAACAGCGCGAGTCCCCGGGTGCCGGCGGGCGCACCCACCGGTCGCGCGCTGACCACGAAGAGCGAAGCGTCCGCCACCGAGCAGAACCACTTCTCACCGCTGATCCGCCACCCTCCGGCCGACTCGGCCGCCGGGGTCGCCACACAGGCGTTTCCGCCGACATCCGATCCGCCCTGCACTTCGGTCACGAACTGCGCCGCGTGAACTCGCCGGTCGTAGTCCTCGGAGAGGAGACCGGGAAGCCAGCGCGCCTGCTGCTCGGCGGTGCCGACCCGCTGCAGCAGCTGGATCGCCCCCGCGGTACAGGCCACCGAGCAGGCGTGTCCCGCTTCGCCGTGCTGGTCGAGGAGGTAGGCGATGGCGCCGCTCGCGACCTCGTTGCCCGCCTCGGCCAGCACTGAGAGCACCCCGCTCCCCCAGAAAACCCGCCCCACCTCGTGGCAGCTCGGGGGAAACACCACCTCTTCGACCGGCCGGCCGAAGCGGTCGTGACGGCGCAGCTGCGGCAGCCGGTCGTCGCGATTGGACTCGCGCACCGCGGCGTCGAGGGCGGGACCGGCGCGCGCCGCCACCCGCCGCAAGCGCTCCGCCAGCACTGCGAAACCGTCGCCGGTGTGGCGCCGCAACAAGGACTGGAAGAACAGATCGTGGTCGAAGTCGGCGGGGATACACGCCGCGCGCCAAGCCTCCAGATCGCCCCGGCCGCGCTCCTGACCCTCCGGCTCGAACCCGCTCATGATCGCCCTCCGTCCCGACAGCGCTACGCACGAAGAGTATAGGTAGTTCCCAACTCCGGGACCCTTCCGACAACCCACCCGTTGGGGGGGCAGAGATTGCTGTGCTCCTCCTAGAATGGCGCTGCCAACTTCGACTGCGAAACCGTGGCAGCAAGGGAGCTCAAGGTGCGTACCGTGCTGGCCTACCACAACCCGACGCGCGAGATGCTGCTGGCGCCGCCGGTCGGGCTCGCCTATGTCGCTTCGGCGACCCGGGACGCCGGCCACGCGGTGCGTTTCCTCGACCTGTCACGCAGCCGCCAGCCGGGAGCGGAGCTCGCGCGCGC
>Ga0184615_10000553_pt1 | contig 20602 bp, 15 predicted proteins | sample PLM4_65_coex_FD_133134 | JGI IMG/M metagenome (GOLD analysis project Ga0184615, IMG submission 133134) | Groundwater sediment microbial communities from an aquifer in East River, Colorado, USA - PLM4_65_coex | ecosystem: Environmental > Terrestrial > Soil > Riparian zone | place: USA: East...
TCCAGCCAGCACATGGTCGACCTCGCCTACAAGTGGCCGATGGAAAAGGCGATCGAAACGTCGATCGAGGCAACCCTGTTCGCCAAGAAGAACGGCCTGGAAGTCGTGTTCTTCCCGATCGACTTCTCCCGCTCCGAGATGAACTGGGTGTTGAGCCTGATCAACCGGGTCGCGACCGAGGGCCACATGGACGCGCTTGCCCTGGTGGACACGTTCGGGGTCGTGTCGCCGCATGCGATGCAGTACTTCGTCCGCGAGGTCAAGAAGCGCATCAACAAGCGCCTCGAAGCGCACTTCCACCAGGATTTCGGCATGGGCGTCGCAAATACGATCATGGCCGCCGCCGAAGGCGTGGAGGTGCTGCACACGACCGTGCTGGGCGTCGGCGAGCGCGCCGGCAACACTCCGATGGAAGAAACCGTCATGGCTTTGTTGACGATGTATGGCGTGGACGTCGGGCTCAACTACAGCAAGTTGACGCCGCTCGCCAACCTGGTGCAGAAACTCACCGGAGTGAGCGTGCCTTCGAACAAGCCGGTCGTCGGCAAGCAGCTGTATCAGATCGAGTCCGGGATCATCGCAAGTTGGTACAAGAACTGCGGCGAGGAAAACGCGACCGAGTTGTTTCCCGTGCGCGCGGAGTTCGTGGGGCAGCCACCCGCGGAGATCGTCATGGGCAAAGGCAGCGGCATCGATTCGGTCAAGGCCTGGCTCGCGCAGATGGGCATGGAGGCGAGCGATGAAGAAGCCCTGAAGATGACGGCGGAAGTGAAGGGCTACTCTTTGAAGAACAAGCGGCTGCTGACCGAAACCGAGTTCCGCAAGATTGCGCAAAACGTCCTCGGGCAGCGCGCCGCGGCGTAACGCGGATCGCGGGAGCCAGGCGCATTGGGGTAGAAAGAACGACGACCTGCGCTGACGGCCTGACGCTTGCACGGGGGGATGCGACGAGCATCCCCCCGTCTTGTTCCAGGCACACGAAGAAACAAAGAATCCTATTCCCGTCTTTGTTTCTCTTGGCGTCTTGGCGGTTCAGAAGGGCCGTGAGTGGTGATCCGTGAATCGTGATTCGACCAGATATTGTTTCTCTTGGCGTCTTGGCGGTTCAATACCTGGCTCTTGTTTTCCTTTGTGTCCTTCGTGACCTTTTTGGATCGGGAAATCAGTCTCGACGCTGCAGATCCGCGATCACTGTATTGAGGAACCGTCCCGCCTCACCGCCCGTCACTGCACGGTGGTCGAAGGTGAGCGAGAGCGGCAGCATGCGCCGCACCGCGGGCTTGTCGTCCACCACCACGACCTGCTTCATGATCTTTCCGGCGCCCAGGATCGCGACCGTCGGCGGCAGCACCACCGGCGAGGCGTAGCGGCCGGCGATCGAGCCATAGTTGGAGAGCGTGATGGTGTTCGCGCGCAGATCCTCCGGCGGAACCTTGCGCGCGCGCGCGTCGGCGATGAGCTTAACCAGCACGGGCCTCAACTCTTCGGCGCGGCGCTCGCCGCAGTTGCGCAGCACCGGCACCAGCAGCCCGTCCTGCGTGTCCACCGCGATGCCGATGTCGATTGTCTTCATCACCCAGCGGCCGACCCTCTCGCTGTCGTACCAGACGTTCAGCGCAGGCTCGGCACGGCAGCCGGCGACGAGCGCGCGGATCAGCCGCAGCATGGTGTGAGTTCCCTGCGGCCAGGCCTCGATGTCGGCGTCGTCCATGATGGTGGTGGAGGCGACCTCGGCGGTGGCGAGCTCCATGTTCTGCGCCATCGCGCGCCGCACCCCGCGCATCATCTCGATCGGGCCGGTCTCGGCGAGGATGCGCGCCGCGCGCTGCACGTCGGCCGCGGTGAGGAGCCCGTCGGCCCCGGTCGGCGTGACCATCGCGAGATCCACGTTGAGCTTGCGTGCGAGCGCGCGCACCGCAGGTGTCGCCTTGATGCCGCCGGCGGCCGGCGCCGGCGCGGCAGGTGCATCCGGCATCACCTTCTGGCCGACCTCGACCGTGCCGACCACGGTACCAGTGTCCCGGGCGTCGCTCGCGCCCTCGAACCCGACAAGCGGCGCGCCGATGTGCGCGATGTCCCCCGCGTTGCCGTAAAGCCTGGCAATCTTCCCGGGGTAGGGCGCGGGAATGTCCACCACGGCCTTCGCGGTTTCCACCGACACCATGGCCTGGTCGGCTTTCACCTCGTCGCCGACCTTGACGTGCCACTTGACGATCTCGGCCTCCTGGAGGCCTTCGCCGAGGTCGGGAAGTTTGAAGATCTTCATGTCGGAACCATTCTAGCCAAGATCATTAACCACGAAGGACACAAAGGAATCTTATCCCCGTCTTTGTTTCTCTCGGCGTCTTGGCGGTTCAATTATCATTCTTGTCTTTCTTTCGTGTCCTTTGTATCCCTTGTGGTTCAGGAATTGTTTCAGCCGAAGGCGAGCGCTTTCTTCGCCGCGGCAATGATACGGCTCCGGCCCGGCAGGTACCGGTGCTCCAGGCGGGAGAGCGGCACCACCACGTCGAATCCGGTGACGCGTTGCACGGGGGCGAGGAGACTGAGCAGCCCTTCCTCGGCGAGCCCGGCGGCAATCTCCGAGGCGAAGCTGCAGGTTCGCGCACCCTCGGTGATGATCACGCAGCGGCCGGTCCTGGCGACGGAGGCAAGAATGGTGTCGAGGTCGAGCGGCTTCAGCGTCGCAACGTCGATCACCTCGGCCGTCACGCCCTGCTGGGCGAGGTCGTCCGCGGCGGCGAGCGTCTCGGGCACCATCGGCCCCCAGCTGACCAGCGTCACATCGGTTCCCTCCCGAAGCGTGTAGCAGGTGTCGAGCGCGGCCGCCTCGCCGTTGTCGGCGACCTCCTCCTTGAACAGGCGATAGAGCCGCGTCGGCTCGAGGAACACCACCGGGTCCGGATCGCGGACCGCTGCGAGCAGCAGCCCGTAGGCACGGCGCGGCGAGGAAGGGTAGACAACGCGTATTCCGGCGATATGCGCGAACATGGACTCGGGGCTTTCCGAGTGATGCTCGGGCGCGTGGATGCCTGCGCCGCACGGCGTCCGCAGCACCATGGGGCAGGAGAGCCGGCCCTGCGTGCGATGGCGCATGCGCCCGGCGTGGTTGAGGATCTGGTCGAGGGTGGTGTAAGCGAAGCCGGAGAACTGGATTTCCGCGACCGGCTTGAGGCCTTCCACCGCCATGCCGATTGCCATACCGGCGATGAGGGCCTCGGCGAGCGGCGTGTCGATGACGCGCTCCGGCCCGAAGCGCTCGAGGAGTCCCAGCGTCGCGCGAAACACGCCGCCGTCCACGCCCACGTCCTCGCCCAGCACGACGACGGCGGAGTCGCGCTCCATCTCGCGCTTCAATGCGAGGTTGATGGCTTCAACGAGGGTGATCTGCGCCATATAGTTGCAAAGGCGTGAGTCGTGAGTCGTGATTCGTGATTCGACACCCGAAGTTTGCAGTTTGCAGTGGGCAGTTTGCAGTTACTGCCAACTGCCAACTCCGTGACCAGACACGCCTCACCATGCCACGCAGTACCACGTCACGCTGTACCATGTCACGCCTTCTCAATCACCGCCGAGGGCCTGCGCGCGCTGTTTCTGCAGCGCCGCCGGCAGCGTCGCGTAGAGGTGGTCGAACATCTGTTCCGCCGTCGGCGGGGGCGTATCGAGGTAGGCCTGTGCGGCGGCCTGCACCTGCTCGTTGCATTCCTTGAGCAACGCGTCCTCCCTGGCCTTGTCCCATGCGCCGGCGGCGATGATATAAGCGCGCAGCCGCACGATGGGATCCAGTTTCCAGGCTTCGGCCACCTCGTCGGGGCTGCGGTAGCGGGTCGCGTCATCCGCCGTCGTATGGTCGGAAAGCCGGTAGGTGAGGGCCTCGATCAAGGTCGGGCCGCCTCCCGAACGCGCGCGGTTGAGCGCCTCGTCCATGCCATGGCGCACCGCGATCACGTCATTGCCGTCGACCTGCAGGCCCTCGATACCGGCCGCGATCGCCTTCTGTGCGAGGGTCTGCGCGGCGCTCTGCTTCGCGCGCGGCACCGAGATCGCCCACTGGTTGTTGGTGACGGCGAATACGACCGGCAGCTTCCAGGTGCCCGCGGCATTGATCGCCTCGTAGAAATCGCCCTTGGAGGTGGCGCCGTCTCCCAGCATGCAGACCGCGGCGCGCCGCTCGCGCCGCAGCTTCATGGCGTACGCGGCGCCCACGGCGTGCGTGGCGTGGGCGGCGATGGTGATGCAGATCGGGAAATCCTTGCGGGGACCGGAGAAGTCGGAGCCGCGCTCGTCGCCGCCCCAGTAAAGCAGCATTTCCTTCAGCGTGACTCCGCGCATCAGCTGCGCGCCGTTCTCGCGGTAGGTCATGAGGAAGACATCGTCCCTCTCCATCGCCGAGGCGACGCCGGCGTTGACGGCTTCGTGCCCCAGCAGGGAAGCGAAGGTGCCGATCTGGCCGGTGCGCTGCAGCGCGATCGCCTTTGCGTCATAGGCGCGCATCAGCGCCATCCAGCGGTAGAGCGCCACAAGATTCGGCGCATTGCGTGCGAAGTCCGGCAGCGGGGCGACGACCTTGCCGTGCGGGTCGAGGAACTGCGAGTAGCGGATTTCGAATTTAGCGACGATCGTCATTCAAGAACAATGGAACCGCACATAAACTCAGATCAAAGCCCAAAATTAGCCGCCAAGACGCCAAGAACGCCAAGCAGGGAAAGACGAATGAAACCACAGATCAACACAGATGAACACAGATAGTGGAACAACGTTGGTCGTCGTGACCATGATAATACATGCATGCATTTGACAGTCATGCGGTGACAACTTAGGCTCAAAGTGCTTCGGTAGGTGGAAACGGCGGCGTACCGCTTAGTTGGGTTATTCATTTCATCCGCGCGTATCTGCGCTTGGCTGCGGTTCCGTTGAATTTGTATTTCCTGGCGGCCTTGGCGTCTTGGCGGCTAATTTCCGGTTCTAATCGGCATTCATCGGCGGCTAAATGAAACTCGGGTTCTTCACCATGCCCATGCATCCGCCGGAACGCGACTACACGCAGACGCTGAAGGAGGATCGCGAGGCGGTGCTGCTGGCGGACCGCCTAGGGTTTTGCGAAGCGTTCATCGGCGAGCACATCACCGATGTGTGCGAGACCATCCCGTCGTGCCTCACCTTCATCGCCAGCGTCGCCCACGAAACGAAGCACATCAAGCTCGGGAGCGGCACCGTCAACCTGCCCAACAACCACCCCGCGCAGGTCGCGGCGCACGTCGCCATGGTCGACCACATGCTGGAAGGGCGCTTCATTTTCGGGATCGGCCCCGGCGGGCTGCGCTCCGACATGGAGGCGTGCGGCAACCTCGACGCCGACCGCAACGCGATGTTCGTCGAGTCCATCAACCAGATCCTGGCGTTGTGGGCGGGCGATGCGCCGTACGACCTCAAGGGGCGGTTCTGGAACATTTCCACTGGGCGCACGCTGATCCGGGAGGCGGGGCAGGGCGTGATGCTGAAGCCATTCCAGAAACCGCACCCCCCGATCGTGGTCACCGCGGTGGTTCCGCATTCAAAGGGGCTCGCGGCGGCAGCGGAACGGGGATGGAAGCCGGTGTCAGCCAATTTCCTTCAACCTCGCTGGGTCGCCACGCACTGGCCGATGGTTGAGCAGGGCTGTGAGCGCGGCGGTCAACGCGCCGATCCGCGGGATTGGCGTGTCTGCAAGAGCATCTTCGTGGCGGACGACGATGCCACGGCTCGCCGTTACGCGAAAAGCCCTGACGGACCCTACGGATTCTATTTCTGGAACCTGCTCACCAAGCGCAGGAGCGCCGGCGGCGTCGAGATCTTCAAGCACGATCTCGCATTGCCCGATGCCGCCGTGACGGTGGAATACATCCTCGACCGGCTGGTGATCTGTGGCAGCGTCGCGAGCGTGGTGGACCAGTTGCTGGCGTTTCGGGATGCGGTGGGAGATTTCGGCACGCTGCTCTATTGCGGCCACGACTGGGCCGATCCGCGGCTCGCGCGGCGCTCGATGGAACTCATGGCGGAGAAGGTCATGCCTGCGGTGAACGCCGCCATCGGCCGTTCAGTACGCATTGACTACCGAACGGCCGATTAAACTCTAGATGTTCTTATTAGTGTCTTGCGCGGTCGCGAGAAGACCGCGCAAAACATAGGGCATGATCCCGCCGTGCCTCAGGTACTCGAGCTCGACCTCGGTATCCGCGCGCAGGATGACGGGCAGCTTGCGGGCAGCGCCCTTGCCGTGGACGACCAGCGTGACTTCCTGGGCCGGCTGCAAGGCGCCCTGCAGTCCCAGGATATCGAAGGTTTCACTGCCGTCGAGGCCGAGCGACTGAACCGAGTCCGCCCCTTTGAGCTGGCAGGGCACGATACCCATGCCGACCAGGTTGGAGCGGTGAATACGCTCGAAGCCCCGCGCGATCACCGCCTTGACGCCCATCAGGTGCGGCCCGCGGGCCGCCCAATCGCGGGAGGAGCCGGTCCCGTATTCGTCGCCGGCGAGCACCACCAACGGCACGCCTTCCTTCCGGTAGCGCGTCGCCGCATCGAAGATACCCATGATTTCCCCATCCGGCTGGTGCGCGGTGTAGCCGCCCTCCTTGCCGCGCGCCATCAGATTCTTGATGCGCAGGTTGGCGAAGGTGCCGCGCACCATCACTTCGTGATTGCAGCGGCGCGCGCCGAAGCTGCTCAGGTCGGCAACGCGGGTACCGCGACCCTGCAGCCACAGACCGGCCGGGGAGTCGGGCCTGATGGGGGCCACCGGACTGATGTGCTCGGTCGTCAACGAATCGCCGAAGATCGCGAGCGCGCGGGCCCCGGTGATGTCCGCGACATTCCCGGCTTGCATGCCGAAACCTGCAAAGTACGGCGGCTCGACGATGTAGGTGGAAGCAGGATCCCATTCGTAGAGCGCGCCCTTCTGTTCGGGGATGGCGTCCCACAGCTCGCGAACCGCCATCAGGTCGCCGTATTCGTGGCGGAAACTGGCCGCGTTGTTGGCATGCTTCAGCGCTCCGGCAATCTCGGCATCGGATGGCCAGATGTCCTTGAGGTAGACCGGCTTCCCATCGCTACCCCTGCCGAGGGGCTCGCGCGTGACGTCGATATTGACGGTGCCGGCGATGGCGAAGGCCACGACCAGCGGCGGGCTCATCAGGAAATTGGCCTTGAGGCTCTGGTGGATGCGGGCCTCGAAGTTGCGGTTGCCCGACAGCACGGCGCACGCCACGAGGTCGTTTTTCACCACGCCATCCTCGAGCGCGGGATCCAGGGGGCCGGTATTGCCCATGCAAGTGGTGCAGCCGTAAGCGACGACGTGGTAGCCGAGCTGCTCCAGGTACGGCAGCAGCCCGGCGTCGCGCAGGTATGCCGTGACCACCTTCGATCCCGGCGCGAGCGAGGTTTTCACCCGCGGGTTGGCCTTCAGGCCTTTCTCGACGGCCTTTTTCGCGAGCAGCCCCGCGCCCAGCAGGAGATTCGGGTTGGAGGTATTGGTGCAGGAGGTGATGGCGGCGATCAACACGTCGCCGTGACCGACGTCCATTCCGGAGCGCGGGGTCGCGACGCGCTTGCCAATCTCGGCGGCCGGCTTGCCATAGCCGCCCTCGGCGGCCGGCTTCGAGAACAGCTCCGCGAAACGTGATTTGATGCCGCCCAGGTCCAGACGCTGCTGCGGCAGCCTCGGCCCGGAAACACTGGGAACGACCGTAGAGAGGTCGAGCTCGATGACCTGCGAATAGTCGCACTCGCCCTTGCGCGGGATGCCAAATAGGCCCTGGGCCTTGTAGTAGCTCTCGATGGCGTCCACCAGCGCCGGGTCACGCCCGGTGATGCGGAAGTAGGAGAGGGTCTTGTCGTCCATCGCGAAGTAGCCGACGGTGGCGCCGTAATCGGGCGCCATGTTGGCGACCGTCGCGCGGTCGGTGGGGGAGAGCGTGGCGGCGCCTTCGCCGAAGAACTCGACGAATTTCCCGGCCAGGCTCGAGCGGCGCAGCAACTGGGTGACCGTCAGCACAAGATCGGTTGCGGTGACCCCCTCGCGCAGCCCGCCCGTCAGGTGCACGCCGGCGACATCGGGTGTCAGGAAGCAAATCGGCTCGCCGAGCATCCCGGCCTCGGCTTCGATGCCGCCCACGCCCCAGCCCAGCACGCCAATGCCGTTCACCATGGGGGTGTGGGAGTCGGAGCCGACCAACGAGTCGGGGTAGTAGACGCCGTCCTTTTCCCACACGCCACGCGCGAGGTACTCGAGATTCACCTGGTGCACGATGCCGTTGCCGGGCGGCACCACGCGGATGCCGGAAAATGCCTGCTTGCTCCACTTGAGCAGCGCCAGGCGCTCGGCGTTGCGCTGGTATTCGAGCTCCAGGTTGCGGCGGAGCGCGTCCGGCGAATTGTGGACGTCCACCTCCACCTGGTGGTCCACCACGAGGTCGACGTGCACCCTGGGCTCGATGCAGGTGGGGTCCTTGCCGAGGCGGCGGGCGGTCGCGCGCATCGCCGCGAAGTCATTGAGCGTCAGGAATCCCGTCAGATCCTGCAGCAGGATGCGCGCCACCAGGAAGGGAACTTCCGCGGTGCGCGGAGCGTTGGGTTGCCACCCGGCGAGCGCCTTCACGTGCGCCTCGGTGACGCGCTTGCCGTCGCAGTTCCGGGCGAGCGACTCGAGCACGATACGCAGGCTGATGGGCAGGCGCGAGATCCTGCCCAGGCCGGCCGCTTCGAGCGCGCCGAGCGAGCAGTATTTGCCGGTCCGGCCGGACCCGAGCTTGAATTCCTTGAGCGCCTTGAAGGGATCGTGCGCCATGTCAGCCTGCCTTCAATCCGCCGCCGATACTGGAGGCTATCTCAGGAATTGAGATACGCTCTAGACCGCGAACAGGTCCACGAACTCGTTGACCGGCATCGCTGCAAGCTGCTGCGCGTCGAGGCACAGGGCGAGGATGGCCTGCTGCTGCTTCGGCGGAAAGCGGCGGGCGAGGTTGGTGCGGAACTTCGCCTCCAGCAGCGGCACGCCTTCCTTGCGCCGGCGCCGGTGGCCCACCGGGTATTCGACCGTGATCTTGTCGGTCTTCGAGCCGTCATTGAAGAAGACCTGGAGGGCGTTGGCGATGGAGCGCTTCGCGGGATCAAGATAATCGCGGCTCCACTGCTTGTTTTCGACGCAGGTCATTTTCGAACGCAGGCGGTCGATGCGGGCGTCCGCCGCCGCCTCGTCTTCGTAGTCGGCGGCGGTGAGGGAGCCCTTGATGAGGCCGGTCGCGGCCATGTACTGGATGCAATGGTCGCGGTCGGCGGGGTTGCTGAGCGGCCCCTTCTTGTCGATGATGCGAATGGCGGATTGGTGGGTGGTGATCACGATGCGCTTGATGTCGTCCAGCCGGTCCTTGACCTGCGGGTGCAGCCGGATCGCGGCTTCGACTGCCGTCTGGGCATGAAATTCCGCGGGATAGGAAATCTTGAACAGGACGTTTTCCATTACATAGGAACCGTAGGACCGATCAAAGCGAAACGGTTTCCCGCGAAACAGCACGTCGTAGAAGCCCCAGGTCTTCGCGGTGAGGGCGGAGGGGTAGCCCATCTCGCCTTTCAGCGTCATCAGCGCGAGCCGCACCGCGCGGCTGGTCGCGTCGCCCGCCGCCCACGACTTGCGCGAGCCCGTGTTGGGCGCGTGGCGATACGTCCGCAGGCTCTGCCCGTCCACCCACGCGTTCGACAGCGCGTTGATGATTTCCCCGCGCGTGCCTCCCATCAGGTGCGTGACGACCGCGGTGGAGGCGACCTTGACCAGCACCACGTGGTCGAGTCCCACGCGGTTGAAGCTGTTCTCGAGAGCGATCACGCCCTGGATCTCGTGCGCCTTGATCATGGCGGTGAGCACGTCGCGCATGACGAGCGGCGGCTTTCCCTGTGCGAGGCGGGTGCGCGAAAGCCAATCGGCGGTGGCGAGGATGCCGCCCAGATTGTCGGAGGGATGTCCCCATTCGGCGGCGAGCCAGGTGTCGTTGAAATCCAGCCAGCGGATCATCGTCCCGATATTGAACGCGGCGGCAACCGGGTCGAGCTGATAGGGCGTGCCGGGCACCCTTGCGCCGTTTGGCACGATCGTGCCTGGGACGATGGGGCCGAGCAGTTTGGTGCAGGCGGGATACTCCAGTGCCTCCAGCCCGCAGCCGAGGGTATCCATCAGGCACAGCCGGGCGGTGTTGTAGGCTTCCTGGCTCTTGACGCGGAAGCCGGCGACGTAATCAGCGATGTCCGTCAGGACCGGGTCAGGCTTTGGGCGGATATTGGAGATCGGGGCGCTCATCATCACAGGTTCCGGATCCACTGCAACGTCCCGGTTTTCTCCAGGATGTCCCAGATCAGGAACGCCCACAGGAACCACATGGCGTCGAGCAGGCCGGCGCGGAACCGGCGCGGATTGATGCTCCAGGACTCCGGCTCGTGGAAATTCGACCAGCGCGGAAACCAGCGCGGCGTCGCGCCGCAGTAGCGGGCAAAGCGCTCCCCGAATGCCTGCGTCAGGGTCTCTTCCTCCTGCCGGATCACGGATGGATAGAAGACTGCAAAAGCGACGGCGAGCAGAGCCGCCAGCACCGGGTTTTCGACCGCGAGGCCGAATCCAACCGCGCCGATGAAATTGAAGACGTAGAGCGGATTGCGCACCACGGAATAGGGGCCTTCCGCCACCAGCACGTCGTTCTTGACGCCGGAAATGTACGACAGGCACCACACGCGCCCGAGCGCCGCGACGATCAGCAGCGCGAATCCCAGCCACTCGGAGACGTCGAGCCAGCCGCGGGGAATCACGGCGGGCGCGGGCACGAACAGCGCGTAGGCGAGCGCCGCGATCACCGCCGCCCGCGACCACGCGATCCGATGCCCGGAAAACGGTATGCGTCTGAAGTTCAAGGCGACCGCTGTGCCCTATGCGAGGATTTCTCAGCGCCTGTCGATCGGCACGAACGCGCGCGGCTCGGGCCCGGTGTAGACCGCGGTCGGCCGGATGATCTTGTTGTCGATGCGCTGCTCGATGACGTGCGCGGCCCAGCCGGTGGTGCGGGCGATGACGAAGACGGGCGTGAACATCGCGGTCGGCACCCCCATGCGGTGATAGGAGACGGCGGAGAACCGGTCGAGGTTCGCGAACATCTTCTTCTCCCGCATCATCACCTGCTCGATGCGGTCGGCGATCTCGAACATCTCCATTTCCCCGGCATCCTGCGACAGCCGCCGCGCCACTTCCTTGATGATCTTGTTGCGCGGGTCGGCGATGGTGTAGACCGGGTGGCCAAAGCCGATCACGACTTCCTTGTTGCGCACACGTGCCGTGATGTCGCGCTCCGCCGTGTCGGGTGTCTCGTAGCGGCCCATGATCTCGAGGCTGACTTCGTTGGCGCCGCCGTGCTTGGGGCCCTTCAGCGCGCCGATCGCGCCGGTGATCGCCGAATACATGTCGGAGCCGGTGCCGGCGACGACGCGCGCCGCGAAGGTGGACGCATTGAATTCATGCTCCGCGTAGAGGTTGAGCGAGGTGTGCATGGATTTCACCCACAGCGGCTTGGCGGGCTTGCCATGCAGCAGGTGCAGGAAATGCCCCCCGATCGAGTCGTCGTCAGTCTCGACTTCGATGCGACGCTTGTCACGGATGTAGTGATGCCAGTAGAGCAACATCGAGCCGAAAGAGGCCATCAGGCGGTCGGCGATGCCGCGCGCGCGCGCCGCATCGTGGCCGTCATTCTCCGGGAAAACGGTCCCGAGCACCGAGCAGCCGGTGCGCAGCACGTCCATCGGATGGGCCGACGCGGGAATCTGCTCGAGCGCCGCTTTCACCGGGTTGGGGAGGCCGCGCAGCGACTTGAGTCTGCTCTTGTAAGCGGCAAGTTCCGTCCGGGTGGGCAATCTCTCGTGCACCAGCAGATGCGCGATCTCCTCGAATTCGCATTGCTCGGCGATTTCGAGGATGTCGTACCCGCGGTAATGCAGATCGTTGCCGCTGCGGCCAACGGTGCACAGCGCGGTGCTGCCGGCCGCGACCCCCGACAACGCCACGGACTTCTTGGGCTTCGGCCCGGGTTGAGTCTCGCTCATGCTGGTCCGGAATCTTGACGCAAAGGCGCAAAGCCGCAAAGGAACACCAAAACAAAACCGGGTTTCATTTTCGGATGTTCTTTGCGCCTTTGCGGCTTTGCGTCGAGATGTTGGTCACCCGAGCAGGTGCCGGATCGAGTCGCGCTCCTCGTGCAGCTCCTTCAACGTGGCCTGCATGCTCGCGCGGCTGAAGTCGCTGATCGCGATGCCCTTGACGATTTCATATCCTCCATTGCGGCAGACGCAGGGGTAGCCGTAGAGCACGCCCTCCGCGACGCCGTAGCTGCCATCGGCGGGGATGCCCATGCTGACCCAGTCGCCGTCGCGGGTGCCGAATACCCAGTCGCGGATGTGATCGATCGCCGCATTGGCCGCGCTCGCCGCGGAGGACAGGCCGCGGGCTTCGATGATCGCCGCGCCCCGCTTCTGTATGGTCGGAATGAAAGTTTTCTCGAGCCAGGTCTGGTCGTTGATCAAGGGCCAGATTTTCCTGCCGTCGATCTCGGCCTGGAAAATGTCCGGGTACTGCGTCGCGGAGTGATTGCCCCAGATCGTCATCTTGCGCACGCTCGCCACCGGTTTGCCGACCTTCTGCGCGGCCTGGCTCAGCGCCCGGTTGTGGTCGAGGCGCATCATGGCGGAGAAGTTCGATGGCTTGAGGTCCGGCGCGTTCTTCATGGCGATGAGGCAGTTGGTATTGGCGGGATTGCCCACCACCAGCACCTTGACGTCACGACTCGCCACGGCCCCGAGCGCCCTTCCCTGCGGAGCGAAGATCTTGCCGTTGGCGTCGAGCAGGTCCTTGCGCTCCATGCCCGGACCGCGGGGCCGCGCGCCGACCAGCAGCGCCACGTCCGCGTCCTTGAAGGCGACCGTCGGATCGGCGGTGGGCACCATCCCCTGCAACAGCGGGTAAGCACAGTCGTCGAGCTCCATCATGACGCCCTTCAGCGCTTTTTGCGCCTTCTCGTCCGGGATTTCGAGCAGCTGGAGGATGATCGGCTGGTCCCTTCCGAGCATTTCACCATTGGCGATGCGGAACAGCAGGCTGTAGCCGATCTGGCCGGCGGCGCCGGTGACGGCCACGCGCATGGGGCGTTTCATGTTATGGACTCCTGAAATGCGGGACGGTATTTTGCGGTTCGGGAAGGGGCACGGCGAGGCGGGATGAAGCACGCGCGTGCTCGTTCGGTTGAGGATGATAGCGAAGCAGCGACCACCGTGACAAGCCGAGTTTCCGGACAGACCCAAGCCACGGCGCTCGCGCTGCATGCGCTGACGGGAGTCCAAGATGCGGCTTATGCGCTACTGCGGAAACTGCTAGAATTTCAGCTTAAGCACGCAAGAAGCTCGCCCAGGGCCGTGGTGTGGCGGGACAAGCCGCCAACCCCCTGTCCGAAACCTTGAAAATCGATGTCCAGGCCGCGGCCGAAATATCTCAATCTGATCCAGATCCGGCTGCCGGTCCCCGGGTTGGTTTCGATTTTGCACCGGGTGAGCGGCGCGGCGCTGTTCCTGTTGCTTCCTTTCCTGCTCGCACTGTTTGAGCTCAGCCTCGAGTCGGCCCAGACGTTTGCGCGATTCAAGGCGGTATTTTCGCATTGGGGGATCAAGTTGATCGTGCTCGGATTGGCGTGGGCGTATCTGCACCACCTGTGCGCCGGGATCCGCCACCTCGCGCTGGATCTGGACTATGGAACGGAACTCGCGGCGGCGCGCGCGAGCAGCTGGGCAGTTCTCGCGATCAGCGTGGCCCTGACCCTTGGCGTGGGAGCGCTGATATGGTGAAGCGCGAAGTCGTCGGCGCCCATTACGGGCTGCGCGACTGGATCGCACAGCGCGTGACCGCCGTGATCATGGCGGTCTATACGGTGCTCATACTGTCGGCGATAGCCGGCCTGCCGCAGATGGACTACTGGCATTGGAAGGTGCTGTGGCAGACCCCGCTCGTGCGCTACGCAACCGTGCTGTTCGTCGCGAGTCTGCTGCTGCACGCCTGGATCGGCGTGCGCAACATATTCATGGACTACGTCAAGGATGCAGCGCTGCGTTTGACGCTCTACGTGCTCGTGATCGGGGCACTGCTGTGGTACGCCGCCTGGGCGGTTCAGATATTGTGGGGCGCGTGATGGGGTTGCCGGTTCGTACCTTTGACGCGGTGATCGTCGGCGGCGGCGGCTCGGGGCTGCGCGCCGCGCTCGAGCTCGCGCGTGCCGGCGTCAGGGTCGCGGTCCTCTCCAAGGTATTTCCGACGCGCTCGCACACCGTGGCGGCGCAGGGCGGGGTCGCGGCCTCGCTCGGGAACATCGATGATGACAACTGGCATTGGCACATGTACGACACCGTCAAGGGTTCCGACTATCTCGGCGACCAGGATGCGATCGAGTTCATGTGCCGCAACGCCAGCGAAGCGGTCTACGAGCTCGAGCACTTCGGCATGCCGTTCGACCGGCTCGACGGCGGCAAGATCTACCAGCGGCCTTTCGGCGGCCATATGCGGGAGTTCGGCAAGTCCCCGGTGCCCCGCGCCTGCGCCGCGGCGGACCGCACCGGCCACGCCTTGCTGCACACGCTGTACCAGGCGAATCTCAAGGCGCGCACGCAGTTCTTCGTCGAATGGATGGCGCTCGACATCATCCGCGACCGCGACGGTACCGTGCTCGGTGTGAGCGCGCTCGAAATTGAAACGGGCGAGGTACTGATCCTGCAGGCGAAGGCGACGGTCTTCGCCACGGGGGGCGCCGGCCGCATCTTTTCCGCCAGCACCAATGCATTCATCAATACCGGTGACGGCCTGGGCATGGCCGCGCGCGCCGGAATTCCGCTCCAGGATATGGAGTTCTGGCAGTTTCATCCGACCGGCGTGGCGGGTGCGGGCGTGCTGATCACGGAGGGCGTGCGCGGGGAGGGCGGCTATCTCCTCAACAAGAACGGCGAGCGCTTCATGGAGCGCTACGCGCCGAACGCAAAGGACCTGGCCAGCCGCGATATCGTATCGCGCGCAATGGCCACCGAGATCAAGGAGGGCCGCGGCGCCGGCAAGGATGGTGACTACATCCTCCTCAAGCTCGACCACCTGGGCGAGGAGACCATCAGCAGGCGCCTGCCCGGCATCCGCGAGATTGCCAAAAAGTTCGCCAACGTGGACCCGGTCAAGGACCCGATCCCGGTGGTGCCGACGTGCCATTACCAGATGGGCGGAATCCCGACCAACTATCATGGCCAAGTGGTGGTGCCGAAGAACGGCGATCCCGGGTCCGTGGTGCCCGGCTTCTACGCGGCGGGCGAGTGTTCCTGCGTGTCGGTGCACGGCGCCAATCGCCTGGGGTGCAACTCGCTGCTCGACCTGCTGGTATTCGGGAAATCCGCCGGAAAGAAAGTGATCCAGGACCTCCGCGAGGACGGGTCGGCCCATCGCGATTTGCCCAGGGACGCTGGTGAGCTGACCCGGTCGCGCCTGGCGCGGCTGGATGATCAGAAGAACGGCGAGCGCGTCGCCGATGTTGGCGCCGAGATGCGCCGCGTCATGCAGCTCCACTGCGGCGTGTTCCGCTTCCCGGACCTGCTGGTGGAGGGGGTGCGGAAGATGAAGGAAGTGGTGGCGCGCACCGCGAGGACGGAGATACAGGACAAGAGCAGGACCTTCAACACGGCGCGCGTGGAAGCGCTCGAGCTCGACAACCTGGTCGAGACGGCGGTCGCCTCGCTGGTCTCCGCCGAGGCGCGCAAGGAGAGCCGCGGCTCCCACGACCGCGCCGATTACCCCAAGCGCGACGATGCCAACTGGATCAAGCACACGCTGTGGTACAAGGAGGGCAACCGCCTCGAATACAAGCCCGTGCACACGAAGCCGCTGACGGTCGAGGGGTTCGAGCCCAAGGCGCGTGTTTATTGAGAGTGACTCGTTTCTCGTTCCTCGTCATTCGCTTTGACGGGCAACGAGCAACGAGTAACGAGCAACGAGGAACGAATGCGATTCTCGATCTACCGCTATAACCCGGAAGCCGACGAGCGTCCGCGCATGCAGCACTACGACATCGCGCTCGAGCCGACCGACCGCATGCTGCTGGATGCCCTGGTGCGCGTCAAGGCGCACGATGACACGCTTGCGTTCCGCCGCTCCTGCCGCGAGGGCGTGTGCGGCTCCGACGCGATGAACATCAACGGCAAGAACGGCCTCGCCTGCATTACCCGGGTTGCCGAGCTGAGGGAGCCGGTGGAGATCCGGCCGTTGCCGGGCTTGCCGGTGGTGCGGGACCTGATCGTGGATATGTCCCAGTTCTTCAAGCAGTACAACTCGGTGAAGCCCTATCTGGTCAACCACGAGCCGCCACCGGAAAAGGAGCGGCTGCAGTCGCCCGCGGACCGCGAGGAGCTGAACGGGCTCTATGAGTGCATCTTGTGCGCGTGCTGCACGACATCGTGCCCCTCGTTCTGGTGGAACCCCGACAAGTTCGTCGGGCCGGCGGGCCTGCTGCAGGCCTACCGCTTTATCGCCGACACCCGCGATCAGGCGACCGGGGAGCGGCTCGACGACCTGGAAGACCCGTACCGCCTGTTCCGCTGCTACTCGATCATGAATTGCGTGGACGCATGCCCCAAGGGGCTCAACCCGACGCGGGCGATCGGCAAGATCAAGGATCTGCTCGTCAAGCGGATCGTATAGAGGAGCGCATCATGGCGGAATTCGACCGGATACGCTGGCGCTGCCGCCGCGGGCTGCTCGAACTCGACCTGGTCCTCGAGGCATTCCTGGAGCGCGGCTATGGCCGCCTCGACGCCGGGCAGCGCGGCTTGTTCAACGAGCTGCTCGAGCAGCCCGACAACGAATTGCTGGACCTGGCGCTCGGGCGGAGCGAGCCCGAACCGCGCTACCGGGCAGTTGTGGAATTGTTGCGCGTTGACGAGGGGCCGGCCCCGGCAGGAAGGGCGGGGGCGGCGTGAGCCGCTTGATGTCGTAGATAGCGAGATATCGGAGACCAACATGGCTGAAAAACTGGCAACCCTGACTTTCACCGACGGCACGCCTCCAGTCGATTTCCCGATTCTGACCGGCAGCGTCGGCCCGGACGTGATCGACGTGCGCGCGCTGTACGCCAAGACCGGGAAGTTCACCTACGACCCGGGTTTCATGTCCACGGCGAGCTGCCGTTCCAGCATTACCTACATCGACGGCGACAAGGGGATCCTCCAGTACCGTGGATACCCCATCGAGCACCTGGCCGAGCACTGCAGTTTCCTCGAGGTCGCGTACTTGATCCTCAACGGCGAGCTGCCCAACAAGCACCAGCTCGAAGAGTTCGTGAACCTCGTTACCCACCACACGATGGTCCACGAGCAGCTCATCCGCTTCTATTCGGGCTTCCGCCGGGATGCGCACCCGATGGGGGTGTTGTGCGGCGTGGTGGGGGCGCTTTCCGCCTTCTACCACGACTCGATGAACATCTACGACGCGCGCAGCCGCGAGATCTCGGCATTCCGGCTGATCGCCAAGATTCCCACGATCACGGCGATGTCCTTCAAGTACAACGTCGGCCAGCCGTTCATGTACCCGAAGAATGCGCTGCCCTACGTGGATAATTTCCTCTACATGATGTTCGGCACACCGTGCGAGGAGTACCGGCAAAACCCGGTGCTGTCGCGCGCGATGGAGCGCATCCTGATCCTGCACGCCGACCACGAGCAGAACGCCTCGACCTCGACGGTGCGCCTGGCGGGATCGTCGGGCGCGAACCCGTTCGCCTGCATCTCGGCCGGCATCGCCAGCCTGTGGGGCCAGGCCCACGGCGGCGCCAACGAGGCGGTATTGAAGATGCTGGGGGAAATCGGCGAGGCGAACAACATCTCCGGCTTCATCAAGAAGGTCAAGGAAAAGCAGGACCACGCCATGTTGATGGGGTTCGGGCACCGCGTCTACAAGAATTACGACCCGCGCGCCAAGATCATCCAGAAGACCTGCCACGAGGTGCTGGAGGAACTCGACCTCAAGGACGACAAGCTGTTCAAGCTCGCGCTCGCGCTGGAAAAAGTGGCGCTCGAGGATGACTACTTCATCAAGCGCAAGCTTTACCCGAACGTGGATTTTTATTCAGGGATCGTCTACAAGGCGCTCGGCATCCCGGTGGCCATGTTCACCGCGATCTTCGCTGTCGCGCGCACGGTCGGCTGGATCGCGCAGTGGAACGAGATGATCAGCGACCCGGACCAGAAGATCGGCCGGCCGCGGCAGCTCTTCGCGGGGGCCGCGCGGCGCGAGTTCGTGCCCATGACCAACAGAAAGTGATTCGTGAGTCGTGGATCGTGATTCGAATGCGGTTCGTGGCACGGCAACAGCAGGGTCTAATCACGAATCACCCATCACGATTCACGCCTTTGGGTGCTGAGGTCCGGTCATGATGAAACAGCTGCTCGGCAACTCTCACCTCTACGGCGCGAACGCGCCGTTCATCGAGGCGCTCTACGAGGCCTGGCTCAAGGACCCGGCGGCGGTCGAGCCGCGCTGGAGCGATTACTTCGACGAGCTGCAGCGGATCGAGCGCGGCGCGGCCGACGTTTCCCATTTCGACGTGCAGGACCGCTTCGCGCGGATGGCGAGGGAGCGGCCCGCGGCCGGCACCACGGTGGTCATCAACCGCCCGCAGCTCGGCGAGAAGCAATTCGGCGTGCTGCAGCTCATCTCGGCGCACCGCTTCCAGGGCGTGCGCCACGCGGACATCGACCCGCTCAAGCGGCGGGAGAAACCCGGCATCCCCGAGCTCGACCCAGCGTTCTACGGGCTGAGCGACGCCGATCTGGAGACAGTATTCAACACCGGCACGCTGGTGGGGCCTCGAGAGATGAAGCTCCGGGACATCCTGCGGTTCCTGAAGGATACCTACTGCCGCACCGTCGGCGCCGAGTACATGTACATCAGCGACATGGCGCAAAAGCGGTGGGTGCAGGAACGGCTGGAAGGCATCCGCTCGGCGCCGAGCTATGACGCCGACTACAAGAGGCACGTCATCGAGCGGCTGACCGCCGCCGAAACGCTGGAGAAATACCTGCACACCCGCTATGTCGGCCAGAAGCGCTTCTCGCTCGAAGGGGGCGAATCGCTGATTCCGCAGCTCGACCGACTGCTGCAGAATGCCGGGAAGGCGGGAGTCCAGGAGCTGGTGATCGGCATGGCCCACCGCGGACGCGTCAACGTGCTGGTCAACATCATGGGCAAGATGCCCAAGGACCTGTTCGCCGAGTTCGAGGGCAAGCATGACGACAGCCTGCTCGCCGGGGACGTCAAGTACCACCAGGGGTTTTCGTCCAACCTCATGACCCCGGGCGGGCCGATGCACGTTACGCTCGCCTTCAATCCGTCCCATCTCGAGATCGTCAATCCGGTGGTCGAGGGTTCGGTGCGGGCGCGCCAGCATCGCCGCCGCGACCACACGGGGGACCAGGTGCTGCCGGTGCTGATCCACGGCGATGCCGCGTTTGCCGGGCAGGGCGTGAACATGGAAACATTCGAGATGGCCCAGACGCGGGGCTATGGCACGGGCGGCACGGTGCACATCGTCGTCAACAACCAGATCGGATTCACGTGCTCGGACTTGCGCGACGCGCGCTCCACGCTCTATTGCACCGACATCGCGAAGATGCTGGAGGTGCCGATCTTCCACGTCAACGGAGACGACCCCGAGGCGGTGTGCCTCGTGACCGAGATTGCGCTTGATTACCGCATGATGTTCCACAAGGACGTGGTAGTGGACCTCGTGTGCTACCGGCGCCTCGGGCACAACGAGCAGGATGAGCCGATGGTGACCCAGCCGCTGATGTACAAGACCATCGCGAAGCTGCCCACCACGCGCCAGCTCTACGCGGACCGCCTGGCGCAGGAGGGCGTGATCCCGGCCGGCGGCGGCGATGAAATGGTCGCGACCTGCCGCCAGGCGTTCGACGGCGGTTATCACACCAACCAGACCATCCTGTCCGACTACAAGCCCCCGTTCGAGATCGACTGGAGCCGCTACCAGGGCGCCAAATGGAACGAGCGTGACGACACGCGGCTGCCGGTCGAGACGCTGAGGATGCTCGGCGAGCGCATCGCGACGGTTCCCGACAACTTCAAGCTCCATCCCTCGGTGCAGAGGATCATCGAGAACCGGCGGCTGATGGCGCAGGGCAAGCTCCCGCTCGATTGGGGCATGGCCGAGCACCTCGCCTTCGCCACGCTGCTGCATGAAGGCTACTCGGTCCGGCTCTCGGGCCAGGACAGCGCGCGCGGCACCTTCTTTCACCGCCACGCCGTGCTGCACGACCAGAACCGCGAGCGCTGGGACCAGGGCACCTATGTTCCCCTGCAGCACGTGAGCGAGAAGCAGGGCGACTTCATCGTGTTCGACTCGCTGCTCTCGGAGGAAGCCGTGATGGGCTTCGAGTTCGGCTACGCGACCTCGGCGCCCAACGAGCTCACGATCTGGGAAGCCCAGTTCGGCGACTTCGCCAACGGCGCGCA
>Ga0184615_10000555_pt1 | contig 20453 bp, 21 predicted proteins | sample PLM4_65_coex_FD_133134 | JGI IMG/M metagenome (GOLD analysis project Ga0184615, IMG submission 133134) | Groundwater sediment microbial communities from an aquifer in East River, Colorado, USA - PLM4_65_coex | ecosystem: Environmental > Terrestrial > Soil > Riparian zone | place: USA: East...
CGATCCGACACCGCACGGCGTCGGCATCGACGAGCGCTTCGGGATCGAGCACCAGCGACGCACCCGCGAGCGCAGCGGGGACGAGCCCCGCTTCGGCCGCCGCCGCGTGCGCGAACGCCTTGTCGTGTACGCGCAGCGCGACGTCGGGCGGTGTCGCGCCGAGCGGCACGCCCTCGGCGCGCGCGAGTGCTTCGGCGTCGCGCGTGGCGAGCCAGGGCACGAGCGCGCGCCCGGGCGCGCAGAACGGAAACGCGGGCTCGTGCGCAGTACGCGCGAGCGCACCCGCGAGCCGCGGAGCGGGCGGAGCCCCGGGTCCCACGAGCCGCGCGTCCGCCGGAAAGAGCGCAGCCCAGAGACGCGCGATCGAACGCACGCGCGGGTGATCGGCCATGCGCCGCCACGTCCCCGCTTCCTCGGCGCCGAGATTCGCGAAGAGTCTTGGCTCGCCAGTCACTCGCTCTGCCTCGTCTTCCGGGCGCGCTCGCTCTGCGCGGGGCGCGCGCTGCGCACGTGCTCGATCAGCGCCTCGGAGAGCCCGGCCGCGCGGCGCGCCGCCGCATTGAACTGGCGGCCCTTCGCGCGCGCGGCCTCGAGCGGAAACGGCACCGCCGCGCGGTATGCGGCGACCTCGTCCTCGCCCGGCAGCGCGAGCCGCGCGCACCATTCCGCGGCCAGCCGCACGTGGCGCTGCTCGTCCGCGTGGACGATTTCAGCCACCCGCGCGCTGGCCGGGTCGCCGCCGCGCCGGAAGCCCTCGGCGTAGACCAGCGTGAAGTCGAGATTCGCCTGCTCGAGCGTGAGTCCGATCGCCGCCAGGAACGCCGCCGGGCCGCGCGGGTGCGCGTGGATCGCGGCCGCGTGCTTCCAGAAGTAGTCGGAGAGCGCCTCGTCGCCCAGCGCAGCGCCGTGCGCGGCCAGCCGTTCCAGGTACATCCGGCAGTGCCGCTGCTCGTCCGCCAACGCCTGACACCAGCCCCGCCGCAGCTCGGCCGGCGCGTCGGGCCAGGCCAGAAGCGCAAACGCGAACAGCTCCACGGCCATCAGCTCGTGGTGCGCGAAGCGCCGCAGACAGGCGGCCCGCGCGCGCGGATCGCCGAGCTCGCTCGGCCGCGGCAGCCGCTCGACGCCGCCGCGCATCTCGAGACCCGGCGCGCGCGCTGGCCGATCGAAGACGCGCGCCGGCCCCGGATCGCGATCGGGCAGGAGCCCGCCGCCGGCCTGCAGCGGCGAAACGAGCTTGGCCTCGAGGTCCCCGCACGCGAGGATCTGGAGACAGAGCTCGCGGACGCTGCCGGGTGACTCGGGCATCTCGACTCGATTCGCGCACGCGCGCGGCCCGAGACTACAGCTCGGCGCCGCGATTCGGTAAGGTCGTCTCACCCCCCGAAGCTCGGGTCCCCGGACAAACCGGGCGACACCGCGATGAGGGGTGATGATCGAGGCGCTGCGGGGGTTCGGGGTCTCGGACGCGCTCGACGTCGCGATCATCGCCGGGCTGCTCTACGCCGGCATCTCGTGGCTGCGCCGCTCGCAGGCCGCACTCGTGGCGCTGGGCATGGCGCTGCTCGGGCTTCTGTACCTGGGCGCGCGCCTGCTCGAGCTGCACGTGACGACCTGGGTCTTCCACGGCTTCTTCGCGGCGGCGGCGCTGGTGCTCGTGGTGATCTTCCAGGAGGAGCTGCGTCAGGCGTTCGAAGAGCTGGCCGCGTTCGCGATGGGCCGGCGCGAAGACTATCGCCCGCGTCTCGATGCGGCCGAGGTGCTCGCGCGCTCGCTCGGCACGCTTGCGCGCGAGAAGATCGGCGCGCTCGTCGTGCTCGCGGGCCGGCAGAAGCTCGAACGCCACCTCCACGGCGGCGAAGAGCTGGGCGGCCGCGTCTCCGCCGCGCTGCTCGAGAGCCTCTTCGATCCGCACTCGCCCGGGCACGACGGCGCGGTCGTGATCGAAGACCGCGTCGTGACGCGCTTTGCGGCGCACCTGCCGCTGGCGCGCGGCAGCGGCCTGCCGCACGGCCTGGGCACACGGCACAGCGCGGCGCTCGGGCTCTCGGAGCGAACGGACGCGCTCTGCCTCGTGGTCTCGGAGGAACGCGGCGTGATCTCGGCGGCGCGCGACGGTGCGCTGCGCGAGGTGCAGAGCCCCGAGGAGCTCGAGCGCCTGGTCGCCTCGTTCTACCGCGAGCGCCGCGCGCTGCGCAGCGCGCGCCCGAGCTTGCAGACATTCCTGCGCGGTCACCGCCTGGAGAAGGCGGCGGCGGTGATCCTCGCGCTCGGGCTCTGGCTGATCGTGACGGGCTCCGGCCTACACCACGCGACGTCGGCGGCGCCGCCCGAGGGCGAGCGGGTCACATCCCCGCGCTAGGAGCCTGACCCAAGACTCCTGGCCCCGCACCGGCGTATGATGCTCACGCCCGCTTCGGGCATGGAGGGAAGCAGAGATGAAGCGCCAGCTCGAGCCGCTCGATCGCACGATCTCCCCCGCGAAGTTCGCGCACGTGGTGCTGCGCACGAAGCGCCTGGGCGAGCTCGTCTCCTGGTACGAGACGGTCCTCGGTGCCCGGCCCGTATTCCGCAACGACTTCATCGCGTTCCTGACCTACGACGAGGAGCACCACCGGATCGCGCTCGTGCAGAGCCCGAGCTTCGCCGACGCGCCGGAGAACGCGGTGGGTCTCGAGCACTTCGCGTACACGTTCGCCACGCTCGCTGAGCTGCTGCAGACCTACAAGCGGCTCGACGCGAAGGGCATCCGGCCGTTCTGGTGCATCAACCACGGACCGACGACGTCGCTCTACTACCGCGACCCCGAGGGCAACCGCGTCGAGCTGCAGATCGACAACTTCCCGGATGCCGAGTCACTGAACGCCTGGTTCCGCAGCGGCGCGTTCGCGCTGAATCCGATCGGCGTGAACTTCGACCCCGAGAAGCTCCTCGCGCGCTGGCAGAACGGCGACCCGGAGGACGCGCTCATCCAGCAGGGGTCGGCGTAGTCACGCGAGCCACGTCCGGGAAGCGCGCCGACGCGCGCACGCCCCAGCGCGCGAGCCGGAATTCCAGACCCGTCGCCAGACAGCCGACGCCGTAGCGCAGGCTGCGCGCGAAGCCGATCGACGACGCTTCGGGGAAGTAGAGCGTCGGACAGGTGATCTCGGCGATGTCGTAACCGCGCCAGAGGATCTCGGCGAGCACCTGGTTGTCGAAGACGAAGTCGTCGGAGTTGGCGTCGAGCGGCAGCTCACGCAGGAGCGGCGCCGAGAACGCGCGGTAGCCGGTGTGGAACTCCGAGAGCTTCGAGCCGAGCAGAATGTTCTCGGCCAGCGTGAGCGCGCGATTCGCGAGGTACTTCCAGCCGGGCATCCCGCCGCGGCGCGCGCCGCCGCCGAGAATGCGCGAGCCGAGCACGCACGCGTACACGTCGCTGCCGACGAGCGACACCATCGCGGGCAGAAGCTTCGGCGTGTACTGATAGTCGGGGTGGACCATCACCACGATGTCCGCGCCGGCCTCGAGCGCCGCGCGGTAGCAGGTCTTCTGGTTCGCCCCGTAGCCGCGGTTCTGCTCGTGCACGAGCAGTCGCGTGCCGGGCAGCGCGGCGGCGATCCGCGCCGTCTCGTCGGTGCTCGCGTCGTCGACCACGATCAGCAGGTCGACGAGGCCCTGCGCCATCACCTCTTCATAGGTGCGGCGAAGGGTTCGCGCCGCGTTGTACGCGGGCATCACGACGACGACTCGGCGGTCTCGGTACATGCAGGACTCCGGGCGCATGATAGGGTCTGTGACCGATTTCGGCCCCGCAGGAGACGCGCATGAACGAGCTCGAGGGATTCCAGCGGCGCCACCTGCGCTCGCTCGCGCACCCGCTGCGGCCGGTCGTGATGATCGGCAAGGAAGGCCTGACCGAGGCCGTGCTCGCGAAGACCGACCAGGAGCTCCTCGCGCACGAGCTGATCAAGCTGCGCTTCAGCGATTTCAAACAGGAGAAGCGCGCGCTGCTGGCGGAGATGGCCGAGAAGCTGCTCGCCGAGGTCGTCGGCGTGGTCGGCCACGTCGGGATCCTGTTCCGCCAGAATCGCGAGCCCAAGAAGCGCCAGATCCGCGTGCCGGCGAGGCCTAGAACTCGAGCGGCAACACCAGGTGCGTCCGGTAGATGAAGTCGCGGTGCTCGAGCAGGAGCGGATCCGCGGCGGCGCGCACGGCCGGATCGCGCAGCGCGTAGGTCTCGCGCATGCGCGGGTGGAGCCGACACAGCGCATCCGCGAGCGGCTCGACCATCAGCGCGAACGCCGCCCAGTACAGGTCGAGGGCGCAAAGCCGCTCGCCCATGAAGTACGGGCTCCCGCTCGCGCTCGCCCGCTGCGCGCGCAGCTGCTTGGACAGCAGGAGCAGGATCTCGGCGGTGCGGCCGGGCGCGGCCGCCGCGGCGAGCTCCGAGAATCCGTAGCGGCTGGCGAGCCTGCGCGTCACGTCGTTGCCGTTGCCGAGCGCCGCGAGCAGCATCAGCCGACGCTGCCAGCCGAAGCCCCGCTCGCCGCAGATCTCGTGCGCCAGACCGAACATGCGCACGCGCAGCTCGGGATCCGCCGGCACGAGCGCCGGCTCGGGCGCGAGCCGCTCGGCCAGCGCCAGGATCTCGGCCCAGCCGCTGCGCGGCGCCTCGTCCTCGAACATCGCGATCGGCGCGTTGGACTGGCCCGTCCAGGCGCGCAGCGCCTGGCTCTCGGTGCCGCCCACCTGACGCACGGCGGTGTAGGGGATGCGCTTGACGTGGAAGATGTACTTCGCGGCCTCGCCCCACGGGCCGGGCACGCCGGCCGAGAGCACCAGCCGCAGTCCCGGCAACGAAATCGCGTGCTCGACCTCGACGTAGTTCATGCGCTCCCTCGCTCGGTGACCGCGGGAGCATAGTCGACGAGCAGGGGCCCGCGCGCGGCCGGTGTCTCGAGCAGGCGCAGCGCCGCCTCGAGCACCGCATGCTGGCGCGCGGGATCGTTCGGCGTATCGAGCGGGTAGCCGTGGCGGAACGGCAAGGCGAGCGCGCGCGGGGGGCGGACGCGCTCCGCGACCTCGCGCAGCAGCACCAGGGCCACCGTCGAGATCCCGTTTTGCTCGAGCGCAGCCGCGGCCAGGCACACGGCCTGGTTGCACATGGGTCAGACGGGGACGAGCAACGCCGCAGTCACGCCGTCGGCGACCGCGGCCGCGGCCAGGCGCGGCAGCGTCTTTGCGACGAAGCGCCCCGGCGCGGTGAGACTGCCCATGAAGCTCCAGTGGCGGTGGTTGGGCGCGCCGATCCGGCCGCGCTCCGCCAGCTCCCGCACGCGCGCGAGCGGAAACGCGAGGTTCGGATCGCGCCGCATCGCTGCGTGGTCGAAGGACTCGCTGCGGTGCGTGTCGACGAGCGTTGCCGGATCGGTGTCGAAGGGAATCTCGCGGAAGCTCGGATCACCGCCGCGCAGACTCTCGTCGAACGGCTTCTGACTCGGCAGCACGAAGCCCGCGCTCGAGACGAGCGCAAGGCGCGCGCGCGCGAGCGGAACGCGCAGCGGCGCCCACGGCACCGGATCGACGACGCGCCAGCGGTAGGCGCGAAGGAAGAGCCGGACCGGCAGCGAGAACTCGGATAGATCGCCCACGCAACACCTCCGGGCGCGAGGATCGCCGCACAAGCGATCGGCCGCAACGCGCCGGCTCTATGTTAGGCTCGGGCGATGCTGCCCGATCGCCTCGTTCAGCTCTGGCGCTTCGCGAGATACGGACTGCCACTCGCGCGCACCAAGCCCGAGAGCCCGCGCACGATCGCCGACGTGATCGAGGAGCAGGCCGCCGCGCGCGCTCGGCATCCGTTCGTGGTCTTCGAGGGACGCAGCGTCACCTACGACGACTACAACCGCGCGGCGAATCGCGTCGCGCACTGGGCGCTCGCGAACGGCATCGGCCGGGGCCAGCGCGTCGCCCTCTTGATGCAGAACCGGCCCGAGTTCCTGGAGACGTGGGCGGGCCTCGCGAAGGTCGGCGCGACGAGCGCGCTGATCAACACCAATCTCGCCGGGCGGGCGCTCGAACACGCGATCGCGACCGCGGACGCGAAGCACGTGATCGTCGGCTCGGAGTGTCTTGCCGCGCTCGCGGGGCTGGACGGAACCGCGCCGTGGCAGGTCTGGGTCGCGCTCGAGCCGGGGAGCGAGAGCGCGACTCCCCCGCAGGGCGCGCGCGATCTCACCGCCGAGCTCGCGACGCGGCCCTCCGCAAATCCGCCCGCTTCGGCGCGCGCCGGCGCGTGTGCCGGGGACGATCTCTTCTACATCTACACCTCCGGCACGACCGGGCTGCCGAAGGCCGCGCGCTTCAGCCATCTGAAGTTCCTGAGCACGGGCACGGCCGCGCGGCTCGGGGGCTTCGCGGCGAGCGACGTCATGTACTGCGCGCTGCCGCTGTACCACTCGGCGGGCGGTGCGATGGCCGTCGGCTGCGTGCTGCTCTCGGGAGCGACGCTCGCGCTGCGCCGCAAGTTCAGCGCGCGCGAGTTCTGGAGCGACGTGCGCGAGACGCGCGCGACCGCGTTCCAGTACATCGGCGAGTTCTGCCGCTACCTCCTGAATCAGCCGCCCGATCCGCGCGACGGCGAGCACCGCCTCTCGTTCTGCATCGGCAACGGGCTGCGTCCCGACATCTGGGAGGCGTTCCGCGACCGCTTCCGCATCCCCCGCATCGTCGAGTTCTACGGCGCGACCGAGGGCAACGTCGCGATGCTGAACCTCGACAACAAGGTGGGCTCGGTCGGCCGCATCCCGTCGAAGCTGCTGATGGATGCGCGGCTCGTGCGCTACGACGTCGAGCGCGACGAGCACCTGCGCGACGCGAACGGTCGACTCGTCGAGTGCTCGCCCGGCGAGGTCGGCGAGCTGGTCGGCGCGCTGCCGCGCCGGGCCGGCGACAATCGCGGCCGCTTCGAGGGCTACACCTCGAAGGAGGCGACCGAGCGCAAGATCCTGCGCAGCGCCTTCGAGGACGGGGACGCGTACTTCCGCACCGGTGACCTGCTGAAGCAGGACGCGGCGGGCTACTACTACTTCGTCGATCGGATCGGTGACACTTTCCGGTGGAAGGGCGAGAACGTCTCGACCCAGGAGGTGGCCGAGGCCGTGAGCGCGTATCCGGGCGTCGAGCTCGCCAACGTGTACGGCGTCGAGGTGCCAGGCGGCGATGGCCGCGCCGGCATGGCCGCGCTCGTGCTCGCGGATCCGTCCGCGTTCGACGCACGCGCCTTCTACGCGCACGTGGTGTCGGCACTGCCGGCTTACGCCGTTCCGGTCTTCCTGCGGCTCCAGGTCGAGGCGGAGGTGACCGGCACGTTCAAGCTGCGCAAGGTCGAGCTGCAGCGCGAGGGCTGGGATCCGGCGACGCTCGCCGACCCGCTGCTGCTGCGCGACGACGCCGCGCGCGCCTATGTGCCGCTCGACGCATCGCGGCACCGCGCGGTCGCCGAGGGGGAGATCCGCCTCTAGGACGCTTCGCCGCGTAAGGACACCGGCGGCTCCGGACGATACGGCGATCGCGATGATTCTGCCGATCGCCGACGAAGCAGCCCGAGCCGAGCACGCGCCTTGGGTGACGCTCGGGCTCGTCGCGCTCTGCCTCGCCGGCTTCCTGCTGACGCGCGGCGAGCCGGAGACTTCGGGAGAGAACGCGCAGGTCGAGCTCGAGCACGCGGTCGACTACTGGCTCGAGCATCCGTATCTGGAGGCGCAGCCCGCGGTCATCGACGCTGCTTCGAGCTCCGCGGGCGGCACGGACATCGCCGCCTTCGTCGCGGGCGTGCGCAGACGCGGCGCGACGCCACCGCTCGACGCGGAGACATTCGAGCAGGAGCAGAGCGGACTCGCCTACCTCACGCGTCTTGCGCTGCGCGGCTCGGATGCCAAGCCCGGCCCCGAGCATCCGTTCCGCCGCTTCGGCCTGCTCGCGAGCGCGCCGCGCGCGCACGCGTTCCTGACGCACCCGTTCCTGCACGCGGGCTGGATCCACCTCGGACTCACGCTGCTCCTCCTTTGGCTCCTGGGGCCCGCGCTCGAGGGCCGGCTGGGACGGCTGATCTTCGCGGGCGTGTGTCTCACCGGCGCGACCGCGGCGGCCCTGACTCACCTTGTCACCTCACGCGGCGCGGACATCCCGCTGCTCGGCGCGTCCGGCATCGCCGCGGGCGTGCTCGGTGCGTTCGTGCTGCGCTTCGGGCTTGCGCGCGTGCAGATCCGCTACTTCGTGTTGCGCGGCGTGCGGCCCACGGTGGTCTCGCTCGACGCGCCCGGCTGGGCCCTGCTCCCGCTCGGGATCGCGGTTCAGCTCGCGTTCTCGCTGATCTTCCTCGACAGCGCGGTCGCGGCCGGGAACGCGTGGCTGGCGAATCTGGCCGCCTTCTCGTGCGGCGCGGCGCTCGCGCTCGCTCTGCAGCGCTTCAAGGTCGAGCAGCGCTTCGTGGCGCCCTCACGCGAAGCGCGCACGCGCCCGAAGCTCGATCCGCGCATCAAGCGCTCGCTCACCGCGCGCGAACGCGGCGACCACGACGAAGCGATCGCGCTCGCCGCGGCAGTCCTGCGCGAACGTCCCGAGGACGCCGATGGGCTGCAGGCGTCGTGGGACGCGCACGTCGCGGCGGGACGCGCGGGGGATGGCGCGCGGTCGGCGCGGCGGCTGGTCGAGCTGCACGCGCGGCGCGGCGATCTCGCACCTGCGGCGCGTCTCTGGGACGAGCTCGTCCGGGTCGCGCACCGCGGCCGTGTCGAGCCGACGACGCTGCTGCGGATCGTGCCCGAGCTCGTGGTGCAGGCGCGACGCGACGCAGCCATCGCGGCCCTGCGCGCGGTCGTCGACCCGGCAAACACGAGTCTCACCGTCGGCCAGGCGCTGCGCGTCGCGGAGCTCGGCTCGGAGCTCGATCCGCCGACGGCGCTGCGCGCGGCGCGCTTCGCGCTCGAGCACGGCGAGCTCGTCGAGGAACGGCGCGCGCGGCTCGAGCAGCTCACGCTCTCGCTCGAGAACGCCGGCGTGCGCGTGAAGCCCTCGCCGGCAGGTGACGCGGCGCCGCCGAAGCCGCAGCCGCAGCCCGAGCCCGAGCCCGAAATGGAGGACCTCGCGCTGGCAGAGGAAGCCTCGCCGCGCGGCGTCGATCCCCCTCCCCCGCCCTCGGAGCTCTTCGAGCTCGAGCCGACGCAGCTCGGTGTAGAGGATCCAGCGCCGGCCCCGACGGCGGCACGGCCGCGGCCGCAGTCGGACGAGACGATGGCGACCGTCCTCTACACCCCGTCGGCCGGAAACGGACCGACATTCCCGACGCTGAAGGTCACGCCCGCCTTGCCGGTCGCCCTCGACGTGGGCGGCCTGCGTGTGCGACTCGAGGGCGGAGCGCCGAGCCTGGTCGAGTGGGCGCGCATCCAGGCGGTCGGTGTCGGCCTGGTCTCGGGTCTTGGCCCCAATCCCGTGGTCGTGATCGACCTGGCGCTGAACTGGGCGGACGCGCCCGACGGCGCGCTCGAGGTGATGCGCCTGCGCAGCGACGCCTTCCGCGCGCGCCAGCTCGTGACAGGCGCCGAGAATGCACTCGACGCGCTGCGCGGATTGCTCGCCGAGCTGCTCGCGCGCAGCGGCGCCGTCCCGCTGCCCGACGCAGGCGGCGCCCGCGGCCTGCCGTTCCGCGAGTACGCCTCGCCCGACGCCTACCAGACGCAAGTCCTGCTCACCGCAAGCTAGATTCCCGACCCACGCAACCGTCAAGTCCAAGTGCGCGTCCGCCGATGCCGAGGGCGATGCAGCGGCTGACTCTCAAGGGGAGACTTCTGCTCGGCTTCGTCGCCGTGCTGATGCTGCCGACCGGCTCTGCCGTCTTCGCGTATCTCGGCGCGCTGGACGTACGCGAACACGCCCGACAGCTCGCCGAGAGTCACTACCCGGTGCTCGAGAGCACGAGCCGCGCCGCGGGTCGAGTGAGCGCGCTTCAGTCCGCGCTCGAGCGCGCCTGCGGCAGCAACGACGTCGCCGCGCTCGGTCACGCGCAGGCGTTCGCGGGCGAGCTCGATGCGGAGCTCGCGACGCTCCAAGAGCTCGCCCCCGTCCCGGAGGTCGCCGAGCTCCGCGCGACGGCGACCACTTATGCGAAGGACGCGACCGGGCACTGCGCGGCGCTCCTTTCCGGCGCTCCGCGGAGTGAGTCCGCGCAGGACGGGATCGAGCGCGACGCCCACTTCTCCGCGCGTCTGCAGAGCCTCCTCGAGACCTTCCGCCGCGCGCGCGGGGCGGCGATCTCGGCCGAGCTCGAGGCCATCTCCGCCACCGCGCGCCGCAACGCCGCGGTGCTGGCGTTGACGCTCGTCGGCGCGCTCGCGGCCGGGCTCGCGATCTCGGCGCGGCTCGCGCGGCGGGTCGTGTCGGAGCTCGTCGAAACGACCTCGCGCCTCGCGAGCGCCGTCGCCGACGGCGACCTCACCAAGCGCAGCGAGGTCGATCGCCAGGACGAGCACGGCCAGATCGCGCGCGCGCTCGGGCGAATGACCGACGGCCTGCGCGGACTGGTCGGCCAGGTGAAGGGCTCGGTCGAGGTGCTGTCGAGCACCGTCGAGGCGCTCACGCCCGCGGCGGAGCAGATCGATCGCGGCGCGGTCGCGCTCGGCGAGAGCTCGCGCGCGGTCGATCAGGCGACGCTCGCCGCATCCGAGAATCTTGGTGCGGTCGCCGTGGCAGTGTCCCAGTCGAGCCGAAGCGTGGCCGAGCTCGCGCGCGGCGCCGGCGTCGTCACGCGCAGCATGGATACGGCGCGCAAGCAGGTGGAGTCGATCAATGACTCGATCCGCTCGGTCTCGACGGCCGTCGAGGAGCTCTCGATGTCGCTCGCGGACGTGGCCAAGAGCTCGAACTACTCGGCGGGGATCGCCGAGAAGGCCGCGCGCACGGCGCGCGAGACGAACGCGGCGTTCGAGAAGCTGGGCCGCGCCGCGCGAGAGATCGGCAACGTCGTCGGCGTGATCAACGACATCGCGGATCAGACGAATCTTCTTGCGCTGAACGCCACGATCGAAGCCGCGAGCGCCGGGGACGCCGGCAAGGGCTTCGCCGTCGTCGCCAACGAGATCAAGGAGCTCGCCAAGCAGACCGCGATTGCCACGCACGAGATCGAGGAGCGCATCCACTCGATCCAGTCGAGCACGGAGTCCGCGGTGCTCGCGATCGAGTCGATCGGCAAGATCATCGACGAGATGCACGACAACACGCGCACGATCGTGGTCGCGGTCGAGGAACAGACGAGCACGAGCGCGCAGATCTCGGCCAGCCTCTCGGACGCGGTCGGGCGCACCGAGGCGATCACGCACGCGATCGCGAGCGCCGCCGATGCGAGCGCGGACGCAGCGCGCGGCACCGAGGAGCTCGCGCGCGTAGCCGCCGAGATGTCCGAGCGCGCGGCGGACGCCGTGGCCGGCTCGAACAGCGCCCGCGAGATCGTCAACGGCGTCGCGAGCGCGGCGCGCAAGAACAGCCAGGTTGCGAACGTGACGCTCGGCGCCGCGCAGAAAGTCGCCCGCGAGGTCGAGCGCCTGCGCGCACTGGTGAACGAGTTCCGCGTCTAGCGTCGGTGGTATGCTGCCCCTCTCGCCACCAACGGGAGGGACGCGATGAAGCTTCGCCGGCTCGGCCGCACGGGTCTCAAGGTCTCGAATCTGTGTCTGGGTGCGATGACCTTCGGCAACGCGCAATGGGGCTGCGACGAGCCGACCGCCGGGCGCATCGTCGCGCGCTTCCTCGACGCGGGCGGGAACTTCATCGACACGGCCGACGTGTATTCGAACGGCGTCTCGGAGGAGATCACCGGCCGCGCGCTCCGCAGCCGGCGCCAGCAGATCGTGCTCGCGACGAAGGTCGCCGGACCGATGGGCGCGGGGCCGAACGACCTCGGCGTCTCGCGCAAGCACATCCTCGACGCCGTCGATGCGAGCCTGCGCCGGCTGGGCACGGACTACATCGATCTCTACCAGGTCCATGCCTATGACCCGACCACACCGCTCGACGAGACGCTGCGCGCGCTCGACGCGTGCGTGCGCGCGGGCAAGGTCCGCTACCTGGGCTGCTCGAACTACTCGGCCTGGCAGCTGATGAAGGCAACCGCGCTCGCGCGCGAGCTCGGCACTTCGCGCTTCGATTCACTCCAACCGCAGTACTCGCTGGTCTGCCGGACGATCGAGCGCGAGCACATCCCGCTGTGTCAGGAGGAAGGCATCGGCGTCATCCCGTGGAGCCCGCTCGGCGGCGGCCTGCTCACCGGCAAGATCCGCAAGGGCGCGGCGGCGCCCGCCGGCTCGCGCGCCGCCGTCGACGCGAGCATGCGCGAGCGCTTCTCGTCCGAGCGCAATCTCGCGATCGCGGAGACACTCGCCGGTGTCGCCGCCACGCTCGGCAAGACGTCGAGCCAGGTCGCGCTCGCCTGGCTGATCGGGCAGCCGGGCGTCAGCGCGCCGATCTTCGGTGCGCGCACCCTGGAGCAGCTCGAGGACAATCTGGGCGCCGCCGATCTCGTGCTCCCTGAGGAGGCGCGCAAGCGCCTCGACGAGGCTTCCGCGCTCGAGCTCGTCTACCCGTACGACTTCCACGCGCGCGTGCGCACGATGATGGCGGGTCTGCAGCTGTCGTAGCGCTCGCTAGAGCAGCGCGAGACCGCAGCCGGGACACTCGGCGGCGCCCTCGCCGACCGGCTCGCCGCAAGCCGGGCACTCACTCGTGACGAGCGCCGCGGGATCGAAGTCGTCGGGCACGTCGGGCATGAGCTCGCGCATGACCACGCGGTCGAGCTCGCGCGCGCGCTCGAGATCGGCGGCGCGCACATACACTGCCCAGGTGCTGTCGGTCGCGCGGCGCTCGTCGACCGGGTGCACTTGCCGCGGGATGCCGGCTTCCGACAGCCGTTCGGCCAGCGCGTGAACCCAGTCGAGCTGCGCGCTGCGCACGGCGTGCAGCTCCTCGCCCGGCGCGATCCCGTCGGGCGCGATCCCGTCGCTCTCGTCGCTCATGTGGCCCGCCTCGCGCCCGGCTCGAGCAGGCCGCGCCCCGGCACGAAGTTCGCCTCGAGCCGGATGCCGTCGGGGTCCTCGAACAGGACCGAGTAGTACCCCGGCGCCCAGGGCTCTTCCTGCGGCGCGTGCACGATCGCGGCGCCGCGGGCGACGAGGAAGGCGTGCAGTGCATCGACGTCCTCGCGCGAGCGCGTGCGGAAGCAGAGATGGTGCAGGCCCGTGCGCGCCTGCTCGAACCGCTCGCCCGAATGTGCGCCCGAGCCGGGCCGGATGCCGAGCGCCGTGCGCCCGCCGACGCAGTAGTAGTACTCGGGCGAGTCGATGACGGGGGTGAGTCCCAGGAACGGCAGCAGCGCAGCGTAGAAGACGCGCGCGCGCGCGAAGTCGCTCACCGTGAGGATCAGGTGAGCCATGCCGTTGATCTCCAAGCGCGCGCCTCCGACTCGGCAGTGTAGCAGCCGGCGGGTCGTGCTAAGCAGTCGCGCATGGGCGAGACGCTGCAAGGACTGCTCGAGCTCCTGGACCTCGAGGAGATCGACCGCAACATCTACCGCGGGCGCAACGAGCGCGCGCAGCGCGAGCGGCTCTTCGGCGGCCAGGTCGCCGCGCAGGCGCTGGCCGCCGCCGGCCGCACCGTCGAGGGACGCGTCGCGCACTCGCTGCACGCGTACTTCCTGCGCCCCGGCGATCCGCGCGTACCCGTGCTCTACACCGTCGACCGCATCCGCGACGGGCAGAGCTTCACCACTCGCCGGGTCGTCGCGATCCAGCGCGGCCAGGCGATCTTCAACATGTCCGTGTCGTTCCAGGTGGTCGAAGCGGGCTACGAGCACCAGCAGCTCGAGATGCCGTCCGCGCCCGCGCCCGAGACGCTGCCAACCTGGGCAGAACGCGCCGAGCAGGCGAAGCTCGTGCTGCCCGTGGAGAGCTTCTCCTGGGTGACAGACAATCGGCCGATCGACCTGCGCCACGTCCTGGCGCCCACGTTTCTCGGCGGCGGCGCGCGGCGCGGCGGCAACCTGGTCTGGCTGCGCGCGTCGGACCCGCTGCCCGAGGATCCCTTCCTGCACCAATGCGTGGTCGCGTACGCGTCCGACATGTCGCTGCTCGACACGGTGGTCCTGCCGCACGGCCGCAGCGGACCGCTGGGTCCGGTGATGATGGCGAGCCTCGACCACGCGATCTGGTTCCACCACCCGATCCGCGCCGACGACTGGCTGCTCTACGTACAAGACAGCCCCGCCGCGGCGGGCGCGCGCGGCTTCGCCCGCGGCACGATCTTCACGCGCGCGGGCAAGCTCGTCGCCTCGGTCGCGCAGGAGGGCCTGATGCGCCCGACGGGGAAGCCGGAGGATCGCTCGCTCTAGTCGCCGACGCGCTGCCACGCTTCCGGCAGCGGGCCGCGCAGGATCGCTACGCCACAGTAAAGTGTCGCGTAGACCGCGCGCTTGGTGGCGAACGCGCTGTACACCAGCGAGCGGCCGGCCGGCGGCTTGCAGTCCGCGGGCTTTTCGAGCTCGAGGCGCGCGTGCTCGAGGCGGCCGTCGACCTCGCGCACGAGCTCGACGCGACCCGACCAGAAGGCGATCGCGGCGCTGCCGTCGCGCGCGAAGTGGATGTCCTGGGCGAAGTCGGCCGGCGCGCGCGGGCCGAGATCGACCGAAGCGCGCTCGCGTTCGCCATCGCGGAGCGAGAGCCGCAGCCGTCCCGCGTCGTCCTCGATCGCGAGCGCGCGGCCGTTGCGCGCGAACGCGATGAAGAGCAGCTCCGGCGCACCGTGTGAGAGCTCGAGGAGCGCGAGATCCGGCCCGAGCACGAAGCGCGCGAACTCGACGCCGCCCGCGTCGAGAAGCACGTCCGCGTTCAAGAAGACCCGTCCCGAATGCGGATCGACGGCAACACTCTTGACCGCCGTCACCGCGCCGTCGCGCGCGTGAAGCGGGATCTCGCGCAGCTTCCGTCCGGCCGCGGAGACCAGGACGAGCGCGCCATCGCCCTGCGCTTGCGGATCCGAAAGCCCCGAGCCGTAGCGCGTCACGTAGACCTGCCCTTCCGGCCCGAGCGCGAGCTCGTTCAGGCCACGACCGAGCGCCGGGAAGCGCTCGACCTCGCCCGTCTCGGGGCGCACGCGCCCCATCTCCTCGTAGAACGTGGTGTAGTAGATCCAGCCGTTCGGATGCGCGAGCACGTCCCAGACCGACGAGCGCACGGCCGGACTCTCGGCCTGCGCGACGAGCGGCGGCAGGAACGACTCACTCGCCAGATCGAAGCGTCCGATCAAGTGCGCGCCCGGTACGCGCAGATCCGCTCTCGGGTCACCGGTCGCCCAGAGCCCCGTCCAGAACGGCGACAGCCCGAAGTAGACGACACCGGCGCGCTCGTCGGCGAACCACGCGGAGTAGCGTTCACCGCTTGCCTGGATCTCGGGCGCGCGGAATGCCTTCGGACCGGGCGAGAGCGTCGGGAGCCACGCGCAGGCGGAGATCTGCAGTGAGAGCGCGAGCGCGGCCCCTGCTCGAAGACGTCGAGCTGTGGCAGACTGGCGCGGGACGCGAGAAACGGGGGAAGTGATGCCGATCTTCGAGCAGGTGAACGCGCAGATGAAGGACGCGCTGCGCGCGCAGCGCAAGCTCGAGCTGCAGGCGCTGCGGAGCATTCGCGCCGCGTTCTTGCTGCGCATGAAGGAGGACGCCTCGGAGACCGTCTCGGACGCGGACTGTCTGCCGATCCTGCGCCGGCTCGAGAAGCAGCGCCACGAGAGCATCGAGGCGTTCTCGAGCGCCGGCCGCACCGAGCAGGCCGAAGCCGAGCGGGCGGAGCTCGCGGTCATCCTGACGTTCCTGCCCAAGCTCGCCGACGAGGCGACGACGCGCGCCTGGGTCCAGAGTGCAATCGCCGAGTCCGGCGCGAAGACCGCGAAGGATCTCGGCCGCGTGATGGGCGCGCTGATGAAGGCGCACAAGGCGGACGTCGACGGAAACCTGGCGCGCCGGATCGCGAGTGAGCTGCTTCCGGCCGCCTGAGCAGTCACTCAGGCCTCGCCGGGCCGGCGTCGCCGCGCGCTCGCGCCGTAGCGCGTGAAGCGCTCGCGATCGCCGGGCTCGAGCGGATCGCGGCCGCCGAGACAGAGCTCGAGATGCGCCACGTCGTCGAAGCCCCAGAAGAGCTCGCCGTCGACGAGGAAGCTCGGTACGCCGAAGACGCCGTCGGCGATCGCGGCGTCGGTCGAGGCGCGCAGCGCATTCTTCCCGGCGTCGCTCTGCGCGAAAGCGACGATCGCCTCGCCGTCGAGCCCGGCGGCGCGCAGCACCCGCGCGACCTCGGGCGCGGCGCTCACCTCGACGGACTCGGCCCAGGTCGCGCGAAACAGCGCAGCGACGAGCCGCCGGCGCGCCTCGCTCTCGAGCGGAGCGAACGAGGCGCGCAGCGCGAGCAGAGGCACGAACGGGTGTGTCGCCGGCGGCGCGATCGGCACGCCGAGCCGGCGCGCCTTGCGCACGACGTCGAGCATCATCCAGCGCGCCTTCGGCGAAACCTCGGCGGGCCCGAGCTGGCCGAAGTGATTGAGCAAGCCCGCGAACAGGACCGGCTCCAGCGTGAACTCGCGCCCGTAGCGCGCGGCGAGCAAGTCGAGCTGCGTGAAGGCGAGATACGCGTTGTGCGAGATGTAGTCGAAGAAGAAGCGGATCGGGCTCGAGCTCACGGCGCGCAGCGTAGCAGCTCCGCGCGCGGGGTCGCCTTCAGACGCACCATTCGACGAGCAGCTTCTCGTCGGACCCCGCCGGCGCGGGTACGAGACAGACGATGTTGCGCAGCACGTCGGGGAACTGCCACTCCTCGGCGATGCCGGCCAGGAAGACCTCGGCCAGATCGTGGGAGAGCTGGCGCAGCGTTCCGCTCGCCAGATCGCGCTCCGATTCGCGCAGCAGCATGTGCAGGTCGAGCTTGGGCTCGCCGCCGAGCCCGCCCTTGAAGAGCGCTTCGTCGGCCGCGCGCAGCTGCGCGTCCGGTGCGATCTCGGAGAGACACGTGACGAGCCGCAGGAAGAGCGCGTACGGCGAGCTCTCCGCGCTCACCTGGACGGCGCCGAGAACCGCCAAGGGCTCGCTGTCGACGACCATGCCCAGGTAGTCGAGGCCGTCGACGCGCTGCGCGGTGCCGCTGACGCTGCCGGAGAGCGACGCCACGTCGCGGGCGATGCACTGGAACGCGTAGGGCACCGTGTCGAAGACGGAGATCGCGCCCTTTCCGAAGAGCCCGTCGAGCAGCGCCGAGCGCTCGGCGGCCGCTGCGTCGCGCGCCTTGCGCAGCGAGAAGCAGTGGTCGTCCGGATCGCAGCAGCTCTCCACCGCGGTGTAGGCGTCGACGAACTCCTGGATCAGGACTTCCGGGTTCTGCAGATAGTCGACGCACTCGCGCACCTGCTCCGCAACGGGCAGGCCGCGCGCGCGCTCGAAGCGCTGGCGCAGGATGGTGCTCGGGAATCGCGCGCTTAGGTCAGCCAAGATCTTCTTCCGTACTGGCCCGTATCGGCAGCGCGGCTCGGGATTTTCAGCGCGGCCGCACGCGTCAGGACCGGCCGAATCCGCCGGAGACGCTCACCGCCTGCACCGTCACCCAGCTCGCCCGCTCACTGGCCAGGAACGCAATCATCGCGGCAATGTCGCCGGGCTCGCCAAGCCGGCCCAGCGGGTAGAGCCGTGCGGCGCGCTCGCGCGCGAGCAGGCGCGCAGTCTCGAGGCCGATCCCCGACGCCCCCGCCGGTGACGATCGCGATTTTGCCGCGCAGTCCAAGCTCCATGACCCGATCCTGGCAGCGTGACCGAGCCGCGGCGCTAGAACTCGGGCAGCAGCTTCTCGAGCCGGTCGCTCACCGTCTCGTCGTGCAGGCGCGCGACCTTCACGAACACGCGCAGGAACGGATCGGCGTCGGCGAAGCGCAGCGAGCAGCCGGCGGATGTGTCGCGCACGAGCTTTGCGAGCATGCTGACGCGCTCGTCGAAGTGGAAGCAGCGGAGCTCCATCTGGACGCTCGTCCCCGGCGCCAGGCGCGGCGGGTTGCACTCGACCCGTACGCCGCTGTCGGAAATGTCGACGATCGTCCCGTCGATCACCAGACCGCCGACGTGCAGTCCCACGGGGATGCGCACGATGTAGCGGGTCGCGACCCGCCGCGTCGGCAGCGCTTCGAGGAACTCCGGGTTCTCGTCCATCTCGGGTGATTCGGCCTGAAGCGCCCGCCGTTTGAGCGTCGGAAATCCAACGCGCGCGGAGCCCGCGAGCGTCAAGGATCCGACGGCCTGGTGACCGGCAAGTGCGGCCCACGCGCGCGCGCCGGCCGCGCAGTCGGCCACCGAAAGTCCTCGATTCCTATTCATTTTCGGGGCTTTACGGAGATGTGCACAGAGCCTGCCGGTGCTCAAGCGGGCATCGGGCCGAGCCGATGGAGCGCCGGGCACCCGCTTTGCACACGCCTGCGGACGCACGGGCGCAGCAATTCCCACGATCAGCGAGGAGAGGGAGCGGATGGAGACTCTGATCCGGCAGGCATGGCAGCGGCATGGGCGGGTCCCGCCGGAGCTCAAAGAACGCATCGTCATCGAGCACACCTCGCTGATCAGCTACATCGTGAGCCGGATCGCGGTGCGCCTGCCATCGCACGTCGACCTCGAGGATCTGCACAACACCGGTGTCATCGGGCTGATGGACGCGGTCGACAAGTACGATCCGACCAAGGACTGCAAGTTCAAGACCTATGCGGAGTTCCGCATACGCGGTGCGATCCTGGATCAGCTCCGGTCACTCGACTGGGTGCCGCGCTCGGTGCGCCAGAAGAGCCGCCAGCTCGAGCAGGCGACCAACTCGGTCGAGCAGAGACTTGGCAGGCCGGCCACCGACGACGAGGTCGCCGGAACGCTCGGCCTACCGATCGACGACTTCCATACGCTCGTGAACCAGACGCGCGGCGTGTCGATGGTGAACCTCGACGACCTGCGCGGACAGAGCGACAACGACCAACCGCTGCCCAGCGGCAACCTCGAGGACGTGAACGCCGAGGACCCCTTCGCGCAGCTCAAGCAACGTGAGCTGACGCAGGCGCTCGCGAACGGCATCGCCGGTCTGCCCGAGAAGGAGCGCCTGGTGATCTCGCTCTACTACTACGAGGACCTGAACTTGAAGGAAATCGGGCAGATCCTCGGCATCACCGAGTCACGCGTCTGTCAGATCCACTCGAAGGCTGTCTCACGGCTGCGCTCGCGCATGCGCGCCGCCATGCTGAACTAGCCGCGGCCAGCTTTCGCAGCGGCAGCGCAGCGCCTAGCCTGTTCGAGCAAGTGTTGCGCTGGCGCTGCGGAGATGCGCCCGCGGGAGGCTGAGCGTGGAACGCACGAGCGTGCTGGTGGCCGGCGGCGGCATCATCGGTTCGGCGATTGCCTGTGCGCTCGTCGAACGCGGCGTGCGCGACGTCTGCGTCGTCGATCTCGACCTCGCCGGCACCTACGCGTCGTCGGAGCTGAACGCCGGCGGCGCGCGCGCGACCTGGTGGCAAGAGGTGAACATCGCCTCGTGCCGCGACACGCTCGCGTTCTTCGAGTCCCACGCGCAGGAGTTTTCGTTCCGGCAGCGCGGCTACCTGTGGCTCTACGACGACGCCGAGCACTTCGCGCGCGCGCGCGAGCGCCGCGGCCTGCAGGCGCGGCTCGGCGTCTTGGTGGAGCTGCTCGAGCCCGCAGAGATCCCGCGCCGCGCGCCGCTCGTCGACCGGAATCTGGGCGAGCTGGTGGGCGCCACGTTCTCGCCGAAGGACGGCCTGATCAATCCCAACTCGGTGCGCCGCTACTATCGCGAGCGCGCGATCGCAGGCGGCGCGCGCTTCCTGAACCGCCACTACGTCGAGGGCATCGAGGTCGGCGAGCGCGAGCCCGGAAAGCGCCGCGTCGAGCTCGTGCACGTGGTCGAGGTCGCCAAGGGCGACGCGACCGACGAGAGCGGGCTCGTGCAGCGCATCCTGACACAGCACCGCGTCGCGCCCGAGTCGGCGCTCGACCACCCGTCGATCCGCCCGGACGTGTTCGTGAACGCGCTCGGCGCGTGGAGCCCGCTCGTCTCGGCGAAGCTCGGCGCGCGTGATTGGGCGGTGCCGGTGCGGCGGCAGATCGCGATGGTCGATGTGCGCGCGCGCGACCTTCCGACAGGCGTCGACCTGCGCGGCGCGGGGATGATCGTCGACGCGTCCGGGCTCTACTTCCACCCGGAGGGCCCGTACACGCTTGCGGGCTGGTCGAATCCCGACGAGCCCTCGGCGTACGACTTCCGCTACGACGGCGACGCGTTCTTCGAGCGCGAAATCTGGCCGCGACTCGCGCACCGGGCGTCCGCGTTCGAGCGCTGCCGCCACGTGCG
>Ga0184615_10000556_pt1 | contig 20452 bp, 19 predicted proteins | sample PLM4_65_coex_FD_133134 | JGI IMG/M metagenome (GOLD analysis project Ga0184615, IMG submission 133134) | Groundwater sediment microbial communities from an aquifer in East River, Colorado, USA - PLM4_65_coex | ecosystem: Environmental > Terrestrial > Soil > Riparian zone | place: USA: East...
GCTCGTCTTCGTGAGCGCGAGCCCGATCCTCAAAATCGTCTTCGCGCTCGTGGCCCTGATCGGCATCGGCACCGCCTCCATCGGCTACTGCCCCCTCAACGCCAAGTTCAGGATCGATACGACGAAGCGCAAGGAGGGATGAGCCCGCGGGTTCCGCTTCCCGACAAGCCTTCCTTCCATCACCTCGAGCAAGGGCAACAGTTGTCACCCAGAACAAAGATTAAAGATTCGACCCCATCAGTTCCCTGACACCGTGACCCTGATCGTCTATTTCACGTAGGGCGCGAACGGACTCAGTAAAAACCATTGGGGGAATGACTGCAGATAGGTGCTCTGACCATCAAGGACGACGTCGTGTGCTCGTTTGGCGTCCTCTAACGAACGACGTCCCATCCACACATCGGTCAATGCCTTCAAACCGGCGTCGACGTACAGGTCGATCTCATAACCCGGGTCATGGACGCATAAATCCACTTGGCGGTCTTTGATCACGAGCCACCAATGCCGTCTCTCTGGTGGCGCATCCCGTAAGGTGAAATCGGCCGTAAATTTGCCATGTTCGGGAAAGTACTGACAGTCAACTCGGCGTTGGATGTCCCACATGAGCAGTGTGGGGTCAAGTTCATGTTTCTCGAACTCAGCGAGAACAAACCGTTGCCCCCAAATGCCTAACGTTTCAACGATGGGTGCAAGTTCTCTCCCCGCATCCGTGATGCAGTACTCCCATCCTCGTCCCTTCATCGCCTTGCGTTTCGTGAGGATGCCCACATCCTCCAGTTCCCCGAGTCGTTTGGATAAGAGCGACGGCGACATCAGGGGAAGCCCCTGTCGGAGGTCGTTAAATTTCGTACTCCCCGCCAGTAGTTCCCTGATGATGACCGGGGTCCAGCGTGTCGCCACGATTTCGGCCGCCCGGGCGACGGGGCAGAATTGCCCATAACTTTTTGAGTGTTTCATCATCTCCTCATGCGATCAGCCATGAACGGGGCGGCGAGCCGTAAGTACAGAAACAGTACTAGTGAATCAGCACCGAACACGCTATGTTTCCCGGAGCAATGAACCTAAACCGTCGAAGGGAGGGCCAGAAAATGCGGAAATTTATTCTGCCAGCAGTCCTAGTCGTATTGACAACAGCCTGCGCATCGTATCACAAGGAAACCGCACGTGTCCAAAGCCAGGCACCTGAACAGGCGCCGTTAAGTGCCAAAGCCCAGGTCGCGGGTATTGAAGCCTCGTGCATCCAATCGGCAGACGCCATGAAACAGCGCCAAGCCAACAAGTCGCTGTATCTGAGGCTTGGCGGCACACCCGGGATCAAAGACCTCAGTACGCGCCTCTACGCCGCCCATGTCGCCAATAAACAAATCGGCCACCTGTTCGAGCACGTGGTGAGAGAACCCTTTATCGAGCGTGTGACCAACTTTCTCGTCACCCACTCGGGCGGAGAAGGCACCTATCAAGGCCGAACCATGGCACAGGTCCACGAGCAGTTAGGCATCACCTACTCAGACTTTCTCGCAGCCGGTGGCGATGTGCAGATGGTCATGAAGGATCTCGGGCACGGTGATGAGGAAATTCAAGAAGCCGTGTGCTTCCTCGTGTCCTTCGTTCCTCAAGTCGTCAAATCTTAAATCGAGGAACAACAAGACCGCACGCAGGCGGGCGGTGCATGTTCGGCACGCGCGAATGTGATCGATCGGGTCGAGGCGTGTCGAGGGCTCCCTATCCACATCAAGGGTCAGGACCTGTTCTTTTCCAATGCGATAGGCATCGACGACCGTGTACAACCAGCAGATCGCCACTGCAACGAGGAGACCCATACTGACGAGACTGTCAGACGGGACGGTGGCTTGAGCGGCGGCGCGTACGATCGCGTCCCGATCAATGGCGCCACCTTCCGATTGGATCGTTTCCAACATCCTCGCGGCCTGCCGTGCGGCGTCGACAACCATCACAGCCAAGCCGGCCAAGACCGCCAGCATCAAGACGACACCGCGCTGATACCGCTTGAGCGCAATCTGCCCAACGCCTGGGAGGACCAGGGCCGATAATAGCGCGCCTTTAACAGCGTTGGTCATCGATTCCCATCCCCTCCCGCGTGAAACACACGGACAGGTTACTTTTCAACATCGTTTATCGTTGCCTGAGCCCATTGAAAAGTAGCCAGTCCGCTTTTTCGGTCCCCGCCCGAAGCTTAAAGGGTCTGGATGAACTTCTGGAAGGCGGGATTTTGAAGGACACCTCCTCCCGTATGGACCAGGGCAATACGGCCCTGGGCATCCAGCAAGACGAACGTCGGAGTCCCTCGTGCCTTGAAGAGTGTTGAGACTTGATTTCGGGTGTCGTATGCGGCTGGAAAGACAAACGTGCCCTGATGCGCCTGGACATAGTCCCGTATGTTGGCCTCTTCATCCTGAAACCCGATCGCCACCGCCTGAAAGCCTTTAGCCTTATTCTGTTCATACAGCGCCTTCACGTTGGGCAGCTCGTGCTGGCAGGTCCCACACCACGAGGCCCAGAACATGAGCAAGGTCGGCTTGCCCTGGAGGGACGCCTTGGTGATCGTCTTCCCATCCAGAGTCGTCAAGGAAAAGTCCGGAACCGCCTCCGATGACACCGCCTTGGCGGAAACCGCCAGCGTCAACACCAGACCAAGGGTCAGAACAGCCAGCCGCAAGATGTTGGATACCTTCATTCGTCCCTCCCCGCTACAGGTGGAGCAAACAGTATACGGAATTTGTACTCCAACCCCTCCCAAAACATAAAGCCAAGTCAACCATGTCGGATCTTCAGCACCAAGATCGCGGCCGCAAGCACCAGCGTCACCCCATTGGCGGCGATCACGGGCAGGGAGTGAATCGCCATCCCATACATCAGCCAGAGCAGAACACCCGTGGTAAAACTGACGAACATGGGGAGCGAGAGATCCTTGGTGGACCGAGACCTTCTCGCTCTGATGAGTTGCGGGATGAAGGCCACGGTCGTGAGAAACCCGGCCAGGAACCCGAGCGCGGTTACGGGATCAAGCATCGGCGTGTTCTACTCCGCAACAGCCCCGGCCCCCAGGTCGGGTTGCCTCACAAGACCCCTTCCTCGACATCATATACATCGAAGAAGAACTTCACCTTGCTGACGGGTTTACAGAACTGGGGAATGTACGTGGAGAAATACTCCTGGACCCCGTCGGTCAGGTCGCACAGGCGCAGGCCAACCATCTCGTTGTTCCAGCGAATCATCGCCGCCTTGTCCTTCACCACCGCGTTCCGGCGAATCCATTCGTCCACCTCGGCGTCGCTCGCGCCCGTGGCGGCGAAGTCCTTGAACTTCAAGTGATCCAGGCCCGTGTACTTCCAAAAGTACGCCCCGAGACCGCACGGGTAAAAGTTGTATTCGCCGTGAATGCCGAGCAGGTCGGCACGGGCCTTGTCGACCATCCGCGCCGCGATGACGAAACCGCCCAGGGTTTCCCGCGGACTGCGAGGAGGGGTTGTGCGCAGGTCGCGCGCCAGTGATCGCACTCGCTCTGTGTTCATTGTCGCCATCGCCATTCCTCCAAGGGACCAGAAAAGATGTGAGCACCATGTTATACCCACCCGGTGCCGTACGAAGGGGACGCCCCATCGGCACCGTTACTCCCTCATGGCCTATTTAGAAATCCCAAAGAATTGGTTCCTGACACTTTTTCCGGTCCGGAATGGGAATAAATCTGCCCAGGTTGCTTCTTTCATTGGGTATGATTTATTTCCTTTACAATGTTTTCATCAAGGTCTTTGAGCGCCAACGAGAGGCCCTCGATCATCGTCGTGGTGTAATCCTCAAGTTTTACATTTTTCCCGCTCAGAACGCTGGTTCTGCTCTTTCCCTGAAACTCCCGATTGAGCAGCTCCTTCCCCCCCTTTCTCAAGACCGCCTTCGCAGTCACAAGGGAATCGACGGGACCGGCAGATGTGCTCTCGTTAAATCCCACCGCATAGATTAGAAAGATGACGCTTCCCAATTTTAACATCGGAGCGGACATCGAGAGGCTACTAATCTCGATCTCAAGCTCCAAATCGCCGCGGTCCTCGACCCTCCTGAATCTGCCGCTTCTCTCCAACTCTTCGATGAAGCTCTCCCGGACAAACTGCTTGTAGTCATTCTCGATCTGCGCATATCCGAGATGGCATTCATACTGGTATTTCCAAAAGTTAAAAAACAGCAGGGGAACAAAATAACCTGATTTCTCCTGAACGGTCGTGTCCGGCGGCAGGATGTCATCAATGACAAACGAGACGATCTTCACGGTCCCACCCGGCTTCTCAGCCGCCGTCTCGCTGTCATGTAGATACAGCAGTTCACCCGTGTGGTCTCCAAGGGTCCGTTGAAGCCCGGCTGCCCCGCCACACCCCGTCAGGAATATGACCGCCACGACCATCCATGTTGTCTTCATCGCCCATACCTCAATTGTCTGATGCGGAGGTTGATGATCTCACTGTTGATTGCACAGCTTTTCACGTCGATGGCTTTCTGATACATCTTGACCAGCCGACTGGCGTCGACCGGATCTCCCTTCCCTTCCGAGGCCAGATCGGCCTTAAGGACCAGTCGTAGATACTCCGGGATCCGATCCCCGTAATCATCCAACAATTCCTCGGCCTTCTGATAGTCCTCGCGTATCAGGTGGAAGAGTACGTCTTCAATCGGATCCTGGCCGTCTCGTCTTTTCTTCCCGTACTTGACCACATTCGATTTCGTCTGCAGCGCCAGGATACCCGGATTGGTTCGGGCATCATCCATGGTGAGACACACGTACCGCTGGTCGGCATGTTGTCCGTCAAGAGCCTTCATCTCGTCTGAGACGATCACGTACTTGGCAGGTTGAGAACAGGATGCCAGGAGGATCACGACCGGGAAGAACCATACAATCTTCATAAAGCCCCGATGGGAAGAACGGTTCACGCTCTAGAAATACATCTGTCCAGATTACTCTTCACAGCGTGGATCTTTGAGAACGGCTGGAGGACGTATAAACATATTAAACAACGTCCCCGATCCGATACCCACGATGGTGACGGACCACGTGAGCCCGTGTAGCCGCTCAGGCGCTAGGTGGAGATTCACGCCGCCCATTCCCCACACAACACTTCAGCCTGTTCCAGCACCGTCTGCGTCGCCTTCTCCTGCTTGTCCGGCGGGTAGCCGTGCTTGCGCAGAATGCGCTTCACCAACACGCGCAATTGCGCGCGCACGTTCTCGCGGATGGTCCAATCAATTTTCACGTTCTTGCGCACCGTCTCGACCAGTTCGCGCGCGATCATCTTGAGCGTGGGTTCGCCCAGGACCTTCACCGCGCTATCGTTGACCTCCAGCGCGTCGTAGAACGCCAGCTCGTCTTCGGACAGCCCGAGCGCCTCACCGCGCGCGTTTGCGGCCCGCATGTCCTTGGCCAGGCCGATCAACTCCTCCAGCACCTGCGCCGCTTCGATCGCGCGGTTTTGGTAGCGACGGATCGCCTGTTCGAGCATCTCCGCAAACGAGCGGCCCTGCACCACGTTCTTTTGCTTACGCAAGCGAATCTCCCCTGCCAACAGCTTGCGCAAGAGTTCCACCGCCAGGTTGCGCTGCGGCATCCCGCGGACCTCGGCAAGGAAGTCGTCCGAGAGAATCGAGATGTCCGGCTTCTTGAGCCCCGCGGCCGTAAAAATGTCCACGACCTGGTCCGAGGCCACCGCCTTCGAGACGATCTGCCGGATCGCGTGGTCGAGTTCCTCATCGGTCTTACGCTCACCGGGCACGTTCTTGGCCAGCACCGCGCGCACGGCCTGGAAGAACCCGACATCGTCCCGAATGCGGAGCGCGTCTTCGTGCGGCACCGCGAGGGCAAAGGCCTGCGACAACTCGGTGACCGCTCGGAGCAACCGGTTCTTGCCGTCATCCAAGGCCAGGATGTGTTCCTGCGCGGCTGGCAGGACGCCCAATCGTTCTTGCGGCGTACCTGACAGCCATTTGGTCCAATCGAAGCGGTGAAACAGCCCGCAGCACACCTCGTATTTCTCCAGCATCACTGCGACAGCCTCGGCCTGATCAATTGCGGTCTTTCCGGTCCCGCCGCTTTCCGTGTACGTGGCCAGCGCCTGCTTCAGCTCGGCGGCAAGACCGAGGTAATCCACCACCAGCCCGCCCGGCTTGTCCTTAAACACGCGGTTCACGCGCGCGATGGCCTGCATGAGCCCGTGGCCGCGCATGGGCTTGTCCACGTACATGGTGTGCAAGCTGGGCGCGTCAAAACCGGTGAGCCACATATCGCGCACGATCACGATCTTGAACGGGTCGCTGGAGTCGCGGAAACGCTGGGCAAGCTCCTCGCGCCGCCCCTTGTTGCGGATGTGCTTTTGCCAGTCGGTCGGATCGGATGCCGAGCCCGTCATCACCACTTTGATCGTGCCCTGATCATCCGCGCCACCCTGCCACTGCGGGCGCAAGGCCACGATCTCGCGGTACAGCTCCACGCAAATGCGGCGGCTCATGCACACGATCATCGCCTTGCCATCGATCGTGGCGAGCCGGTTCTCTAAATGATCCACCAGGTCGCGGGCGATCAATCGGAGCCGTTGTGCTGACCCCACGACGGCTTCGAGCTGCGCCCACTTGGTCTTGAGCTTTTCTCGCTGTTCGACCTCTTCGCCCTCGGTGGCTTCCTCGAACTCGGGATCGATCTTGGGGCGCTCGGAGTCTTTCAGCGCGAGCTTGGCGAGCCGGCTTTCGTAGTAGATGGGCACAGTCGCGCGATCCATCACCGCGCGTTGAATATCGTAGACGCTGATATTATCGCCGAACACCGCGCGGGTGCTCTTGTCCGTCACCTCGATCGGTGTCCCGGTAAAGCCGATGAACGAAGCGTTGGGCAGCGCATCGCGCATGTGCCGCGCAAATCCGTCGATGAAGTCGTACTGGCTTCGATGCGCTTCGTCAGCGATGACGACGATATTGCGCCGCTCCGACAGCACCGGGTGCCGGTCTCCCTTTTCTTCAGGAAAGAACTTCTGGATCGTGGTGAACACCACTCCCCCGCCGGCCACACGTAGCTTCTCGCGCAGGTCCGCGCGGTTCTCAGCCTGCACCGGGGCTTGCCGCAACAGGTCGCGACAGCGCGCAAACGTGCCGAAGAGCTGATCGTCCAAATCATTGCGATCGGTCAGCACCACGATGGTGGGATTGGCCATAACCGGGTGCAAGATCACCCTCCCGGCGTAGAATGCCATGCTGAGGCTCTTGCCCGATCCTTGTGTGTGCCACACCACACCCACACGCCGGTCTCCAGGCTCGCCGCCCGGCTTGTGCCCAGCCGCGTAACGACCAAGTTTTTCGGGTGACACTTCTGCGGCCACTTCCATCATGCGACTGGCGCGGAGTGTCTCCTCTACCGCCACATTCACCGCGTGGAACTGATGATAACCCGCCATCTTCTTGGCAAGCGCGCCGCCGCCCAGATCCTCGAACACCAGGAAGTGCCGAACCAAGTTGAGAAACCGCCGCTTGTCGAACACGCCTTCAAGAACGACCTGCAACTCGGCCAAACTCGGCGGCGCATCCTCGCGTCCGCCGATGGTGCGCCACGGCTTGAACCACTCGCGCCCAGCCCCGAGCGAACCGATTCGCGCCTGCACGCCGTCTGACACCAGGAGCGCGACGTTGTAGGCAAACAGCGTGGAGAGTTCAGATTGATAGGTTTGGAGCTGGTTGAACGCAGTCCAGACCGTGGCGTCTTCATCAGCCGGGTTCTTGAGTTCGATCACCGCAAGCGGCAGCCCGTTGACGAACAAGACGATGTCCGGCCGCCGAATGTGCTGCCCCTCGGCCACCGTGAACTGATTGACCGCGAGCCAGTCGTTACGATCCGGCTTGTCGAAATCGAACACGCGCGCCTGCGCCCCTGCGATGGAGCCGTCCGGGCGTCGGTACTCCACCGTCACGCCATCCACCAACATCCGATGCACCCCGCGGTTGCGCTCCAGGAGCGAGGGCGCATCGGCCCGCGTCAGCTTGCGAAACGCGTCGTCGAGCGCCTCAGCCGGCAGATCCGGGTTCAGCGAAACGAGCGCCTGTCGCAAGCGGCGCTCCAGGACCACGTCGCGGTAGTTCGGGTCGCTGCGCTCCGCCCCCGGCTCGCCCGCCGCAATCTCTGGGCCGTGAAGTACGGAATAGCCAAGCGCCTCCAGCCAGGCCAGGGCGGCGTCTTCGACAACGGATTCGGTGAAGGATGCTGATGACATAGGGGAAACGCTTAAATAAGAAGTCCTTTAGTTTTCAAACACTTATCTGTATAACACTGGACCAATCGGTTACCTGCTTAAATAAACTCATGCCCAGAACGGCAGGTAACGAGCATATTTTCGCGAACCGCCGACTTCCTCGTCCGCCTTGATCAGGCCAGCCTCAATGGTCGCCGCGATCACCTGCGACGCGATGGCGGCCTTGTTCTCCGGCAGGTGGAACCGCTCGCGCAAAGATTGGTTAGTCATTCGCTCCGACATCACCCACTTGAGGGCGCAGTGTTGGTAACAGGCCCGGACCCTGTCTTCCCGGCCCATGTCCTCGAACGGTCTCGGCCCGTAAATCGTCACGACGGTCCGACGGTGCCCCACACGGAAGTCCGGCGCGGGCAACTGAAACACCTCCGCCGCCTGTACCACGCGATCGATCCCGCTGCTTTTCTCCTCGCAGATACCCATCCGGCGCATCAGGTCCGCAAGGCGTTCGTTACGAGACTGGTAACCGTCAATGAAGCGCTCGACTGGCACCACCGGCTCACCAGGATTCGAGATCTCCACACGGTTACTGTAGATCTCCACCATCACTGACGCTCCGCCCATGATGAGGTCCTGGTGGATCAGGGCGTTGGCCACCAACTCGCGGATCGCCACCTCGGGCACCAGCTTCACCTCTTTGCGTAGCGCGTCCTCGATGACCTCGTTCTGCGGCAACTGAGCCATAACGAAGCGGATCAATCCTTGAAAGCCGACGGCGTAGCCCTTAGCCCCGGCCTGATCGAGCCGGGTCTCGACTTTGGATATTCCGGTGTAAACCACTACACGGGGAGCTTTGCGCGCCAAATCCGGAAAATCATCAAGCCGTTTCGCTAGCAGCAACGCGCCGATCCGCCGGATGGCATAGACACCACCCGTCTCGTCGATCAGCCGCTCGCGCGACAGTCGGTCGATCACACCCCCGCGGTCCGTGGGGTAAGGCAGCTTGTGCAATTCGAAAAACGTTTGGGTGTCCAGCAAGTCCACGACCTGCTGGGCGTCCAGCCCGGTCTTTGTATGTTCCTCAAGCCAGTCTGGTTTTCCTTCGGCGAAAATCCGTCGCAACTGGTCCTCGCTCATCGGCACCAGAGATTCGCCGGACCGCATCAGATATTTCCCTTCCAGATGATAGGCGGTCCCACGTAGGCGGGTCGGAATGTGAAACACCAACACCCGGCCGTCAGGGTGCGCCACCTCTTCGATATCCACACGGAAGCCGACTGCCTCAAAGAGTTTTTCCGCCATGGCGACCGGATCACGGAACGCCTGAGTCCCGACAACCGGGCGTGGCGGCTTGTTGGCGATGCCGAGCAGCAAATACCCGCCGCCCTCGTTCGCCAGCGCCACGCAGTACTCGTACAGTTTGCGATTGTCAAACTGCGTCTTCGCCTCCTTGAACTCAAGACGCTGTTGCTCCGAAGGCGACTGTCGCCACAGGTCAATTTGCTCCGGCGTCGTAGCCATAGCTATACCGAGGTCCCCGAAATCCGCTTGGCGTCCATCACCCTGAACTCGCTGGAAATGAGCTTTGACAGCATCACGTGCCGGACCACGAATACACTCTCAATTGACCGGGACAGCCGCCTCGGCATGCTCCGCTCCAGGACCACCTCGCGGTAGTTCTGGTCGCTGTACTCGGCAGCAGACTCGCCCGCCGCGATCTCGGGGCCGTGGAGCACCGCGTAGCCGAGGCCCTCCAACCAGGCAAGGGCGGCATCTTCGACGACGGATTCGGTGAAGTTGCCGCTCATCGCTTCTGATACCGCCAACGACTGGCGACGACCCCCAATTGCTCTGCGGACATACCGACGTTCTGCCAACCCTTGTCAAAGTCGATGTCGTTCGACTTAGGCAGCTGTTCGTCCGCTAGATCCCTGATCATAATTCGGGATGGCAGCATGGCTGCCTGCCCGACAAAAATAGCCTCCTGCCGACGAAGTCCAGACAGCATTTTCGTGAGGCCAGCCATCGAATCAGGAAGAATCCCCTTGACGTGTTCTCTGTCAGCCTCATTCGTGATGCGAAGCACGATCCACGAGTTACATTGCGACAACACGGTCGCCTCAACCTCGCTCGGGCGCTGTGACACCAACATCAACCCAATGCCGTACTTGCGGCCTTCCTTCGCGATTCGCCTGATCGCACCCTGAGCTGCGCCGTATTGCGCCTCACCACTATTTGGCACGTAGCGATGGGCTTCTTCGCAAATCAGCAAAACCGGACTCATCGCCCGCTCTTCAGCGCTCTGCCAGACTTTTAGAGAGAAGAGGGTTCGAGCTATCGCGGCGCTCGCCGTCCCTGCCACCTCGTTTGGCACTCCGGACAAGTCGACGATTCGCACCGGAACACCGTCACCAAGAAACTGAGCTAACACATCGGTCATCGGGTCGCCGGCTCCACTCCAAGCCTTCATCATGAACGCAAGCCGCTCGTCCTTCATTAAGGAGTCGAGCTTTCTCAGGACCTTGTTGTAGTCCTCGTGGTCCTTTTTGTTCTTGTTATCTGGTCTCTGCGCATTGATTGCTCCGACGAGACCAGTCTCGTACTTCGCGCCATTCATCGCACCGAACTCGTCCAAACCCGATGGTTCACCAAGGACATATGGAATGGGCGCGTCGACGGTGAGTTTCGCCACATCGAGATGTAGAACATCCGACGCGGACTTCATCCGCGCTGTGAGCAGCGCGTTCTTGACGATGTTGGACTGTGACGTAGCCGCGTACTCGGTTTTGCCGATCAAGAGACCGATCGTTTCGTCTAGGTCCAACAGCCAATAGGGAAGAGAAAGAGTACCCTCGTCCGTCGAGAGTCTCTTGTGGTCCCTGAACGCCTTGCCATATTCGTTGTGCGGGTCGAGCACGACGATCTGCGGTTTCCAGCTCGCGTGGCCAGCAACCGCCCCTCGGTCAAGAATGCTGTGAACGATTGCTGCGACCGCTCCGGACTTTCCGGCTCCGGTTGCACCGAGGACCGCAGTGTGCTTGCCGAGCAGTTCATTCATGTCCGCAAAGCACGGCGCGCCACCAGACCCAACGTGCTCGCCGAGCTGAATGACCGCGCCCTTCTTGTGCCCGTAGATGGAGCGCAATTCCGACTTGGGCGTGAGATATACCGTCTGTTGGGGCAGGGGATACGTCGCGACGCCCCGCTCGAAATCTAACTTCGCGGTGCCGGCCGCATCCTGGCTCCACTCGCCCTCCCCGAACAAGTCGGCCTCGACGACTCTCTCATCGGCTGAGGCTTGAGACGCGATGCCGCGTTCAGACTCGTACTCCGCCTTCATCCTGAGTCGGCCCACGAGGGCGTAGATCAGTCGGCGACCAAAGTGGATCCGGACGATCGAGCCGAACTGGCCGATTGGATACGTCTCCCCTGCATACACACGAGAAAGCTCTGTCAGTCCGGGGTCCAATTCCGCAATGACGTGGGATCCGTCTACTTCAATGATCTTGCCGATAGCCAGGTTCTCAATCGGATCGGCCGGATTGCGTTTGTCGGCGTTCATCGCTCACCCCCAAGCAGCCGAGTGATGTTCTCGAACTTCCACCAGAGGAGGTCCGTCGTCGTGGGCGCTGACTGGGTGCCGTGGAAGAACCCTCGGTTGGCGAACACAAGTACCTGCTCCATTACGGCGGCGTCCTTATGCCACGTTGCCAACTGGCCAGACGGCTCGTTGTCAGAAGTGAAGACAACAATCGTGAGTTTTCCTCCCGATTCTCGAAGCGCGCGATCAAGCTCAAGATTGATATGAGCGTCGCTGAAGCGATACCCGCAGACGAGCAGAACGCACTGGGAACCGGCGCTTGGCCGGAGCACGCGGCGCGCGCGCTCTGCCAGTTGCGCGTACGGATCAAGCTGCGCCTCACGATATTTGGTAGAAGCCGGCCAAATGAGGATTCGACGCTCTTTGGCTCCCGCGATCTGAAGTCGATCTCCGACTCGCCGCGGCAAAGGGTCATCTGGGAACTCGCACCAGTTGATCGATCCATGCAGCTTGAACACACGGGCGGCCAGCCCATCGCGATCGAATGTCTGAGGACTCCACCAACCAGTCACGCCCCCGTCGAGCCCGTCCGCGAACGGGACGCGCTCCAAGGCTAGCGCGTCCTCAAGTACGGTGTCGTAGTTCAAGACGAGGTAGTCCACTGTCTGACCGGACGTAGGTTTTCCTGGCCGCAGGGGGCGATGCACAGCTCTAATAAAGCTCTGGTGGGTTTCGATCGACACCTTCCTCTCAATGACTCCAGCGATTCCCCGCTTGATTTGATCGGCCGCCGTTCGCAGCTGCGCTTCGCCATAGGAGACTCCCCTGAGAGTGACATCCTTCTGTGTCGCACCTCGTGAGGTCCGGCGTTCAGCGATCGCCAGCAGATCAATGAGTTCGCTGAGATAGTCCTCGATGTTCGCGTCGGCAGCGCCCGCGAAGAGATCACGAAGCGCAGCAAGAACTTCTTTCGTCGTGTCGTCGAGCACGTCACTGCTGAGGGCTTCTTTGGTGAGCTCGGCTGTGAGTGGCAGTCCTGCACACTTGCTGCACCCAGCCCCAATCAAGAAAGCTCGGCCGCTCTGGGCGAGCAACTCTTCGAACTTCACCACGGCGTCGGCGAAGGGTTTCTCGTGAAGCGCGGAAAGATCGTCGGGCACTGTCATGCGGTGGTCTCCTGAATACAATCAGCAGCAGCGTTCACCCGCAGCTCGCCGGAGATGAGCTTGGGGAGCAGCGCGTCGCGCAGGGCGGCGAGGGTGAGGGATTCGCGCCGACACTCGAGCGTTCGTGCCAGCAGGCTGTTCGCGGAGTGATCGAACGCCGCGACGATGGACGAAGGGGGCACGACTACTGCGAGGTTGAGAATCGAGTCGACTTGGGCGCGCTGATGGCTCTTCGAGGTTCCCGTCACGAGACCCTCGATCTGCTGCCTAAACAACGGCGAGCGCGCCAGGCAATAGACATAGCTTCGCGTAAACGGAGACAACGCACGCAGCACCAGAAATTCGGTCGAGCAAACCGCACGCTCACCCGGGCGTACGTCAATCATCCACACGCGTTCGATCTCGGGGTTGAGCTTTGAGAGCAGGATTACCCCGGCCGGAACGCGCGACTTTAGGCTCTTGATGCTCTCGCCGTACTCAAGCCTCGGAGTTTGCCCCTCGTCGAAAGCTGGGATACTGAAGTGGTGAAAAAGCGCATCCGGCGCCGCGAGCGGGTTCTCCTGGTCGCGTAGCTGCTCGAGCACGTCGCCGAATCGGCCAACCCTCCATCCCTTCGGAATCTTTCCAAGCTCCGAGTCCGCGAACGAATCCGGGAACAGCTCGGCGATATTTTTGGGCAGGCCGGGGTCGCGGCCTTCGGCCTTGGCGCGGACGGGGTCGAAGTCCACGAACCACGACTTGAAGAGCGCCCGTGCCATGGCCTCCAGCGTCTCGTTCATCCGCCGGTTCAGCTCGATCTTGTCGTCCAGCGTGCCGAGGATGTGGGCAATGGCGCGTTGTTCCTGCACATCGGGCAAGCGCATCACCATCTTGCGCGCCGAACCTACATTGAAATGCTGCTGAACGGCGCCGACGAGATGCGAGTCGACGTGGTGCGCGGCTACCGAGTTCACGTAGTAGGCGAGAAAGCGAGGGTCGAGTTCTGGACCGCACCGAACAATGACTAAGTCCGAGCAGTTCGCGACGGTAAGCGAGTCCGGGATTACGGCACATGCACCTGGCTTGCCGGTGCGAACGATGACGACGTCACCTGGCGAGAGCGCAGATTTTCGCAGACGCTCATGGAACGACGGCGCGATGAATTTCAGGTCCGCGTCATTGATCCGGAGGGGCTCCACATTCTGGGAGCGCAGAAACGGAATGCCGTCAGCGACATACTCCGATACCATTGGTCCAACGTGACCGACCGTGACGTCCTCGGCAACTTCTTCGAGCAGGACGTCGCGCCAGCCATCACGCGCCATACCCAAGCTCCTTGAGGTTGGTGGCGATGGCGGCGTCCAGCTTTGCAGCTTCCTCCTGCTGCTGACGCAGCGTGGCCGTGAGCCGCTTCATCTTCTCCTCGAACGGTTCCGCGTCTTCCTCGGCTGCCTCCGCACCAACGTAGCGGCCTGGCGTGAGCACGTGGCCATGCTTGCGGATGTCGTCGATTGTGGCCGCCTTGCAGAAACCTGGCACATCGGCATGTTCCACTGCGTTCTTGTCACCACGCCACGCGTGGTAGGTACCGGCAATCTTTGCGACATCTTCATCAGTGAGCTCGCGATGCACACGGTCCACCAGCGCCCCCATCTTGCGCGCGTCGATGAAGAGCGTCTCCCCTCGCCGGTCACGGAATCTTCCGTTTCTCTTATTGCGTGCGATGAACCACAGGCAGACTGGGATCTGCGTGGAGTAGAAGAGCTGGCCCGGTAGGGCCACCATGCAGTCCACCAGATCGGCCTCGATGATTGCCTTGCGGATCTCTCCCTCGCCCGACTGGTTGGACGACATCGAGCCGTTGGCCAACACAAATCCCGCGAGCCCTGTGGGCGCAAGATGGTAGATGAAGTGCTGCACCCAAGCGAAGTTGGCGTTGCCCGCGGGAGGGGTGCCGTAGACCCAGCGCTTGTCGTCCTTGAGCAACTCACCGCGCCAGTCGCTATCGTTGAACGGCGGGTTAGCCAGAACGTAGTCGGCTTTGAGATCGGGGTGCTTGTGATTGTGGAACGTGTCGCCGTGGGCGATCTGCGCGTCGATACCGCGGATCGCGAGGTTCATCTTGGCCAATCGCCATGTCGTGTAGTTGGACTCTTGGCCGTAGATGGAGATGTCTCCGAGCTTGCCGCTGTGCGCCTCGATGAACTTTTCGGATTGGACAAACATGCCGCCCGAGCCGCAGCAGGGATCGTACACGCGGCCCTTGTACGGTGCGAGCATTTCGACCAGCACGCGCACCACGTGCGTCGGCGTGTAGAACTGGCCGCCGCTCTTGCCTTCAGCGCTCGCAAAGCGGGAGAGGAAGTATTCGTACACCCGGCCGAGCGTGTCCTTGGAGCGGTCCGCGGCGCTGCCGAGCGCGATATCGCTGACGAGGTTGATGATCTGGCCGAGCCTTTGCTTGTCGAGCCCCGGCCTGGCGAAGTCCTTGGGCAGCACGCCCTTGAGCGACGGATTGTCGCGCTCGATCGCGCTCATGGCGTCATCCACCAGCTTGCCGATAGTGGGCTGTGGCGCCATGGACTTGAGGTACTGCCAGCGCGCTTCGGGCGGCACCCAGAAGATGTTCAGGGCGCGGTATTCGTCCGGGTCCTCGGGGTCCGCGCCCTTTTTCTTTTCGGCTTGGAGTTCCGCGTGCTTGGCCTCGAACGCGTCGGAGATGTACTTGAGGAAGATCAGGCCGAGGACGACGTGCTTGTACTCGGCCGCGTCCATGTTGTTGCGGAGGCCGTCGGCCATCTGCCACAGCTTGGCCTCAAAGCCCAGGTTACCGCCGTTACTGGTCTTCTTGCCTTGTTTTGATTTAGCGGCCATTGCTCCTCGGTACACGTAGATGCCGCAACCCCGAGCGGGTTGCTAGGTTGGGATGGCTCTCAGACAAGGCGCAAGGCCCCCCTTATAGAAGGTAGAGGCCCAGCTTAGCCCTTTACGGGCTCAAGGGTCAAGGAACATGCTGCTGCGGGCGGGGCTGCGTGGCGCTTAAAGTCTCTGGCGGTTCCCGCAGGGAGCAGCTCGCCGAGGCTGCTGGCGCCCTCCAGGCACCGGTGACGACCGCTTATACGGCCCGACGCACTTTCATGGCCACCTCGATCCGCGACCCGAGGCGATTGATGATTGCCATGAGGCGATCGACGGTGAACCGTCCGAGGTCAGCGTTACGAATACGCGAGAAGTCGGCAGCCGCAATGCCGGTACGGGCGTGCGCCTGCCGTACGCTCAATCCGTCACGGTCGAGCGTCTTGATGATCTCGGCGGCCAGGAGCGCCTTGAACTGCTGGATATCCGCGTTCTCCTTTCCGAGATCGCGGTAGACATTGCCGCTCCCGCGGATCACTTCCAGCGCTTCCTTTTTCATCGCAACATCTCTTTCTAGGCCGCGTACACGCGCACGGTCTTTTCAAGCTTGTCGGCCAATTTGTCCCGCTCGGCTTCCAAGTCGTAATGCCCCTGCAGGTTGATCCAGAATTCCGGGGACATGTTGAAGTACCGGCCGAGGCGCAGGGCCGTGTCCGCCGTGACGCCGCGCTTCTTCTGCACGATTTCATTGATGCGCCGAGGGGGCACGCTGATCTCCTTCGCCAAACGGTATTGGCTGATGCTCATCGGCTTGAGAAATTCGTCCAGCAACACTTCCCCGGGATGGATGGGCCGCATTTTCCGTCGTTTCATACGCGCTCGATCCTTTGCCGACTAATGATAATCAACGATCTCCACCGCTTCGGCATTGCCGCCGATCCACCGAAAACAAATCCGCCATTGTCGGTTGATCCGGATACTGTACTGGCCTTTCCGGTCTCCCTCCAGCGCTTCCAGGCTGTTCGATGGCGGGATGCGCAGGTCTGCGAGATCCTTCGCCGCGTGGAGCATCACGAGTTTTCGCAGGGCCGCACGTTGAATGTCCGTCGGGAGCCTCCGGGAAAACTCCCGTCGGAAGACCCGTTCGGTCTCCTTCGACGCAAACGACCTGATCACGTGGACGAATGATAACGGATCACGTTATCAAGATCAAGATGATGGGCCACGGAACCACTCCGCGGGCGGGCCTGTGGGGTCTGATTCTCTGCGGCTCTCGCCCGGAGGATTGATGAACCCTACGGCCGATACCGGCGCGCCCCATCGTGAGATCACAAATTGTGATTACGAGTCCGCCCTCAGACCCGTGGCGGAATCGCTCTCCCCAGGTCCGAAGCCGATGCGTCGCGTCGCGGATTCCGTGGTATCGAGGAGCTGACGGTTTGACCTCGCAATTTGTGAGGTCAAAGCTTTGTCTTCCGCCTTCGTCAGTTGGAACATACGATCCTTCGGAAAGCGGTCCTTGTTTCGCTTCACCTGCTCGTTCTGGCACCATGTGACCACGCCATACAGCGCGGCTCAATCAGCGCCCCGGATCACCTTGTGTCCCCTCACGAGATGAATCAACGGGGCTGATCTACTTGCCCCCGACGGTCGTGCGCTCCGCCAGCAGATTCATGATCAGCCCAATCATCAGGTCCTTGTTCTGCGGCTCGCTCTCGGCCGTCAGGAGCGCCAGGGCTACGAGGGCGTTGTCGTTGATTTTCGGCGCGCCGGTGGCGTCGTTCAAATACCCGTTCGCGCGTAGAAACAGGATGAACAGGAACGAACCGATGCGCTTGTTCCCGTCGGAGAACGGATGGTCTTTGATCACGAAATAAAGCAGGTGGGCCGCCTTTTCCTCGATGCTGGGATAGAGGGACTCCCCGTCGAAGCTCTGCTCGATGGAGCCGAGGATGCCGGCCAGTTGCCCTCCCCGTTCCTGACCGAACAGGGCCGAGGCTTGCCCCCGCTCGAGCAATCGGGCTTTGAGTGTCACGATGGCCTCCCGCGCCTGGTCGTAGCTGATCGACGCCTTGGTGGGATGACGTTTTTCGGGGATGCCGAGCCGGTTCTCGTCATACTCTTTCAGGAGTAGCCACGACTTGGCATAGCCGGTAATGACATCGAGCACCCCGCGGCCTTCCGCGCTCACTAGGTTGTGCTGCGTCAGGGTGCGCGACAGGAGTTGGACAGCCTGTTCCATGTCGATGCTTCGTTCACGCAGGCGGCGCTCGTTGAGTGTGTACCCCTGGACCAGGTGGTCCTTCAACATCTGAGTGGCCCAGATGCGGAATTGAGTCCCGCGCTTCGAATTGACACGGTAGCCGACGGAAATAATGGCGTCCAAGCTGTAATAATCCACTTGGTACGTCTTCCCGTCAGCGGCAGTTGTTGCATATTTTGCAACAACTGCCTGCCGCGGTAACTCTTTGGATCTAAAAATGTTTCCGAGGTGGCGGGATACGACGGACTTATCTCGACCAAAGAGGTGCGACATTTGGGTGAGCGTCAGCCAGACCGTCTCTCCTTCAAGCCGCACGTCGAGCGCTGTCTTCCCGCCGTCGGTCCGATAAAGGACGATTTCGCCACGGTTCAGTTCAGTGGATGCCACCCGCTACGCTCCTCAATGAGACTGGACGATGTGCTTGTCGAACGTGATTCAGGAATACGCCAAGCCCTGCGTGAGGTGGCCCCAGCTTAGCCCTTTACGGGCTCATGGGTCAAGAAACCTTCTTCGCGGGCGGGTCGGGGGTCGGTTAGACGTTGAAGCGGAAGTAGATCACGTCGCCGTCGCGCACAACGTACTCCTTGCCTTCGAGCCGGAGCAGCCCCTTGTCCTTGACGGCCGCCATCGACTTGAGCGCGATGAGATCCTCGAAGGCGACGACCTCGGCGCGGATGAACCCCTTCTCGATGTCCGAGTGGATCTTCCCCGCGGCCTGGGGCGCCTTGGTGCCGGAGACCACCGTCCACGCGCGACACTCGTCTTCGCCGGAGGTGAAGAACGTGACCAGCCCCAGCAGGCTATAGGCCGCGTGGGCGAGGCGATCCAGGCCTGATTGGGTCAGGCCGAGCCCGGCCAAGAATTCCGGCCGATCCGCCTCGGGCAGGGCGGCGATCTCCTCCTCCACCTTGCCGCTGATCACGACAAGTTGCGCGCCCTCGCGCTCGGCAATCGCCCGCAACGGGGCAACCGAGAGCCCGGCGCCGGATACCTCCGCCTGCAGGTCGCTCTCCGAGACGTTCGCCGCATAGAGGACGGGCTTGGCGGTCAAGAGCCGGAGGTCGCGCAGGATCACCGCGTCCTCCTCGGAGACGGTCAGGCTGCGGGCGGGCAGGCCTCGGCCCAGGTGCTCGCCCAAGCGCACGAGCAGATCCACTTCGGGCTTGGCCTTCTTATCGGTTTTGAGACGCTTCTCGGCGGTCTGGCGGCGACGCTCCACCGTGTCCAGATCGGCCAGGATCAACTCGGTGTCGATGATCTCGACGTCGCGCTGAGGATCGACCTTGCCGGCGACGTGGACCACATCGGGGTCCTCGAAGCACCGCACGACGTGGACAATCGCATCGACCTCGCGGATGTGGCTCAAGAACTTATTACCCAGGCCCTCGCCCTGGCTCGCGCCCTTGACCAGGCCGGCGATGTCGACGAACTCGACCGTGGTGGGCGTGGTCTTCTTCGGGCGGTAGAGCGCGGAGAGCGCCGCCAAGCGAGTGTCCGGCACCTGCACGATGCCCACGTTGGGATCGATCGTGCAGAACGGATAATTGGCGACGGCGGCTTTCGCCGCCGTCAGCGCGTTGAACAGGGTCGACTTCCCAACGTTGGGGAGACCGACGATTCCACAATTAAGCGACATGGGTTAGACGATGAGGGGAACCACCAAGAGTGCCACGATGTTGATGATTTTGATCATCGGATTGATCGCCGGCCCCGCCGTATCCTTGTACGGATCGCCGACCGTATCACCCGTCACCGCCGCCTTGTGCGCGTCGCTCCCCTTGCCGCCGTGATGGCCTTCCTCGATGTACTTCTTGGCGTTGTCCCACGCGCCGCCGCCGCTGGTCATCGAGATCGCGACGAAGAGGCCGGTCACGATACTGCCGACCAGCACGCCGCCCAGGGCCTGGGGCCCCAACACCACGCCCACCACGATCGGCGTCAGCACCGGGATCAACCCGGGCACGATCATCTCGCGGATGGCACGCTGCGTGACGATATCCACCGCCCGGCCGTAATCGGGCTTGGCGGTGCCGGCCATGATGCCTGGGATCTCGCGGAACTGACGGCGGACTTCCACCACCACCATGCCCGCGGCCTTGCCTACCGCCTCCATCGAAAATGCCGAGAAGAGATACGGCAGCAGACCGCCGATGAAGAGTCCGACGATGACGTAGGGATCGTTCAGCGTGAATTCCATGGCCTTGGCCCGGAGCCGGTTGATTTCCTCGGTATAGGCGGCGAAGAGCACCAGCGCCGCCAGCCCGGCCGACCCGATCGCATACCCCTTGGTCACGGCCTTGGTCGTGTTCCCGACGGCATCCAGCGGATCGGTCACCGCGCGGACCGACTTGTCGAGTCCGGCCATCTCGGCGATGCCGCCGCCGTTGTCGGTGATCGGACCGTAGGCGTCCAGCGCCAC
>Ga0184615_10000557_pt1 | contig 20451 bp, 18 predicted proteins | sample PLM4_65_coex_FD_133134 | JGI IMG/M metagenome (GOLD analysis project Ga0184615, IMG submission 133134) | Groundwater sediment microbial communities from an aquifer in East River, Colorado, USA - PLM4_65_coex | ecosystem: Environmental > Terrestrial > Soil > Riparian zone | place: USA: East...
CAGCCCAACATCATCGACCCCGGCACCCTCGACAGCCCGACCGGCGCCGCGGCCCTGCGCGATGGTGCCTTGGCGGACTTCACCTTCGCCAAGGATGGCGATGGAGCCCAAGTCGATGACGGTCTCATCCTGGTGACCGGCCTGTTGACCGATGAGTTCATGCACTCCACGACGCCGCCATCCCAGCAGGAGATCGACCAGCGCACTCCGTCGGTGGACAACCCGAGCGTGTCCGACCCCTACCGCAACCTGCACAAGGCGCGGGTCGGTGCCGAGAACGCGGCCCAGGCGCTCCAGGAATTTAGCCTTACACCGGACGACACGACCGAGGTCGCCGAGATGCTCGCCATCGCCGGGTTCAGCTACGTGTATTTCGCGGAGAACTACTGCTCCGGCATCCCCTTCGGCCGTACCTCGGGTGACAGCCTCACCTTCGGCACGCCGCGGACCACCGCGGAGACGTTCGACACCGCGCTGGCGCGGTTCGATTCTGCTCTGGCTCACCCCGGAATGGTGAGTGACGCGGACGGGAGCATCACCAATCTCGCGCTGGTGGGCCGGGGCCGGGCCTTGCTTGGCCAGGGCCGGTTCGCCGAGGCCGCCGCAGCGGTGCAAGCGGTGCCGACCGAGTTTCAATACGGTACGGAGCACTCCGACAGCCCGGAGCGACTGCAAAACGCGATTTGGTCATACAGCGCCACCTCACTCTGGTCGGTCTCCGATCTCGAGGGCGACGTTGGCCTCCCCTACCGGGCGGGCGATCCCCGGGTCCCGGTGGACAGCACGGTCGATGAGGAGACGGGTGATGTCGTGACCGGTCTGGATCTGATCACCCCGCAGTTCACTCTCCTGAAGTATGAATCGGAATCACCGGTGCCGGTGGCGGATGGCATCGAGGCGCGTCTGATCGAAGCCGAGGCTCAGCTGCAGGCCGGCGATTTGGATGGAATGACCACCACCCTGAACGACCTGCGGGCGACTCTGGGGCTCGATCCGGTCAACCAGCCGGGGACGCAGGATGAAGCGATCGACCTGCTCTTCAGCGAACGGGGCCTCTGGCTCTACGCTACCGGTCACCGACTCGGGGACATGCGGCGGCTGGTTCGCGCGGCCCCCGCCGGATATGGGCGCCCCGCGGATTCGGTCTTTCCCAACGGCGCGTATCACAAGGGCGGCTCCTACGGGAGCGACGTGAACCTTCCCATCCCGATCGAGGAGGAGAACAACCCGAACTCTGAGGGGTGCCTGGATCGGGAGGCGTGAGGTGGGTGAAGCGTAAAGCGTGAAGGGTGAAGGGTGAAGGGTGAAGGGGGGTTGGCGGCCCCTTCACCCTTCACTTTTCGCTCTTCACGCTCAATACACCGCCAGAAACGACCTCGTCAGATCGCTCTCCAGCGTCCATTTGATCCACTGCCCCGGCTGCACCAGGAGGTTCTCACTGGTGAACGTCGTCGGCCCCCCGATCGGATCGGCGCGCAGGCGGATGTCGCTGCCGATGCCGAGCTTGCGGTAGGGAAAGACGAAGGTCTTGGTGTTGAGCGAGCCGACCATGCCGAGCCGGTCCACGGCGGTGCCGCGGACCAGGTAGATCACGATGTCGCTCCATCCGTGGTTCTCCACTTCCAGCGCCACCTCGGCGCTGGATTGGGAGGGCTCGACGTCCTGGTCCTGGTCTTCCGACCTGCCCGCGCAGCCGAGCAGGAGGGCGACGAGCCCCAGCATCCGTACCGCGGCCGCTCTCGAACCCATGGCTTCCAGGCCCTCCTAGCGCCCTCCCGCGCTCGCCCCCGCGGGCGAGCCGCCGAGATACTCGCCGTACCACGCAAGATACCGCTCCATCCGGTCCAGCACGAACGAGGGCCGCAGGATCCCGTGGGACTCGCCCGGATAGATCACCAGCTGGGTCTCCCGGCCCAGGCTCTTCAGCGCCTGGTACATCTGCTCCGAGTTGACCAGTGGGACGTTCCAGTCCTCCTGGCCGCACACGAAGAGCGTCGGCGTCACGATGTGGTCCGCGCGCAGGAACGGCTGGGAGACCCGCTTCCAGGCGTCGAAGTTGGCCCACGGCTTCCCCAGCTCGAGCTCGTACTCCAGCGCGTACATGTCGGTGCCGTAGCCCATGAGCGCGTTCCCCTGTCCCGCGCCGCTGATCGCCGCCTTGAACCGGCGGTCGCGGGTGATGACCTGGTTGGTCAGGATGCCGCCGTAGCTCCACCCGCCGATGCCCAGCCGCCCGGAATCGGCGATCCCGCGCGCGACCGCGTGGTCCACCGCCGCGAGGGCGTCGTCGCCGTCCTTCTCGCCCCACGCGGCAAAGATGGCGCTCGCGAACTTCTCACCGCGTCCCGAGCTGCCCCGCGGATTCACCCCGAGGACGACGTATCCGTTCGCCGCGAGGATCTGCCAGTCGAGGTTGGCGAAGTCGTGGAAGTACTGCCAGACCGGTCCCCCGTGGATCCTGAGGATCGTGGGATAGCGGGTCCCCGCACGATAGCCCGGCGGCTTGAGCATGAAGCCGTTGATCGTGGTACCGTCGCGGCTCTTGAACGAGATCTCCTCGACCGGCGCCAGGCGCACCTGCTTCAGCCAGGCGTCGTTCTGGGCCGAGACCTTCCTGAGCTCGCGGCTCTCGACCGCGAACACTTCGGTGGGATACTCGGTCGTGCTCGAGGTCAGCGCGATCCGGCCGTCCTTCCCGACGGAGAGGTCCTCGATCGTGCGCTTCCCATCGACCAGGCGCTCCACCTCTCCACCGGCCGCGGGCACCCGCGCGAGATGGTAGACCCGGTCGTCCTCCAGGAGAAAGAGGACCGACGCGCCGTCGGGCGAGAAGGTGGGCGACAGCACGTTCCGGTCGAGCGACCCGGTGAGGACACGGGCCGGCCCGCCATCCACCGGGACCACCGCGACCTTCTGCCCGCCATAATAGAGCAGCTCCGGTTTCCCGCCCTGGACGTAGGCGATGAGCTTTCCGTCGGGACTCCAGCTGGGCGCACGGTTCCCCCACTCGGGATCCATGTCCGCCCCGGCGAACGTCGTGAGCTGACGGGGCTCGGCGCCGGGCGTGGCGGCGACGACGTAGACATCCCAGTTGTCGGTTCGGTCGTATTCCGGACGGCGGCGGCTCAGGAACGCGATCGACCGGCCGTCCGGCGACCACGCCGGTGCAAGCTCGTCGTATGGGCCCGGCGTGATGAGCTCGGCTTTCCGCCCGGCGAGGGTGAAGACGTAGAGATGGTCCCGCTCCTCACCGATGTAGCCGACCTGGTCGTACTTGAACCGGAAACGGTCCACCACGATCGGCTCGGGCCGCTTCTTGGTGGTGTCCTGGCCTGGCACAGGCTGGTCGGGATCGGGATCGGAGGCGATGAGGGCGAGCCGGGTGCCGTCGGGGGACCAACCGTAGTCGGAGATGCCGCCGGGGAGATCGGTCAGCCGCTCCGCCTCGCCGCCGCTCCGGTCGAACAGCCAGAGCTGCTCCACCTCGCGCGGATCGTCGCGGGAGGAGAGAAAGGCGAGGTAGCGGCCGTCCGGACTCCAGCGCGGCGTGTGCTCCCGCTTCCTGGTCCAGGTGAGCCGGGTGCTGTGCTTGCCGTCCCAGCTCGACATCCAGATGTCCGCGTCGCGCTTGTCCTCGACCGTATCCGATGTCGAGACGGTGTACGCCACCCATGCTCCGTCGGGTGAGAGCTGCGGATCCGTCACCTCCCTGATCCGGAGAAGATCGGCGGCCTCCGCCGCCCGCTGGGCTGCCAGCTCTCCTGCACACGCCGAAGTGATTCCTGCCAGAACTAGGCTTGCGTATCTCAAGCAATCCTCCCGCAAGGATTCACCACGAAGGCACGAAGGACACGAAGAGCACGAAGGAAAAGCAACAAAAGTTGTTGTTGTTCTTCGTGTCCTTCGTGCCCTTCGTGGCTTCGTGGTGAATCTTTGGCCAATGCCAGTGTCGGCAACTCACGGCGCCTTGTAGACAGTGCCGCCCTTCATCACGAAGGCGACGGTCTCGAAGCTCTTGAGATCGGCCAGCGCGTCGCCGGCGACGGCGATGACGTCGGCGAGCTTGCCCGCGGTCAGCGACCCGACCCGGTCCTCCCAGCCCATGAGCTCGGCGGCGGAGAGGGTCGCCGAGCGGATGGCCTGGATTGGGGTCATCCCGTAGCGGACCATGTAGGAAAGCTGGCGGGCGACGAGCCGGTGGGGATAGACCCCGCTGTCGGTGCCGTACGCGATCTTGACCCCGGCGGCCACCGCCTTGCGGAACCCGGCTCGCTGGGCCTCGGTGGTCTCGTCGTTCTTCCGCAGGATCTCCTCCGACCACCCCTGCTCCCTGCCCGCGCTCGCGATGTAGTCGCCGTTGTAGATGTCCGCCACCAGCCAGGTGCCCTTCTCCTTCATCAGGGCGATCGCCTCGTCGTCCATGAGCGAGCCGTGCTCGACGGAGCGGACCCCGGCCCGCACCGCTCGCTTGATCCCCTCAGCGCCGTGCGCGTGGGCGGTGACATAGGTGCCGTACTCGGCCGCCTGCTCCACGGCGGCGCGGATCTGCTCCTCGGTGTATTCCGACGCCCCGGGCTTGGTCCCCTGGGTGAGCACCGCGCCGGTCGCGATGATCTTGATGAAGTCGGCGCCGCCGTTGAGGATCGCCCGCACCCGCTCGCGGACCTGGTCGGAGGTGTTCGCCACGCCGAAGCGGTAGTCCGCCGGGATGGTGACGTCCTGGGCCGCGCCGATCAGCTCGCCGCCGCCGCTGGTGACCGTGACGTACGCGCCGGCGACAGACATTCGGGGCCCCATCACCGTGCCGTCATTGATGGCGTCGCGGAGCGCGGCATCCACCAGTGCGCGGTAGGTCCCCACGTCGCGAACGGTGGTGAATCCCGCCAGGAGCGTACTCCGAGCATTCCGGACCCCGCTGAAGGCCTCCTGCGCGCCGGAGCGCTGGAGCGGGAGCAAGGCGTCCGCGTCGGTCAGGTCCCCGATCAGGTGGGCGTGGCAGTCGATGAGCCCCGGCAGGACGGTGTAGCGGGAGAGGTCGATCACCTTGGCGCCGGTGGGCGGGCGGGTCGTGCCCGGCTGGATCGCTTCGATCCGGTCGCCCCGCACCACGATGAGCTGATCGCGACGCACCTCGCCGCGCTCGACGTCCACCAGACGGCCCGCCCGAATGGCGGTGATCTCCGCCGGCTGCGGGGTCTGCGCCGCCGCGCGCGCCGGAAGGCAGCCCGCGCTCGCGGCCAGCAGGAGGCCGAGCCTGCCCAGGCTCATGAATGAGCTCCAAGGATTGGGTCGAACGGAAATGCGCGGTCGGGTGGGGCCGCGCGCCCCAATATACCTACGAGGCGCTCGGCGCCACGAGCCACCGGGAGGTGGCCGTGGGCCGGCGCGTGAGACTACTGCCCCTGCTCCCGCTCGCTGGGAGTCTCCACGTCCACCTTGGGCAGGTCCACTTCCTTCTTCTCGGTGTTCACGTCCACGTCGGGAACGCTGATCGTATCCTTCACCGAGCCGGTCTCGACGCTGGGCGTCTCGATGGTGTCGGTCTCGGTGCCGATGACCGGCTTTTCCACCTGATACTCGCCCTCGCCAGTCTTCTTGCAGCCACTGGTGAGAACGAAGGCGGCGATCGCCGCAGCCAGGGTAATGCTACGCACATGACCTCCCGGTTAAGTGACCGTCGCTTGCTTATCGTGACGCCACAATGTCGTTAGACCGCGCCATTCGCACAGTGTCAGCCGTCACGCCGAGCGCCCGGTCTGGCACGCCGGGGAGAGTTTTCCTCACTCCGATGTAGAAGATGTTGACAACGGACCCTCAAAGACCATGATGGTCAAACCGTTACAAGGATGTTTACCGACCGATTCTTTCACTCGCCTCACCGACGCGGCCGGCCGCCTCCATGGTCGCCTCCATCTTCAATTGCCCGTCAACGCTTCCCGAACGCAAAACGGCCCCCGGTGCTCACCGGGGGCTGTCGTTGCCTGGCCGATCCGCTGAATCAGTCCTGGACCAGAATCAGGTACTTCGACGCCGACCAGAACTCTTCCGGCTGGGTGATCTGGACCGTCCCCGAGACCTTGCCGTCCTTGGTGACGGTGGAGCCGAGGTAGCTCGGGCTCTGCCGGGAGACGATCTTGTACTTCTTGTCGGTCCGCGGGAGCGGGATCGAGGTCTGCTGGTTCTTGTCGATCGCCGTGAACGCGGCCGGATCGAGGTTGCGGGCCGGCTCGAGCCGGGTGCCGCCGAAGACCAGGAACTTCGACCCTTCCTTGGTCACGATGCCGCGCTTGATCAGCTCGTCCTTGGTGCCCACCGCGTAGTACACCGTGTTCTTGTACGACGTCAGGTTGGCGACCGTGTCGGTCAGCGCGAAGTTGGTCGTCTCGAGACCGGCCTTCTCGGTGCTGAGCGTGTCCACCCGGCCGGCCAGCGTGGCGATCTGGGTGTCCTTTTCCGCCAGCGCCGTCTCGTACTCGGTCTTCTGCTGCTCGGCCGTGGTCTTGAGGTCCCCGACCGTCTTCTTGAAGGTCTCGATCTGCGCCAGGAGACGCGCATTGCGCTGGCGGGACTGCTTGGCGCGCGACTCGGTCTCGGCCAGCTTCGTCTCGCTCTCGTTGAGCCGGGCGATGACCTGCTTGATCCGATCCAGCGAGGCCTGGCGCTCCTCGCGATCCTTCTTCGCGCCAGGGACGCCGGGGTCGGTGCTGGCCGACTTGACCGAGACCGTCTTCGCCTGGGCCAGCTCGCTGTTGATGTCGCTGACGAACTGCGTAGTCTCCAGAACCTCGGTCAGAAGGCTGTCCTTCTGGGCCTCGGCTGTCTTCGCCTCGGCCAGCGCCTTCTTCAACTCGGCTTGGTTACAACCGGTCGTCGCCACGACGGCGAGCGCGATCAGCCAAGCATACCTCATGGAACCTCCCCGCTCTGCTTGTGGTGGTCACACAGGCAACGGTGTCTCGGCGGCATTGCCGGCCAGGGGGCCGAAGCCCTAACGAGGCTCAAGCATAACTAGAGGGGTGGCGACCTCGCCACCCCCAGGAATTTGACAGTCAGGTGCGAATTTACCTCAGACGGCGGCCCGGAACACCGATCGGAATTCGGCCACCGATGCCGATTCCGCGCGCACCTCCGCGGGGCCGGCACTTCCCACCCCGACCACCGCCGCCCTCGATGATGATGCTCCGGGCACGCCCCGCGGGAACCCACGAAGGATCTTCGGGGGCGGAGGACGGGCCGCTCGAGGCGGGCACGATCGTCACCGTTTTTCCCGGCGCGAGCTCGCGCCCGACTCCCACTGCCGCGTCCTCCACCGGCGCCGGCTCGACCACCACTTCGGCGACCGCCACGGTCGGGACCAGCACCGCGGATTCGGCGGCCGGCGAGGCTTCCGGAACGGGGTCTGGGGCCGGAGCGGGTGCTACCCTGGGCGAGATTCTGGGGCGTGGGGCGGGCCGAGGTTCGGACGTCGGGCGGGAAAGCTCGATCGGGGAGGCGACTTCGACCGCCGGCATTGCCGGCGTCTGGAGGGTGAGGTCGCGGTCGGACAGACCGGTCTCCTCCGCACCGCTGGATGCCGTCTCGTGATTCGATGGTCGGGGGGATTCGGCCGCGCAACCCGCCAGCAAGGCCGCCGAGAACGCCAGGGGGAGCATCGACGCCGCGCGCATGGGACCTCCGGATCCAACTGAACTGCGGACTGCCGCTCGACTACAAGCTAAGACGTCCGATCAGTCCCGTCACGCACGGTGCGATCTGCACCGCCCGACCATCGCATCAATCGTCGTCGTCATCACTCTCGTCGTCATCACCCTCGTCGTCATCACCCTCGTTGTCGTCGGCGGCGGCGTCGTCCCCTCCGGTCCATCCGATAGGACACAGGTCACACGCGGTCGTACCGGCGACGGGTGACCCAGCCGATGAGCCGCCGGGGCGTGAGGCGGATGACTGCAACCAGAAACCGGAAGCCCAGACCCGGGATGCAGACCGTCGGCCCGCCCCGGTCGAGGCAACGAAGCGAGTGCTCGACAACGGCTCGTGAGTTCATCCACGCGAACCTGGGCAGCCGGTCCGGTACGGCCGCCATCCGGCTATGGAACTCGGTGCGGGTGAAGCCCGGGCAGAGCGCCTGCACCTGCACGCCGGTCCCAACCAGCTCCGCCGCCAGACCCTCGCTGAACGTGGTGAGATAAGCCTTTGTGGCGCAGTAGTTCGCGTTCCCGGCCGAGTAGATGAAGGAGGCGACCGACGACACGTTGACGACGGCGCCTGCGCGGTTCCGTAGCATCACCGGTAACGCCGCCTGGGTGAGGCGCATGGGGGCCAGGGTGTGGAGCCGGACCATGGCCACCTGCTTCTCGGGGTCGGCCTCGGCCAGCCTTCCCCGGGTGCCGAAGCCGGCGTTGTTGACCAGAAGGGCGAGACGAGGCGAGGCGGCGATCCGCTCCGCGAGCCGGGTCACGTCGTCGTCCCGCGTCAGGTCCGCCTGAAACGCCTCGGTCTCCACGTCGTGCGCCGAGGCGAGAGACGCCGCCACCTCGGCGAGACGACTCTGATCGCGGGCGACCAGGAGGAGGTCGTACCCCCTCCTGGCCAATTGCTCGGAGAACTCCCGCCCGATCCCCGCGGTCGCGCCGGTCACCACGGCGAGGCCGCGGCTCACCGCTGGAGCCCACTCCGTGCGGCGGCTTCGACCGGCCGGGCGCCGCCCCCGCGTCCGATGGACCGAAGCCGGCTGGCCGCCTCGTTGAGCACGTCCTCGGTCTTGCAGAACACGAAACGGACCAGCGACCGTCCGCCTCCACCCTCGCGGAAGAAGCTCGAGCCCGGCACCGGCGTCACCCCGACCTCGCGCGAGAGCCAGACGGCGAACCCGGTGTCGTCGAGCGGCGGCCCGCCGGCGCGCACCGATTCGGCGAGTCCGGAGAAGTCGGCCAGGATGTAGTAGGCGCCCTCGGGGCTCACCGAGCGGAACCCGGCCTCCACCAGCGCGCCCTGGAGCAGATCCCGCCGCGCCCGGTAGGTCGTCGCGAGCTGGCGGTAGAAGCTCTGATCGAGCCGCTCGAGCGCGTCGGCCACTCCCTCCTGGAGCGGGGCCGGCGCGCCGACGGTGAGGAAGTCGTGCACCTTCCGGATCGCGTCGGTCAGTCCCGCGGGTGCGATGATCCAGCCGATCCGCCATCCCGTCACGCTGAAGGTCTTGGACGCGCCGCTGATGGTGATCGTGCGCTCGCGCATCCCGGAGAGGGTGGCGATGGGGACATGCTCGCCGACGTAGAGGATATGCTCGTAGATCTCGTCGGTCACCGCGAGGACGTCGTGCTCCACGCAGAGGTCGCGGATCGCCTCGAGCTCGCTCCGATTCAGCACCCGGCCCGACGGATTGCTTGGCGTGTTGACCACGATCGCGCGGGTGCGAGCCGTGAACGCCGCCGCCAGACGCTCGAGATCGAGCGGCTGGCCGGGCTCGAGCGGCACGTAGACCGGCTCCGCGTCCGCGAGGATCGTGTCGGGCCCGTAGTTCTCGTAGAACGGCTCGAAGACGATCACCTCGTCGCCCGGGTTCACCAACGCCAGCAGGGTGGCGATCATCGCCTCGGTCGCGCCGCATGTGACGGTGATTTCCCGCTCCGGATCCGCGTTGAGGCCGTACCGATCGGCGTAGGTTCGGGCCAGGACGGTGCGGAGGCGGTGGGCGCCCCAGGTGATCGCGTATTGATTGATGTCCTCCCGGATCGCCCGGACCGCCGCCTCTTTCAGCATGTCCGGCGCTGGAAAATTGGGGAACCCCTGTGCGAGATTGAGAGAGTTGTACTCTCGCGCGAGCCGCGTCATCCCCCGGATCACCGACTCGCGGAAACCGTGGGTGCGTCGGGCTGTGGTCACTGGGGCTCCGGGGAGAGGATGGCTTAAGACTAGCGTGGCCCACACGTTGCCGCATCGCCGCGGCATGAATCCGCCCCTCTTTACCGACCTTCACAGCCACCTGGTCCCCGGCGTGGACGACGGCTCCGCCTCCGTGGAGGAGTCGCTCTCATCCCTCGTCGCCCTCCGGGCCGAGGGAGTGGCCGCTCTCGTCACGACCCCCCACCTCCTGCTCCCCCGGCTGGCCACAGACTCGGACATCGACCGCGAGCTGCACTTGCATCGCCAGGCATTCGATGAGCTGGCCGAGGCGGTATTGGACCGCACGGACGTGCCGGCGATCGGGCTCGGACAGGAGATCTGGGCCCCCGACGCCCACCAGATCCGGCGGGTGGTACGCCGGACCGATGTGGGACTCGGCAGGGGCCGGTTCCTGCTGGTCGAGTTCGGCTTCGACCTCCAGGGCACGCACGAAGACGTGGTGCGGGAGACACTCGATGGCGGCCGCGGGATCGTGATCGCCCACCCCGAGCGCTACCGGTACCTGCCGGGAATCGACCCCCTCGACCAGATGCGGCGGTGGCGGGACTTGGGGGCGCTACTGCAGGTGAACGCGGGGAGCTTCAAAGGCCACTACCGGAACTCGAATCCGGCCGCCGAGGAGCTGGCGTGGGCGATGGTCGAGGCGGGGCTGGTGGACCTGGTCTCGACGGACCATCACGGCATCCGTCGGGTGGGAGTCTCACTGCGGGAAGCGTTCGAGGCCCTGGCCGAGCGCGGCGAGCGCGAGCTCGCCGAGCGGGTCATGGCCAGGGCCCCGGGTCAGGTCGTCAGAGCCGACCTGATCGAAGGAGGCGGAGAGGTGGTCAGCTCTCCTGGGGCAGCCGGGTAGTCCCGATCGCCTTGAGCAGGTGGCCCATCGGGCCGGCCGACTCCTCACCACTGGCGATACGCGCCGAGTCCACCGCCGCGTTGATGTTGCGGCGCAGCTCGCTGTATTCGCGGGAGGCGGTCAGGTCCTCGAAGTGGATCTTGCCGTCCGCCAGCCTGTAGGCGCCGGCCTCGGAGCTCAGCACCGCGAGCACGCTATCGATGCCGGCCAGGAGCCGCTCGGTCAACGACACCAGCGCCGGTGATTCCTTCCCTCCCTCGCGGGAGTACCACCGCTTCGCCGTCTTGGGCGACCAGCCGAGGTCCTTCGAGAGCGTAGTGAACGAATCCTGGAACTCGCGCTCGATCGCGCCTTCCTGCTCCCGGTAGACCCGCACAACATTGGCGAGGCCGGCGAGGCCGAGCCGCGTGTCGGTGACGCCGCCGTCGGGGGTGAGCCGCGTCGGGGCGAAGAGCTGGTTGAGCCGCGCCACCCGCATGCCGCTGCCGAGCCGGCCGCGCACGGTCTCGTAGGCCTTGCCGTACCCGGCGAGCAGGCCCTCGATCGTCTTTCCGTCCATCTCGTTGCCGGCGGCAGCCGGGATCGTCACGTCGAGCGACTTGGCCGCGAGCTGCGGCGCCTTCGGCAGCACGACCGGCGCCTTCTCCACCGGCGCCTCGGGCGCAGAGTCGTCCCGGTAGTCCTCCACATAGTTCCAGGCGGTCGAGGTGCTCGCGAGCGAGACCATCTGCGACGACGGAGCCTGCTCGGTAGCCGCCGGCGCGACCGGCAGCTCGCTCCGCTTGAGGGCGGCGCTGGCGGACCAGCTCGGACGCGGACCGGAGAAGGCGAGCTGAATCCCGAAGATGAGGAAGAGACCGCTGATGCCCAGCGCCAGCGGACGGCGCCAGGGACTGTCGCCGGTGTCGCTGTCACCCGCGTCACGGCTCGTCTCGGCCGCCGGCTCCGACGCCGAGTCGAGGGTGGCCTCGGGCTCCACCATAGCGCTCGTCAGCGTCTCGGCCTGCGCGGTGAGGTAGGTCCAGCTGTTCCGGTCGGCCGGCTGCGCCGGCTTCTCGGCCACGATCGCCTTGTACTGGGGATGCAGGGTGATCGAAATCCACTTGGAGGTGGACCGGTGATAGATCCTCGAGTGACCGTCCACTTCTCCGCTCCGGATCGCGGCGGCGAGGTCGTCGCCCGTCCTGTAGAGCTCTTCCTTGCCCGGTCTCAACTCGACGAGATACATGACGCACGCTCGATCGGTTCGGGGATCCCGGCTTCAGGCGCCGGCGGATCCAGGGGTGGAACGAATGGCCTGATGGGAAACCCACGGGTGGCTCCGGCCCCCCCAACGTGCCAATTCCGTGCTCCGGCTGGCACGACGGCGCCTCCGCGGCCGGCCCGGCTGCCGGGACCCACCCGGTAATCCAAGATCGGGCAACCGTTTACCGACCTAGGTCGAGCCGGCAAGGGGCGTTGGGACGGTGCCGGCCCCCTGCCTGGGCATGCCGGACCGTCAGGGATCTCGGGGTGCGTTTTTCGGGAGGGCGCGGTGGAATGCAAGATGTTTCCTTCCCCCTTCCGATCGATTAGTGTGCTTGAGGTTCCCGCTCCGGGCCCCACCTGGAGCTCTGCACGGACACATTGCGCCGGCCGGCTGCGGCGATCGGGGGCTGCATGACGAGAAGACAACGCAGGTTTGACGATGCCGACTTCGATTTCGGTGACCGCGGGGGGCGCTCCCCCGGCGTGGGCACGATCTTCCTGGCGACCGCGCTCGGTGTCGGCATCGGTCTGTTGGCCGCGCCGGACGCCGGCCTCAAGACTCGCCGGCGTCTCCGGAAGCGTCTCGAAACGCTGGGCGAAGATCTCGGCGAGGGGCTCGAGGAGATGCAGGGACTGAGCGGCCGCGCGCGGGAGCGGATGCGCGAGCGGCTCGCCCGCATGAGGAAGCGCGGCGAAGACGCGTTGGAAGGACTGGAAGACCGGTGGCACGGCGAGGAGGAGGAGGAGGAGGAGGGCGACTCCGGCGCGTTCGGCGCCGTGCTCGCGGTAGCGGCCGGCATCGCGGCCACCTACTTCCTCACCAGCGATCGCGCGGCTCCCGCACGGTCGCGGGTGCGCGAGACGGCCGAGTCGGTGCGGCGCCAGGCCACCGACCGCTGGGAGCAGTACCAGCAACGCCGGCACGAGGCGGGAGGAAACGGCCAGTCCGGCGGCGCGGGCGAAACCAGGTCGGGCGCGATTCCGTCGGATGAGTCCCCTCAGGCCAGTTGAGGGGACCACCCGAGGATCGTCGGCACAAACGGCCCCTGAGGGGGCCGTTTTCCATGGGGAGGTGGAGAGGATGAATCGCCGCCAGCGAATCTTCGCCGGAGTGGTGATCGCGCTGCTTCTCCTGTCGGGCGGAACCACGCTCTGGATGGCGACCTGTGGTCTGGCCGGATGTCCGTCGGTCGAGCAGCTCCGTGGCTTCCGCCCCAGCGAGGGCAGCCGGGTGCTCGACCGCGACGGCACGCCGCTCGGACGGCTCGCCTACGTCCGTCGGATCAACGTGCCGCTCGAGCGGGTGCCCCGCCACGTTCGCGCCGCGTTCATCGCGGCCGAAGACCGGCGCTTCTACTACCACGGCGGCATCGACTGGCGGAGCGTGGGACGCGCGCTGGTGCGCAACTTCCGCTCGCTCGCCGTGCGCGAAGGGTTCAGCACCATCACCATGCAGGTGGTGCGGAGCGCCTTCCTTCCCCAGCTGTCGCAGGAGCGCTCGCTCCGGCGCAAGCTGATCGAGATCGAGCTGGCCCGCCGGCTCGAGCGGGCGCTGCCGAAGCAGCGGATCCTCGAGCTCTACCTCAACGTCATCTATCTCGGCAATGGCACCTACGGTGTCGAGGCGGCGAGCCGCGACCTCTTCGGCAAGAGCGTGGGCGCGCTGACGGTCGGCGAGGCGGCACTCCTCGCCGGTCTCGCGCGCGGGCCCTCGATCTACTCGCCGCGCCGCCATCCCGACCGGGCGCGGGGCCGACGCGGGGTCGTGCTCGATCTCATGGCGCGCGAGGGATACCTGAGCGCCGAGCGGGTCGAGCGCGCGGACAGGGAGTCGCTCAGGCTCGCGGCCTTGGGCTGGAAGCCGCGCCGCGATTTGTCGCAGGCGCTCGATCCGGTGCGGGCCGCGGTGGACTCGATCCTGGGCGAGGACGTCGAGATCGTGGGCGACGTCGTGGTGCACACCACGCTTGACGCACGGGCGCAGCGCGCCGCGGAGCGCGCGGTGAGCGACCGCGCGGCGGCGATCGAGCGCGGCAGCGGCGCGGCGTACCGCCGGGAGGGGCATGACCTTCAGGGCGCGCTCGTCGCGGTGGATCCGCGGAACGGGGAGATCCGCGCCCTCATCGGCGGCCGGCGCTTCGTGCAACGCGGGTTCAACCGCGCGCTCGGCGCGCGGCGCCAGCCGGGCTCCGCCTTCAAGCCCTTCGTCTACGCCGCCGCGCTCTCGGACGGCTACACCCCCGCGAGCGTGGTGGACGACTCGCCGGTCGAGGTCACCGACGGCTCGCGGGTGTGGCGGCCGGTGAACTTCGGGGGGGAGTACGCCGGCTCGGTCACCCTCCGCCGCGCGCTCATGACGTCGGCCAACGCCGCCACCGTGCGGCTGAGCCGAGCGGTCGGCGAACGCCGGGTGGCCGCCCTGGCGCGGAAGGCGGGCCTTCGCGGCGAGCTCGATCCGGTGCCGTCGCTCGCGCTCGGCGCGGTGGAGGTGACCCCGCTCGAGCTGGTGGTCGCTTACGCGCCGTTCGCGAATGGAGGGTACCGGGTACAGCCGTCGCTGGTGCGGCGCATCGAGCTGGCCGACGGGACCGAGCTGTGGCGAGCTCCGGAGCGGAAGCTCGAACGGGTGCTGGGCGAGGCCGAGTCGTTCCAGATCACCTCGATGCTGCGCTCGGTGGTGGACGGCGGGACGGGGCATCTCGTGCGCGAGCTCGGAGTGCGCGGCCGCGTCGCCGGCAAGACCGGTACCACCAACAACGGCGCGGACGTCTGGTTCGTGGGGTACACCCCGACCGTGGTCGCCGCGGTCTGGTTCGGGTACGACGTGCCCCGCACGATCGCGCCGAACACCTCCGGCGGCCGTCTCGCCGCACCGGCATGGGCGGCGTTCTACAAGAATGGATGGAAGGAGAAGTCTCCGGCCTCGGCGTGGGAGCCGCCGGTGGGACTGGTGAGCCGGACCATCGACGCGTACACCGGCGACCTCGCCAACGAGTGGTGCCCGACGACCCAGCTGGAGTGGTTCAAGCCGGGGAGCGAGCCGGTTCGGATCTGCACCCGCCACGACGCCCCGCTCATCAGGCGGCTGGAGAAGTTCGGCCGCGAGGTGGGCGAGGCCTTGAAGGATCTTCTTGGGCTATAGCAGGAATGCTGCGGAAGGGGGCGCGGAGGCGGACGGGAGTAGGGGTGTCATCCTGAGCAAAGCGAAGGAGCCGTAGCGCCGTTCCGCTCCTTCGCTTCGCTCAGGATGACAATGGGACCCCCCGACCCCTTCAGCCCGTTAGAAGGTGGCCGTGTCCACCGCCAGGCTGTAGGGCGGATACTGGAGCAGCTCGCGGCGCACCTGGCGGGCGTTGCGGAGCACCTTCGACGGGTAGCGGCGGCAATTCGGGGTGCTGCCCGAGACGCAGCCGTTGTACCGGAGCAGCGCGCGGCGAACGTTGCCGGTGCGCTTCAGGTAGTACCCGAAGACACGGGCGCCGTGGCAGATGTTGGCTTCGACCTGGAGCAGATCGTTCGAGTCGCAGTCGTACTCGCCCGCGTGAAACCCCATCACCTGCATGAGCCCGATCGCGCCCTGGCTGCTCCGTGCGTCCACGTCGAGCGGCGCGTTCTCGGTGAGCAGCACCCCGGCCAGGAGACTGGGCTCGACCTGGAGATAGTTGGCTTCCTTCACGATCGCCCGCGCGATCCGCTCCGATATCCCCCGCTCCCGCGTCCGGCTGAAGAAGATCCGCGCCAGCGGCCAGTGCTCGAACCGGGCGACGACCTGCCGCTCGAGCGCGGCGCTGTCCACCCGCGCCGGCACCCTGAACGGGGTCGCGGCCTGCCGGGCCAGGACCAGGCTCCCCACCTGGCGATCGGACAACGGGCGGAACGGCGGCGTCCACTGGACCGCCGCGACGAGCAGGGTCAGCGACAGCGCGACGAGGAACGGGCGGCGCGGCGCTTCGATACCGCGCACTGCGGCGCGTTGTGGCGAATTCACGTGAATACGCCCTCCCCGATCGGCGTAAGCGATGATGTTCGGGATTCGGGGAGAGCGTCAGCAAGTTCCGGGCGCCACCGGGGTGCCCAGAAATCGTACTGACGAGAGATTTGACGGTGAGGGGCCGCTATCGCTCGAACGAGTGGAGCAGCTCGAGCATCTTCACGTCGTGGGAATCGGGCGAGTCGTCGTCGTCCGCGATCTCGTAGTTCTGCGGCGGAGTCTCCAGTATCAATGGAATGCCGGCGCTGCGCCGGTCGCGGACCAGCCAGCGGAACGGCTCGGCGCCGATCTTCCCGTCGCCGATCAGCACGTGGCGATCCTTGTTGGAGCCGAGCGCGCCTTCGCTGTCGTTGAGATGGAAGAACGCGGGCGGCGACCCCGCGGCCGACTCGAACGCGTCGAGGATGCCTCCCAGCGCGGCAGCCGATGCCGTGATGTCGTGCCCCGCCGAGAAGAGATGACAGGTGTCGAGCCCGTAGCCGGTGCGGCGGCGGAGGGCCGACGGAACGTCGTCCAGCATCCCGCCCACTTCCTCCGGGGTCTTCCCTACCGTCAATCCCGCGCCGGCGGTGTTCTCGATCAGGACCTTCGTCTCGCCCGGCACCGCCTCGAGGGCGCGGGTGATGGCGAGCGCGACCCGCCCCAGCGCCGCTTCGCGGTCGCCGTCCGTCGCGGCGCCGGGGTGGAAGCAGAGCGCGCCGGCGCCGAGCGCGGTCGATCGCTCGAGCTCCTTCCGGAGCCCGGCGGCGGCGCGCGACCATTTCTCCTGGTCGGTAGTGGCGGTGTTGAGCACGTACGCGGCGTGCACCAGCACGTTGGCCGGCTCGATTCCCGCCGTGCGCAAAGCCTCGCGGAATCGCTGCACCCGCTCGGGACGGATGGACGCCTTGTCGCCGTAGTACTTGGGGATGGCGCTGAAGATCTGCAGCGCCTTCATCCCCGCGCGGCCCGCGCGGAGAGCGGCCATGTGGATCCCGCCGTTGTCCACGGTGTGCCCGCCGATGATCCGGCTCATGATGCGGAGAGGAGGGACCTGGGTGTCGCGCGCGATGCGCGCAATGCCGGTGGCAGCGCGCCGAGCAGGGTGCTCAGGCGGATTCGGCCGACCATCGAGGAGGCTGGCGCTAGTGGTCCGAGGCGGCGCGGGCTCGCGGCCGGGGCTCGCGCCGTCCGTTGGTCGCCCGGGTCGCCGGGCTGCGGCGGCAGTAGAAGAGCCGGGCGGGCATGATGTTCCGCGGCTCGAAATCCTGATGGACGTGGGAGAAGACCTGGCGCAGGTAGGGCAGCACGGCGCGGGTGAACTGGTACACCAGGAAGGACCCGTCGGGCTGCAGGACGTCGTGAGTGGTCTGGAGGATCCGCTCGCGCAGGGCGGGATCCATCGTCGAGTAGGGTATCCCCGAGATCACGTAGTCCGCGCGCCCGAGTCCCCGCTCCCGCAGATTGTCCTGCGCGTCCGCGGCCGACCCCTCGACGACGTGGAGCCGGTCGTCACGCAGGGTGCGGGTGAGGTAGCGCGCGAAGTCGCGGTTGGTGTCGATGGCGACCACGGTGCCGTCGGGCCTGAGCCGGCGCAGGATCTCGCCGGTGAAGGTGCCGACGCCGGGCCCGTACTCCACGATGGTGTTGGCTTTGCCCCAGTCCACCTGATCGAGGAGCCGGTTCACCAGGAAGCGCGAGCTCGGGATCAGTGAGCCAAGCATGCGCGGATGTTTGATGAAATTGCGGCTGAAGAGGGCGAGCGACGTCGTCACGGGCGCACCATGGCGACCGCCGGGTTCAGCGCCGCCATCGAAAGTCCTGCGGGGTCGCGCGTCATGTCGAGTCTCCTCGCTCGGTGACTGGGGTGCTCGGTTTCGGCCAAGCATGAAGATTCAAGGCTTTGGACATCGGGACAAGGGGAGGCCCGATGAGTTGAGGCCAAACGCAAGCGCCCACCGCAGGGAAGAACCCTGCGGTGGGCGCCGTGACATGAATCGCAGAGGCCTACCTGTTCCCCCCCGCCGCCACCTGGGCCTGATAAAGCTCCAGCCGCCGCTTGGCGATGTCCTGGTGCTTGTCGGCCACCTGCTTCTCCCTCTCCGCCTCGACCCGCTGGGCCTCGAGCACCTTCCGCTCCAGCTCGCGGATCACGTTCTCGTGCCGCATCGTGGCCGCTGCGTCGGTGGAAGCGGTGCGATCCCGGTCCGCCCGCCGGTTGGCAAGCTGGAGCTCGAGCTCCAGCGCCTTCTGAGTGGACTCGGCCAGGTTCTTCCGGGCCTTCGCGGCGTCCTTCTCGGCCTGGTGGAGCGAGACTCGCTTCTCCAGGAACTGCTTGTGCCGCTCGGCATCCTTCTTTTCGGCCTCGAAGGAGGCGACCTCGGCCTCCTGCTTGCTCTTCTCGGCGAGCTTCCGCTGCGCGTCGAGGGTCGAGACCTCCTGCTTCTTCACCTCGACCATTGCCTTCACCTGGCCCTCGAGTCCCTGCTGCTCGCTGTACTCGGCCTCGGCTTCACGCTGGTCGAGCTTGGCCTCCTCGATGGCCCGCTGGATGCGGTCCGCGGAGCGAGGCGTCAGGATCTCCACGAATCCCAGCGAGCTCAGCGCCGCGGCGCGGTTAGCGGCCGCGGGAGCCGCTGCTGGAGCCGGGGCAGTGACGGCGGGCGCCGGAGCCGCGGGAGCAGGCGCAGCCGCGGGGGCGGCGGCCGGCGCCGGGACGGGGGCAGCGGCCGCAGCCGGGGCAGGTGCCGCAGCCGGGGCGGGCTCCGCCACGGGCGCGGCGACCGGGGCCGGCTCGGCAGGGGCATATCCTTGCGCGGCCGAGTCTTGCGTGGCCTGAGCTGTTGCCGCGGTGTCTTGGGCCGCCGCGACCGAGAGCGTGCCCAGCACGAGCGCGCCGGCAATCAGGGGGATAGCGAGACGGGGATTCACGGCAAGTCTCCTTACCTAAGTGGATGAGCGGCTCAGGGGGCCGCCGAATGAGTCGCGAACATACCTCGAAAACCCAGCTTCCGTAACACCGCCGGAGCTCACTCGAGCCACTGCGTCAGGTCCCCGGCCGGCCGGCGGCGCCGGGGGGACTCGGCCTCGGCCGGATACCCCACCGAGAGCACGCCGACGATCCGATAACCGTCGAGAAGGCCGACGAGCTCGCCCAGCGCCGGATCGCGCATGACGCCCCCGGTCTTGAGGTAGGTGCCGAGTCCCAAGGATAGCGCCGCGGTCATGAGATTCGCGGTGGCCATCATCACAGCCGCGTAGTCCTCCTCCCGGATGATCTCGTCCTCGTGCACCCGCGACATGAGCACGATGACCGCCGGCGTCTCCAGCGTCTCCCGCCGCACCTTGTCCACGCCCGAGCGGGCTTCGGCGGAGGAGGGGTCGTCGTAGCGCTTGAGCCGGTGGTTGGCCCGGATCTCGGCGAGCCTGGTCTTCGCCTCGCCGGTCAGCACGGCGAAGCGCCAGGGTTCGGTCAGCTTGTGGTTGGGGGCCCTGACGGCGCAGTCGAGCAGCAGCTCGATGGTCTCACGGGGGACGGGCTCCGAACGGTAGCGGCGGACCGAGGTCCGCCGCTGGATAGCATCTATGGCGTCCATGCCTTGAAATCTAGCCCTCCGGCGTTATTGCGCCGGTAGCAGCCTGATGATCGCGAAAGCGGCGCCTTGAGGATCCTGGACGATGGCGAAGCGTCCGACCTCGGGGACGTCCGTCGGGGGCACGAAGATCTTCCCGCCGAGCTTCTCCGCGAGCGCCGCCTTGGCGTCGCAGTCGTCCACCGCGAAATAGACCATCCAAAACTCCGGGGTGATGTTCATCATCCCCCCGCTCATCCGCTCGCCATGCTTGAAGTAGGTGTAGGTGAAGTCGCCCATCGGCTGCTTCTGCGGCTCCCAGCCGAAGAGCCCGCCGTAGAACCCCGCGGCCCGGTCGATGTCGCTGGTGTTGAGCTCGTTCCAGCACATCGTGTTGGGCTCTCCGACGATCTCGGCGCCGATGTGGTTCTTGGGCTCCCACAATCCAACGACGGCCCCGGTCGGATCCTGGATCACACCCATCCGTCCGGAGTCGAAAACGTCGAACGGCTCCATCATAACCGTGGCGCCCAGCTCGCGCGCGCGGGCGACCGCGCGGTCGGCGCTGTCCACCGAGACGTACGAGAGCCAGTTGGGCGGGATTCTCTGGGCGGCCTGGTCCGCGCCCATCTGATGGAGCGCGGAGATCGATTTCCCGCCGATCTCGAACATGGTGTAATACGCGTTCTCGCCGATGGGCACGTCCTGAAAGCTCCAGCCGAACAGTCCCGTGTAGAACCGCGTGGCCGCCTGCGCGTCGGTGGTGAGGAGCTCGGCCCAGCAGAATGTGCCTGGGGCGTGCGCCTGGGTGATGGTCATGGGTACCTCCTGGTGCGGTGTGTCGCGACGCGTGCGTGGCGAACCCATCTCTCGACGGACGGACCCGCGCGGGGCAGGTTTCATTCGTA